>Ga0163152_10006221_pt1 | contig 13571 bp, 20 predicted proteins | sample OliLakLV19MP8IB2_FD_148635 | JGI IMG/M metagenome (GOLD analysis project Ga0163152, IMG submission 148635) | Freshwater microbial mat bacterial communities from Lake Vanda, McMurdo Dry Valleys, Antarctica - Oligotrophic Lake LV.19.MP8.IB-2 | ecosystem: Environmental > Aquatic > Freshwater >... | reverse complement strand
TTTCTTTCCCGCCCGCCATAAAGCTATAGGGGTGATAGCGCAGTAAAAAGCCGCACCAGTTTTTTATGGTTCGGCGTTTCATCTTGGCAGCGGCTACCACGGTGTCTATCCAAGTTTTTATTTCCGGCGATGCATCAAAGATTTTACTCTTTATACCCTCCGCCGCGTCTATGCTAATACCTAGGCTTTCGGCCAATGCCTTTTTACCTTGCCCGTACAAGATACCAAAGTTTACCGTCTTAGCTTCTTTTCTCGTGATGCCCGCGATGTCTGCCGTTGCCTGGTGTACGTCAAGACCGCCTAGGATCTTATCTATAAGATCATTCGCCTTCGCTGCATCAAGCATCAAGCGATACTCCATTTGATCATAATCGGCCAAGGCGAAAAAATAATCCGCACGCGGCACAAAAGCCCTACGCACGACAAACTCTTGCTCTAGTGTTTTGCCCTCTTCTTTAGTCAGGTTTTGCAGGTTTGGTGAAGACGATGAAAAGCGCCCGGTAGAGGTCCCAGATTGATTGAAATATGCATGAATAACCCCCCTTTTTGATGCGTAATCGAGGAAAGAAAGGTAGAAATTAGCGCTTGACTTGTGCTTTCTTGCCTCGAGTATGAGCTTTGCCTCGGGGCTTTTATAATCCTCGAGCACGTCAGAGGAAAATTGCACGTTACCTTTTTCGGTATAGGTTAGCTCTTCTTTGCCCTCAAAAATTGGGGTGAAGGTTTTTGAAGAGTTTACAAAGTCGGTGCCGGTTATTTCCTTAAATTTTTCTTGCGCTGTCTTCTCCCTGGAGAGTTCGTAGGCTGCAGCCCTTTTGCAAAAGTCCATGTCCACCTGCACGCCCTTATGCTCCATCTCGACTACTACCTTTAAAAGCTCGGCCTCTATGTTGTAAGCCAGCAGCGGGGTGGTAGCCCCTGGCGGTATCTCTCTGCAGGCATCTTCTAGGGCTTGTCTTTGGGCACGTCCTAGGGCATACGTGCCGCATCCGTCCATGGACGCATATTTATGCATGATTTCAAAAGGTACTAGCGGGTAGTGGAGAAGGGTTTCGTTAGCTTTTCGGTGCTCGGACCTAACCACGCTCCTACACTCTTTGTTTTCTTCTATGTACTTTTTTACGCCGTCGTCTTTCTCTAGGCCTATATCTTTTAAAAGACTTTTTAAGGAAAAGCCCTGGCGGGTATTTTCTAAAAGCCTGCCTACTATCATGCTGTCATGTATAAAGCCCGAAAGCCTCACACCCTCTTGCAAAAGCATGTGCATGTCAAATTTGGCGTTGTGGAGAAACCACTTTCTAGGCAGTGCCAGAAACTCGAACAGACCTTTTTTGCAGGTATCCGGCAGCGGGTCGAGGTCTTCGTACTCGTTAAAATTAAAGTAAAAAGACTCCTCGCCACTAGTGGCGATGACTACCGAAAAAAGCCTATCGCCGTGGTAAGGCCTAAGCCCCGTGGTTTCCGTGTCGAGAGAAAGCCAGTCGTGCCCGCTTAGATAAGTAAGAGTTTTCTCAAAGCTTTCACTCGTCACGTTCATATGAACGGATTTTCTGGGGGCGTCTTCGAAAGAATAGGGGCAAATATTCTTAGCCTTTTAGCACCCACTTTGTGTGTATGCCCCAGGTCTTTTATCGGGAATATCTCAAAAGGTACCTCAGACGCTGCAGCGTAGACCGCACAAAAAATAAAATGGCCTAAACTTACGTTTAACGCGCATGCCCTCGCGGTTACTAAACTGTGCACCTCTGGGGTTAATATAACTTTTAAGTGTCTTACCTTTGACCCCGTTTTACCCGGCGGGCGTCCACGCATCTTCCTCGCGTCTTTTTTATCCACCGGGTCTTTTCTTATTATCAGACGACGTCTAGCCATTTGGCCTATACTCCGCTGTTAAAAATCCGGCTTTTTTGCACGCTTCTTTTTCTTGCGTGAAGTTGTCGGAAATAATTATTTTGAACCACCATTTTTTTGCAGGGTCAAAACTATACCCCTGCGCCTTAGCCAGCTCTCTTTGCGCGTAGCCGCAGTCGGCGACCACTGTAATTTTGGTAGCTGTTGCCATCTTTAGTACAGGCTCTACCTCGTAAAGATCCAAAATCTTTAGCGTACTCATAGCGTCAAAAACGGCAGCGTGCGGAAAGGGGTTTAAAAACCCGTGCTCTGCGCATAAAGAAATTAAGTTTCTGCCCCTGATGCTTTTTGGGTAGTCTATATCTACCTTGATATCTATCCACGGCAGCGATCTGTACCAAACAGAAAGACCCCCGTCTTTTTCTAAAAGGTACTTATCGACGTACCTATCTAAAAAAGGCTTATCAAAAGCCCTGCCGTTTTGTGAGACAAAAGCCGTCACGCCGTGGGTCTTGCAGGCTCTTAGAAACTGCAGCAAAACCTCGCCTGGTAGTAGCCCGTAGCTACCAAGCATCTCGTCGGTAATCTTGGTAAACGCTGTGATCTCTTCGGGGACGGGGGCTTGACCGTCGTCTAACACGAAAAAAGACCTAAGCTCTATGGGCTTAGCTTCGCGATGTTTTTTTATCACAAAGCCAAGCTCTGTAATCCAATCAGAGTCCGTTTTTAGTCCTGTAGTTTCCAGGTCAATCCCCGCTAAAATCATGCGATAAAGTCCTTCATGTCATGGGTTACTGCTGGCTCGGCGTCCGCTGCCTTCTCCTCGGCATGCACCTTCACCTTAGATTTTGAAATGATGTCGTACCACTGTTTTGCCGTTTGAATGTGGTGTGCATCCGACTTTCCACCTAGTGCTAGTTTAAAGATATAAAAAGTACCTTGGTCATTGCTCTGTTTTTCAGATGTCAGGTTAAACATGCTCACCGCAGGCGGTAGCTTAAAGTGTGCGCACTTAGAAAAGTGTGTCACAAGCTCTTTACCGGTGCCGTAAGAGGTACGTCTAAAAGAGAGTACGCACGGAAGCAGCGCATCGTTAGGATCTGGAAGCTCACCCTTTGAAGCTTTTTCTATCGCCATCTTTTCACGCTGAATATGCTCAGGCAAAACTACATAAAAATTTAAGCACCTGTCCCGACGCCACATGATGCCTTGGGTTTGAAACTCAAGCGGTAGTTCATTGTTTGACGGCGTGAGTGGTTCGGTGCCTCTAAACTCGTACTTTTGCCCCACCTTCTCACTTAACACCCAGGCCTTTGAATGGCAGATGGGGATAAAACTCATGGGCTTATCTTTACCGCCAACTTTTTCGCCGGTGGTAGATAGAACGATGTCGCCCATTTGTGCCTTGTCGTCTGCAACGTACTCGGACAAACCTTGCATCAAAAGTATGCGGGGTATGAGGATGTCAGATGCATCGATATTTTCGGTGCCCCATGCAGCCAAGACTTCATTTGATAGCTCTGCTGGTTCTTTTTTTACTACTGCTTTCATGCTACTTGCTCCTAAGTTGAATGTACGTGTACGCTTTTGGTTCGTCTACTCCTGGTATCTTAAAGTCAAAATCCCCTTTTTCTTTTGCAACCTCCATCTCTTGCTTGTAGTAGCTGTTTAGCTTCATGTGGTTAATAGAAATTAAATTCTCAAAATGACCCGCTTTTTTTAAGTGTCCGTACAAAGCGTCTAACTGGTCGGGGTCTTTCGGCAGCGAGACGCCAAACCTGGTGGCAGCGATTACGGTGCCGTGTTGTGTTTTATACGAAGTCTTATTATGCTTTTGCATGTGCATAATAATTCTCTGGTCAATCGCTGCCTTGGTTTCGTTCAAGCCCTTAACTTGATCTTCCAACGCGTCCACCATGTCTTTGACGCCGTAGCTTTTAGCACACAACTCCTCAAACTCTTGCAGGGTAATGTTATCCATCTCCTGCTCTTCATAATCCCAACTCATTCAAAGCCCCCTTTATGTCGCCTAAAATTGTTTCGCCCATTACCTGCTTTTCGTGAAGCCTCTTCACAATAAGCTCGTCTATAGTGTCTTTTGCCACCAGGTCTATCCTAGTAATCTTGTCGTGCACTTCAGAACCACCACGGTGATTTCTCGCCTCGCTTTGTATGTCCTGTTCTAGAGAAAAGTTTCTTGAGAAATAAATCGCGTAACTTGCGGCTGTTAAATTTACGCCGGTCCCGCATGCCGACGGGTTGCCTAAAAGTACCCTGTACTCATAATCTTCGTTAAAAGTATCGACTGCCCTAACCTTTTCTTTTGCCGAATGCTCGCCGTGTACCTCGACATGTTTTATGTGCAAAAAATCTAGTACCTCTTTTATCGCCTTAAAATTCTCCCGCCAACACGCCCAAATAATAACCTTATGATTCGGGGTAATCTCTTTTAAAAGCTCTTTCATAGCATCGAGCCTGGGGGACGTATCAAAGCGTAAATTTCTTTTTCCCGTCGGTGAGTCGGGGTCTTCCACCGTGGCAAACCCCGAAAGTATTTGCATCATTCTAAGAGCCTTAGTGATGGCAAGCTGTGCCACGCACGCTGCACCGCCTACATAAGAAATAAAGTCTTCTTTCATCTCCGTGTATGCGTCCAGCTGGTCTGCAGAAAGATCGACGTACAAAACCTCTCTCACTAGTGGCGGAAGATCTAGGCAGTCTATCTTTTTTATGCGCATAGACTTCGCTTCCATTTTCTTATTAATAGCCTCTAAAGATTTTGGGCGTATTTTCCAAGCGGGGAAATATTTGGCCTTGGGTATGTGTGCGTTTGCGTCATATAAATAGGTAGAGCGGAACACAAAAAAGTTGTCACCAAAAGTTTCGCCGTTGTCTAAAAACTTATACTGAGAAAATAAATCCATCGGTGAATTTAGGACCGGGGACCCCGACAAAATGTATTTAAACCGCGCCGTTTTCCCCAGCTCAATAACCTTTTTTGCTCTTTTGGTCTGGATGTCCTTTATCTTGTGGCTTTCATCGCACGCGATCACTTCAAACCCATAAGCCTTACACGCTGCAAAAAACTCTTCGTTTTGGAAGGCTTCGTAGTTGGTAATAAAGATGTTGGCAGAGTCCGAGTTGTTTCTTAAATCGATGGCTTTTTGTGCACCGTAACCGGTTAGGGTGATAATTTTTTTGGGTAGTATGTGGGAGTGTGCGATAAACTCTCTACGCCAATTTTCTACTACGATGATTGGGCAGATGATAAGAGTTTTGTATAGGCCACCATTTTTGGTGTACCGCTCACGTAGTATATTTACTAGTGTGCTGGATTTTCCGCATCCCATTTCAAAGAATAGCGCGAATCCGTCGTAGTCACGCGCCCTGGTTATAGCGGCAAGCTGGTGCGCCCAAGGCTGTATCTTGTACTTTTCCATTAGTTGTTTCCAAGTCTCTAAGTTTTACAAAAGCATGATTCAGGTCTTTCTTCATTACACTAAGATCCGAGTACATCTTTATTAAAGCTGCCACGGACGACGTAACAAAAATCGCTAATACTTGATTCACTAAATCTTGCATGGTTTCCCTGCTAAAGTTTTATGACCGTACCTACACAAGAAAAATATTGCAACTAAGAAAAGATTATGTAACCCTAAATATAGAGCAATCAAAAGCTTTGCGAACAGGGTGGGTGTTAGGCTAAAGGCTTAGGCCTTTGGCTTTTTATTTTCAACTTTTAATGGGGGACTTTAAAATGGGTAGTACAAAAAAAGCAGCTACAAAACCAAAACCTAAAAAAAAGTAGGTTTAGGGCTAGCATTGGATGGGGCGGGGCTACTTAAGCCCCGTTTTTTATTTAAGGGGCAGGGGGCGCAGGCTCAGGCTCTATAGATGCGTCCATCTTTTCTTGAGCCTGCTGTTCTGTCATGCCCTCGACTTTCATCAAGTACTCTTTCACAGAATACTGTTTACCAAGCCCAGATTTCACCGCTAGAGAAAATGGGTTATCCGCCATCGGGTTTTCCTTTAGATTAGATTAGTCCAAGTCCCAGCTTCATAGCCTTGGAACTTGCCTAGAGTTAAGTCATACACAAGCATGCCGTTTACTGCCGTCAAAGCGTTCTTTTGGGTGGTAGTCAGTCGGCTAAGCAGCAGAGCTTGCAGCTCTCCGCCGATCTCTATGCCAACGCTAGCGTTCGTTACTTTTTTATTACTCGTAGAGATAGCGAGAGATGGTAAGTAATTTTCTAGCCCGGCTGTATCGATGCGGATACCCCAGTTATTCGTAGCAACAGGGCCAAAAGGCTGCTGGCCGTAGTATAGTACGGCCTCGTCCATCGTCCCCGTACCACCGCCTGGGATCGACGCTGCATTAAAATTATTTACCCTGTTTATATGCCCGTTATGCTGATCGGAGTATCCGTTTAAGCAAAAATTTATGTCGCCATTAATTTGCCCGTCACCAGTGATTAGTCCCACAAACCCTAGGGTGGTGAGACCCACAATACTCGCTGTGGTCCACGTGGACGACGCGTTGCCTGTATGCACTGTAAAAGCCATGCTATCTGCTAGCACGTCGGTGCCGGTCACAGTTGCATTGTTTGGAATAGTCATCGTGCCACCGATGACGTTGCCGTACTGCTGGCCTTGGCCTGAGACCACGTCAAAGTTTGAGGACATGTTCGTATGCCCGGTGATCTCCATCGCCACGTCAGTAAGATTGTCTGGTACATTTATGACTAAGCCCCGCACCGCGCCCGAGGTGTTTACTGAAGTAGTGCCGATGTTGATCGCAGTCCAATCAGCAGTACCCGCCGTCGTTTGGCCCTGCACACTTATCATCGTAGTGGGTTGGTTAAGACTAGTGATCGTTGGGTTGACGTTGATACCAGTGAAGCCGTTAGTTCCCAGTGTTCCAAACGTGCCGCTCAAATTCGCTAGGATGACCCCGGCGTTACCTGTGAGTGTGGTAATCGTAGGGTTTAGATTTAACCCGGCGTAGCTGTGGTTGTTAGCAATCGAGCCAATAATCGGCGATGAATGAAACGAAGTATACGACGTAAGTGCCGTGGGAAGATTGGCGGTGTCACTAAAAACGTTTATCCAAGATGACGCGCCAAAAACTGTGGCAGCGTTACACGTTAAAGAAAAGCTGTAGCCCCCGACCTGGCCAGAGGTAGTTACCCCTGCAAGAAGCTGCGGATAAATGCTTGCACCCAAAAGGCCGCCGACAGTTACCGGGTCGGTGCCGTTACCAATCGTGCCCGCCATCACCAAATAGTTTAAATAGCCAGTCGATGACGTGCCTTGATGGTCGTAGCTCATAGCGTAAAAAGTAGCAGCCGACCCGCTCGTACCTAAAGAAAACCCCGTAGCGTTAGGGTCGATTTCAATCTGGTGTGAGGTGTGCGCCCAGGTCGCAGTCGGGGATGCGATGGTGGGGTCAAGTGACAGCCGCAAAAAATTCCAGTTGTGATAACCATCGTTAATAACCGGCTGATCTCGTCCCACGTTAAGACCAAGATATGTTGGGTCTACGCCCCAACTTGTAAAAACATCTAGGTCACCCGCTGCATTTAACCACACTAACTTATTAGTGGCTGTACCACCTAGCGTGCCGTCACCTACTTGCAACGAAACTGCACCAGTCAGGGTGTTTACAGAAGTAACCCCGCCCGCTGCCAAGTTAGCGATAGCCTGCGCGGTGGTTTTTCTTGTCTCGCCACCTTGCACCACGGGTACTGGCTCGGTGCCAGAAAGAGGACTTGCTGCGGTTAGCTCTGTAATCTTTTTTGCCATCGCTTAAATACCTTCTGTGAATATATCTTCACCAGCTTCAGTAAGTAGCTGCTCGCTACTTTCTGTAAAAAGTTCTTGGGAAACGTAGCTAACTACCCCGCCCACAAAGGCTGAGAGTCTCGCACCGGCAAAGCGACGCCAAAACATTAGGTAGTACTCGTGTCTTGTGAAAACAAGAACCTAAGGGTTAGGTCTGATGCCGATGCATACGTTGGCGTGCCAGTGGTTTTTACCACAGCCCACAAAGGTCCATTGTCTACTTTAGAAAGCATGGAAAGCGCAGCGTCACTCATTTTAACCGATGCGATACTTGAAGACGCTACGGTTTGGTACTGTGCAGCCGTCACCGCTACCGTGCCTACACACTTTTCTGCCATCTGCGCGTCAGTGATAGTCAGCGCCCCGTTATCAACACTTGCCACGGTAGGCAGCGCGTTAAAAAAGAAGACCACAAACTCCGCCGACTGCGAAGCCTTGTCGTGTATCACAAGACTCATAAGAGTAGACACGCAGTCCTCGGCTTGACAGGCACCGACTCGCACCCGACCGCCGTTATCTTTAGTAAAGAGTTCAATAAGGCCACCAACTTGGTCGCCGATGGAATACGCTAAAGTAGAAATTGTTGGCGTAGCTACAAACTCGACGCTAAACCCACCGACTGCGGAAACATCCATTTTCCTCACCCCTTGATCTTAGATATGATACCTAACTCTATTACAATCCATATAAAGAAAAAAGGCAATAACACCCAAGTGATTAGACTAGTCGCCACCTTTGCACTCGTCTGGAATATACACATCATCACATGCCTCTTGGCTGTATAGCTTTTGACACTCTTGGGATCTGGTGAGCCCTCTTTCACACTCAACCGCCTTTTGATGTTGAAACCACCCGGCAAGCGCAGCGCCCGTTAACAACACTGCAGCGTATAAAGCAATCATTGCAAAAGCCCCTCTTGCAGAGGGATCTTCACCTGGGCTTGTGCCTCTAGGTTTTTTATCCGCTCGTGCATGCGGCATATAAGCACCGTAAGTATGGCGTCGGTGTTGAATAAAGCCTCACTTTTGCCCATACCCGCGAAGACCCGCGAGTCTTCAAAGTAAGAAGTAAATTCTTTGACGATGGAGACAAACAGGTCATCGTTTTTTATCCCGGCTATTTCACTCGGGTTGAACCGAACTTCCATTAGCGTCGTACCCCCACTTAGTTTTTTGACTAGCCCACTCGTAGTATTCGTGCAGCGCGGTGAACTGTTTTTCCTCGTCACCCCCGATGATTTTAGCGGATATGGCGAAAGTGTCGTCTTCCATTCTTTTCACATAAAAGCTTGTTAACCCCACCCCGCAGCCCTTAAAGGAATTTAAAAGAGCTTTAGCCTCATAAAAAGAAAGCTTAACTTTGGTCACTTGTTTACCCCTTTAATAAAGTTTATGCTGAAACGGCTGCTACCGCTTTGGCTTTTTTCCAAGGAAGCCTTCTAGCTTAATGGGGTGTGGACAAGAAATTGTCTGCACCCTGTTTTGTTTCTTGACCGTCTCCCAAACTTTCTGGCAGTCTCTAACAACTTCCTTGGAACAATTTGACCCCCTGCAAAAAAGCTGAGGCACCGCATGCACCGAATATTTTGTCTTCGCACTATCACACCCGCGCACAACGCGTTCCAAGAACCAAAAACAAAAACGTCTTTAGTCCCATTTTCTAAGGACGTTTCTTTTTCTTCTTTGTCTGAGTTTTTTGCGAGGACTGAAAGCGTCATAGAGCAAATTCACGCAGATAACCGCACCAATCTTTACTACACCCTGTACGAAACCAGTCACTCTTTTCAAGAGCCCAAGGCACGACCATTCGTTAAGCAAAAATACCTCGCTTTTGACTGCGACAAGATGACGATCTCTCAAGATGGCTCCTATTCTGAAAAATATATTAATACTTTCTTCAAGGTTACTGGTCTTGACCCAGATAAAACCGCTGTCATATTCTCGGGCAACGGTTTGCATTTTATTGTCGGGTTAGCTGAAGAGATTACTTCTATAGATTATTTTAAGTCAAACAAAAAATTATACACCCTAGCCTGTAGTCGGCTCACGGCAGGGCTTTTAGACGAGGGGCTCGCCGGAGAGTTTGACCCGGTAATCTTTGACCCACAAAGAGTCATGCGGATGCCAGGCTCTTGGAACGAAAAGATTGGTAAGCCAAGGCGCATGTGTCAGATGGTACAGCCTATTTTGCTGCCACAAAACATAGACCTAAAAGAGCTAGCAGGCGGGGGCAAAACAAAAAAAGAAAAGCTTTCTGTAAAAACCCCAAAAGCCCCGCTTTTACCCGAGGAAAAAGCAACAAACCCTGCAGACGACGAGATCCCAGATAAAGCCATTAAACGCTTAAACTTCGACGAAAATGCCGTGCTTTCTGGCTGCCCCTTCTTAGTCCATGTAAAAGAAAACCAAAAAGAAATCTCCGAGCCAGCGTGGCAGGCAGCCATATCAATCTTATCCAAACTCCCCAACGGAAAAGAGCTAGTACATGACTACTCCAACAAACACCCACAATATTCGTCTGCTGAAACCAATGCCAAGTACGCGTTTGCCACAAAGTCGGGGGCGGGCCCTCGCACTTGTGAGAATATTTCTACTTTGTGGACTGGCTGCGGCACTTGCCCCCACCTCAATAGTAATATTACTTCTCCGCTTTTTATTGCAGGCGATGACCACATTATTTCTGCTGATAATGGCTTTATGCTTGTTGGTAAAAGAGGCTCGCTAGCCCCTGACTATGTAGGTCTAAGAAAACAGTTTCACAAAGACCACCCGTATTTTGTCGACGTAAAATCCCAGGAAATATTTATCTACGGCGGTGCCCACTACACTATCTGGGAGGAGCTACGCTTTAAAAAATACGCACAAAACAAATTTTTCCCCGAGCAGCCCGAACGAGTAATCATCGAATGGGTGCAGCGTCTTAAAAGAGACAACCAGGTGCGTAACGACGAGTTCAACACTCCGGGCTTCATAAACTTTTCTAACGGTGTCCTAGAAGTGTCTACTGGCAAGGTGCTCGAGCATTCACCCGAACTAAAATTTTTATACACCCTGCCCTACCCCTACGACAAAACAGCAACCTGCCCCGAATTTGACGCTATGCTAAAACGCATAACCCTCGAAAGAAAAGACATCGAACAAACGCTGCTCGAGTTCACGGGCTACGGCGTTTGTGAAAGAGACTACTGGCTAGAAAAATGTCTGCTCCTTGTCGGCAGCGGTGCAAACGGTAAGTCCACTTTTTTAGACGTAGTAAAAAACTTGGCTGGAAAAGGCAACTACTCGGTGTGTGGGCTGGGGGAGCTAAAAGACGAAAAGTACCGGCACTCTCTTTTAGGAAAACTCTGCAACATATCTGAAGAAATGCCGACACAACGTATGTATGCGAGTGACCTGTTTAAAAAACTATTCGGCGGGGAAGTCAACTACCGCATGGTGTACGGTCATCCGGGATCTTTTACCTGCACGGCTAAACTGTTTTTTGCCTGCAACGAACTACCAGAGTCTTCTGATTTATCTGACGGTTACTTTCGCCGCATTGTCGTCGTACCTTTTGACGCCAAATTTGGCGACACCGAGCGTGACTACACCCTAAAGAAAAAACTACTAGAGGAAACCCCCGGCATATTTAACAGAGTATATGCAGCGTGGGGGGCTCTGAAAAAACGCAGCTACCTGCTAGAAGCCGAAGCCGTAAAGCAAGAGCTACAAGACTATAAACACGACTCGGATTCTATCGGCTCGTGGTTTGGTTCACACGTAGACATCTGCAGCCTAGACACCGGCGAAAGACTTTCTAGCACTTCACTTTTTAATCAGTTTAGGTCCCACCAACAAAGCACCGGGGACACGTACAAATATTCTCAGATGAAATTTTCACAAGGAGTAAAACGCTGCCTACCAGACTACCGGCAGCGGCACTACAAGTATCAGGGTAATATGAGCTACAAAGGACTGCGGTGGAAAGATACTGGGGTGTATAAAAATGGGAAAGACCACCCGGCAGCGGTAGAAAAAGAGGGTAGTGGCTCGGGGTTAGACCTCACCCTTTGACGTGCCCACAGTCCATGCAGACGTAAATAAACTTTTCCCCAATCTCGCCGTCTTTTACACCGTAAATGTGGGAGTGGCCTTGGGGTGTAGCTAGGTACGCGTCGGGGTGATCGACGTAGTCGGGGTGTTTTTCGTGGATATCTTTTAACACCTGGTGCAGTTTTTGGAGATTTTTTCTAAGCTCTTGGTTTTCTTTTAAAATCATATCAACTCTACCCATCACTCTTCTCCTCTTTGCCTGCACCGGAACCATCACCGTCACCGAAGCCGGTACCTCTACCGTAACCGGGACCTGAACCGTAGCCGTAGCCTGCACCGTTGCCTTCACTTGAACCGTGGCCGTCACCGTTACCGAAACCGAAACCGTAGCCTAAGACGTCACCTTGGCCGGAACCGTAACCGTCACCGCGACCGTCACCTTCACCGTAGCCGTCACCAGAACCGTCACCGGGAAGTTTCATTTCTTTACTCATCGCCTTCACCCGTAGCCGGTACCATCACTGTAACCGTATCCGGAACCGTCACCGGAACCGTAGCCGTAACCGCTACCGTCACCGGAACCGTAGCCGTAACCGCTACCGTCACCTGAACCATCGCCGTCACCTGAATTTTCCATTTCTCTATTCCTTAAATTCATCCGTGGCCATCACCGGAACCTGAACCGTGGCCGGTACCATCACCTTCACCGAAACCGTCCCCGAAACCGTCACCCGAAAGTTTTATTTCTCCGCCCATATCGGCACCGCTTTAATAGAGTTTTCCGCCGCCTGAGTCGTGTCTAAAATTTCTATTGCGTTAAGCAGCTCAACACGGTCAACCTCGCAAGGAAATTTGCACGTCAAAGGACTCGCCGTCCCTTCCATCGCGAGTTGTGACAAAGACGCTGCGCCGGTCCAATACCAAATACGCCGCGCGTTAAGTAACACCACTTCCTGACCCTTTCTCGATACAAGTTCTCCGCTGAAAACCCCCGCCGAATAAGTTCTAACGATGACGTACTTTCTTTTTGAAACAGGTGCTTTTTTCTTAGCTTTCATGGCTTTTCCTTTTGTTGTTGTTGTTGTTGTTGACATGGTTCCATATTCATAACCCAAGCGCCCCCTTCGCTCTAATTCCATAGTCTCCATGCGGCCCTTCAAGATAGGGCAACGTCCAATGCTTATCATCGGCGTACCATTCTAGGGCATCGCGATAGCGTCTTATGTTGATGCTGTTCTCGGCTAGTTTTCGATACTCTTCGGTTTCGGCTCGACTAGCGGCGCGCTGGTCACACATCCGCTGAACGTGCTCGCAAGCCGCTACCAGCTCGTTTTTTAGTCGCTCGATCTCATCTAAGCAAGCTCGCCACTCGACTAGTGCCGCTAAAATGTATTCCTTGTCCTTTTCTGCGTCTTCTATACACGAACGATCCTCGGGGGTCATTTCTCTGCTCCTTCTTGCACCGGGGTTATTTCGCTATACCAAAACTTTCTATCGACTGCAGCATGACATGCCACTCTTTTTTCGGCAGGCTTTGCGCGTCAAGCCACTCTTTTTTATCCCAGGAGCCAGTGTCGTACACTATCTTAGGTTGTTGTAGCAGGCAGCAAGTTTCGTCGACGCTGATCAGAACACCCGTGTAAATGTAGCGGGTACAAAAAAGCGTTACTGTTTCTCCCTTGAGGGCTTCTAGTCCCTGCTTTTCTTGCTCGACTACTTTTTTCGTCCGCATCTTTTTGTCTCCTTAAATATGGTTATTTAGAACTTGAACCCGAGTACGCCCACGACCACGACCCCGAACGCGACCCAGACCCCGACCGCGACCACGGCCCCGTCCCCGAATACGAC
>Ga0163152_10006218_pt1 | contig 13578 bp, 11 predicted proteins | sample OliLakLV19MP8IB2_FD_148635 | JGI IMG/M metagenome (GOLD analysis project Ga0163152, IMG submission 148635) | Freshwater microbial mat bacterial communities from Lake Vanda, McMurdo Dry Valleys, Antarctica - Oligotrophic Lake LV.19.MP8.IB-2 | ecosystem: Environmental > Aquatic > Freshwater >... | reverse complement strand
TGGCGGGAGCTCCGCTGGACAATAATATTTGCGAGCGCGCCCTGAAGACGGCCATCCTCCATCGCAAAAACTCTCTCTCCTACAAAACCGAGCGCGGCGCGAAGGTGGGCGATGTGTTCATGAGCCTGATCCACACTTGCCAGCTCAACAAAATCAACCCCTTCGATTACCTCATGACACTGCAAAAGCACGCCGACCAAGTACGGCAGAACCCTCTCCAGTGGCTGCCCTGGAATTATCAGCAGACCTTCCCCACCAGCGAAACGGGCTGAGCTTTCCCGGTCTCAACCTCAAAAAAATCCAGCTTTTCCAGCCTGCAGCACGCTTGCCGAAGCAATACAAGATTTGGAGAAAGAAACTGCTCCTGTCCGGTGATTTGAGCCAACGGGTTAAGGTCCGTGCAAAAATAACTTCCTGCTATCGCAGTTCCGTTAGGCAGCATAATCTGTGGCAAATGAAATCCCACCTCTCTCCTCCAGAGTTAACTGCTGCGCCTGCAACAGAACTGGTGGACGGCGAGTGAACTGTGAGAAGCCAACTGAACGGAAAGCAATCTCGCCCTCGTTGCAATCGAGCAACCACAACCACTCTGTCTTGTACGTGAGATACTCAGCGTTGCGTGCAGGGCAAGCCTCGCTGCGCTCGATACCCTGAAGCGACAAATCGCCATCGTGCGACTCAATGTCGAATCTGAGGCTGTGGACATTCGTAAACACGAGCGTCGCCGGGGCTACCGCAAAAGCGGAAGTGTGTCTCTTCGCCTTGCGGATGCACCCAACTGAAGATGTAGTCCACATCCAACCAAAACTCGAAAAGCTCCGCACGGAAGGCAACGGCGTGGATATGAATATCATGCCAGCCCATCTGCTCAAAGTCGGCCTCGGTCCAGATCGGCTTTTCGAGTGTGAAGGGTTCGGTAGTCATGTGCGTGTCCGATGCCGCCTAACATTTATATTCGGACAAACTCTGGTTTGTTCTGGCATCGCCAGGTTTGTCCTATAGCACTTCAGTTTTAATATTTGCCCTGTAAATCCCCCGAAAGTCCCCGTCCGAATTTGTTCTATCGTGCAAACCTCATTCAACGGCTCGCACGGAGTGACGAGCCGTACCGACCTACCTGACTTTGCCGCTTTCTATCGAATAATTTCGTAATATTGTCCAACATAAAAATCCCCGGGCAAAAACCGATCCAACCCCTCCGCGTCCGTGAAAAAAATGTCACAATCGGGAAAACAAAACTGGTTCCGCAAATGTGGTCAAGTGGCGGGAATGGAACCCGTTCCAAGCCAGATTCTAATACCTTGGGGCAGATCTGGGGTTCCTGGGAGTGCTTCATACCCGGAGCCCATTAATCTTTCATCCCCACATTCATTATGTGGTTGCCGGCGGAGGACTTTTCGCCGATGGCTTGCGCTCGGTCCGGTTCAAGCCCTAAGAATAAGGGATGAAACGCGATGGATACAGGCCCGGAATTAAACCTCGAACCTCCCGCTGGTCCTGGAGGAAAAAAGCGGTCCTGACCTTTGCTCTGCTTTCAAGCCTGGCGGCATTTTCCGGGTGCCAGACCTTTTCCTATTACCGTCAGGCGATGAAGGGCCAGCTTGAGATCGTGAGCAAACGGCAGAGCATCCCGTCTTTGCTGGAGAACACCAATCTTGATGTCAAGCTGAGGAACAAACTGCTGCACATCCTCGCATTGCGTGATTTCGCCGGGACCAACCTCGACCTCCCGCCGGAGAAACATTATTTGAAATATGCGGACCTCGGCCGGCCTTACGTGGTCTGGAACGTGCATGCCTCCCCGGCCACTTCGCTGAAACAAAAAACCTGGTGGTATCCGGTGGTGGGAAAACTCAAGTATCGCGGCTATTTTAATGAGGGCGTTGCGCTTAAGTATGGCGAAACTTTGGCGGAGGATCAGATGGATGTCTATGTCGAGGGGGTCGAAGCTTATTCCACCCTCGGATGGTTCACCGATCCGGTGCTCAATACATTTATTTCCCGGTCTGACATAGACCTAGCCGATCTGATTTTTCATGAATTAACCCATCAAAAGCTATTCCTTTCCGGGGACACAGATTTTAACGAGGCATTTGCCACGGCTGTAGCGCAGGAAGGGGTCCGCCGTTGGCTGGAGTCGCGCGGCGACCCGGTAGCGTTTGAAAAATATCGTCTGGCAAAAAGACGGCGGGATGAATTTGTCACCCTGGTCCTGAAAGCCCGCAACCGCCTGAAGGTGCTATACGTCGAGGAAAACGACGAGTCCCCGGAGACTCGTTTTGAAGGAGCCGAACTGGATCGGGTCCTGAAAGGGAAAGAGGAGATTATAGCGGTACTAAAACGCGATTACGAAAAGATGAAGAGCGGGGCCTGGGAAGGTTATTCCGGTTATGACAGGTGGTTCTCCAAATCCATCAACAACGCTCAGCTCAACACCGTGAGCACCTATTACCGCCTGGTTCCGGGTTTCACGCGCATGTTGGAAAGTTGTCATCACGATCTGCCGCAGTTTTTTCAGGCGGCCAAACGGTTTCGTAAACTGAAAAAAGATGAACGACACCGCCTGATCGCCGAGGGCAAGTTTCCGCCCTGACCGGTTCTTCGATTAAGGCGCGAGAAAACGATCCAAGAAAGTCCTGGCAAAAGGAGATCGTGACACGTTTTCGTCCACCCCCAGATCGAAAGTGCTGCTGAGGCGGTCGGAGTTTGCAAGAAGAACAAAGGTGGTCCCTTGGTCCGGAATTTTAACAATTAAAGCGGAAGTTCCCTGCCACAAACCGTGGTGCCAGAGGATTTTTTGATTTCGAAATTCCTGAACAAACCAGCCGAGGCCGCAGGGAAACCGGATTTCGGGGACGGTATTGGTCATGGTGAATGCCGTGGTCGCGGCTTTCCTGGTTTCAGGTTTCAGCAAACGGTCGTGGTCATACGCCACGGAAAATTTTGCCATGTCCATCACCGAGGAGACCATTCCGGCTGAGGTGCCGAAATAGGTGGCGTAGGGAACCGGTTTTTTTCCGGCGCTCTCGTAACCCATGGCCAGAGCCACCAGAATCTTTCGGGGATCTTTTCGCGCCATCCGGCAGCTTTCCAGATCCTCCGGATTTGGTGCGGTGCTGGAGAGCGCCAGCGGATCAATGATGCCTTCGGTCAGGAGCAGGCCAAATCTTTTCCGGGTGACGTGCTCCAGCACACGGTCGAGTTCCCCGAAACGGGTGCCGTTATACCGGTAACGGGTCCCCGGCGGGGTTGATTCAGAAGTATGAGTGAGAAGATGCCGGACGGTCACCCTGTCGGTCTCTCCGCTCCGGCTTTTGATGCCGTAAAAGGAGAGTGGTTTGTCGAGGTCGATTTTCCCCTCCTCGACCAGCTGTAGCACCACGGTGGCTGCGAAAAGTTTGGTCAGGGATGAGAGATGATAAACGGTTTCGGGATGAGCCGGGATTTTTGATTTGATTTCGGAAAACCCAAATCCCTTGCTCCAGACCAGTTCGTTGCTTCTGACGAAAGCGGCGGACATGCCGGGGATCAGATGTTCCTTGCGCAACAATTCCAGTTTCCGCTCGAATTGAACCAGCTGCTGGCCGAAGGAGGTGGCTTCAGGATTCGATTTTGGCTCTGGCTTGCGGGATGCCGGGGTGGAGCATGCGGTAGATAGGGCAAATAGCAGCAGGGAAATTACAAATCGGTTCATGAATAAGTTTTAGGATCAGCAGACCGGGCGGAACGAGGCGGCGACTTTTTGTTACTAAATCATTACACGGTTGCAAAAATTGGATTCGGAAACCGTCAGGCGTTTTGGATGTTTTCCACAGAACAGGAGATCAAGCCGAGGGAAAGCGTGGAGGTTTCGCCGCCCTGCCGACTGTATATCATGATGCGCTCCAGGGAAAGCCCGGGATGATGCTGGGAACAGAGCGCCGCCAGTTCTTCCAAAGTTCGAAACGGCATGGATTCCTCAGCAAAATCCGGAGTGTCCGTCCGGGTAAAAATGGCTTCACCTATGGCTGAAGATGGGTTGCTCATTATTTAGGCCTGCCGATATCGTAGCAAAATGCCGCCCGAAAACAACCGACTTCTTGCATTCGCCCGGAAAATGGGTGTGATCAAAAGCGGGTGAGTAATCTGTCGGACCGCGGTTCTGTGAACCGCAGCAGTGCGCAAAACCTGATCAGAAGGAACCTCCCACAACCCCGACAGTTGTCACCGGCTGCGGCTGAGAGAGGACGATACAGCCGCGGTCCGCTGCCTCACCCGTTTTTAATCGCGCCCCTGGAAAATCGTGGGAAACGGCTGTAATCCGTGTCCGTTTGTTTTCTTCGCCAATCAACCCATTGCGGCGCATGGGTGCTTTGGCGGCAGGTGTATCGTCCCGTAGAATCACGACCCGCACGACCCGAAGAACGGTTAAATCATCGTTGCAGCCGGGCTCTGATAAAATTAAAGTCCGGGCTCTATGAAAAATCAGCTTGATTTCGAAAAGCCGATTCTCGATCTGCAACGCAAACTGGAAGAATTGAAAAAACATCCGGACACCGGTGTGCAGTTTGATGACGAAATCCGGCAGATTGAAAAAAAGATCCAGGAGACGCGTAAACAAATATTCTCCAATCTCACCCCATGGAACCGGGTCCAGCTCGCGCGTCATCCCAAGAGGCCGTTCTCCCTCGATTATTGCCGGCGCGCTTTTGAAGATTTCAGCGAGATTCACGGGGACCGCTTGTTTGCCGACGATAAAGCCATCGTTGGCGGATTCGCCTTTCTGGGAAAACACAAGGTCATGGTCATCGGCACCCAGAAAGGGCGCGACACCAAGGAAAACATCAAACGCAATTTCGGTTCCGCCCACCCGGAAGGTTACCGGAAAGCGCTTCGGTTGATGAAGCTGGCCGACAAGTTTGACCTGCCGATCATCACCTTGATCGACACCGCAGGGGCCTACCCGGGAGTTGGGGCGGAAGAACGTCACATCGCCGAAGCCATCGCGGTGAACTTACGGGAGATGATGCTGTTCCAGGTTCCGATCGTGGCCGTGGTCATCGGCGAAGGCGGATCGGGTGGCGCGCTGGGAATCGGCGTGGCGGACCGGGTCCTGATCATGGAGAACGCCTATTATTCGGTCATCAGCCCCGAAGGTTGCGCAGCGATCTTATGGAAGGACAGGGCGGCGGCGGAAAAGGCCGCCGAAGCTTTGAAAATCACCGCCAAAGATCTCATGGGATTGAAGCTGGTGGACGCCATCATCGAAGAACCGCTCGGCGGAGCCCACAATGACCACGATCTGGCGGCGGCGACCTTCAAAAAGTCGGTGCTCTCGGCTCTGGAAGAATTGAAGCGTCTTTCCCCCGAAAAAAGACTACAGCTGCGATACGAAAAATTTAGAGGATACGGTCGTTATCTGGAAACCGAGACCGCCGCCTGAGCTGTGTTTCGATTATGCTTTATCCGCTGATTTTCGAACCGATTTTTAAAGATCGTATCTGGGGAGGACGGCAGCTGGCCACGGTTTATCAAAAGCCGGTCCCAGCTGGAACCATCGGCGAGTCATGGGAGATTTCCGACCGTCCCGGCGACTCCAGCAAGATTGTTAATGGAGAACTGGCGGGGGAAACCCTTGAGTGGCTGATGCGGAACTGGCAGTCCGATCTGCTGGGCCCGGATTCAAAGCTGGAGCGTTTTCCGTTGCTGGTCAAAATCCTCGACGCTCAGAGCACGCTCTCCTTGCAGGTTCATCCCCCACCGGAAAAAGCCCGCGCCCTCGGCGGGGAGGCCAAGACCGAGATGTGGTATGTGGCGCGTGCGTTGCCGGGTGCCGAACTTTTCGCGGGACTCAAGCGAGGCGTCACATCCGCAGAATTTGAACGAAGGACTGGTGATGGAACCGTGGCGGAATGTTTTCATCGCATCCCGGTTCAGGAAGGTGACGCCATGTTTCTTCCCAGCGGCAGGGTTCACGCCCTTGGCGGAGGATTGTTGATTTTCGAAATTCAGCAGAATTCGGACACCACCTACAGGGTGTTCGACTGGAACCGTCTGGATGCACAGGGCCAGCCTCGCGATCTTCATGTGCCCCAGTCCCTGGCCAGCATTGATTTTCAGGATTTCGAACCGAGCCTCGTGCCTCGTGATCCGAAGAAGGACAAAGAAGGGGGAATTCGTCCGCTTGTCGATCATCCCCTTTTTAAGGTAGAGCAGGTTTCCTTGCCGTCCGCCGGAGAGTTCGAACTCCCCGCAAAGACGTGCAGCGTCATCGCGGTATTGGCCGGGTCGGTCGAAGTCGAGTGGGGACAGGAAAAGCTGAATCTGATGCCCGGACAGTTTGCCCTCTTTCCTGTCAATCGTCCTCAGGTTCGGCTCAAAACCGCGGAGGGGACACAATTTCTGCGCGCCCAACCGGGCGTCAGTTTTTAATATGAAACACCTGATATTCCTTGGTTCACTTTTTTGCCTGCTATTTTCCACAGGTCCTTCCCAGGCATTCGCCGGCTCCGCCAATCCGGCGTTTGTGTTGCAGATTTTGCATACCAGCGACGTGGAATCGGGTTTGGCCGAGCTGGAAAATGCTTCGCGATTTTCCTCCGTCCTGAGCGGCTTAAAATCGGAACATCCGGCCAATACCGTTGTCTTGAGCTCTGGAGGTAACTGGATTTCCGGCCCTTTTTTCTCCGGTGGAGCCCGGATCACAGGGACTAAAGGCAGGACCGAGGTGCAGATCCTGAATCGGCTGGGGATCCAGGCGTCGGTGCTTGGGAATCATGAAATGGATGAAACGCCGGAAGGTTTTCTCGGTGTCCTCGGGGCGGACGGAGATTATTCAGGTACCATGTTCCCCTATCTGGCGGCAAATCTGGATTTCACTTCCGACCCTTATCTGGTCGATCAACTGGCGGCTCCAGGACAGGAATGGAACCAAGTCACCAACCAGCTGACTTCAAGCACGGTGATCACTGTTGCCGGACAAAAAATCGGGATCATCGGAGTTACGATCCCGACTTTTAAAAACATTACATCAGCAGGCAAGATCACAGTGCTCACGAACACCGCTTTTGCCGTTCAGGCGGCTGTGGATCAATTAAAGGCTCAATCAATCAACAAACTGATCCTGTTGTCGCACTTCCGCGACCTGAATGACGACCTCTCATTTGTGCGGCAGATCCGGGACATTGACGTGGTGATCGCCGGCGGTTCCCTGGCGCTGCTGGCCAGACCCGGTCAGAGGCTGCGGGACGGCGACCAAGCAACAGGAAATTATCCCTTGCTGGACAGCTCCTTGAATTCTGAACCGGTTTACATCGTGAACACATCCGGCTCCTATAAATACGTCGGGCGTCTGGTGGTGCGTTTCGACGATCAGGGCCAGGTGACCGGAGTGGACGATTCAAGCAGGGTTTATCCCACCGATGCCCAGGGTGTCCTGGAAACCGGAAATTTCCCGATTGATACCGGGATCGAGTCGCTCGTCTCGGCCGTGGGTCAGATCATCAACACCGATGACCGTGTGATTTTTGGTTCCACATCAGAATACCTGCAGGGGGCTGGCGAAGTCATCCGTTCCGAGGAAAGCAACCTGGGTGATGCCGCGGCGGACGCCGATCTCCTCTGGGCCCGCCGCTCTGACACCAACGTCGTGATCGCCTTCAAGAATGCGGGCGGGATTCGCGATTCCATTGGAAGTGTGGAGCGTGTCAACGGTGAGATCCGTTATCTGCCTCCGGCGGGCAATCCGGCCAGCGGAAAAAACCCGGGTGAGATTTCGCAGCTGGACATCGGAAACGTCCTGAGATTCAACAACAGCCTCGTGCTTTTGACCCTGACCGCACAACAGGTGCGCGATGCCGTGGAATGGAGTGTTTCAGAATTCGGGCCGCCGGGAAAATTTCCGCAAATCGGGGGGCTGGCCTTCAGTTTTGATCCCGCGCGGCCTTCGCTGGAATATGAGGTGAACTCTAACAATGTTCCGACCGGAATCAAAATTCCCGGGTCACGGGTTCGTTCGCTGGTGGTGACCAACGCAGATTCTTCGCTGGATCTGGTGGTCAAAAAAGGTCTGTTGATCGGGGATCCCGCGCGCCGTTTTCGCGCGGTTGCTATTGAATTTCTGGCCAACGGCGGAGATGACTATCTCCCGCTGGCGCAGGGGGTTGACAGAACAAACCTAGTCCCGGCATCGGTGACCAACAAAGTGTTCAACACCGAAGGGACAGAACAGTGGGCGTTCGCGCAATATCTGAAAAGCATCGGTCGGTTTGGACAACCGGAGCTGCCTGCAAAACAGGACCGGCGCAATCAGAATTTATCCAAGAAAATAGACGAGGTTTTGTTCCCTGAGTTTCTACCGCCCGTTCTGCAACCCGGGGAAATCGGGCTTCGATTTTCAACTCTTCCCGGTTTCAGCTATCAACTTGAAGATTCAGAAAATGCCGAAGGCCCCTGGTCGGCTCTTGGAGGTGCTGTTTCCGGCACTGGAAAGGCGGTTGAAACTTCGGCGTCAGCATCCGGACGGAAATTTTTCCGGGTCAAACGATCCGAGTGACCTCAGGTCTGCGCCTGCGAAACCCCGTCGAACGGAATCCTCCAGACTTTGAGCGGATCAAAACCCCGCAATTCAACCCCTTCCTGGCTGGCGGAGAGTTGATGCTGCGCGAGGAATGTTTTTGTCTCAGGTCGCAGATAAAGTTCATCTGAAATGGTCAGGTCGCCGCCGCGACAGCAACCGACCAGTCTCGCCGCCAGATTGATCGTGGTTCCGAAATAATCTAGGCGGTCGTTGGCGTTGACCGCCAGGCATGGCCCGGAATGCAGCCCGGCTTTCAGGTGCAGATTGGGGACGGCGTTTTCCAGCCTGCCGTTCCTGGTGGCGTCCTGAAGATTGCGCACGTAATGGGAAGTTCCTTCATCGGGAGACTTTTTGTTTTTGCCCGCAAGAGCTTTTTGCATGCGGAGCACTGCACTTAGAGCTTCATCAACCCGGCTGAAAACAGCCATGACCGAGTCACCGATGGTTTTCACCACCGCCCCATGCTCGGCGCGCACCGAATCGATCAGCACTTCGAAATGTTGCCGCACCAGTGCATAAGCCAAGGAGTCGCCGATTCCACGATACATCGCGGTTGACCCCCTGAGATCGGTGAACAGGACCACCTGATGTCCTATGGTGATCTGTTCCGTGGCGGAAATGACTTCCTTACCGAAAATATCCCTGAATTCCTGCCAGTTCGTGACACTCGCGGCGGTCAGGATGTCCCCATCCCATTCCGTGCGCTCCAACAGAAGCTGAACTTCATACGGATTGCTGTTTTGAATGTTGATCGTACAGTCCGAACTGATTTTACCGGTTGCGTCCCGTTTGAAATTTTCGGTACAACACTCGATTTCAAAGGGGTTTTCTGGCGGGATTTGTTGATGGTCCACCGCCAACACCTCACCGACCTGGGGCGACCGTATCCGGTGCGGTTCGTCCAGTTTGGGAAGGCTCCAGGAACGTGTGGCACCCGATGGAATCAGAATCTGGCCTTTGATGTGGGCGCGCCGTCCCGGGCCGCCGAGGCAGAAGATTTCCCGTGAAACCTTCCGGATAGATGGATGGACGAAGAATTTGAGTTCAACCGATTTGTCAAACTCGCTGTCGTAACGGATCTGGCAGACATCACAATGCGCTTCACGTTTGAGCTGGTTCAAGTTTGAGACTGTTTCGGCATTTGTGGAGCGGCAGTTTGGGCAGAGCACCTCCCAGCTGAAATTGAGTAGCCCGGCCCGGGTGGAGTGGAGCATCAGTCGCAACATCTCCCACCGGTCTTCGTCCCAGAGTCGCGCCAGCGCAAAAGGGCGGATGGAGGAGAGTTCGACATCCGGAGCATCGACCAGATAACCGGCCAGTCTTTCGGCAAGCGGTGATTCACCTGTCGCCCGGCGCAATCTTTCCAAAGCAGAATCAAAAGTGGGCCGGTTTAATTCGCCTATCGGAAGTTTTGGTAGTTCCACCGATTTTTCGTTTTTCAAATAGGACACAGCATGATTCACCACTGCAATGATGTCGCGCCTGGCCTTCGGATTAAGAATGTATCGGGCGAGCATGGTGCCGGGGAAATTGCGCGGGGTGATTTCAGAGAATGAGCGGATTCTTGACCCCGATTTTCCCAACGGTTCAAAAAACATTCCCATCCGCGCGTGGAGCAGGGGGCCGGAAAGAAACTCACGCCGGACGGAATAAAACCCGGGTTCGAGCCATTCAAACGGCTTTTCAATCCAGCGCATTTTTAAGCCGAGAAAATTCGCCTCAGCCGTAACCGAACTTCCTCCTTCGCCCCGGGCGATGATGTTGTAACGGACGGGAGGCAGTCCGATGGCACGGTTGAGCCAGTCGGTTTTGGAAAGGATCGGCCAAAGCTTTTCCGGGGGAAAAGGGACGTCAATGACGGCTTCAGCATTCTGTGAGCGGGTCACGGTGCCAAGAATGCCTGCTTTAACTGTGCGGGGCGACAAGAGAATTCGTCAGGATGTCACGCCGGTGCGAATAAAAGTGGGTGAGGTGTAAGGAGACCTCCCCGGAACGCGGCTCTGTGAGCTCTGTGAGCCGCACTGGAGTTTGGACATTTATTAGGAACAATTGGGCTCAGATGTTCATCGAGCATTGGTCCAGCGCCATCGGCGCGACATGTTTATAGCCCGTTTCCAACAACAAGCGCCAAGCCTCAGCGGAGCGGCATGACAATGGCGGACAATTCAAATTAATAAATCCTGTTCGCGGCTAGTTTTAATTATGCCGCTCCTCCGGAGCTCGGTCATTCTGTTGTCTGTCTTGGATCTATAAACATGGCGCTCCTATGGAGCTGGCTGCAAAATGTCCAAACTCCAGCGCGGCTCTGTGACCTCTGTGACCCGCAGCAATCAAGTCAGTGCTTTCAGTCCCGATTGTTTCAAAGTACTCTTCATGGCAGAGCGCTGCGGGTAACAGACCCGCGTTCCGGGGACGCCTCACCCAGTTTTAATCACACCCGTGCAGAGCTATTCTGCGTCGAAACTCATTTTGACTTCCGGGCCACCACTTCGCACCAAGCGATGGCAAAATTGCCTCCAGGATTTTCCTCCAGTTCCCTCAGACCTGACAGCGCGTCAGAGATCTCCTGATCGGAGTGGTGCATGATTTCAGATTTGTCGGCGGCCTCCCGGATTCTACCCGCCAGGAAACGGGTCATGTAAGTCACAGGTCGGCAAAATTCAAGTGTGCCGCTCGGTTGAACATCCTCAAAACCGGCATCCAGCAACAATCCCGGTAGACGGCGCCCGACATGCACATCGCCGCCGCCGGCCTTTTGCAGGTTTTGAAAGATCCTCAAGGCCAGCTCCGTGCCCGGGGTCGACGGATGATGGAGAAAACCGCCCCAGTCGGGGCTGCGAATGCCAATGATACCGCCGGGCTTGAGAACACGAAACATTTCGGCCACCGCGCCCGCCGGATCTGAGAGGTGTTCCATCAAGGCGTGGGAGAAAACGGCGTCAAAGGAGCCTGAATCGAACAGGATCTCATAAACGGAGCCCTGCTGAAAACGTGCGTTCAGGATCTGTTCCCGGTCAATTCTTTGGACCGCCAGTTTTAGTTGCGAAATCTCCTGGTCAATCCCGATGAGCTCACCTTCTGAAACAATCCTGGCTAGGTCTCGAGAAATCGTTCCCGGACCGCAACCGCAGTCGAGCAGTCGAAATTGCGGTTTCAGATGGGGAAGAAAAAAAGCTGCGTGAATGGCAGCGCTGCGATGGGCCATGAAGGCTTCGGCATAGGTGCCGTAACCGATCGTGTATTTTTCCTGTGTCACGGTTTGAATCATGCGGATTACTTCTTGAGATCTTTGTAACTGATCAATTGAATTCCCCGAGTTTTGATCCGTTCCCTCACGATGGGGCTGGTCCAGGTGTCCGTGACCCCCTGGCGGTCGGCGGCCACACCCTCGTAACCGATGTGGTGTACCGCCCTCAATTCGGGCGAATCAAGTCCCGGATGATCGACGAAGAGATAAGTTTGGCCGGACTCCAGGCTGTCCAGCATCTTGAGGAAACTTTCGATTTTTTCCTGGGACGTGCCATGCGGGCCGGAATAACCGATCCCTTTCACTCCGGAATCCTCCGGGAAAATATCCAGGCGATATTCAACCGCCAGCTTCCTCACCAAGGCTTTGACTTCGTTCCGCATCCCGGTGCAGTTCATGTGACCTGAAATATGGCTGATGCGCGGGATTTTTTTCAACCCCAGCTCGATCTGCGCCCGGAATTCTTTTTCCACATCCTCAATTTTCCAGGGATTCTCGAGCAGCGCACGTTTTGGATAATTTTTGTTGGGATAAATCATCGGGTAAAAATATCCATCCGGATCCCTGAGGCTCGGACAGTCTGAAACCGGCCTCCATTTGACCAGGTCCCATTCGCTGGTGATGGCGAGATGAATCCCGACATCGGTTCCAGGATTCGCCGCCAGCAATTGAACCGCTTCGGGGAACCATGGGGAGGGGACGATGACCTCGATCGAGGTTTGAATCCCTTCCTTGAAACATTTGATCAAAGCCTCGTTGCCGGAGTGCGAATACCCCATGTCATCGCCGCGCACGATGAGTCGTGGGGCGTTGGTCTGGGCCAGAAGCTGATTTGCCAGCAGGAGGAGAAGGAATATTGTTTTTTTCATGGACGTTGCGGTTCGGTCTGGTTTCAGCCATCCGTCGTGTCAGTTATCAAAACCATAGTGATTTTTTTCGAAACCCGTCAACCTCCACTCCACGCGGCACCGGATGTGGTTGGGATCAAATGCGGTTGAGTTCCCTGGCGGACTGCGGTTCTGTGAACCGCAGCAGTGCGCAAAACCTGAACGCAAGGAACCTCCCACAACCCCGACAGTTTCCACCCGCTACGGTGGATCTAGGATGATTCAGTCGCGGTCCGGGGCCTCATCACTTTCAAGCATACCTGTTGGATCTTGCGGAACAGGCCCGATTTCAGCTGGGGAATAATCCAGATAAATAACTTGCAGGGGAAAAATCGGGACGCATATATTTTCGTCCGCTTATTTTTGGATGCCAGAGTAGCTCAGGGGTAGAGCAGGGGACTCATAAGCCCTTGGTCGCAGGTTCAAATCCTGCCTCTGGCACCACCCTAAAACCCCACAAAAACCAATGAAATCAACAGGTTCATGCGTCGAGTCCCTTTCTGGTCTATTTGCAGCCAAATGCAACGTGAGGCAGAGATTTGCCACGAAATGACCGAATTCTGGCAAATAGTTTGGCAAATCCTAAATGAACTCTCCAGACGATCACATTGTTGTATCTGCTGATTTGTCAGAGTTGGTTGAGGAATTGCATCAGCTCTCGATTAGTGCCGCGAGGATCAGCGAGGCTGCAAAGGGCAGGATTTGCAATTGGCGAGGTGCTCAATGTTCCCTTGTATTTATAAAAATAGCGGCGACTTGCATTACTCTGGTAAAGATTATTCCTGGTAGTACTGAGGGGATGGTTGGATAGGATACATATAGCGACGAGCGCCACGGGTGTAGCCGCGAGGCGCGAACGAGGGAAGATGCCCAAAGCGGCCTCTGAC
>Ga0163152_10006215_pt1 | contig 13580 bp, 15 predicted proteins | sample OliLakLV19MP8IB2_FD_148635 | JGI IMG/M metagenome (GOLD analysis project Ga0163152, IMG submission 148635) | Freshwater microbial mat bacterial communities from Lake Vanda, McMurdo Dry Valleys, Antarctica - Oligotrophic Lake LV.19.MP8.IB-2 | ecosystem: Environmental > Aquatic > Freshwater >... | reverse complement strand
GGCCTTCGTCGGGCTGGATGGTGAACGTGACGCCTTGCAGGGTCGGGGTCGCGGCCCCCGGATAAGTGAACGTGAGGTCCCGGACCTCGACCAGGCCGCGGGCGGCGACGAGATCGATGCCATCGGTCGGCTCCGGCCGCGGGCGCAGCGAGAAGAACTCGCGCAGCGCTCCGACGTGCATGCCGTGCTCGAAGGTCGCGGTGAGGGCGTCGATCGTCTGCTCCAGCGAGGACCGCAGTCGCGCGGTCGCCCCACCGTAGATGGCGACCTGTCCAAGCGTGACCTGGCCGGTAGTGGCGCGAAACGCCACGCGCAGGAAGGTGCCGAAGAACGCCAGCGTCGTCAGGCCGGCGAAGAGCGATCCGACGTGCAGCACGCGCGCTTGGTAGGCGCGATTCTCGTCGCGCAGCCCACGCATGAGGGTGCGAAACTTGTCGAGGAAGAGCGGGGCCAGTCCGAGCAGCTTGGTCTCGGGGACGGCCTCGTGATTCGTCAGCTTGTTGACGAAGTAGTTGGTCCAGCGCACGCGGCGGGTGCGGCGGACCTCTTCCCCGTAGCGTGAGCGGACGAGCCGCCACTGGAAGCCGAGGTAGGGCAGGGCGACGACGACGAGCGCCACCAGCACCGAGGGCTCGATGACCGTCAAGAGGGCGAGGAGGGAGAGCATCTGGAGCAGATGTTTCGCAAGCCCGAAGATGCGGCTCACGAACGCCGAGAAATTGCGCGCGACGCCGCTTTGCAGTCGGCTCATCGTGTCTTGGAATGCGGGGTCCTCGAAATACTGCAGCTCGAGGGTGGCCGCGTGTTGGAGCACGTCGTTCGTGATGTCCAGATTGGTCTCGTCGACCCAGCGGTGATCGAGGTAGCGGCTGCCGGCACCCGCGAGTACCTCGGCCAGCGACACGACGAACGCGACGGCGACCCAGAAAAAGACCATGCCCGTGTCGGGCTCGGCATGCGTCGCCACGCGGGTGATGCTGTCGACCAGGTATTGGATCGCGAGCGCGAGCGCGGCCGGGATCAAGCTCTGCGCCAGCATCACCGCCCCGTGGGTCACGAAGAGCCGGTGATGGCGCTGCCGCGCTCGGGCGAGGGCCCAGCGGGCGTTCTGCCCGAGGGTGCGGAGGTCGTGCAGCAGGCCGGGGGCGGGAACGTCCCCCGTCTCGGATACGTTGGCCATCACTGCCGTCCCGACTGCTCGACGAGCTCGATCATCGCGGCAGCGGTGCGATCGGCGGCCGCGCCGTCGCGATGGGCGAAGAGCTCGTCGACGGCGCTCCGGCGGGCGGCGCCGTCCGTGCCGGCGCGGCCCTGCTGCAGGAGCTCGCGCGCGACCGGGACGAGATCTGTCGGTCGACTGACGATCGGACAGAGCGCGCCGAGCCGCGGATCGACGCGGGCCAGGCCCTGGTCGTCCGGCGGGCAGAGCAGGATCATCGGTTGCTCGGGTTGCACCAGCAGCACCTCGGCGAGGACGCCGCTCCTGGCATCGACGATGACGAGGTCGGACGCAAGCACGACGGCCGCGAGCGGCTCGTCGATCGACACCACGACGGACCCGGCGATGCGCGCGAGCGCCTCCATGCGGGACGGCTCGAAGCGCGCGGTGCAATGATGCGGCTTGACGACGATCGTTTCCGCGATCGCTCCGACGGCGTCCGCGAACGCGTCGACGGAGGACTTCTCGTGCCAGGTCGGGACGTAGGCCACGACCTGCTCCGTCGGCCGCAATCCGAGCCGCTCTCGGACCGCGCGTCGGCTCGGCGGGGCACGGAAGAACGCGTCGTATTTGGGATAGCCGGTGACGACGATCCGGCTCGGGTCGATATGGCGCGACAGCGCGTGGCGCGCGTGCTCGCCGACGGCGAAGACCGCGTCGAACCCGTGGATCCGTTCCGCCTGGAAGCCGTCCATCTCGTAGAAGCCGACGGCATACATCGTGCGCGCTTTGAGCCGGCGATACTGCCGCAGGATCCACGGGCGTTGCGTCGTGATCGCGAGGTCGCTCTCGGGGTCGGCCTGCTCGACGAAGGGGACGTCGGCGGCGCGCAGAAGGCGGCTCGCGTTCGCGTGGTCGAACCAGCCCGCCGTCCCCGCGTGGTTCGCCCCGGGAACCGCCACGATCCGGGCGTCGACCCCACGGGCGCGGAGCGCGCGCCAGATCGGGACGAAGCTCGCCACCTCCATGGCGTCTACGAGATAGAGCTCGACTCTCACGTCCGGGTACCGTCGGGGCCGCGCCGCGTCTCGGGGGCAAACACCTGCCGCGCTCGCTGCAAATCCGCAGCATAGTCGATCTCGGCCCAGGACGAGCGGTCGATTTCGGCTCCCTCGAGCACGATCTCCATGAGGTGCCGGCGCAGGATCTCGTCGAAGTGGCAGTCGATGTGGCCCTGCTGGACGGCACGGTCGAGCCAGCTCGCGAGGCTCCTCCCGTCGCGTGCCGAGAGCGACAGCACTCCGGCCGACTTGAGGAGGTGCGCGTCGATCCTGGCCGCGGGGCTTCGGACGACTTCCAGCCCGAGCACGCGCCGGTCCGGCCCGAGCGCGAGCATCCAACCGTCGTCGCCCGGCTGGGCCCGCGTTCCGAGCCAGAGCGATTGCTCGCGCCGGCTCGGGATCGCCGCGTGCAGGGCCCGATCCGCCACCACCACGTCACCGTTCATGACGATCGCCCCTGCGCCGAGCGACTGGCGGGCGCACCACAGCGAGTAGGCCGAGTCGGTCGTCGCGAACTCGTGGTTCCATACGACGTCGATCCGAGCGCTGCCGGTCCGCGCCGCGACGTAGTCGGCGATCTGCGCACCGTGGTGGCCGATCACGATGGTGATCGCGCGCGTGCCATGACGTTCGAGCGCCGTGATCGCGCGCTCCAGGATCGAGCGCCCGTGGATCTCGACCAAGGCCTTTGGTCGTGCGCGCGCTTCTTCGAGCCGACGTCCGAATCCGGCGGCGAGGATGACGGCCTGGCGAGGTGTCGCGTCGGTCATGGTGGATTCAGTGGAAGAGGTGCCCGGTCGCATCCGAGCCGAAGCGCGCTTCGACGTCGTCGATGCCGGGGATGCGACGGTAGGTGGCGGCGGAGTTCAACGGCCCGTCGTCGGGGTGAAAGAGCAGTCGGACCTGGTCGCGTTGCTGCGGCCGCAAGTCGGGCTGCAGACCGAGGAACTCGAAGATCGTGGCGAGCTTCGCCTCCTTGCCCGCGATCGGCGTCTCCGGATCGAACACGTCCTCGTACCAGACATCCAAAAGCGCATTGCCGCTGTCGACGATCGCCTGGCGCTGCCGAGCGATGGCGGGCGCCTCGCTGGCCAGGAGATGGCGCAAGACTTCGGTGTCGAGCGGCCGGAAGGGAAATTCCTGCAGCGTCCTGCGGTCCTCGTCTCCGGTCCCCCACGCCTGGGCTTGGATACTCATCTGTAGAGAAACGAGCCGGCGGAGCATGTTCCGCCGATTCAGGAACAGGACGCGTTGCTGCGGCTGCGTCACCAGCTCCTGATTGAGCGCCGAGCCCGGGGGAAACGGCCATCCCGCCGGATCCCAGACGTGCTTGATCCCGTCGTAACGCTGCCGGAGCTGTCGCAGCTCGCGGCGCAGCTGCGCGCCGTCGGCGACGACGTCCCGCGGGCTCCGGCGGTCGGGATTGAAAGGTTCGTGGATGCACGAGACGCCGTCGTGGCACGCCAACAACCGGCGGAGCGTCGTGCTCCCCGACCGTGCGAGCGCAAAAATCAGAAAGGGTGCGGCGCGGCGGCCCCACCAACGGGAGAAGAAAGGGAGGTTCGGGGGCACGAGGATTCGATGGCCGATCCTAGCTGCGACGTGTCGGCCGGTCGAGGGCGAGATCGGGTGGAGCGACGCCGCGAGCAGACCCGATAGCACCGCGCGGGTGGGCGGACCTCGGGCCAGTGACCCGCTACGAGTACGTCTCGCGGGTGAGGCCTGGCGATCGTACGACCGATGGCCGTGTCGCGTCGTCGCCCGTTCGCCGCGTACTATCGCGCCTGGCTCGCGACCTATGCGCGCCACCACTGCAAGCCCGGCACCGTCGCGGGCTACGAGGCGGCCGGGCGGCTCTATCTGATCCCGGCGTTCGGGATCACCCGCGAGGACGTGAAGCGGCTCGTCTACGAGACGCTGTTGCCGGGCCGGGCGCGGGCCACGGTGCGCGCGAATCTCGCGCCCCTCCGCAAGCTCTTCAACCACGCGATCGAGGACGGCGTCGTCGCGAGCAACCCCGCCGCGCACGTGTTGAAGCGCATGCGCGGCGAGAAGCTGCGGGCGGCGCGCGCGCCGCGGTTTCTCTCGGTGCACGAACTGCGGGCATTGCTTGCCGCCTGCCGCGTGAGCGAGCCGCGTTGGTATCCGTTCGTGCTGACGCTGGCGCGGACGGGTATGCGGCTCGGCGAGGCCTGCGCGCTGCGCTGGGCCGACGTTGATCTCGACGCTGGCATCGCCGTCGTCCGTCATGCGTTCTGGCGCGGACGGCTGCAGGCACCGAAGAGCGGGACGGGGCGGCGGGTCGATCTCAGTCGGCAGCTGATCGCGGCGTTGGAGGCGTTGGCCGACGAGCAGCGCGCCGCGGCGGTGAGCGAGGGTCGGGCGCCGTCGGCGTGGGTGTTCGCGAACGTCGCCGGCCGTCCGCCCGATACCGACGCGTTCCGCCGCGGGCCGTGGCGGCGGTGGATCGGTTGGATGATGCGGAGGAAGTGGTTTGAATTACGAAGTTGACAATCAAGGGCAGTCGACTAACGTTCCGTGCTGGATGGCCAAGCGAACCGTCTACCACGATGAGCCGATGAAGATCGGGCGGCGTGTCGGCCGAGAGATCTTGCCCGGCCATGGCGGCGTACGTGTCGGGGCTGGGCGACCGGCGAGCGGCAACGAGCCGATTACCCTGCGACTCCCTCCGAAGCTCGTGGCGAGCATCCGACGTGACGCAAAGCGCGCCGGTCAAACGCTTTCCGAGTTCGTCGCCGGGAGGTTGCGCAATGGTGGATAGGGTAGGGATCAAGAAGGCGGCAGCGCGCCCATCGGTGTCGATTTGGGTGACCGAGGTCACTAAGGAGCGACTGGACGACGCGCAGCTCGATCGTCTCTGGGGTGCATTCTACCGAAGTGTCGCGCCGACTCGTGAGGACGTCCGCGCGGGCGATGCCGCGTTCGAGCGCCTCACGGGTCGGACACGGCGGCGGCGGACGCCTTTGGTTTCCTGAGGCGTCGGGGGAAGCGCTTTCAAAAAGATCGCGCGGGCCACTCTGGTTCGGAACATGACGGTGGCGCGGCAGCGCATCAGGGGGCTCGGCCGATGAAGAGAAAGACGTCTGCGGATGGGCTCGCAAAAGCGCTCGGTATTCCGAAACGGCGAGCCCAACAGGCCGTACTCAAGGCGCAGCTGATCGCGGCCGTCGTGCAGGAGATGGCACGCCGCGAACTGACGCACGCGGAGATCGCCAGCCGCTCAGGATTGCCGAGGAGCGCGGTCACGGGAATCCTGTCGGGAAGTCTGCAGCGCGTGACCGTGGACCGCATCCTCCGCCTGGTCGAGGCCGCAGGACTGAAGGCCGAGATCAGGGTTCGGCGAGCCGCGTAGTTGGGGGGATCATGCGGATCAAGTCGGTGTCGGCTGAGATCTCGAGCCCGACGGGATGTATGGTGTGCCAAAATATCTGACTTATTGACGCAAGAAAGCATACGAATTAGGGTCAATCGTATGCGGACCACGCTCGATATTCCTGAAGCTTTGATCGAAGAAGCCCGTCGATTGCTGGGCTTCAAGTCGAAGACCGACACCGTCGTCCTTTCGTTGAAAGAGATGATCCGACGCAAGCGCATCGAGGAGCTGAAGGATCTCATGGGCTCGGTCCAGCTCGACATCGACATTGGTCAGTCCCGACGCCGGCCCCGCCGGAAGCCGTGACCGTCGTCGTCGACACGTCCGTCTGGATTGCGGCCCTCCGACGAAAAGAGAGCGCTGAAGGTCGAGCGCTGACACAGTTGCTTGAAGCGGATCACGTGGCACTGGCGGCGCCCGTTCGGATCGAGATCCTGATCGGTGCAACACGTCATGATCGCGCCCGGTTGAGGCGACTACTGTCGGCACTACCGATTCTCACCCCAGATGAGCGTACATGGACTCTTCTCGATCAGTGGATCGAGCGGGCTGGTGACGCGGGCCAACGTTTCGGCGTCATCGATCTGCTGATCGGGGCAGTCGCCGCTGAGCGCCGCGCGTCGGTGTGGTCCCTCGACGCGGACTTCGCGCGGATGGAGCAGATCGGCCTCGTCACCAGGTTCAGGCCGGCGGTGGTGCAACCCTGAACGCTCAATTCCGACGGTTTGGCGCGCTCCTCAGCCTCCTGACACTGGCCGGCGACCCAGAATCGCGCTAAGCCCACCGGTACGCGCCCGTAGCTCAATTGGATAGAGCGGCAGACTTCGAATCTGTAGGTTGGGGGTTCAATTCCCTCCGGGCGCACTGAGAAATTAAGCATGTCGTTACCTTTGATGCCGAAGTTGAGAAGGTAACGCCGGTAGCAATCTCCCCGGGCCGGATCGACGACAAAAAGGTCGTGCTCGGAGATTGACGCTACGAAAGCCACCTCGGCTTGCGTGGCCGTCCTGGGCGTCTTGTCTCGTGTCGGGAGATCGTTTTCGGTTGTGATGACCACTTCGGAACGAAACGGAAGCTAGCGGGCTGCGGGCTCTTCGAACCCGGTGAAGGCCTCATTGACGATGCCTTCGACCTGAGTTACCTCGTCGTCACGGAGCTTCTGGAATTCGGTGTTCCGACGCTTCGCCGAAAGACGGCCGTTGCTCTGCCGGATGAACAGTACCAGGTTCTCCGCCAGTCGATCCGGCATCTCGATGGCGTCCATGATACGGCGCAGCGCCTCGTCGTGGCGGCGAAGATAGTCGATCTCGCGCGGCAGATCAGCCTCGACTGTGCGTTGTACGCATTGAAAGAGAAACTCTGCTGCGCCGGTGCAGTCGAAGTACCGGTAGAGATCGCCGGTGTCGTTCATCACTTCGACGTTGCGATCGGGCGTCGGGCGCCAGTCGATGAAAGACATGAGCGGGGCCGAATGCGCCTGCAGCGTAGATGTGTAGTCGTCGATCCGATCGAGCATCACCGAGGAGACCGGGAACACCATGCCCGGCGGTGTGAACTTCCGCTCCGCCAGCACGTGATGGATCAGGCAGCGGTGGAGGCGTCCGTTGCCATCCTCGAACGGATGCACGTAGACGAAGCCGAATGCGGTGGCCGCGGCTTGCAGTACGGGATCGAGCCCGCTGTCGCGCATGCGATCGTTCGCTTCCAGCATGCCCCGCATCAGATCCTCGACGTCGCCCGGCCGTGCCCCAATGAATTCCGGTAGGGGGTCGCCGTGGTGATCGCGTTCTCCTACGAAGACACCGTTCGGTCTGAGGCCAGCGTGGACGAAGCGCGAGTCCTCGATGAGGACGCCATGGAGGCGGAGGATCTCCGAGAGGGTGAGATTGTTCTTGCCGGCTTGCAGGACGGCGCGGCCCCATCCGTGATCGAAGCCGTCTGCTACGTCACGGACACGGAGGACAGCGAGACCGACTTCGCGACGATCGTGCCGTCGCTGCAGCAGAGTACGGGGCGCGCGATGACTCCGTGACGCAGGAGATCAGTACCCGCCGCGCACGGCGCGCACGAGCTGCGGCTCGGCCTTGGCCGCGTACGCGGCTTCCCCGTAGAGGAAGCTCACCGCGCCGGCGTAACCGGGGAAGCCGCGCGCCGTCGTGGACGAGACGTAGTAAGCCGACACGGTGCAACTGCAGCTCACGACATGGCATCCCGGCGTGCAGCCGTTCGAGAAAGGCGACCACGTCGCCGGATCGTGCGCGGCGAGGTTGGTGAGCGTCTCGAGCTCGAAGCGGTTCGGAATTCGCCAGTCGTTGTGTCCCGCGAATCCGGCGCCGGCGTTCATGGCAGCGAGGAAGACCGTCACGAGGTCGCCGTCCATGACGGGGTTCTGCTGGTAACAGGAAGCTTCCTGGAAGGTGCTTCCGCAGAACTGGTACGCGTTGGCCTTGTCGTGGAGGCCGCCGGAGTTGTCCTTTTTCTCCCACATCAGGCCGGTCACGTTGTCCGTGATGGTGCCGTCGCCGTTGTCGGTGAACGAGCGCGGCGTTCCCGACTGAACGTCGCCATCCGTGCCGGTGCCGAACGAAATGGTCTGGCCGGTCTTCAGCGTCGCGATTCCATCCGCCGTTCCATTGCAGACCGCCGCATGGCAGGGGCCGAGAGCCGCTTCGCAGGAATCGGCCGCCGATTCGCACGCGATCAGGTCGAGATTGCACTCGTCGCGAGTCCAGTGGCAGGCCTCGAGAGCGAGCGGACACATCTGAGGGTCTACGAGGTATGGACCACCCGCCACTCCCGCGGCCACCGTGTCTAAGCAGCCCTGGACGAAATCCCGCACGCTGCGACTGTCGTTCGTCGTGATGCACGAGCCGCCGGATGCAGCGGCCGCCGCCTCGAGCTTGTCGTAGCGGGCCAGCAGGTCTTCCTCGCAGCGGGTGCGGGAGAGGGTGTAGCGATCGGTATCGCCGTCGAGCAGGTAGATACGTTCAGTCTTCGCAAGGCACGCGGCGTATTTCCCGGCGGCGAGGTTCTTGCCCTGCTGGCACTTCCGGGCGGGCGTTGTTGACGCGAACGAAGACAAGGTCAGCACGCCGACGATCACTGCGGCCAGAACCAGCGCCTTGGGCCCTTTGGCCGCGACGCCGCTCACAGACCACCTCGCACGGCTCGCGCCTTGAAGAAGGGGGTCGCCTTGGCCGAGCGCAACGCGCGGCCCTCGTGGAACTCCACGAGCCAGACTTCGTAGTCGATCGACGGTTGGATCACCGAAGTCGAGCTGACGTAGCTGTCCGCGCGTGTGCAGCTGCAGTTGGGCAGCGCGCATCCGGTCGGACAATCATTGAACTCCGGATACGCGGTCGGCTCTTCGGTGCCGAGGTCGACGAGGGTTTCGAGCTCGAAGCGGTTCGGAATGCGCCAGTCGGTGTGCCCGGCGAACCCGCTCCCAGCGTTGAGCGTCGCGAGGAACACGGTCGCGATGGTGCCGTCCATCGGCGAGCCGGGGGTGTCGCAAATGAAGTCGGAGTCGCCGTCGGCGCACCAGTTGAAATAGGTCTCGAGATCGTGGATGCCGCCCGCGTCGTCCTTTTTCTCCCACTGCAGGCCGGTCGCGTTGTCGGTGATCGTTCCGTCGCCGTTGTCGGTGAACGAGTGCCTGCCGCCGCGCTGCTGCGCGCCGTCGGAGGCCGATCCGAAGGAAGCCGTCTGATGCGTTTGTAGTGGCGGCGTCGAGATCGGAGTGCCGTCACAGGCGGCATAGTCGCTCCAGCACGCGTTGAGCTCGGGAGTGCACTCATCCGGAACGCTCTGACACACCTGGAGCGCGTCGTTGCAGGCCAGGAACTCGTCGTTGCACTCTTCGAGATCGGGGATGCAGTCGAGCTCGGTGTACTCGAAGCCGCCGCTGCCGGAAAGGACGAAGCCCACGCGTCTTGCGCAGCTATCGAGGAGCTCGCCGGCAGGCTCGCCATCTCTGACGGAGCGACACGCCAAGCCCGACATCTCAGCACTGCGTTCGAGGCCCGCCCAGTTCGGCACCAGCTTTTCCTTGCAACGCTCGAGGGCCAGATCGCGTCGCTCGAAGTCCGACGTCGAAACCAGGACCCGCTCCGCTTTGGCGGCGCAAAGCGCGAACTTGCCGGCGCCATTGTTCTTGCCGGCCTCGCACACGTTCGCAGCGTGAGATCTCGTGGGCAGGGCGCTGCACGCGATCACGAAGAGTGCGACGCGCAGGTGTCGTGCTGGTGCCCCTCTCACGGCGCCGAACCTAACAGCCTACTCGGCGTCAGGGAACCGTCCGAAGAGGTCTCCCGCGTGCTGGTCAGCTTCCCGGCGATCTCGTCGATGGTCAGTTCCTCAATGTCGCGGAGGACGACGATCTCCCAGCACATCGTTTCTCCCGTCAGCTACATCTATGGCGTCCGCGCGGTGAGCGGCTTCACTCGCCAGCGCCGAGCAAAACTCCTTGACGCTCGCTGCGCTCTCCGTGCTACTAGCCACCCCTTCAACCCCGTGCCACCGATGATCCTCCACGCACGTCTCCGCTGGTCGCTGCCGCTTCTCGCTTTGCTGGCGCTCGCCGCATTCCCGACCCTCTCGCCCGCTCTCACGATCGACGCCGCGACCGTCGTCTTCAATCCGAAGAAGTCCGACGCCTTCGTCGTCAAAGGCCGCTTCACGCCGTTCGACGCTGCGACCATCGGCCCGGTGACGATCGAGCTCGGATCGTTCTCGCAGACGATCCCCCTGTCCGCGTTCGTCGCGAAGAAGGGCAAGCTCGCGTTCAAAGGCGCGAAGGGCGCGCCTGGGCTCGCGGCGCTCACGATCGACACGGTGAAAGGCGCGTTCACGGCCGCAGGCAAGAACGTGGCACTCGCTCCTTTCGAGAATCCGGCGCCGTTTCGCTTACAAGCCGGCTTCCTCGACGAGTGCACCACGGTGACGTTCGCCGAGGGTAAGAAGTGGACGCTCGCGGGCACGACGCCGGCCTGCGGCTTCCGTGGCGCCCCGCGCCTCACGCCGAACGCGATCACCGTCGGGGTGCCGACTGACATCCGCGTGCGCGTTGCGGTCCGGGACGATCTCGCGCTCGATCTCGGGAGCCTGGTGCTGCTCCGGCTCGACGCCAACCTCAACCCGACGGGTCAGGTCTGCACGCTGCACGACGACGGCAGCCCGGCCAACGGTGACGACACCGCCGTCGACGGGATCTTCAGCTGCCGCTTCACCGCGACGGAGCCCGCGCCGGCCCGTCTCCGCCTCGCGGTGCGGGCGCTCCGCGACACGGTGCTCGTGCTGTCGCCGAGCGTCTTCCTCGACGTCGTGTCGCCGCTGACCGAGGCGGAGGTGACGACCATGCAGACGGTGCAGTCCGCCGGCGTCGGCCTCTGGGAGGCGGCGGTCGCGGAGCATGGGGAGGGCAAGAAGGCGCTGAAGCAGACGGTCGCGGGCATTCTCGCGCTCCCCGGCGTCGCGACGGCCAAGATCGCGGGTGACGGCGTCAACATCGCCATCGAGTACGCGAGCGGTCTCGCGGGCGGCATCGATCTCGACCCGGTCGGCGTCGCCATTCCGGGTTTGCCGTCGGCGCTCTCCGCCCGCGCGGCCGCCGTGTCGGCACCGGTCGCGACCAGGATTCTGACGCGCGATGACGCCGTCGGCCGCGCGGCCACGCCGCTCGCAGGCCCGCGCGTCGGCAACGAGAAGGTCCTCATCTGGAGCGCCTTCGAGAACGAGAACGACCAGATGGCCGCTGCCACCCAGGCCCTCGCGGATCTCTTCGCGGCGTCGACCTGTCCGCAGTTCGAGGTGACGCTGCTGAAGAACGAGCAGTGCGACCTCGCGTCGATCGCCACCTTCCAGAACTACGGCACGGTCGTGTTGCTGACCCATGGGGGCCAGCCGAAGCCGAAGGGGCCGCTCGGGTTCATGACGCGCGAGAAGGCGACGACGTACGGCACCTGGTTCACCCACGCCGAAGATCTCAAGCTGCGACGTCTGCTCGTCTACAGCGGCGCGCGCGCCGAGAAGCAAGACTACTTCATTTTCTTCCCGAGCTACGTGACCCAGGTGAACCCGGATCCGTTCCCGAACAGTGTGATCTTCGCCGGTGCGTGCAGCAGCGCGCTCAATCGCAGCATGGCAAACGCCTTCTTCGGACGCGGCGCGCTCGCGTACTTCGGGTTTTCGGACGTCACGCACGCCACGCTCCTGAAGGTGGCGTCGGTCGCGTCGTTCGGGGGCCTGCTCGACCCGGCCGGGAGCGGCGCGGCCGACGCGTTCGCGCGCGTCCGCCATCGGACGCTCAAGTCGTATCTCGACTCGATCGGGTTCGATGCGAAGATCCTCGACGCCGCGACGCGGAACACCCTCAAGTCCGAGCTCACGCTCGTCAGCGGCGACGGGCGGCTCGGCTACCCGTGCGGCGTTCCAGCGACCGGCCTGATCGAGTCGCTGACGATCCCGGCGACGCCGATGGCGAACCTGCCCGGCGTGGTCGGCACGGTGCGCCTCGAGGCGGGCGTGAAATACCGCTTGGTCGTCACCGGAACCGCGCGCAGTCAGTTCGAGCAGAGCTTCGGCGAGTACGACGCGGTCTATTGCTTCGACAACAGCAGCGGCACACTTTGTCATCCGCCGTCGGCGCACAGCGTCCTACTCTTCTACACCCAGTTCGCCGATGAGGAGCCGTCGGAGATCCAAAACGTCGAGCAGTTTACGAACTCGCCGCGGCCTCCGTACTCGTCCTCCCATCGCTACGAGTTCTCCTGGACAGGTCAGGAGGGGCGGCTCTGGCTCAAGACGTTCCACCAGGACTTTCCCGGCACGGGTGTCGACATCAGTGGGTCGTTCACGGTCGAGATCTTCCGCGACTGACGTCGATGCATCCCGGGCGCACGCCTCGCCGCGCCAACGCAGGAGGATGTCGATCGCGCCGCGAAGTTCGCGAGCGGGCAGCGCTCCGTCCACCTGCCCAAGCTCTCCGCTTTCACGAGCAGGCGCGCTCGCCACCGCATCGCCCGTTCCGGCGAGTCCTTCCAGATGTACCTATACGCCTCTTCGAGCTCAGCCTCGGCGACGGGTTGGACGACGACCTCGTACCGCATGCCCCTCCACTCCGTTTTCTTTCGTCCCTTCGTACTTTTTCCCAAGGTCGGCCAGCGCATCCGTCAGCGGTCGCCCCTCACCTCGCTTCATCGAGGCGAGCCCACGCCGAATTCCTTCGATCGCTTCGGCCCGGTCGAGAGCATCCAGAAGCTTTTGATACCCAACCGCGTCGTGAACCACGGCCGCCGCCTTGCCGTTTACGGTGAGTAACCACCGGGCGACCCGAGCGCTTGATGCGCGTGAGGTAGGCCTTAGCATTCCGTTGAAAATCCGTAAGTGAATGAATGTCGGTTAGACTGACCATCTGTACCCTCCACATCAAAAACCATGCGAATTCAATGCTTACCATGGCAGGCGCGATTTCGGGCAACTTCCGAATGGGGATTTCTGAGGACCGCCATTGAAGCGGATTGAGCGCCTACACCCACGATGAAGGACGAGATCCAGCAGATGCGCGGCAATGATCAGCAGCGACTCGAGCGACGGGTTCGCCGCAACGAGTTGCTCGAAGCGATTGGCCGGGAAGAGACGCGTCTCGCCAGACTCGAAGCCGATCAGGCCGACTCAAATCGACGCCTCGTCGCGCTCCGAGGAGAGTTGGCCTCGCTCGGCGCCGTACCGGGCATTCGCGTGCATCTGCCGGTGGCGATCGAGGCGCCGGTCCCGCGGACGTCCGCAGACAAGAGGAAGAGTGTATCGAGCCGAGACGGTCCTGGGCCTTCCGGTTGCGGTCGAGCGCGTCGACCTGACCGACATCCATTCCCTAAGGAAGCTCTGCACAAGTCGATCGAATGCGGTAAGAGAAATTCTGATCGACGCGTGAGGGGGTGGGGTGATGGGCGAGCAACGGACCTTCGCA
>Ga0163152_10006214_pt1 | contig 13581 bp, 14 predicted proteins | sample OliLakLV19MP8IB2_FD_148635 | JGI IMG/M metagenome (GOLD analysis project Ga0163152, IMG submission 148635) | Freshwater microbial mat bacterial communities from Lake Vanda, McMurdo Dry Valleys, Antarctica - Oligotrophic Lake LV.19.MP8.IB-2 | ecosystem: Environmental > Aquatic > Freshwater >... | reverse complement strand
CCGGTAGTGCTGCTTGCCTTCGATCCACCAATATTCCCGCACCCACTGGAGTAATTGCTCCGGTGAGGCTTCCTCGGGCAAACGGCTCGTCACGCCATAAGCCGTCTCCGTGGTGGTCTTAATGACTTGGCCCCGCCGCAGGGTCTGGACCTTGCGGTCGATCCGGAAGATCTGCTCCGCCCCGGGGAAGCCCAGGGTCTGGGCATCGACCTCCGTGGCCCAAAGGGTGCGCTCCACGATCGCTCCGTGCCCCTTGTCGATCGACCGGGCCTGAGGGGGAACGGCGCCGAGCAACAACTGCTGGGCTTTGGCCAGTGCGGTGGGCTGGTTTCCTTTGAGGAAGAAGAGGTAATCGCCTCCCTTCTCCTGGGTGATCAACTGACCGTTGGCTTTGACCGTGTGAGCGGCATCCCCGATGAGGAGCACCCCGGCCAGGTCCATCTTCGGCAGGTGCGCCGCCACGGCGGCTTCCTCGTTGGTGTCCTGTGGGACCGCGATCTGATCGATCACTCTTTGGCTGGGAGTCTGGAAGTTCACCAGCATGAGGGCTTTTTCCGCCTTGGGTTTTTGCAGTGGCGCCGGCGTATCCACGGAGGCCGCTGCCTGGACCAGCACCGGGTCTTCCTGCAGTCGGGCCGGAGCGGGATCGGCATTGCGGATCGTCTTTCCATCCAGGTGGAGGACTCTCAGGGGTTCTGGATCCAAGGTGGCCATCCACTCCGAAAAGACCGCTCGCAGTGGATCGGAGGGGATCACTTTCAAGAGTCGTTCGAAGGTCCGTTCACACGGGATTTCAAACTGGTGCTTCGTGCCCGCGACGCGTCGGAAACGCAGATGACGACGTTGCCCGTGATTGAGGCTCTGGGCGAACTCAGCGATCGCATGAGGACCCTGGCATCCCGAGGCGATAGCCAGTGCGGCCACCGTCACGATCGAGGCCAGCGGATGTCGCCGACCCCGCGCTTTGCGTGGGTCGGTCAACCGTTGCCGGGCGAACTCCCAAAAGGAGCCCATCAACTGGGTGCGCACCGGAGCCGGAGGCGGCGGGGGCGCGGCCCCGTTGCGCAGTTCGGGGGCCAGTTCTTCCGCCCGGAGTTGAGTCAGGGCGTTGCGACCCAGGGCCCGCACCCAAAGCTCCTTGGGATGCTCGCGGTCAACGTAGTAATCCTGCCGGGACCGTTCAAACCCCTTGGTCTGGCCCAAGGGCTGCCAGCCAGCCGCCCGGTAGCAGGTGCCGCGATAGCGCTGGGGATCGACGAAGGTCTCCGCCAAGAACACGGGATGACCGAAGTGCTCCTTCCAATCCGCACTGAGCCGACCACACGTGAGCTTGAGGACGCGCGAAGCCAGGTTCGGCCATTGGCCCGTGGAGGGCAGGATGAGAAACCGGCTGTTTTGCGCGATGAGGTGTCGGCGCTCGGAGACCTGCCGGGGGCTCCACCCGAGCAGGCGGTCGCGGAACTTGAGGTGGAGGGCCGCTGAGCAGAACGTCAGCAAGGCGACCCATTGGTCTCGGTAAAGGGCGACGTAGCGTAGAACCTGGCCGACGGCGGTGGCGTTGTGCAGGTAATGTTCACTCTCCATGAGGAGGTCAAATCGCTCCCGCTCTGGGGAAGTGATCCGCCGGACGGTGACCTCGTTCAGGAGCCGCTCCTCGGCTGGGAGCCCGGCCATCGGGTGGTGGCAATAGCAGTTCGACATCCCCGGAGCTAAGCAGAGCCCCCTTCCGCGCGCCAGCTATTTTACCTTATCCCATTCCCCTCACATCACTTCCGCGTGAAGATGTCGAAGGTTCTGCTATTTGAGAACGTCGCGTCTCGGGAGAATAACTCTTGCCACCCGTTTCGCCCCACTTGAGCATCGTATGTTTATTTCAGCCGATGCGACCCACGAACGAACACTTTCTCTCATGAATTTTCTTTCCCTGATCGAATCCAAACGCGATGGGCAAACTTTCAGTCTGGATCAAATCGGCGGCTTTGTTTCCGCCTACGTCGCCGGAAAAGTCCCCGATTACCAGATGGCCGCGATGCTCATGGCCATCTTTTTTCGCGGCCTCGATGTGAGCGAAACCCGCGCGCTCACCTTCGCGATGCGCGACTCCGGCGAGGTTTTGAAATTCCCGAAGGATTCCCGCCCGCTCGTGGACAAGCACTCGACTGGCGGTGTCGGCGACAAGGTTTCCCTGCCGCTCGCGCCGCTGCTGGCCTGCCTCGGGTTCCGCGTCCCGATGATTTCCGGGCGCGGCCTCGGCATCACCGGCGGCACCCTCGACAAGCTCGAATCCATTCCCGGTTTTCGCACGGCCCTTTCGCTCGAGGAAATTGTCGCCCAGGTGCAATCGGTCGGCTGCGTCATCTGTAGCCAAACCGCGACCATGGTTCCCGCGGACAAGGCCCTTTACGCCTTGCGCGACGTCACGGGCACCGTTCCCTCCATCCCGCTGATCACCGCGTCGATACTATCCAAAAAACTGGCCGAAAGCCTCGATGCGCTGGTGCTTGATGTGAAGTTCGGCTCGGCCGCCTTCATGCAAACGCCGGAGACGGCCCGCGAGCTGGCGCAAGCGATGGTGTCGCTGGGCAACGAATGCGGCGTGAACACTCGAGCCGTGTTGACCGACATGAACACGCCGATCGGCTCGGCGGCGGGCAACTGGCTCGAAGTGCAGGAATCGGTCGCGTGCCTGGAAAACAGGGGGCCAAATGATTTGCGCAAACTGGTGATTGATTTCGCCGCCCATCTCCTGGTCCAAACCAAACGAGCGGACGACCTCGACGCCGCGCGCATATCCGCGGAAGAATGCCACGCCTCCGGAGAACCCAAGCGCAAGTGGTACGAAATGCTGGCCGCCCAAGGGTGCGATTTGGATGCCTTCCATCGCGCGCTAAAGCGGGATGACACCGCGCCCGTGATTTTTGAGATCAAGGCGGAGCGCTCTGGTTTCGTGTCGCGTTGTAATGCACGAATCATTGGTGAAATTGTTCGCGACCTTGGCGGCGGCCGTTTGCGCAAAGAAGACGTGATTGATTTCTCGGTCGGCCTGGATCGACTGGCCAAGCCGGGCCAACAGGTGAAGTCGGGAGAAATTCTGGCTCGCGTTCATGCGCGGACAAACTCTCACATTGAGGCCGTCCGTGGAAAAATGCAGAGCGCTTTTGAAATTGCTGAGAACCCACCGGCCGAATCCCCGCTCGTTCTCGAGGTGCTGTGATCACGGTGCGCTTAGTGACGCGGCGCCCACAAAAGTGGGGCGGGCATCTTGCCTGCCTGCGGGGCTTCCAGCCCCATGATCACGCTTCGCGGGCAGGATGCCCGCTGAGGCAGGCTGGAAGCCTGCCCCACTAAACCGGAGATTGCCGCAGTGCCAGGAGGCACACCGGATCGTGCAGAAATACAAAATCTCCTTGCGCTATTCCCTTTGAGCCGTCATTGAACACGGATGAAGCAACCCATATTTGCGCTCCTTTCCATCGCCTTGCTCTCAACCTGTCCGGCCAACGTTCTTCAGGCCGAAGACGCCCCCGGCTCCACCTCGGGCATCCGGAAGATCGAAGACATCGTGATTTACAAGGAAGAGAAGTTCTACTCGGCCTTTCCCTCGGTTGTCCGCCGGCCCAACGGCGACCTTTTGCTCGCGTTCCGTCGCGCGCCCGACCGGCGGCTCCTGGGAGAGAAAGGGGTCACTCACACCGATGCCAACAGCTACCTCGTTTCCGTCCGCTCGAAGGACGATGGTAAAACCTGGACGAAGAATCCGGAATTGATTTCCGCGCATCCCTTCGGCGGTTCGCAGGATCCCTGCATGCTGCAACTGCGCGACGGCTCGATTCTCTGCACCAGTTACGGCTGGGCGCTGATCGACCAAGCCGAAACCCTGAAAGGCGTTTTCCGGCATGGCAAATTTTGTTTTCTCGGCGGTTACATGGTCAAATCCACGGACGGCGGAAATTCCTGGAAAGACCCGATCATCCCCCCGCCCTGCAAAGACGAAGTGTCCCTCGATCCATTTGGCCAGCCGGTGCCGGCCTACAATCGCGGCGCGATGTGCGAGGGAAAAGATGGGCGTTTATTCTGGGTGGTGGCCTCCAACGGCTCATTGGCGCCAAGGCGCACCGCAACGCACCTGATGATTTCCGAAGACAAGGGCGAGACCTGGAAATACTCGTGCCCGGTGGCGCAGGACGAGAAGGTCACTTTCAACGAAACGTCCATTCTCGAAACGCCCAAAGGCGACCTCGTCGCGTTCATGCGAACCGCAGATTTCGACGATCACACTACGATGGCTCGATCCACCGACGGCGGGAAATCGTTTCAGCCCTGGGAGGACACCGGATTCAAGGGTCACCCGCATTACGCCCTGCGACTGCCTGATAAACGCGTGCTACTGGTTTACGGTTACCGCCACGAACCCTTCGGGATTCGCGCACGCGTGTTAAATCCGGAATGCACGGATGCCAAGACCGCCAAGGAAATTGTGCTGCGCGACGATGGCGGCAACGGCGACCTCGGTTATCCCTGGGCGACGATGCTCTCCAAAAACCGCGCGTTGGTGGTCTATTATTTCAACCAGGCGAACGGCACGCGCCACATCGCGGGGACGGTGGTGGGGTTGGATTAGCGACACCGGAGAGGCGGCCCTCCGAGGTTACCGTGAATCTCCTGCCCGCTGTGAAAATCTGTTCGGGTAATAATCCTTTCGGTTGAATATAAGTCCGTTTTGAGGCATAACCTCGGCACCATGAACACGGTAATTGCAGACGCCAAAGGCCGAATAAAACTGCCGGAAGGCACCGCCCCCGGGGATCGCTTCGCGGTGTCGATCGACTCGCAAGGCCGTATCATTTACCGGAAACTTTCACCCGAGCCCCGCGATCTGGAAAATGTCGCGCTGGCCAAAGTGACGAACGGCAAAGACGGGCTTCCAGTGGTGAAAATGCCGGGCGCGACCAACGCCATGATCGCCCGGCTGGTCCGCGATGAAAGAGACAGCCGATGAAAAGTTACTGGGATTCGTCGGCCTTGATCGAGGCGATACTGGACCTGCACCCCGCAAGGTCGAATTTCAGTACGGAGACACAAAAATTCACCCGCTGCCATGCGCTCGCAGAATGCTTTTCCCACCTGACTGGTGGACGTCTGGGGCGGAGAATCGATGCAACCGAAGCGGCAACGGTTCTGCAAAAGTTTTCCGACAAAATGACCGTGGTCTCGTTGAATGCCAGGGAAACTTTGGACGCTTTGAACCAGGCGAAAAAGCGCGGCGTCCGGGGTGGCGCTATTCATGATTTCCTTCACGCCTATGCAGCGGAATTGCACGATTGCAAAAAAATCTACACCGGCAACGCCGGGGATTTTGCCGCCGTCACGAAATTGGAGATTGTGCCAGCTTAAAAACTTTGCCCAAACCGCGGCGCATCACTGCCAGTGATATTGGGCATCAACCCGCATCTACTCTGAAATTTCCTGCGCCTAAACTTTCGCTCCATCAGGGTCCGCCTTTTCGAACATGATTAAACGGATCGTGATGAACCCGCGACGCGACGCAACAGGCGCTGATATTTCCATCGTCTGGTTCCGCCAGGATCTGCGCCTCGCAGACAATCCTGCCCTCAACGCGGCGAGCGAACGCGGCATCGTGATCCCGGCATTTATCTGGTCGCCCGATTCCGAAGGCGATTGGCCGCCGGGCGGCGCCTCCAAATGGTGGCTGCACCATTCGCTCGAAGAGTTGTCGAAACGCCTGGAAAAGCTCGGCGCCAAGTTGATCCTTCGCGGCGGCAATCCATTGGACGAACTGAAATCGCTGGTCCGGGAAACGGGGGCGAAAGCGGTTTTCTGGAATCGTCGCTACGAGCCGTTCGCCATCGAGCAGGAAAAGGACGTCGCGAAATATTTTCAAGGGGCCGGAATCGAATCCGAAAGTTTCAACAGCCACTTGCTCTTCGAGCCATGGGAGATCGAGAACAAAAGCGGAAAACCGTTTCGCGTGTTCACGCCGTTTTGGAAGACCTGCCTGGCCGCGGCGCAGCGGATTCAAAAACCGGTTCCCCAGCCGGCCAAAATCGTTTCGCCGAAGGAGTGGCCGCCATCGCTCTCACTTTCCGATTTGAAGCTGTCGCCGCAGCGCGATTGGGCCAACGGGTTTGCGAGGGTGTGGGAGCCGGGTGAAGCCGGCGCGGGGAAAAATCTGAAACGATTCTTGCGGGACTCGATTTCGGGATACGAAGATTCACGAAATCGCCCGGATCAAATGGGAACCTCCCGCCTCTCGCCTCATTTGCATTTCGGAGAGATCTCTCCACGCCAGATTTGGGATGCGGCGCGACAGCACAAGTCAGCCTCCGCCAAAAAATTCCTCGCGGAAATCGGTTGGCGCGAGTTTTCGCATCATCTGCTGTTTCATTTTCCGGAGACGCCGACGCGACCTTTGTCCGCCCAATTCGAGAAGTTCGCCTGGCAAAAGAACGCAGCCTGGCTGAAGGCGTGGCGGCGCGGACGCACCGGTTACCCCATCGTTGACGCGGGCATGCGCGAGCTGTGGGCCACCGGCTGGATGCATAACCGCGTCCGCATGGTCGCCGCGTCGTTTCTCGTCAAAGACCTGCTGCAGCCGTGGCAGGAGGGCGCGCGCTGGTTCTGGGACACGCTCGTCGATGCCGACCTCGCCAATAACACTCTCGGATGGCAATGGGTGGCGGGCTGCGGGGCCGACGCCGCGCCGTTCTTCCGCATTTTCAATCCGGTTCTCCAGGGCGAAAAGTTTGATCCAGACGCCGACTACACCCGCAGTTGGATTCCGGAGATTGCGGCGCTGCCGGACAAATGGATTCATCAACCGTGGAACGCGCCAAAGGATGTCTTGTCGAAAGCCGGAGTTGAACTGGGCAGGAATTATCCCGAACCTGTGGTCAGCCACGCCATCGCCCGCGAGGTGGCGCTGGAACGCTACGCCAGAATAAAGGATTCATGACTCGGCGGCCAAACGTCACCTGCGCGTTGCGAAATCGGGTTTGCGTGTCTCGCCGGGCGAAGATACCGTTTTTCCATGACCTTAGTCTTGGCGAGCGATGTCGAAGAGTTCCTGCAAGCCCAGGTCCAGTCCGGAGCCTGCGCAAACGCAAGCGAGGTGGTGAATGACGTCATCCGATCCCTTCGCGCACAGCAGGACAATCCACTCGAAGCGACGCCCGAATTGGAGGCGTGGCTCCTTCAGGCGGCGGACAAGCCGGCCACTCCGCTAACGAAATCCGACTTCGAAGGCATCCGCGAACGGGTAGAGGCCCGAGCCAAATCGCGCATCCCATGAGCGTCAGCAAGTCCGAAGATTTTATCTCGGACGTGGAACGCCATTTTTGCCAAAACGCGTTCTTGAACCTCCACAATGATTCCTCCTCACCGAATGGATCATGACGAATTGAATACCAAGAACCCAAAACCCAACCACAAAGTCCTCCGCTGGCAGCTCGGCGAAAAACCGGCGTCGTGCGACGACGAATTTGCCGTGGAAGAGCCCCTGGAAATTCGCGTGGACAATCACCCGATCAGTGTGACCATGCGCACGCCCGGACATGATGCCGAACTGGCAGCTGGTTTTCTCGTTACAGAAGGGCTGATCAAGAAACGAAGCGACGTTGCGAAAATCGAACCGTATCCGCGGAATAAGGACAAAAATGTCATTAACGTTTTCCTCTCGCCGGATGTCGCGGTCGATTTCAAGCAACTGACCCGGCACGTTTTTGCCTCCTCCAGTTGCGGTCTCTGCGGCAAAGCGACCATCGAATCGGTTCATCAGCATTTCCCGAAAATCAAATCGAAGATTTCAGTCGCGGCGCGAACGATTCTTGGGTTGCCCGAAAAACTGCGCGGCGCCCAGAAGACTTTCGATCGGACGGGCGGATTGCACGCGGCGGGCATCTTTGATTCCGGCGGCGCCTTGATTGTCCTGCGCGAGGATGTCGGCCGCCACAACGCCGTGGACAAGGTTTTGGGTCACGGTTTTCTCGAGGACGATTTTCCGTTCGAGAAACAAATTCTCCTGGTCAGCGGGCGGGCGTCGTTTGAGATCATGCAAAAAGCATTGGCCGCGCGAATCCCGATCATTTGCGCGGTGTCGGCGCCGTCGAGCCTGGCGGTTGAGTTTGCGCGGAAGAGCGGGCAAACGCTCGTTGGATTTCTGCGTGAAGGGCGAATGAACGTGTACGCGCACCCCAAACGGATAAAGTTCGACTGAGTTTATGATTTCCTTTCAAAACTCAAATTCATAACCTCGCCCCTATGGCACAACTACCTTTGGAAGACACTTTCGTGGACGTGATCGGCAAGGCGCAACGCGGGTTGAAACTGATCGAACGCGACCTGAGCCACGGTGCCGGCATCTCGGTGGACGAACTGGCCAACCTCATGTCGGGCGACTTTAACGAGGCGTTCGTTCGCCGGCTCGCGCCCGTTCTGAAGCTCGCTCCTGATGCGCTCGTCGGACTGGGTCAGAAATCGTGGTCCCCGGCGGATCATCAGGTCAACGGTTTGGCCGCCTTCAACACGACGTTCGAGGACATGACCGTCAACGCCTATCTGGTGTTCGATCCGCAAAGCAAAGAGGCGGTGGCCTTCGACACCGGTGCGGACGCGGGGTCGATGCTCGATTTCGCGAAGGAGAATTCGCTGACGATCAAACTGATTTTGCTGACCCATGTTCACCCGGATCACATCGCCGACTTGGAACGCTTGAAGAAGGCAACCGGCGCCAAGGCCCATGTGTGCGAGCTGGAACCGGTGGATGGCGCAGAGCCGTTCCAGGCCGGAAAAGCATTTTCCACAGGCAAATTGAAAATTGAATCGCGCCAGACCAGCGGCCACGCCAAAGGCGGGATTACGTTTTTCGTCACGGGCCTGGAAAAGCCGGTCGCGATTGTCGGCGACGCCATCTTTTGCTGTTCGATGGGCGGGGGCATGGTTTCCTACGAAGAAGCATTGCGGACGAACCGCCAGAATATTTTCAGCCTTCCCGGTGAGACGATTCTCTGCCCTGGACACGGCCCGCTCACGACGGTCGCGGAGCAGAAGCAGCACAACCCGTTTTTTCCGGAGTTCGCGAAATGAAATACGCTGGCGTGTGGTGCGAGTGAATGGGCGCGGGCTTCCAGTCCGAGAGCCGCGAGCCTGTTCTGTAGCGTTTGGCAGTTGCCACGCCTTGCCGATTGCAAATCGGCGATACGGCAGGTTTGCAAACCTGCGCCACCGGCCAAGACAGAAGGCCGGACTCCACACGAGTCACATAAAAATCCCTGTGAAATTTGCATTGACCCGCGCGCCTCATTTTTTAAGCTCCTTGCCCGTTCAACACGTAACAAAAAATATATGAATACAATTGTTCCTCTCATTAGTTCAGGCACGGCTGGTCCTCTGGGTGTTTTGCATCTGCCGCGCCTTTGGTTGAAAGTCTCGCTCGAATCCTGCGGCAAACTCGCGGCGGGTTATCCCGGCGCTGGCAAAGGCTACGACCAGATGGTCATCGACGGCCTCGGTTTGAACCGGGATTCCGTCCTGGCCTACATCAAGAGTGAAAAGCCCAGCTACACCCAGTTCGAAGCGTGGGTCAAAAAGCAGCCCGGCGTGAAACTCGACCCGGCCGGCATTCAGGCGCTCAATTCCGCGATCAAGGGATACATCCACGACGACGCGACCCGCAAAGGGATTTTTGGCGCGGCCAACCTCACCGACACTGATTGTGCTTTCCGCGACGCGGTGAACCTGAACAACCTCGACGACTGGAGCGAATTCCACGCCGCGGTTTTGAAATAAGAGAATTAGCCCCCGACAAGGAAGCGGCGCAGAATTTCTCTGCGCCGTTTTCTTTTATCCACGAAAAGTGGTCTGATTCCAATTTTGCGTGAAGATCGGGACTCTGCAGGGCGCGTCAGTCCCCTGCGCGCCGTGGGTTCCAATCCATGCCCGGCGCGCAAGGGACTGGCGCGCCGTACCAACCACCGACCGATCGCGCGATTTCCTGGAAAGGTTCCTTACGCGCGAACACGCCGGGGTCAATTCCACGTGCCTGGGGCGTACATCGCTTCCTTGACTCGCTTCAGGTCGCCGGGATTCCGCCCGGCGGAGGCGTTGACCCCTTTCAACAGTTTTGTGCCGGGCTCGATCCAGCGCCAGCGTTCCGAGTGGCCGTCGGCAAAGGAGAATTGTCCGCCGTTACCGTGCCGGCTGGAGAGAGTGTTGCGCCAGGTCGATGGAGAACCAATTTGGTCTATCGCAAAATACCCGTCGTCGATGCTGGTTCCTGACGAGGAAGAATCCTTCGGGTCACTCTGTTCATCCACGAAGAACATCGCCTTGGCTGCGTTGGGATCCTTCACAGAGGAGAACTTTTTATTCTCCGGGGTCCTGGGGTGGACGGAGGCAGGAACCCAGTCGGTGTTGACCCCCATCATGCCGCAGAGGGAGTAGCTGCGCACGCGGGGGACACGCTGGCCGCCCAGCGGGAGATTGTCGCCGGGACAGCGGTAGATTTCCACGGACTGATTGTAAGGAAAGAGCTTGGCGTTCTGGATGTCCGCGAGGTTCGTCCATCCGGGTGCCCCATTCACGGAACCGCCGATCCAGGCATTCGTGGTGCCCAAATAATTCGGGGGGATGGCATCGCCGTTGTCCCCGGCGTAGAGGATCGCCGCGAGTGTGAGCTGCTTGAGATTGCTCAGGCAATTGATCCCCACCGCCTTGGATTTTGCTTTCGACAAAGCCGGGAGCAGCAGGCCGGCGAGAATAGCGATGATCGCAATGACAACCAAAAGCTCGATCAGAGTAAATGCGATCCGTTTGGTACCGGGAGCCGTCTTCAAGGAAGGGTTCATGACGATCAGCATCCCAAAATATTTATTCCAACGCCAGCACGAATGTGTCCTGGCGGCGGCGACGCAACGGCAGGCGCTCAACGGGCTGGTCTTTCTCTACGGCGATTTGCTGGAACAACCACTGGGGAGCCTGGGCGACTTTGCGCGGGGGAGGGACGGGACTGCAACACGAGACGGATGTGTCGGAAGGCTTCGGGCGGGTGGTGCTGCCATTTGCGCTGGCCAGGAAATATCCCCAGGCAGACCGGCAATGGCGCTGGCAATCTGTGTTTGCGGCGGGGCGGCGCTCGCCAGACCCGCGCAGCCGCGCGATGCGACGGCATCACCTGGAAGAATACAGTGTGCAACGGGCGATTCGCAACGCGGTGCGGCTGGCCGGGCTGGGAGACAAGCGCATCACACACCACACGTTGCGCCGAAGTTTTGCCACGCACCTGCTGGATAACGGGTATGACCTGCGCACGATCCAGGAACTGCTCAGGCACCAGCATTGTCGTCCCTGCCTGGTTCACGCGATGGAGCGCGAGTTGGTCAGGTAGATCGTGGCGCTGTTAAATGGCGAACTGTTCGGGTGGTAACCGGCCTGGCGAATCCCCTGCATTTTCGCCTCCACCACTGCCATCGCCGTCGTGTAGACGCCCAGGCGGTTTGACATCTTGTTCAAGGTCATGATCCCCCCTCATTCCCGAGATGATCAGAATAAAAATCAACCCCATGCTGAGCAGAATCTCCCCCCAGGGTGAACGCGCGGCACCGGGAATACCCGGGAAACATCTGGCGCGTGGCAGGAACCCATGCCACCGAGCGCCGACCGTTGAGAACTGTTTCCATTTCGTTACTGACAGCGGATTCAGTGGCGATCTGTTTTGGAAGCGGGCAAACCCAGGGCTTTTTTTTCCTCCAAACCGTCTTCTCCGACACTCTGACATCCCACAGAATCTCAGCAGAGCACATTCCACGGAGCGAACCTCCCTCGGCCAGATCGGCGCCGTTGCCGCGAGACTATTTGCACCACCGAAGGCACGATGTCCGCTGCCCGCGCGATGTACCGTATTGGAAAAGAATGAGCCTCGAAATGAGACATGCACGTCCGACTAAATCGGGCAAAAACTTCGCAGAAACCCCTTCCGCAGAGGCGGTGGGGCGCTTCCCGGGCCGCGGCCAGTCGTCACAAACGAAGAAAAACCTCCTGCATGCGCAAACGAACCGGCGACCACGAATCCCCGGTGGAATCCGGGAGACCGACTTCACGGGTATGATTCTAGCTTTTATATGGCCTCGAGATGCGAGAAGAAAGACCTCTCGAAGCAGGGACAAACGCCTGGAACCAGTTCTGATTCCTGCGCAGCGCCGATTCCAGAGATCGGCCACAAACGAAAAGGTCCATTGGAAAACGACGGCGACTCCGCCAGAGACGGAGAATGAAATATTATGATGCTAACGCAATGCAATGCCTGCTTCAGTTCCCGCCGCCGCCGCGCGCCTGAACGCATGTGGGCCGGTGTGCCGCGCCCCCTGTTTCTTGCGATTTCCGTTTGCCTGTTTCTCCTGAGCAACGTTGCCCGGTCCGGCCTGCCGGCCAGCGCGGACCTGTCGGACCTGAAACGAGCGGTCGTGTCCAATTATGCCGCCGTCGTTTCAGCCTCGTATCAGGACTCGCTGAGCACGGTGGAAACAATGAAAGCTGTCGTGGACATGTTTCTTGCCAATCCTTCGGAGCAATCCCTGCACGCCGCCCGCCAGGCGTGGTTGACCGCCCGCTCGCCCTATTCCCAAACGGAGGCCTTCCGCTTTTATGACGGTCCTATCGATCAGGTTGAGCCCTTGCTCAACGCCTGGCCGATCGACGAAAACTACATCGACGAAGTAATCGGCGCCCCGAATTCCGGAGTGATCAACGCCGTGTCAAAATACCCCGAGCTGTCGTCGACGGTCATTTCGGATCTCAACGGAAAGGAAGGCCAGAAAAATATCAGCGCCGGATTCCATGCCATCGAGTTTCTCCTCTGGGGACAGGACACCAATGCAGCGGGCCCCGGCAACCGGTCCTGGCGCGATTATTCGGACGAAGCAAAAAACGGGGAGCGCCGCCGCCAATATCTGCGGATTGTCACGGACCTGTTGCAGGAAACCCTGCAAGGCGTCGCCGCAGAATGGGCCGATGGAGCGAGCGGCAATTACCGCGCACAGTTTCTGGCCATGGAACCAGACGAGGCTCTGGGCAAAATTCTCAAAGGGATTGGCGCCTTGAGCGGCCCGGAGTTGGCGGGGGAACGGCTGACCAGCCCCTCTGAAACCAAGGAGCAGGAGGAGGAACAGGATTGTTTCAGCGATAACACGTGCAACGATATGATTGATGATGCCATCGGCATCCAAAACGTTTACCTCGGACGCTACGCCGCGTTGGACGGCCGCAAAATCTCCGGGCCAAGTTTGCACGATCTTTTGGCGCGGTTGAATCCGGAGTTCGCCATAAAACTTGCCGCACAAATCGAGACCTCCGTTCTCTCCGCACGAAATATTCCAGAGCCCTTTGACCAGGCCATCCTCGGCGCCGATACCCGGCCCGGCCGGATCGCCGTCCGGAATGCCGCCAAATCGTTCCAAGCCCAAAGCGACCTGATCGCCCGGGCGGCAAAAATCCTTTCGATCAAGTTAAATATTTAATCGTCGCAAACGCCGGCATGCTCTCACATTCCAAAAAACTCACCGTCTGGAT
>Ga0163152_10006211_pt1 | contig 13589 bp, 10 predicted proteins | sample OliLakLV19MP8IB2_FD_148635 | JGI IMG/M metagenome (GOLD analysis project Ga0163152, IMG submission 148635) | Freshwater microbial mat bacterial communities from Lake Vanda, McMurdo Dry Valleys, Antarctica - Oligotrophic Lake LV.19.MP8.IB-2 | ecosystem: Environmental > Aquatic > Freshwater >... | reverse complement strand
CGACCCCTTCTGGGGAATCGGCCCGGAGGCGGATCAACGGTCGGTCTTTGCGCTGGCCCAGCGTGACGTCAATGGGGAGGTCATCGTGCGGATCAGTCCAGCGCTGCACATCGGCCTGGCAGGCGGCGTCCTGTCTTCACACGCCACCTCTCAGCCAGGGTTGCTCGACGGACGCATTACTCACGCGCGTGTGGGGGCCTCCCTGTCGTTCGACCAGCGCAACACCCTGCCCGCAACCCGCACCGGGCGCCACCTGGATCCGGAGGCACTCGACGGTGCGTCCACCGGGCGGTTCCTGCGTGTCGACTGGTCACGATTCAGCGATACGGGTACCGGGGCGTTCTCCTTCGACCGGACCTCCGTTGACCTGCAGCAATACCTGCCGTTTCTGCACGGTCACCGGGTGCTGGCCCTGCGCGCACTGGCCGTCCTGACGTCGGTCGACGGCGATGCGGCGGTGCCGTTTTATCTGATGCCGACCCTGGGAGGGAGCCGGGTGGGCCGCGCGTACCCGACCTTCCGGTTCCGCGACCGGCACCTGTTGGCGGCGCAGGTCGAATACCGATACGTCGTGAATCCGTTCATGCACGGCGCCGTGTTTGTGGATGCGGCGCAGGTCGCGCCCCGCCTTGGCGACGTCACCTGGGCACGAGTGCGCTGGTCGACGGGCGTCGGATTGCGACTTGGCGTACGCGGGGGCGCGGCGTTCCGCGTGGACCTTGGCTTCGGGCGTGACGGCGTGCGGCTTGCAACGGGATTTGGCCATGCGTTCTGACCGGCTGCGTGGCACCACGCACTTGGTTCTGGTGGCGATGGCCCTCGCCGCCAGCATGCACCTGCTGGCCTTGGGGCAGCCGACGGTGCCCCGCTTTTATCCCGACGACCCACTGCGGTACGACAACGACCGCGTGGTGGATATCCGCAGAGTCGACGACATCAAACTGGATGACTATTTCGACTTCATCGAAAACGTCTTTCTCTCACCGGGTGACCGCCGGGCGATACACGCTGTCAACGTCAACACGCTCGACGAGGTGCCCGACTCGAGTTGGTTCACCAATCGCATCGGCGCTCGGGATCTGCCACTGGAGGCCCTGGTCACAGGCCCGGATCGGCCAGTGACGTTTGGCGCCGGGTGGACGATCGTGAGCGGCAAGAACCGCGGCTTTCATCCTGGCTTTCGGGCCATTGACCGGTCCGACCCCACGGGCACGGTGTACCAATTGGAGGTGGATGCGCCGGCGCATCCCGAGATGGCCAGCGGTGCCGAGGTGATCGGCGCGGCCTTCTACCACGCATTTGGCTACAACACGGTGGACGTCTACCTGACCGAGATCGATTCGACGAGGCTTGAGATTGATCCGAAGGCGACCATCCGGGACGCCAATGGCCGGCGGCCCTTTACCCGACGCGATCTGGATGACATTGTGCAGAACGCGGCCCGGCGGCCCAATGGCCGCATCCGTGTGACGGCCGAGCGGTTTCCGGATGAGGATGACATGGGACGCTTCGAGTACCACGGCACCCGTCCCGATGATCCGAACGACATCCACCTGCACGAACACCGGCGCGAACTGCGCGGCAGTCGCGTGTTCGCCGCGTGGCTCAATCACGATGATTCTCGTGCACTCAATACGCTGGTGCTGCGGCATCGCGAGGGTGGCCGCCGCTTCTTCAAGTACTACATCGTCGACTTCGGATCGCTGCTGGGCAGTGCCACGCGTTTCGCCGACACCGCGCAGGCCGGACGGGAATACGCGCTGGCGTGGCGCCCGTCGCTGCTGACCTTCCTGTCGTTTGGACTCTACGTCCGTCCGTGGCTCCACCAGCCGCCGGTGTCGGACCTGCCGGCCGTCGGACGCTTTACCGCCGACGGATTCGATCCTGAACGATGGGTGGCCGAGTACCCGAAAGTCGCGTACGAGAACATGCGGGCCGATGATGCGTTCTGGGCTGCGCGAATTGTCGCCGCCTTCGACGACGTGCGCGTCCGCGCCATCGTGTCGAAGGGGCAGTACTCCGACCCGCGGGTCGTCGACGAGCTGACCCGCGTGCTGCTTGCGCGGCGACAGCGGATTCTCGATGTGTGGCTGACCGCGGTCAACCCCATCACCCACGCCGCATTATCGCGCGACGGCGTGTTGACCTTCGAAAACGTCGCCGTGACACACGAGATCGGCGGACGCCCCGACGGCTACATCCTGCAATGGTCGCGCTTTCACAACGAAGACGATACCCACGTTCCCATTGGAGCGCCGGTACGGGTCACGGACCCTCGTGCGGAGCTGCCCGCGACCGAGGCCGTGCGCGGGGCAGATTATGTCTCGGTCGCTGTACGGACCATCCATCCCGGTTTTCCGGATTGGCGACCGGTGCAGCTCTACTTCCGCGCTACGTCTGGCGGATGGCAGTGGGTGGGGCTCGATCGTGGGCTCGATCCCGGAGACGCGCCTGCGTCACGCTGAGGGGCGGCGCGTCGGCTGCCCGCGTCCAGGTACCGTCCGCACCCAGGTGCCACGCCGCCGCATCGTCGGCTTCCCAGTCCAGGAGTTGCCGCAGGCGTGCTTGTGCGGCCCCGTCGGTCACCGGGGTCATGACCTCCACCCGGCGTCGCAGGTTCCGTTCCCGCCAGTCGGCTGAGCCAATCAAGTAGTTGATGTCGCCGTCGCTGTCGATTTCAATGATCCGCGAGTGTTCGAGGAACTCGCCAAGGAGGCTGACGACGGAGATGCGCTCCGACAGTCCCGGCACGCCAGGGCGCAGCCGGCAGATGCCGCGGATACTGAGCCAGATCGTCACCCCAGCCGCCGATGCGCGGTAGAGCGCCTCAATGACTTCGAGGTCGTCCAGGCCATTGAGCTTGGCGCGGATTCTCGCCGGGTGGCCCGCCTGCGCGGATCGAATGGCGCGGTCGATGCGCTCGAGCAATCGCGGCAGCATGTCGCGCGGCGAGACCAGCAACCGCGGACCTGACGGGTGCGGAGTGCCTGCGGTCACGCCGTCGATCACGGCGGCGATCTCTGCGCCGATTCCCGGATCGGCCGTGAACAGTCCGACATCCGTGTACAGGCGCGCCGTCGCCGGGTGAAAGTTACCGCTCCCGATATACGAATATCGCCGAAGGCCGTCGTGGTCGCGGCGCAGAATCTGCAGAATCTTGGAATGCAGCTTGAGTCCGGACACGCCGTATACCACCTGCACGCCAGCCTCGCGCAACTGGCGGGCTGCAACGATGTTTCGTGATTCGTCGAAGCGGGCCTTGAGTTCGACGAGTGCCACGACGGTCTTGCCGCTGGCGGCCGCGATGCGGAGCGTTTCAAGGATGGGGGAGTCGGCGGTCGTGCGGTACAGCGCCAGCGACATCCGCTCGACTGCCGGGTCCCCGGCCGCTTCGCGCAGGAAGCGGACGACCGTGTGATCGAAGCTGTCAAACGGGAAGTGGACCAGCGTGTCGCGCTCGCGCAGGCACGCCACAATCGGCGTCTCAGGCGGAAACGGCTGTCCGGTCCGGAAGGGCAGCGGGCTGGAGAGCGCCTGCGCGACGTCGCGGAGATGACGAAGGCTGAGTATGTCTTCTGTGTGGTTGATGTCCGCGCGTTCGAGGTCGCTGGCCTCGTCAGGGCGTTCGAAGCGGAACTCCTGCAGGAGGAGCGCCTGCATCTCGGCCGACATCGCGCGTTCAACATCCAGGCGGACCACCGGCTGATCGTTGCGCCCGTCGACCACGTCAGCGACTTGTTGGAGCAGGTCGGTGCTGTCGGCGTCGTGATAATCGAGAACGTCGGCGCGAATCACGCGGAAGACGCCCGAGTCGACGATGTCGACCTCGGGAAAGATGGCGTCCGTGTGTCCACGAATCACGGACTCCACCGGGATCCACCCACCGCTGGGAACCGGCATGAATCGCGGCACCGTCGGCGGCAGGGCGACCGTGGCGTAATGGGTGTGGCCGCTGTCGGGATGGCGCAGTTTGAATGTGAGCGCGAGCTCGAAGCTGCGCAGGCGCGGAAACGGGTGTGAGGGGGTGGCGGCCATCGCGACAAGTCGCGGCCGGATGTTCTCGAAGAACTGTCGTGAAATGGTGCGCCGATCGTCGGACTTGAGCGCCTCCCATGCGATCAGTCCGAGTCCGCGCTGCGCCAGCGCCGGAAGGAGGTCGTTGTGCAGGAGGTGCCGCATGGAGGCCTGGAGATCCAGGAGGCGAATGCGCACCACGTCGAGTCGAGAGGCCGGTGCCTCGGCCCACGATACCGGCTTCTCACCCTGCCACCGCTGTGCGCGCTTGAGGGCGCCGATCCGAACGGCGACAAATTCGTCGAGATTGGCGGCGCCAATCGCGAGATAGGTCATGCGGACGGGTAACGCGAGGCGCTGGTCGCTGGCCAGCGCCAGGACGCGGGCGTTGAACTCCAGCAGACTCAGGTCCCCGTCGAGGTACCGCTCCGACGCCGTCTCCAGGGCCACGTCGGGCGCCGGGTGCCGGGCGATCGGGCGTGTGACGCCGTGGGTATGCAGGCGCATCACGTCGGCCTGAATGGCGACCTGAAGTGCGGCGAGCGCCCGGGGATCTCTGAGCGCCCGTGAGCCGGCCAGGGCGGCGGCGCGATCGAGGGGGATCCATTCAATGGTGGGATCCTGCTGCGTGGACTCGGGGAGACGCCGCGCGAGCCAGACTTGCTGGGCGCGCCGCCACGGCCGCTCTGGCAACTGACCCAGACAACGCACTTGTGCCTGACTTGTTCCGAAGGCGTCTTCCAGAATTTCCCGGCAACTGACTTCACCCGCCCCACTCTTCCAGAAGACGTCGAGGCTGCCCTCCCGTCGCCGGAAGCCGACCTGCCCGTCGCGCGCCAGCAGGACGACGCAGTCCTTCGGCGCTCGGAGTGCTGCGGTCATCGACACGGCATCGGCATCGGCCAGCACTCGCCGTGCCCGCTGCACCGCACTGCCGATCGCCGGTTCAAGACCGTACTCAGCCGCCCAGCGGTCGGCCACCGCGCGCACGCCGGGGCCCAACCCCTGATCCGGCACCAACGTGACAGTCGCGACGAGCACCTGACGCGACCCGGCCGTAATCGTGCTGCGATCGATGATGACGCGCAGGCAGGGACGTGGCCAGCCCCACCAGTGGGCGCGGCCCTCGAAGCGGTCGGTGTTGGCCTCAAGCACCGGCACCAGGCGGGCCGGGTCCCCCAGCGCCCGCAACCAGTTGCCGGCGGGCGTCGCTTCGTCGAAGGCGGCTGTTGGTGGGCGGATGGTGACGCGGGTGTCGATTCGTTTGGCGGGGAGGCCATACCGCGGCTCGGCTTTGACCGTCCACGTGATCGTCCCGTCTTCGGCATGCCGGAGGCGGCAATCCACTCCCTGCCGTGCGAGCACGGCATCCGGGGTGTCGAACAACACATCGCGGTACACACTGCGTTCCGTATCCCGCAGGTGCAACCCCGCAGGCAGTCGCGCGCCAGGCAGCGTGGCAACGTCATCGGGGGCCGCGCTGGTCAGCCGGACGGTGGTCATCGCAGCCACGTCTCGTGTGCAGGCCGGCCGAGGGTGCCCGTCGGGACCGTGATGACCTGCAGCCGCACGGTACCGTCGGCGAACACGTCGACCCGCATGAAGCCCGGCGTCCGTGTGGCGAAGAGCAATCCCTCGGGGCGCCCCGTCGCCTCGCGCTCGTGTCCTGTCATGCCTGCCCCGGATACCGCCACGTACCGGGCACCGATCGATTCGCCGGTGAGGAAGTTGAGCTGATGTTCGTGTCCGGCGGCGTACAGCAGTGGGGGGTGTGGCGCCAGTCGTGCTCTCAGCGCGGCGACCATGTGGCGATTGGCTGGATGGTATTGATCCTGTGGCGTCAGACCTGTGCGTCGAAGGAGTGGATACATCGATCCAAGGCCGGGCAGCGGCACCCACAACCAGGACGCCACCTCCCGGAGTGGAAACAGGTGGTCCTGCCAGTCGAAGTACCCAGCGTGCTGGCCCGCAGAGATCGGCGGGTGGTGGGCCACGATCACCACATGCCGGTTCGCCGGTGCACGCACCGCAGCCTCCACGCCGTCCAGCACCTCGTCTGCCGTCCGGTGCCGGCATGTGGCGTCGCGCGGGGGCGGAAAGCCATGGAGCCACCACTCAGTGTCGATCGCGACCAAACGCATGTGTGCGCCGATGTCGATCACTTCAGGGCCTGGACACCCGGCGCGTGGCGATAACGCGAAGCCTTCGACGCGTAATCGCTGATCCTGGCGCACGACGGCGTCCCAATCACCTGGGGTGCCGGTCTGCGTCCAGTCGTGGTTGCCGGGGATAAAGACGACCCGATCCGCCGCGCGCGCCGCATCGACCTGGACGAGCAACCGGCGTTCGGCTTCGGCGTATCTGCGGGTGCCCACCGGAGGCATCCCGTCGGGGTAGATGTTGTCGCCGAGATACACGACAGCCGTCTCGGCGGAGGCTTCGGTCACTGTCGCTGCAAGGTGCCGGAGGACACGGTCTCCGTCGGCCTCTGGGGCACCGGCGTCTCCAATCAAAAAGAGCGACGTCGCCAGCGCGGCCGTCGGTGGCCGTGATGGCGCGTCGGGCGGGGCCGGGCGCGGTTGGCCATACCAGAGGGCGAGGGCCATCACCAGGAGTGCGGCGCCGAGGCTACTGCGCGCGGCCATACACCGTCAGTGTTCCGGGGCGCCGGCCCTGGCCTTCATCGGCCACGATTAATCGGTTCCCGTCGACGGCCACGCCCTCCGGTTGTGGATGACGACCGGCGGGCCACGCGACCAGCGCGGTCACCTGGCCCTGGGCGGTGACATGTCCGATCGTATGTTCCGGCCCGAACACCACAAGAAACCCGTCATCGCCGGACGCGGATGCCGGCGTGATGGAACTTGGACTCAGTCGACGTGTGCCGCGCACCGGGGGCACCGTGATCGTCCGTACATCACCGTTTGCTCTGACGAAGAACAGCGAAAACATCACGTCCCGGTTCTGTCGACCGCGCGGAGTCTTGCACGGCAGGATCCACTCCTGATCCCCACTCCGGGCAAGGCCCTCGAGCTCACACCGGCGCCCGAGGCCGGTATCGACGACTGAGATCGCCGTCACTGGCCCACCGTCGACTGGTAACGTGCCGCTCCAAAGGCGGCCGTCGCTGGTCATCATCGTGACCTCGTTGTTGCTGATGTCGATGCCTTCGAAATCTTCGCGGGCGACCGGGGAGCCGAACGTCCATTGGCGTGACACGCGGCCCGTGCGGTGATCGATCTCCACAAGATGGCCGCGTTCGTCGTTGTGAGCGACGACAAATCCCGGTCGGGTCACCGCCAGGCCGGACACCTCCTGCAGGTCTGCCGGCAGTTGCCAGCGGGCCACCGGCGTCACCACGTCAAAACCGGCGACGCGGCTCGGCGCCGGCGTCGCGGAGGCACCATCGCCCGCCGGAACGCACGCGGTGGCCACCAGCACGAGTCCTGAGATCCACGACGGTCGTGCCACTCACGCCGCCTCGGGCGCGATCTGGAACGCCACCGACTCGACGCCGTCAGGCTGCAGGCCCTGCAGGGCCACAGACAGACCGTCGGGACTTCCCGATCGTTTGAGTTGTACCGCATAGTGGAGGAGCAACGTGCCGTCGTCACCGTTGGACGCCTTGGCCAGTTTCCATTTGCGGACCTGCCCGGAGAGCGCGTCTTCGATCGCCGTGCGCGCGTGGCCGTCGCGGACAGCGGCCAGTACTTCGCCCCGCACACGGCGCGGGGACGCGAGAGCCAAGTCGTCAACCGACGCCACCTCGACGTGACGCGCCGTCGGGCACAGCCCGTAGTCACACCGCCAGAGCATGATCGATACGTAGGTGAACAGGGCCGCCATGACGAGGGCCCCGGTCAGCACCCCGCTGCCCGCCGCGATCCCCAACCCGATGGCCAGGAACACGTAGGTGGCGTCCGCCACATCCTTCAACGTATTGCGGAACCGCACGGCGGCAGCCACGCCACCCAGCGCGAAGGCGAGCGCCAGACTGTTCTGGACCACCATCATGATTGCGGACACCACCACGGGGAGCAGCACCAGTGTCTGGACCACGGACTGTTCGTACCCCGCGTGCTCGCGCACTGTCATGTAGCCCCACGAAAAGGGAATCGTGATCAGCAGGGTCCCGAACATCACCACGAACATCTGGAGATCGAAGATGAGGAACGATCCCGTTCTTGATTGTTGTGGGTCCGCGAGCAGGTCGCGCAATTCGCCGCCACCTGCCCCGGCGTTCGCGGTCGCCCCGACCAGCACCTCGGCCACCGCCGGGATCAGTGCGGCGATCAGCCACCCGGCCAAGATCAGGCCGGTAAAGTAGATCGTCAACTGCCACAACGGCGATTTGGGCGGCCGGGTGAGGAGATGTATTGTGCGAGCGATACGTGTCGGGTGAGTAATTCTTTTCACGGCGCCTTCAGTGACCTCCACCCGTCAGTCCTCCGCCGCAGGGGCGTGTTACAGGGGCGGGTCAGTTGACCAGAGTCGCGGCCGCATGGTGCCGGACGGCCGCCAGCACCGCCGCCGCCGTCACGCGGAAGTGTGAGGCGTGCCACACCACCCGCCCGTCGACAATCACCAGCACCTGCGGTGATTCATGGCGGATTCCGAGCGAGGCTTCGATCGCTCCGGAGACGGCGCGCGCCCGCTGGACCTGGACCAGGTACACATCTGCGGCGAACGAGGCCCCGCCGGTCAGATCTTCGATCTCTGCCATCGCCATCGCGCTGGTGCCGCAGGTCAGGCTGTGCTTGAAAATCACCGCGGGACGCACGGCCGACTGGGCCAGGGCTGTGTGCAGCGAATCGATCGAGTCAAGAGGACGAAGCATCACAACGCTAGAGTCCTGCGGGAGGGACACTCGTTACAGGGGCGGCCAGCAGCGGCAGGACGACGGCTTCCAGCGCCTCGAGTGTCATCACGCCGGGGTGATAGGCCGCCACCCGTCCGTCACGACCGACGATGACGATGGTGGGAGTCGTGCTCACACCGTAGGCGAGGTGGTTGGCGTCGTCGAGTGGCGCGGTGCCGGCGGGCATCCACGGATAGGCGGTGGCGCGCACCTGCGCAATGTAGGCGGTCTCCGCCTCGGGTGACGCCGGTGCCCCTGCAGCGGCGTACCCGAACCGCTGGGTCGGGGCGATCACCGTCAATCCGTCGGCCTGATGGCGGGCGAGCAGTTCCTGCAGGATGGGGCCCTGCCGCTTGCAGTCCGCGCACCAGTGGGCCCAGAAAAAGAGGACGGCGACCTGGCCGTCCGGTACCGTGGCGCCCGACAGTGCCGGACCGCGTTCACCGGTCAGACTGACGAGGTGGAGATTCTTCTGGATGCGTTTGGCCATCGACGTCCCGCCGAACGTGCGCATTTCGCCGTTCAGATACACGATGGCCTCACCGCGCATGCCTCGTCGCGCCGCCGACTGCCCGAGCACTTCGATCGCCGCGCCAAGGGCAATGGGCAGGTCCGGCTCGTCATCGAGACCCCGGCCCTCGAGCAGCGCGAGGCCCCTGGCGTAGGCGTCCGACGCCGCACGGTTGGCATCGTCGAGCCGATTGGCGCCCAGCGCGACACGGCCGATCCAGGAGAAGGCGAGCACGCTCTGCGGTGAGCGGCCGTAGGCTTGTTCGTGGGCCGCGATGAGCCGGTGTCCCGCGTCAAGGTCGCCCTCGGACATGGCCGCGCGGATCGCGGCGACGACGGTGCTGCGGTCAGGCACTGGAACCGCCTCGCCCTGTGAGTCGGCGGGGGACGCGCAGGCGGAGGCGACCACCACACTGACGGCGAGCAGGAGGCGGCGGCGCATCAGACTGTCACCGTCCGGCGCACGTCCGCGCGGCGCCCGCCGATCAGGTGGTCGAGCGAAAAGACGCCGGGGCCCCTGGTGAGAATCAGCGCGAGCGTGCCGGCCCAGTACAGATGGTCGGCCCATGCGTTGGGATACACGAAGACTTGAATCACCAGCAACATGCCCAACAGCGGCAACGTCGCGAGGCGGGTGCCCAGACCGATGAACAGCAGGACGGGGAGGACGAGTTCCTGCACCATGGCCATCCGCGCGGCCAGTTCGGGTGCGAGCAGCGGCACTTTGTATTCGTCCTGGAACAACAACACGGTGAATTCCCACGAATTGTACTTGAGGAGTCCGGCCTTGAAGAAGACCATGCCGACACCCACACGGGCGATCAACAGGAGGAGCGACATCGGCACCCGTTCGAGCCGGGTGTAGAGGTCGAGCACACGAGCAGTGAGTGACATGAGACCAGTCCTTTACGGTGACAGCAGATGGTTCCACTTCGGCCAGAGCTGCCGGGCGGTTACATCACCGCGCTGGCATACAGTCCGTGGGGAGGCCGCAGCGTTACACTCGACGTCGGCCGTAACAAAAGCGACGGATCGGAGACGAATCAGGATGCGATTGCAGTTGATCGGAGTATTCATGGTGACGGCCCTGGTGGCAGGCGTGGCGGGGTCGTCCCGTCCTCACACCGGGGGGGCACTGGCGTTTGATCACACGTACGCCGCCTATGGCGCGTTGCTCAAGACGGTCGTGCGGGAACCACGGGTCGATTACGCCGTGCTGAAGACGCGCGACGCGGACCTGCGCAGTGTCGAAGCGCAGTTGGGGGGCGTCACCTCGGCCGAGGTGGCCCAGTGGACACGGGAGGAACAGATCGCGTTCTGGTCCAACGCGTATAACGTGTTCACCCTGCGCGCGATCCTCGATCACTACCCGATTCGCGGAAGTTTTTTCTCGCTGGGACCGCGCAATTCGATTCGCCAGATCTCGGGCGTGTGGGACACATTGAAGTGGACCGTCGCCGGACGTCAGGTCACCCTCGACGACATCGAACACAAAATCCTTCGTCCGACGTTCCAGGAGCCGCTGGTGCACTTTGCGGTGAACTGTGCGTCGGTGAGTTGCCCGATTCTGGCGGCCGAGCCCTACCGGGCACCTGTGTTGCGGCAGCAACTGGAGACCGCCGCCCGGAAGTATCTCGCCAGTCCGCTGGGTGTGGTCGTGCAAGGTACGACCGTGTCGGTGTCGTCGATCTTCAAGTGGTACGGCGACGACTTCATCGCGCAGTATCGCGATCGTGGACCGGCGCGAGGGGCTGACGTCGACCGCGCGATTCTGGGTGTGATCGCGACCTACGGACCCGAGGCGGCCGCCACGGTGGCCCGCAGCGGCGCGGCACGTGTGCGCTTTCTTGACTACGACTGGTCCCTCAACGACGTGCCGGCGTCAGGAGCACGTTAGTGAAATTGCGAATCGCAGTCGTGGCCGTGATCGCCGCCGGTGTGGTGGCCTTTTTCGCCTTCGACGTGCAGCGGTACCTGTCGTTCGAATTCTTCCTGGCGCAACGGGATACATTTCAGGCCTACGCGGCCGCTCATCCCGTGCAGACGCCGCTGCTGTTTGCTACGGCCTATGTCGCCGTGACCGCGTTGTCGCTGCCCGGCGCGGCCATCATGACGCTGGTCGCCGGCGCCTTGTTCGGCCTGGTGACCGGCACGATCCTCGTGTCCTTTGCGTCCACCATCGGCGCGACCCTGGCGTTTCTGGTGTCGCGGTTCCTGCTGCGTGACTGGGTGCGGGCTCGTCTTGGCGATCGGCTGACGCCGCTTGATGCCGGGATCAAGCGCGAAGGCGCGTTTTACCTGTTTGCCCTTCGGCTCGTCCCGTTGTTCCCCTTCTGGCTGATCAATCTGGCCATGGGGGTGACCGCGATCAAGACGATGACGTTCTACTGGGTCAGCCAGGTCGGCATGTTTGCCGGCACCATCGTGTACGTCTATGCCGGAACGCAGTTGGGACAGTTTCAGATCTCGCCCGGTCTCATCGTGGCGTTTGTGCTGCTCGGGGTCTTCCCGTTGCTGGCGCGACGCGCGCTCGACGTCCTGAAGGCCCGCAAGGTGTACGCGCGGTGGGCGGATCGGCGTCCGGCCAGTTACGACTACAACATGGTCGTCATCGGCGCCGGATCGGCCGGGCTCGTGTCGGCGTATATCGCGTCGGCCACCAAGGCGAAGGTGGCACTGGTCGAGCGTCACAAGATGGGCGGCGACTGTCTCAACACCGGGTGCGTGCCGAGCAAGGCGCTGCTCCGGTCGGCGAAGCTGCTGTCACACATCAGTCGCGCGAAGGAGTTCGGCATCGCCAACGCCAGCGCGACGTTTGACTTCGCCGAGGTGATGGAACGAGTGTCGCGTGTGATCGCCACCGTTGAACCACACGACTCCATCGAGCGGTACACGTCACTCGGGGTGGACGTCGTCGAAGGCAGCGCGATGATGACGTCTCCCTGGACGGTGGATGTCCAGACATCGGCGGGACTGCGGACACTCACGACACGGAATATTGTGATCGCTGCGGGTGCACGTCCATTTGTGCCGCCGATTCCAGGACTGGAGGACGTCGGCTATCTCACTTCGGACACGGTGTGGGGCCTGCGCGAACGCCCGCGGCGTCTCGTTGTGCTTGGCGGCGGCCCGATCGGATCAGAACTGGCGCAGGCCTTTGCTCGACTGGGCAGCGAGGTGACGCAGGTGGAGATGGCGCCTCGCATACTCGGGCGCGAAGATCCTGAGGTGTCACGACTCGTGCAGCAGCGGTTTGAGCAGGAAGGCGTGCGGGTGCTGACCGGCCACAAGGCCACGCGTTTCGTGATCGAGAAGGGCGAAAAAATCCTGATCGCCGATCGGGACGGGACCGAGGTCCGGATTCCCTTTGACGGCGTGCTGGTGGCCCTGGGCCGCGTCGCCAACACCACGGGATATGGGCTGGAGGCACTCGGGATCGGCACCACGCCGGCTCTCACCGTGCAGACTGACGAGTACCTCCAGACGATCTACCCGAACATTTTTGCCGCCGGCGACGTTGCGGGACCGTTCCAGTTCACGCACGCGGCGGCGCACCAGGCGTGGTACGTGGCGGTCAACGCGCTCTTCGGCCTCTTCCGGAAGTTCAAGACCGACTATCGCGTGGTGCCGTGGACGACGTTTGTGGAACCCGAAGTGGCGCGTGTCGGGATCAATGAACAGGAAGCGGTTGAGAAGAAGATCCCGTACGCCGTGTCGGTCTACGGCATTGACGATCTCGATCGGGCGATCGCCGACGAGGAAGCACACGGGTTCGTGAAAGTGCTGACCAAACCGGGTACCGATCAGATTCTCGGTGTCACGTGTGTCGGCGACCATGCCGGCGATCTGCTCGCCGAGTACGTGCTGGCGATGAAACACGGGCTCGGACTCAACAAGATCCTCGGCACCATTCACACGTATCCGACCATGGCTGAGGCGAACAAGTATGCGGCCGGTGTCTGGAAGCGGAGCACTGTGACGATGGGGCAGTGGGCGTTGCTCACGGCGTATCAGCGGTGGCGTCGCGGCGCCGGTGGGCTGGGGGCCGTGCTTCGTGCGCTCCCGGGTGCGGTACGTGACAAGCGGCCGGCCTATCCGCCACCAACGCCTCACGCTTAACAGCTAGCCCACTCTATTCATGTAGAGGGACGCGCGAGCTGAGATCGAGTGTTTTGGAGGCCGTGCATGTCCCGACGATGCGCGATGC
>Ga0163152_10006210_pt1 | contig 13590 bp, 8 predicted proteins | sample OliLakLV19MP8IB2_FD_148635 | JGI IMG/M metagenome (GOLD analysis project Ga0163152, IMG submission 148635) | Freshwater microbial mat bacterial communities from Lake Vanda, McMurdo Dry Valleys, Antarctica - Oligotrophic Lake LV.19.MP8.IB-2 | ecosystem: Environmental > Aquatic > Freshwater > Lake... | reverse complement strand
CACCCCAAACATTCGCACCCGCTCACCCGCACCAAACCCAATGGCTACGCAGGGGGCACGCGTTTAATGCCCGGCACTACCTACCAAAACGGACCCATCGAATACTCCGTTGGAGAAATTTATGCCTGAATTCCTAAACGGCATTGGGACTAAAGGCCGAAGAGATATGTTGACCGTCGGCAACAATTACTAGCCAAATGTTTCGGCAACGCTTCCGATATTCAGCGACTTTGCATTCTTTCTCGCGAAGCGCTGCTTGCACTCGGTTGACATCACCACCGAGTGGACCGGCTTCGTCGCAGCCCCAAAAGCTCTTACTTCGTTTCAAACAGTAGATGCCGATTTGCCCGATGTGCTTTCCTAGCGCCCCCTCGTCTGGACGTGACCAATCAGGCCACCAACAATCGCGACCTTGAGAAATCAATCGGGTCACAGTTTGAACGATTCCATGCACCAACATTTTCCGATCCGATTTAGTAGGCTTTACGTTGGAAACCCAAAACACGGAGACTTGGATTTGCTCATTTCTTTCATTCTCGAAGCTTGTCTGCGCTTCTTTCACGATTCTTTCCTGAATCATTTCAAGTTCCCGGACTAGTGATCCTCGCTTGTCTTGGTCCTGAATATAATCGGTGATTTCAATTCCTAGACTTCCCTGCGCAAAACGGAAATCCGGTCGTTCGTCTTCGTAACTCAGCGGTTCGCCTTGGGGGAAAACAAGACATTTTTCCTGGCACAATCGTAGCCATCGAAATTCTCGTTGCTTCTTTGAAGACTGTGACATTTGTCAATTCCGCTTTAATTGTGTTTTGCCATTCCCTCTAATAGTCCAGCGAAATCCAATTGCATTCAGCCGACTGAAGTGATCCTTGCTCATTTTGCCATTCTTTTTCAACTGACGTTGAGTTGAGACCCATCCGCCAAGAGGCCGATTGGCGGTCCACTTGGCTGGCACATCGCAATGGCGATGTTTGCCTTTAAACTTTACCAGTTCCTCGAACATTCCTTCCCAGTAGGACTCCAATGGATCCCAGTCAAAACCGAGCTTCGTCAACCGCGAGGCGCGTTCTTCATCGATAGATCCCTTCCTCTGCGCGGAGCGTTGGACGTTTACCCACATGGCCAGATGATGAAATTCACGCGACTTGCTGGACACCCTACAATGTCCGTGCGCTCGCTTGAAATTCCTGAGTTGGGCGAACATATCTTCCCACACCGATGCAAAGGGATCCCAAACGAAGCCCACGCGGTTCAGTTTTTGAAGACGAGCTTTGTCCAGTTGTTTCCGCCTGCTTCGCTGAACCAAAACCCAAGTCGCAAGCGCGCGATAATCAAGACTTCGCTGTGGCACTTTGCAATGGCCGTGCTTTCGTTTGAAGGCGATCAACTCGTTAAACCTCTCTTCCCATCCCGCGTTTTTCGGATCCCAAACAAAACCCAGTTCGTTCAGTCGCATTACGCACTGTGGATTCAGAGTGCGACGTCGGCTGCGTTGCGCGTGAACCCATCGAGCCAACTTCTGGTTCGATTTGTAGGAGCGAGGGACGTTGCAATCAGCGTGCTGAAGCTTGTATTTAGTCAAAGCAACAAACATTTGTTCCCATTCTTCTTCCCGAAGATCCCAATTGAATCCCAGCTTTTCAAGAATGCGAGTTTGCTCGCCGCTCAGATGCCCGCGCCTTGCCCGCTGCTTCGCTACCCAACGCCCCAGTTCGTAATTGTTTTGATCCCTCGGCGACACGTTGCAATGTCCTTGTTCGTGATTGAATTCTTTCAATTTCAAAAGCATCCGCTCCCAGGCGGTCTGGCGCGTGTCCCACAAAAACCCCCGGCCTCGAAGCCTCTCGACGCGCTCTGCTGCCAATTGGCCTTTCTTTTTGTCCTGGCGCTGTCGCAACACCCACTGGGACAAAGCCTGATTCCGATGCCAGCCCCTCGGGACGGCGCAATGACCGTGCTCACGGTGGAAATCCAACAAGGCGCCAAACATTTTTTCCCAAGCTGAATCGAACGGATCCCAAACAAATCCGATTTCCTCCAAGCGACGTACTCGTTCGCCGGATAATCGGGAGCGATTGCTCCGCTGCCCGCTTACCCAAATTGCGAGTTGCCGATACTGGATGTTCCCAGAGCGCACGTTGCAGTGCCCGTGCTTTCGTTTGAAATCCACCAGAGCGTTGAACATCCTCTCCCAAGCAGTCTCGTGCCGCTCCCAAATGAATCCGATTTCGCTCAACGGTCTGGTTCTGTCTTCACCTAATTTGTTGCGGTTAGTCCGCTGGTTGGTTACCCACGAGCCAAGTTCACGATACTTGGAATTCTCTCGAGACACATTGCAATTCCCATGCTTCCGTTTGTATTCAACAAGCGCTGCGAACATGTTTTCCCAAGCCGCCTCAAGCGGATCCCACACAAATCCTATTTGTTCCAAGCGCGAAACCCTTTCTTGATCAAGTTTCTCGCGTCTGCTCCTCTGCGTGAGCACCCATGTAGCAAGCTCCGGATACTCAACGCTGGTCTGAGGCACGTTGCAGTGGCCGAAGCGGGCCTTAAACGTCTCTAATTCGCCGAATCGTTCGTCCCACAAATCCCCAAGGCGCTCGATGCACGAGGTCGCTATTGCGTTCCGGATTGCCTCCAGCGAGAAGCTCGGACCGCGTATCTCCACCCGCATTCGAAACTTCGCGTCATCGAAACCCTTGGTTCTCCCGCGCTGCTCGCGCATAGCGCGGATGATTTCAGCCAGCACGTGATCTTGCTCCTGAAGCGACTGGAGAACATCCCAGACCTCATCGAACTTCGCTCGGTTGACGGCGGCTTCAACGGTTTCGCCAGCGGCCAGTTCGACATAAAGTGGCACCAGCACATAGCCCGTCGTCTTGCCCGGTGACCGGCGCATCGCGCGTCCAGTGGCTTGCACGATGTCCACCAAACTGCGCCTTGGCGAAAGAAATGCGACCATGTCCACGGCGGGAACATCCACGCCTTCGGTAAGACAGCGGGCATTGGACATGACGGCCAGCGGCGCGGCGCGGAACTCGCGCATCTCGCGCTCGCGGCGCGCGGTCGGCATGGTGCCGTTGACGTGGAAAGTCCCGAACTCCGGCAGATGGGTACGAACGCCCTCGCTGCCATCGGCAACGAACGAAGCCGCTGAGGCCACGGTCTTGTGAAAGGTGAACACTTTGCTCACGCCGTATTTCTCGATGGCGTTGCGCAGGGCAATCTGGTTGGCGACCTGTCGGGCAAGCACTGCGTTGCCGTTCACCATCACTTCGCCACGACTCAGAAGATCGTTCGTCACCATCTCGGAAGTGATGACGGAAATAATGACCTTGTAGCCACAGATGATACCGCGCCCCTTCCGCGAACGTCAGGCGAAACACTTGCGGGCCGTAGACCGCCGGTTTGTCCATTGAGAAAACCAGTTGCGCGTCACCTTCCTTGTCCTTGCGGAGCGGATTGTAGTGGCGCGGCGTGGCGGTCACGAACAGGCGTTTGCGGATGGGCAGATTTTTATCTTCGAGAGCGAAGGCAAAGTTGCGTCCCTCGCGTCCAGCGGTTTTGTGCGCTTCATCAAAGATGCCGAGGTCGAAAGTTTCACCGGCCTTCATCGCCTCGCCCACGACGCTGGCGGATTGGTAGGTGCAGAAGATGATTTTCGTGCCGGTAAACTTGGCGTCCAGAAAAGCGCGGACGCTGGCGGAGTTCGTGGAGACTTCAAAATCCAAATCGGATTGCGCGGTGGTCAGCGCGTCTAATCCTTCCTTCACCGTGGCATCGGAACAGACGCAGAGATAAGCAAGCGAAGGGATGCTGGTTTCGCGCATCCATTCGTGCAACGTTTGCCGCAACAACGCGAGCGAGGGCAGCAAAACAAGAATCTTGAAGCGGGAACTGGTGGGGCGAGTGTCCTCACGAGCCGCTGCTTGCGGATGGTCATCACGGCTCGCGGGGACGCTCGCCCCACCAACGTTGGATAAATGTTCCGCGACCCACAAGGCGACGAGTGTTTTACCCGTGCCACACGCCATGATGGCGGAGACACGGGCGTGTTCCTTGAACGCGGGCAGAATTTTTTCCAGCGCTCCGGTCTGGTGCGGCTGCGGAGTTTTCCTGGGAGCTTGATAAACCGAATCTGCCAGCCACGCTTCGATGGTTTTGAAATCGTCAGCTTCGAGCCGATCCAAATCCGAGCCGCGTATGCAGAAGAATCCCTGCCGCTCATTCAGCACCGATGGAAGTTCGTCGCAGTTTGTGAGCAAAATTCGGCTGTGAATGTTCGGGCTGTCGGCCAAACCCATGAACGTTGAAACTTCGCGCCAAGTCAGCGCGGGTCTGCCGGTGCGGAATTTAATCTGATACGCACTGTGCTTCCCAAGCCAGGTCGTCAGGACGCCATCAATTCCGTAATCCTGCGTTCCCAATTTTAGCGACGTGAGCAGGTCGGTTGGCACGTTGGAAAAAGGCCAGACGGTTTCGGCATCGTGTTTGCGTTGCGTGGCGAGATAGGCTTCGGCGAAAACTTCAAAGGCGTCGCCGCGAGATTTTTCGTCGGAAAGATTCGCGATGCGTTGCTCCAATTCTGCGAAGGCGCGTAATCCAGAGAACAGACACTTCTCAACGAAGCGTCCTGCTTTGGAATGCCGGGCTTTTGCCATGACAGGAGCCTATCAATCTCAATTCATTTGGCAAAGATTCTGTCGCCCTTTCAGGGCTTGGGAATCTTTTGGAACGTAAACCCAGGGCGACGCTCGCGGACTCGCTTTGCCCTGGGCTATTATCGGTCGGGCTTTCAGCCCTTGTCGAAAATAAATGGGAGTTCCAGCGCCGAGACGAGCGGGAGATTATTTTAGCCTCTCTTTGGTTTCAGTCGCGACATCGCTGCAAAATCCTCTGGTCCGGCTTTGGGCCAGACTTTCAAACCAACCGCCATGGCCAGCGGCCTCGGCCCGCTGCGTCGGTCAAAAGAAGCAAATGTATCCGCCCCCAAGGCAAGCGCCCAGCCGACATGCAGTGTGTCCGCTGAATCCACGGCCAGCCGCGCCTTGAATTGCCGGGCGATTTTCAACGCCTGAATGATCGCCACGTCCCAGGCGATGTTTAAGCGAACTTTTTGATTGATCAATGCGTCGAGCAACAGCAAATCCAGTCACACTGGGAGGCCAGGTCTTGAGCGGGGTGACGGCGATCGCGGCGGGAAAGGATCACACCGTAGCCCTGAAGACCGACGGCTCGGTGGTGGCGTGGGGAGCCAACGGATCCGGCCAAACGACGGTGCCCGCAGGCTTGAGCGGGATGACGGCGATCGCGGCGGGAAGTCAACACACCGTGGCCTTGAAGACCGACGGCTCGGTGGTGTCGTGGGGATTGCTCGACCAAACGACGGTGCCTGCGGGGTTGAGCGGGGTGACGGCCATTGCGGCGGGATGGGGTCACACCGTGGCGCTCATCGGCACCGTGCTACCGCTGCCATCTTTGAATGCCAGGCCCAACGGAAATGAACTCATCCTCTCCTGGCCCACGAATGCGGTGGGGTTCACACTGCAATCCACGCCCAACTTGGCGTCGCCCGTGGCCTGGATTGATTCCACCAATCCGCCGGCGTCGATCGGCACCCAATTCACGGTCACGAATACCACTTCCGGCCCCGCCGAATTTTATCGGCTGAGAAAGCCTTAGCTCGAAACCCATCCGCTCACGCGCCGGACTGTCGGAACTTAATGCGAATGTCCCCATCGTAAGTTAGGCGCGCGGAGGAAATGAACGCGCGTTCCTCCTGATGCAATGATCACTTGACGGAACTGGCCGTCGATTTAGGATGAAAGCACTTCGATGAAACTAAACACCCAAAGGTCACAAGCCGATGTCCTCTCAAAAAGGCAATGGCCGATTATCGGCTTCACATTGATCGAATTACTGGTGGTGATCGCGATAATCGCAATTCTCGCGGGGCTGTTGCTGCCGGCATTGGCCAAAGCCAAGACCAAGGCTATTGGCATCGGGTGCATGAATAATACGAAGCAAATCACCCTGGCTTGGATCATGTATGCTCACGACAATCAGGACAAACTCCTGAACTCGCGCGAGTGGATGCAAGGAGATGTGTATATCGGAAATCCCAATCCCGACTGGACCAATATCAATATCCTGAAAGCCGGCCCTCTCAACACGTATCTCGGAGGCAATTACCAGGTCTATCGCTGTCCCGGCGACACGCGCACTTATTTCAACCGCGGCACGGTGGTTCGGAGTGTCTCCATGCAATGCTACATCGGCGTCGGTTGGACCTCCGGCTTTTTGATTTATACCAAGTTGGCGTCCATGTCCCGTCCCGGTCCCGCGAAAACCTTTGTCATCCTCGACGAAAGCAAGAACACGATCAACGACGCCTTTTTCGCCGTGCCGATGGATACCTACGATCCCTTTCAGTCCGGTTCCATGGCGTTCGTCGATGTTCCAGCCACCTTCCACAACAATGCCGGCAGCGTCTCGTTTGCGGACGGCCATTCCGAGATTCATAAATGGAAGGATCCCCGAACTGCCAAAGCCGGCCTGTTTCAATCTTCTCCCGGGAATGTGGATCTGGCGTGGTTTCAGGAACGGAGTTCAGCCAAGATTGCCAAACCAACGCGTTGAGCGCTTCTTCGATCCGGCTCCGCGCACCCGGACGAATCAATTTTCCACCGACGTTTGCAGAGCAGCCGCGAGGCTGGCAGCCGTCCGGCTCGATTCTTCCGCCTGGCATTCCCGAGAATGGCCTCGTCGTGAAAATGCGGTCGGGTCCGGGAAACGGGTGGAAAACCCGGGAGAAAGAACTTGTCACAGGTGGCCAGAGGCGGAAAATGCGTAAACATGAACCCTACGCACAAGCGATTCTCATCGATCCGCCCAGCGTCGAAAAAGGAATCCCCAATCTGGATGAGCCAATTGCGCCGCGAGAGGAGCCGCGCATTCTCCGCTGTCGTACGGGAGAATGGTTTGGGGAGAAGGGGAGCCGATTGCCTGAGTGCAGAGAGCAGACCGGTTCCAAAATCCGGATCGACCAACTTTGGTTTCACGTTGATCGAACTGTTGGTTGTCATTGCCATCATCGCCATTCTTGCGGGCTTGCTTTTGCCGGCTTTGAGCAAGGCGAAAGAAAAAGCCAAAGCCACCGCTTGCCTCAACAATTCCCGCCAGATTGGGCTGGCTCTGATCATGTATGCGGACGACCACAATGGCACCATTGTGCCGTTGGAGATTCCCGGCGTCCCTCCGGCCGATGCCTACGTTCCAGGCGGCAACACGATTTGGTGGCCCGATCTGCTCAAGTCTTATCTGCCCAACAAATACGCCAGCGACTGTCCGAGTGTTGTGGGCACCAACGTGACCGGCGTGGTCAGCGGCGCGCCCAGCACTCAGGGCAAAGGCCGCTTCGGAATCGGCATGAACCATATCGGCTTCAGCTATTCACCCTGGGCCGGGGAACGCATCTATTCGCTCAAGCTGGCCGGCGTCAGGAAGCCGTCCGAATCTGTCGTGTTTGCTGACGCGGGCAAGATCCAAAACTTCGGAGAGTCGCAACCCGACCAGTGGCGGGAGATTCGCGGAGCGCAATTGCTCTATTTTCTCACGCCGGATCATCCGCACTTCGCCTCGATCAACCCTTATCGCATGTTCAACCGGCATGGCGGACGTTCCATGAGCACCTGGGCCGATGGACATGCCGAGGCGATCAAAATCAGCAAGATCGGTTTCCAATACTTCCCTGGCAAGACCGAGGACGGCAAGCCGGCTCTCGGAGACCCGATCGTCGGTGTGGGCAACGGCAAATATGATCCGCGCTGGCTCTGGGATCGGGAGTGAGTCCGGGGGGCGGGAACGGAGAAAATCAGAAACGGTGCCGCAGGGCCGGAGGATATTCCCTGATTTTTCGCGGGCGCTTGACGCTCATCCGCACCGGGAGTAATCTCGCCCGAAGTGAGCCCAGCCCTGAAGCAATTTTCCCTGAAACACGGAGCGTCAAAAAATCGATTTACTCTCAGAGCGAGTTTGAAAATTCGGATGCGGGTAGCACAGGCCACTGGCCTGTGCCGTCCGGCGACCCGCCGGACGGAAGGGAGAGGACGCCGCAAACCAATGGGGACGGCCTTTTTCTGCTCGGGTGTCACACTCTTCCGGTCGGCGGGTCGCCGACCGGAACAGGCGGGTCGCCTGTTCCACCCATTTTAAAAACAGGCTCTCAGTGCTATTGATGATTCCAGTGAAATGCCGCATTCCTCATAATTCGCACAGGCTCCTCTCACTCCTGATTGCGGTCACGGCGTTGATTCACGCCGGGCTGTCCGCGCCGGTTCCAAGCGGGACGGAATCCAGCTATCAGGGCCCGGGCACTCAGAAAATGGCGGCGCGGCTGGATCGAATCGTCCAGAGTGCCAATCCGCAAGGCAACTCCTACTTGAACAGCGAGCGAGTGGTCATGCTCAGGCAACGACTCGCCGGCCAGCTTGATCCAAAAAACCGGCTGGAAATGCAGAGCATGCTGGCCATCGAAACACTCAACGCCGGCCTGAGCGAGGAGGCTCTGAAAGAATTCGCCAAATTGGAGCCCTTGCTGAAAGAGGCGCGGTTGCTCGATGACAACCAGCGATTCCTGGGCATTTACCGGGCCCTCTGCCACCTGCGGATTGGAGAACAGGAAAACTGCCTGGCCAATCACACCATCGATTCATGCCTGCTGCCCATCAGTGAAAACGGAGTCCACAAACTTCAGCGCGGTTCCAGGGGCGCGGTCAATATTCTGACCAACCTGCTCGCAGAACTGCCCGATGACCTGAGCTCGATCTGGTTGTTGAACATTGCCTACATGACGTTGGGTGAATATCCGGACAAGGTGCCCGTGCCTTGGCTGATCGCGCCAAAAGTTTTTGAGTCCGATTACGACATCAAACGGTTTTACGACGTTGCGGGCACACTCGGACTTGACGTCAACGACCTGTCCGGTGGCTGCATCGCCGAGGATTTCGATGGGGACGGTTTCCTGGACTTGATGGTCTCTTCGTTTGGAATGAAGGCTCAGCTCCGCTTTTTCCGCAACAACGGCGACGGGAAATTCACGGATCGCACCATGGCGGCCGGGCTGCGGGGTGAGGTCGGCGGGTTGAATCTGATCCAAACCGATTACAACAACGACGGTTTTCCCGATGTGTTCATCCTCCGCGGAGCCTGGTTTGCCGGGGAGGGACGTCATCCCAATTCGCTGTTGCGGAATAATGGGGATGGCACATTCGAGGATGTGACTGAAGCGGCGGGTCTGCTGAGCTTTCATCCCACACAAACGGCCGTCTGGTTCGACTACAACGGCGACGGCTGGCTGGACGTGTTTATCGGGAACGAATCAAACGGCCAGTCGGTCCACCCGTGCGAACTTTTCCGCAACAACGGCGACGGCACATTTACTGAATGCGCCACGGAAGCAGGCGTGGCCCTCACAGGGTTTGTCAAAGCTGTCTCCGTCGGCGACATGAACAATGACGGCCGGCCGGACCTCTATTTGTCCCGCCTGGGCGAACCCAACGTGCTTTTTCGGAACGACGGGCCGAGGAGTGATCCGGCGTTCGCGCCCGGCGCCTGGAAGTTTACCGATATTGCCCCTGCTTCAGGCGTCACCGAGCCGCTGCACAGTTTTCCCACCTGGTTTTGGGATTTTGACAACGACGGCTGGCTCGATCTCTTTGTGGCAGGCTACAAGATCAAGCACGTGTCTGACATTGCGGCTGACTACTTGGGGCGGCCACACACCGGCGAGCGAGCGCGCCTCTACCGGAACAACAGCGACGGAACTTTCAGCGATGTCACCAAGGCGGCAAAGCTGGGCAAGGTTCTCCACGCCATGGGCAGCAACTTCGGCGACCTCGACAACGACGGCTACCTCGATTTTTACGTGGGCACGGGCGATCCCAATCTCGAAACGCTGGTGCCAAATCGGATGTTCCGGAATGCTGGCGGCAAGGTCTTTCAGGACGTGACCACCTCGGGTGGATTCGGTCATTTGCAAAAAGGTCATGGCGTCGCGTTTGCGGACTTCAACAACGACGGGACTCAGGACATTTACGAAGTCATGGGCGGTGCCTACTCCGGCGACGTGTATCGCAACGTCCTCTTTAAGAACCCAGGTCACGGAAATCATTGGATTACCTTGGAACTCGCAGGAACCAAATCCAACCGGGCGGCGCTTGGGGCACGCATCAAGGTGACGGTGGAGCAACCGGCTGGATCGCGGACGATCTACAAAACGGTAAGTTCCGGGGGAAGCTTTGGCGCTTCGCCGTTGCGCCAGGAAATCGGTCTCGGCTCGGCCAAAGCCATACAGTCAATCGAGATTTCGTGGCCGGCCACCGGCACGACCCAGATTTTCAAAACTGTTCAGATGGACCGATTTTATCGAATCCGAGAAGGCGACCCGGAGATCGTTAGGCTGGATCGAAAAAGTTTCAAGCTCCCCGATGGCGGCGTCATGAGCCATCATCATCATGAGGAATCCAGTTCAACCAAGTAGCGCCCGGTCGTTTCGGCTCTTCGCAGTGCGATCTCCCAACTTCGTTGCGTCCGGCGAAGATTTTCCAGGAGCGCGGACATCCTTGTGCGCATGTTCCTTCCTCGACGCCTGTTTCGCGCGGACATGGCTGTCCGCGCTCTTAGGTTGCGGCTTCGCGTCGCTGCGTCTGGCGCGAGTGCAGTTTTTATTGCCCGTCACACCCCGTACTGACAGATTCCTGCTTCATGAAAAAGCCACTGTTTCGGATTGTCGTCTGCCTCGCGGCATCGGCGGTGGTTTTATTGCTCGGGTGCCGTCGGGAGGAGGCCGGGTTTGAACGCTCGATGACGCTTGGCCAGGGTTATCTGGAAAAGGGAGACGCCACCAACGCCATTGCCGCCTATTCGCAAGCGGTCAAGTTGGCCCCAACCAGCATTGATGCGCGGTTGAATTTGGCCAATGCTTTTCTGCTGGCGGGAAACAGCGAAAAGGTGATCGAACAATGCCAGCAGGCGCTCTCCCTCAATCACAACGAGCCAGCGGTGTATTATCTGATGGGGTGCGCGTATATGCGCTTGAATCAGGCCGAACCGGCGATCCAGGCATTTCAATCGTCACAGAAAATCGAGCCAGCCATCGATGCCCTAAATTTTCAGCTCGGCATGGCCCACGAGCGATTGGGCCATCTGGACGATGCCATCCGCCAGTTCGAAACGCTGGTTCAATTTCAGCCCGACCACCTTTCCGGGCATTATCAACTCAGCCGCCTTTATCAGCGCGTGGGCAAGACCGCCGAGGCGGCCCAGGAACTTGCGAAGCACCAGGAAGTTTTGGCCAGGAGTTCCGGTGCTCCAAGCGATGCCGCCACTTTCGAACGTTGCCAATATACGCAGCCGAGAATCGCCTTCACTTTGGCGCAACCGGACGCGCGCGGGATTCCGGTTCGTTTTGCCGAAACGACCGCCACCATGTTCGGCGAGCAGTCCACCCGTTACCACGGGCCGGTTGGGGTCATGGATTACAACCACGACGGGCGCAACAGTCTTTTCGTGATGGAAGGAAATGGGTTCCGAATTTTGAACAATGCCGATGGGAAGTTTTCGCCGTTGGGTGATCCGCTTCCCGGAAAGCCGGGCGAAACCTACCGGCGGTGTTTGGTTGGCGACTTGAACAACGATCGCTTTGAAGACGTGCTGGTGTTGGGCGAACAGGCCTCGCACGCGTTTAGATTTTCCACCAACGGCCAATTCCGCGAAGTGACCTCTGCCGTGGGCCTCGAGGGTTTGGTTGCCCGGGACGGGCTTCTGGCCGATCTGGATTTTACGGGCAAGCTCGATTTGCTGGCGATTATTCCCGGCGGAAAAGGCCTGAAAACTTACCGCAACCTCGGCAGCTTTTATTTCCAGTCCAATGCCACGAATTCGGGTTTGCCCGGCGTGTTGCCCGGGGTGGAACGGGTGGCGGTCGAAGACTGGAACAACGACGATGTGGCCGGAACGTTTGTCACCAGGGCCGGGCAGCCGCCGTTGTTTTTTTCCAAACAGCGAGCCGGCCAGTTTGTGCAGACAAACCTGGCGGGAATCTGGCCGTCGGGAAACGCCATCGCACTGGGTGATTTGAACAACGATCTTCGGATGGACATGGCGTTGGCGGATGACACGCAACTCCATTTCATCTTCGGCGGGATCGCGGAGCAAAGGCATCTTTCCTTAAACGGACTCAAAGCCACTGGCCTTTTGCTGGTGGATTACGACAACGATGGCTGGCTCGATGTCGTCGCCTTCGGCAACGGCGTCCGGGTCTGGCGAAACGCGGGCAACCGGGGGTTCCAGGATGTCACTTCCGCGCTGGGGCTGGATAAGCTGGGAGCGGTGGACTCCTTCGTCGCGGCTGATTTTGATCAGGATGGCGACACGGACTTTGTGGCGAGCACGGCGGGCGGGCTTCAATTTTGGAACAACGAAGGCGGGAACGCGAATCGGCAGTTGAAGTTGCGGTTGCTGGGAAACCGGTCGAATGCCTCGGGGCTCGGCGTTCGGGTGGAGTTGGTGGCGGGCAATTGGCGGACCATTCGCACCCTGACGCGCCTCCCGTTCGAGATCGGCGTTGGCAAACATGAGAAAATCGATTTGCTCAAAGTCCGCTGGTTCGATCTCGCCACCACCATGACGGAGGTGGAAGTGACCCCCAAGGCAGTGGAACTCATGGAACTGACCATGCCGACGGGTTCCTGCCCGAATCTTTATTCCTGGGACGGTCAGCGATTCAAATTCGTCACGGACTTTTTGGGCGCGGCACCGCTGGGTTTGCCGGTCTCCAAGACTCGCTACGTGGACGCGGACCCGGAGGAATTCCTGGCGCTCGGCAACGAGCAGCAGTTTCCTCCGAGGGATGGCGCCTTCGAATTGAGGCTCACCGAGGAATTGCGGGAGGTGCTTTATCTGGATCACGCGGAACTCGTCGTGGTGGATCATCCTGACGGAACCTTGGTCGAGCCCACGAGCAAACTGCGCGCGGGAAAACCCTTTCCGCGACATGAACTCTGGACACTTCGACCGCTGGCTTCACTCGTGCAAGCGACTCGCAGCGACGGCCGGGATGTCACCAAAGAATTGGCGCAAACAGATCGCCAGATGGTTTCGCCCGTGCGGTTGCGCGAGCCTCAGTTGCGCGGCTTGGCCGAGCCCTATTCGGTCACCCTGGATTTTGGCGCGCTGCCTGTCGAAAAGCCGCTGGTTCTGGTCTTGAACGGCTGGCTCCGTTTTGGCGGAGGGATGGCAAATATAGCGGCCTCGCTGGACGCGAACCTGCCTTTTCCTTTCCCGACGCTCGAGGCGGAATCATCTGACGGCTCGTGGAAGCCGGTGGAAGTTGACGTGGGCGCGCCCGCGGGCAAAACCAAAACCATTCTTGTGGATCTGGAGAAAAAACTCCCGGTTGGGGCACGCCGTCTGCGCTTAACGACCGCCTTCGAGATCCATTGGGACAGCGCCGCGCTCTGCGAAAAAATTGGATCGGAGTCGAACCAGCAAGTCGCGTTGCTGCCCGATCAATCGGATCTCCGTTGGCGC
>Ga0163152_10006208_pt1 | contig 13591 bp, 2 predicted proteins | sample OliLakLV19MP8IB2_FD_148635 | JGI IMG/M metagenome (GOLD analysis project Ga0163152, IMG submission 148635) | Freshwater microbial mat bacterial communities from Lake Vanda, McMurdo Dry Valleys, Antarctica - Oligotrophic Lake LV.19.MP8.IB-2 | ecosystem: Environmental > Aquatic > Freshwater > Lake... | reverse complement strand
GTTCCTACTGGGGTTGCATAAGCTACTGTTGCTCCACAAACTCCTAAGTCGGTATTCTGTGCGATGTTAGCTGGACATGCAATAACTGGAACTTCATTATCAATTACGGTTACCGTAAATGAACATGTTGTCATGTTTCCACTTGCATCAGTTACCGTAAAGGTTTGAGTGGTGGTTCCTACTGGGAACACATCGCCACTTATAAATCCTGATCCATCTGTTTGTGCTGTGGTTGCTCCTGGACAGTTGTCTGTTCCTACTGGGGCTACATAAGTTACTGTTGCTCCACATACACCTAAATCTGTATTCATCGTGATGTTAGATGGACATGCAATCACTGGGAACTGTACATCATTTATCGTTACTGTAAATGAACAGGTAGAAGTATTACCTGAGGCATCTGTTACCATAAAGGTATTGGTGGTTGTTCCTACTGGGAACACTGAGCCACTTGGTAATCCCGTGGTTTGTGTGGTTACTGATGCACAATTATCTGTTCCTACTGGAATAAGATAAGTAACATTTGCTCCACATGTATTGGTTACGTTATCTGCTGTGATGTTTGGTGGACATGCGATAACTGGTATTTCATTGTCTGTAACTACTACATTGAATGAACATGAAGTTACGTTGCCACTTGCATCAGTTACTGTAAAGGTATTTACCGTAGTTCCTACTGGGAACACTGAACCTGAAGCTAATCCTGAAGTTTGAACTGTACTTGAAGCACAGTTGTCTGTTCCTACTGGGGTTGCATAAGCTACTGTTGCTCCACAAACTCCTAAGTCGGTATTCTGTGCAATGTTAGCTGGACATGCAATTACTGGAACTTCATTATCTGTAACTACTACATTGAATGAACATGAAGTTACGTTGCCACTTGCATCAGTTACGGTAAAGGTATTTACTGTAGTTCCTACTGGGAACAATGAGCCTGAAGCTAATCCTGAAGTTTGAACTGTACTTGAAGCACAGTTGTCTGTTCCTACTGGGGTTGCATAAGCTACTGTTGCTCCACAAACTCCTAAGTCGGTATTCTGTGCGATGTTAGCTGGACATGCAATAACTGGAACTTCATTATCAATTACGGTTACCGTAAATGAACATGAAGAGGTAAGACCATTCACATCAGTAACAGTAAATGTTTGTGTTGTTGTTCCTACTGGGAAAATATCTCCACTAACAAATCCTGATAAATCTGTTTGTGCTGTGGTTGCTCCTGGACAGTTGTCTGTTCCAATTGGAGCTACATAAGTTACTGTTGCTCCACATACACTTGGATCAGTGTTAACTGAAATATTTGAAAGACAAGTAATAGCAGGAGCTTCGTTATCAACGACAGTTACAACAAATGAACATGTCGCTGTATTTCCTGAAGCATCAGTGGCAGTGTATGTAACTGTAGTAGTTCCTACAGGGAATACAGTTCCAACCAATGGAGAAGAGTTTATAGAAACACCTGGACAATTATCACTGGCAGCTGGCTGAGCCCAATTTACAATAGCACCACAAATCCCCGGATCATTGTTTACTGTAAAGTCGGTAGGACATCCAGTTATAATAGGATCCTGATCATCAACTATAGTAACATCAAATGAACAGCTATTAATGTTGCCATTGATATCTGTTACTGTATAGGTAAGTGTTGTTGTTCCAACTGGGAACAGTGCAAATGCTGTAAGTCCTGTATTTATTACATTCACAGAAGGGTTGCTAGTTGCAACCGTCAATGATGCAATTCCACAATTATCATTTGGAACAGGAATAGTCCAATTATGTGTTTGTTCACAAGCACCTGTAACTGCATTTAGAGTTACGTTTGGTGGGCAAGTAACAGTTGGTAATTCGTTATCAACTACTGTAATGTTAAATGAACAAGTAGCAGTATTTCCTGCACCATCTGTAGCCTGGTAAGTTATAACTGAAACTCCAACTGGGAAGAAAGATCCGCTTGGTGCTCCTCCAATTTGAGTAATAATAATAACTGGGCAATTATCCGTTGCTGTTGCAGGAGGGAAAACCACCACGGCACCGCAGAATGTAGGATCGTTATTTACTAGAATATCCGCAGGACAAGTAATTACTGGAGGTTCCGTTTCGAATATTGTTACATCAAATGAACATGAATTAGTATTCCCTGATCCATCAGTAATTAAATAAGTAACAGTTGAAATACCAATGTTGAAGAAGGTTCCACTTGCATCATTTAAACCTGATGCAGTGGTTACTCCTGTAATGGAATATGTAACTGCAGCACCCGGACAATTATCTGCAAATGCAACTAATTGAATTCCATTCACAATAGCTCCACAGGATCCAAAATCATTAATGGAAGTTACATCCGCCGGACATGTAAGAGTTGGTAACTCCGAATCAAGAACTGTTACGAAAAATGAACAAGTAGTAATATTATTTGAAGCATCTTCAATTGTATATGTTACAGTAGAAACTCCAAGATTAAAAGTAGTACCACTCGCATCATCAAAACCTGATCCGGTAGTAGCTCCTGTAATTGTATATGTAATTGTATCATCCGGACAATTGTCGCTGAATGAATCAGGTTGAATTCCATTTACAATCGTTGTACAGAATCCAAGATCGTTATTAACGGTTGTATCAGCCTGACATGCTATTAAAGGAAACTGCACATCAATTACTGTAACAGTAAATGAACATGTATCTCCATTTCCAGCTTCGTCAATCGCAGAATAAGAAACCGTAGTTGTTCCTACAGGGAAAATTGAACCTGAAGTTAAACCGGCGATTAAGAATGTATCAATTTCAGTTGGAACAAAACTTTGACAATCGTTAGAGAAAGTAAATGGAGTTACAGAGTTTCTAGCTGGAACCGGATAAGAAGTAGTTCCATCGATATTAATCCCTTGTGTTCCAAAATGCGTAGTTGCGTTTGTGTTAGAAAGTACTAATTGAATTTCATTTGTAGTTTCATGCAGGATAATCTGACCTTGCATTGGATTACCAGTTCCAAATTCAATACCGTTGTAATCGAAAACCATTGTTTGGTTTGGAGAAGTTCCCTCAACAGAATAATTTACTGTAGATTGAATATCCAACCACATTAAGTTGATCTGGTTAGGATAAACTGCAGTAGGAAGAGGATCTCCATTACAACATCCATCTCCGTTATTCACATCCATGCTAATAAATCCGTTTGTAGAAACCGTAATGTTCGCTACGGGATTTCCGTTAAATTCAAATGGGAAACTAACAGGAATAGTAACTGTAGCATCGTCACCTGTAATAATATTGGTTGGTAAAGTTTGAACAATTGGGGAGAAAGCACATGAAGAAAGATCATATCCTCCACAATTATCAGTAACGATTAAGGCGGGATAATTAACCACTGCTCCACAAGTATCCACTGCGTTGTTAACTGTTATATTAGTAGGACAAGTAATACTTGGTGGCTCTACATCATTCACTGTAACAGTTTGAACACAGGTATTAGAATTTCCATTGATATCGGTTACTATCCATGTAACAGATGTTGTTCCTACAGGATAAGTTCCTAAGCCATTATTGGTGGTAGAAAGTACACCACAATTATCATTACTGGTTGCTGATCCGATATTAACTGCGGCTGCACAAATTCCAGGATCTGCATCCATTGTTATATCAGCGGGACAAGTAATAGATGGAATTTCATTATCAACTACATTTATTTGTTGTAAACATGTAGCAGTATTACCAGCAGCATCAGTTGCAGTCCAAATTACGGAAGTAGTTCCTACAGGATAGTTACCAGAAGCATCATTAGTTGAATTAAAGTTGTTAATGAAAACTACTCCTGCACAATTATCAGAAACTGCAGGTGAAACAACCGTAACGTTTGCATTACAAGCAGCAGCATCATTTGATTGAGACTGATCAGGTGCACAAGTTATTACTGGCGCCTCCGTATCTTGTATGGTTACATTTTGTTGACAGGTTGCAGTATTACCTGATTGATCGGTAGCTGTCCATGTAACAACAGTTGTTCCTAACGGGAATGCCCCGGGTGCATCATTTGTTACAGAAGTAACCATACAGTTATCAGAAGTTACAGGAGTACCTAAAGCAAATATAGGACCGGCAGCAACATCAAAATTTGATATAGTGGTGGAAGCCGGAGTAACATTGTTATCCGAAGTTTCCATATTAAGCACAAACGTAGAACCAGTAGGAATAGAAATCACTTCCGTACCTGACTGATTGTTTGCTCCGCCATTGTTATATGAAGGGAATAAAATATAAGTAGATCCCCCGTCTAAGCTATACTGAGGATAATCAAAACCGGCACCATCTGTAGTCGAATATGACCAATCGAACGTAATAATTGCATTACAAGCAAAAGGTGAGTTTAAGGTAAAGTCAGTTTCACCAGGATTACTCGACAAATTATTTCCACTTGTAATTAAAATTGAATTTGGTGCACTTGTAACATCTACAGTTCCATTCGCATTTGTATTAGAAGTGGTCCAGTTTGAAACATCATATGGTCCAGTGAAATCAGAAAATGGTGGACATGCCACACCAATTGTTGCAGAGCATTGACCTGGATCAGCACTTGTTGTAACATCAGCTGGGCAAGTAATTGAAGGGGCAATCATATCTTGTATCGTAACAATTGCAATACAAGAGTTAACGTTACCATTTACGTCAGTTACAGTAAGTAAAACGTTATTAGCTCCAAGATTAGAACAATTAAAAGTTGAAGGATTTACATTTGAAAGTAAAATTCCACACGCATCCGACGAACCTCCGTCAACATCACCTGGTACGATGTTGGCATTGCCTGTCGCATCCAATTGTACGGTAATATTCAAACAAACTACGGTAGGTGGAGTTACATCGTTAACTGTTACTGTACCTGTACAAGTATTTGTATTTCCAGAAGCATCAGTTACGGTTAAAACAACCGAAACAGGAGTACCAACATTTGAACAATTAAAGGTTGTTTGGCTAGATGCAAAAGTTATTCCAGGACAATTATCTAATGAACCTCCGTCAATAGCATCTTGAGGTATCGTTATGGTACCCGAAGCATCAAGATCAATTGTGATATTTTGACAAAAAGCTTGAGGATCTTCGGTATCATTAACCGTTACAAATTGAGTACAGGTGCTGGTGTTTCCGCATGCATCAGAAGATGTCCATACTACAGGAGTGGTTCCAACAGGATAATTACCAGAGGCATTAACTCCACCATTAAAGTCATTTGAGACCGTCACTGCACTACAATTATCGCTAGATATTGGAGTACCAACTACAACTGCCGCTCCACATATACCAAAGTCGTTCGGAACGGTAACATCCGCTGCACAAGAAATAGTTGGAGAAGTATTGTCTATGGCGGTAATAGTTTGTGTAACATCAATATTGTTTCCACAACCATCCATTACGTTGTATGTTCTTGTAACTATATAAGGATTTGAAGAACATCCAGTACCACCATTGTTCACATCACCTGCAAAACTTACGGTGATTGGGGCTAAACAATTATCTGCTTCGTCAGTTACTACGGTGATATCTGGAGCAGGTACATTTGCTATACATTGAACGTTTATTGCTGTTGGGTTAGATGCAGTTGGATTAGTAATATCATTTACTATTATTAATTGTGCTACGTTGATGCTGTTTCCACAACCATCTGTTACACTATAAGTTCTTGTGATTGTTTCTGGACATGATAAACCATCTGATACATCACCTACAAAAGCTACCGTGATTGGAGCTAAACAGTTGTCTGCTTCATCTGTTACTACTGCAACATTCGATGCTGGTACATTTTCTATACACTCAACATTAATGTTAGCTGGGTTAGATGCAGTTGGATTAGTAATATCATTTACTATTATTAATTGTGCTACGTTGATGCTGTTTCCACAACCATCTGTTACACTATAAGTTCTTGTGATTGTTTCTGGACATGATAAACCATCTGATACATCACCTACAAAAGCTACCGTGATTGGAGCTAAACAGTTGTCTGCTTCATCTGTTACTACTGCAACATTCGATGCTGGTACATTTTCTATACACTCAACATTAATGTTAGCTGGGTTAGATGCTGTTGGATTGGTGATATCATCTACAATGATTAGTTGGTTTACGTTGATGCTGTTTCCACAACCATCTGTTACACTATAAGTTCTTGTGATTGTTTCTGGACATGATAAACCATCTGATACATCACCTACAAAAGCTACCGTGATTGGAGCTAAACAGTTGTCTGCTTCATCTGTTACTACTGCAACATTCGATGCTGGTACATTTTCTATACACTCAACATTAATGTTAGCTGGATTTGATGCTGTTGGAACTGTTGTATCATCTACATTAATAATATGGTTGATAGTGCTGAAATTACCTGCAGCATCCGTGATTGTATAGGTCCTTGTGATTACAATTGGACAAGTTCCAGCTGTCACATCCGCACTGGTTACAACCAACGCTGGATCAGCAGTACAATTATCTGAAATTGCAGGTGAGCCAGGTAACCCTTCTAAACCAGCTACAGTGGTTTCTGCGGCAGGTGCAGCAGATACATCACAACCTTCGACAGTTGAAGTTGTAATGCTACCGGTAATTACCGGAGGAACTACATCGGCCAAGCCGGTCCCTGTTATATCAAAATTATAAACCGCTTCATCACAATCATCGTTATTAATTGTAATAGTGGCGTTTCGAACCCCAATTGCAGATGGATCAAAAGAAACATCAAAAGTTGCCGAGGTGCCATTAAGCACAGGGCTTGCTGGTGACAATGCCGCAGTAATTGTAAAATCCGCAGCATTTACTCCCGAAATAACAATCGAAGTAACATTTAAATTACCTATTCCTAAATTATCAATTGTGAAAGTATGTGTAACGCTTCCGGTACACTCCACCTGATTACCAAAATCGGTATCATCCAGTGCACTTGGAGTAACATCTCCATCCATAATTAAAATGGATAATCCATTAACATCAATTTCAGAAGTTCCAGTAAATGCACCCTCATCAGCACCAATATCAGGTGTAGCGGCTCTAACATTTCCATCAATGTCATTGCCAATGGCAACAGCAGTTCCACCTGATTCAACTGGTGTGGATGCTGGATTTATGTGCAAATCCACAGTGGCTACATTGCCCGTTGGATTGATAAAGTTAGGATCACATGTTTTACTTGATGCATCACGGCTGGTAGACAATCTCCAGGCAGCTAAATCGTTTTGATTTCCACCAAAAAACCCAACTACTCCTCCAGTTCCAGAAACAAATAAATCATTAAAATCTGACGTAAGTAAGGCTACATTAGCAACAGAAATTGCATAATGAGACGCTGCTCCTGCTCCATTGCTGCGAGCATTAAAGAAAATATTATTGATTATATCATGGGTAGCTCCTAATACTGAACTTGAAAAACAAAATGTGTTTGCACCAGCTCCTACACCTGAACCACCAACATAAACGCTGTTATAATAAAAATTGTTAGTACCACCAGTTTCAATGATACCATTAATTACTAACCCGTTTGTGATTGAAGCACCTCCTGGATCAATTCCTAATCTGATCGCATTGTTAGAAACAGTGCTATTACCACCAGCAGTAAGGATCCCATTAATCCTATTTCCAGCACTTGCTCCAACTAATGAATGGATAAAATTTCCATTTACGTTAGTTGCAGTTGGATTTGTTAACGCAATTCCAGTAATCGCTCCTGTTCCAGCAGGGTCAACAACCGCCATGGCGCCAATTACATTTGAACTTATGTTGTGAACTTGATTACTATTAACAACAATACCTGCCATAGATGGATTAGCTCCAATATTATCTCCACGTGCTGCCGACATATTACCGATAATATTTCCGGTAACAACAGAATTACAAGTTTGAACAAAAATACCTTGTGTATTGGTTACAGTGTTAGAAGAAGTATTTTGGATTGAATTAGGAACCAATGTTCCTCCAATTGTATTCGATTGGATGGTTGAAGTACGAGAAAGCAAAGTATTTACATTAATCCCAAAAAAGTTAGTAGCAGCACCTGTTGCGTTGGCCAAGGTAATTCCACCAATATTGTTATTGTTGATTATCGTATTCTGCTGAGTATTATTATAAATACCGATTAAATCGCTTGCTATATTAACTGTTGAATTATATACAATACTTCCAGTAGATGCTAAACTACCTATGGTATTTCCAGTAATGTTACCAACGTTTACAATACCAGAAGCACCGCCACAGTGAATAGCAACGAATGGGGAATTGGTGCCGGTTCCTGATACCCCTCCCGATACAGAAATTCCGGCGATGGTATTTCCATTAATCGAACAAGTGTTAGTCGCGGTATAATTTTGAATAAAAATTGGATAGAATTTACCATTTACACCACCCCCTGTAAAGTTATAAGTTCCCGTTCCTCCTGCAGTGGCGAAACCAATAATGTTGTTGTTGATTTGAATACCATTCAGTCCAGAAATAGTCATAGTACGAATGGCTGAATGTATAGAACCTGTTGCAACTTGCACAAGAGCCGAAGGTTGAAAAAATCTGTTAGCAGAAATTAACCAATTTGTACAAAATGAATTTACAACAACCCCTGAACTAGAAGCCACAGTTCCAAAAAAGTCGTGAATATTATTATTAGTAATATTAATATTGTCGTTAGATATTGCTCCACTAGTTCCCTGACCATACACACCTCGGGTATAAAAACCACCAGCATTGGCTTCTCCAATATCGTTATTAGAAATAGTAATGTTATCATTACCTGCAACTGCACCAGTGCTGATAAGTATAACTCCTGTTAGGGAATTAGATACTAAATTGTTTACCCCTGCCCCTTTGATAGAGCAATTAGTGACTGTGTTATTTTGCGCATCATTAATAAATCGTATTGTTGAGACACCAACAAGACCACCACCTTGAAAATTTGTAATGGTTAATGCATCACCCGGTAAATTATTTCCATTAACAGTTACATTATCCGCACCATTCAAATCCATTAAGGGCACAACACCACAAGTGCCAAAAATTGTTTGAGCACCACTACCTGCCAACGGCCTAATAAGGAAACTAGCCCATGGCCCTGCACTTTGATTTAATATTGCACCCCCAACCGGTTCACCTGCATAAGGACCCACCGCATTATTAACATCAATAATAATGTTAAGGCCAGCTTGATTTTGCCCATTTATAGCAGCAAAGGCTGCAGATAATGTTGCATAATTGCCATTCGGAGTTATAGGATTGGCTCCGGACACTATGATCTGCGCATTGATATTAGCCAGTGAAGAAAGAACAAGGCTTAAGGCAATAAGTAAAACTCTTTTCATAGAAAGGATGTTTGAAAAATATGGTGTTCTAGTTGTAAATAATTTTTTCATAAAGAAGGCTATTGGCTAATGCTTATTAGTATTGGTTTAACAGGTATGCAATTGTTCGAAAGGAATGCTCTTTTGAACAATTGACAAATACCTTGTATAAAAATCTTATAGTTCAATTTTTTAAATCTATTTAATATCAACAATTAAAAATTCTGTTCGTCTGTTTTTCCCATGTTCATCTTCAGAACAAGTACTCTTTACAGTTCCTTCGCAAACACAACCGTTCACCGGTTTGTCTTCTCCCATTCCTTTTCCGCTAATTCTATCATCAGCAATACCACGACTGATAATATATTTTACAGAAGCATCTGCACGTTTTTGTGATAAGATATGATTGGCATCAGCTGAGTTTCTACAATCAGTATGCGAATCCAACTCAATTACAATGTTTGGATATAAGATCATTGCCGTAACAATTTTCTCCAACTCAACCGCCGCATCAGTACGAATATCCCATTTACCTTTATCAAAATAAATTGGTTTTAATCCTAATAAAGTAGCTAGATCGACTCCAATCTCAAGAGTTCCCATGGTAAAGTCCATGAATTCGTGCATTTTGATTTGCTCTTCTTTATAGATGTTATACGACCAATCAAATTCTTTTTCGAGGTATCCTCTTTTTGATAAATCGATTGTATAATTGATGGTAGTATTCATTACACTTTTTTCCAACCCACGATACCAAGTTCCTTCTTTATCGGTATAACCTTCGAATAATACGGTTTTGTTGAATTTATCTTTGATGGTTACGTGTACACTGTCTAATGGAATACCTTTCTTTTTGTCGGTTACTAAACATGCGATAGAAACTGACAACATTCTTTCAAGTCCGATTTCAACATTCACTACATCCTCGTCGGACTTTGTTGAAGTGGTTTTTTTATTTTCTCTATATAGATCTGCATTTCCAGTTAAAGAGAAATCCTTATTTGGTTCGGCATCAAAATAGAAAGAGCCACCTCCATCGGTTACTGTTTCACTTAGTACGGTGCCCTCACTATCAAAAAGTTTTACGGTTGCTCCCACTAAAGTATTTCCCGTTAGTTTATCTTTTACAACACCCGCAATAGTTTTATTAAAAGTGAATGGTTTTAATACATCAAAACCATAGATATCATCACTTCCTTTTCCTGTTAATCTATTACTTGAGAAGAAACCTCTTTTCATGCTAATGTCCATAATCAACCCAAAATCATCCATTTCAGAATTAATAGATCCTCCAAGATTCATGATCTTTCCAACTTTACCCTGATTAATTTTAGTACAAAACAGATCAAGACCTCCTAAACCGGCATGTCCGGTAGAAGAGAAAAATAAAACGCTTTTGGTATGAATAAACGGATACATCTCATCTCCTTCTGTGTTCACTATATTTCCCATATTGATCGCTTCTCCAAAAACGCCATCTGAAGTCATTGAACAATAGTAAATATCAGTTCCTCCAAACCCACCAGGTTTGTCACTTACGAAATATAGAGTTTGTCCATCGGCACTAATTGACGGTTGACCAACATTATACTCAAGGTTATTAAATGGAAGAGCAACAGGATTACGCCATGTACCATCCACATCCAATTTACTCATCCACAATTCTAATTTTCTTTCGCCATTAGTTCCCAGCTCCTTTTTCTTTTTGTAACAATTTCTTGTGAAGACCATTGTTTGACCATCTATAGTAAAAGAAGCTGGACCTTCGTGGAATTTCTTACTTAAACCTCCACGAATTACAACTTCACGAATGCTTCCTAAAGTTGGTTTACCTTTTGTAGTATTTACATCATATCCACCAAAAAGATTGGTATATCTTTTATCCATCCATCCATCGTCATAAGCAGTAAAAGAGTACACGGGACGTGTTGAAACAAATACAACCTGGGCATTATACCATGATGGAGCATATTCGCAAGCATCGGTATTAAAAGCTAATTCTTTAACCGCAAATCTTTCTACATCTGCCAATAACTTATCGTAATAAACATCATCTGCCAAATGTGAAGCTGTTCTTTTTTCTCCCGGCTTCATGGTTTCGTACTGTCTGAATTTAGCCATCGCCTCAGAATACTTTTTAGTCATCTTCAAGGCTTCTGCATAATTCCAAACATCGTCAGCAGTAACGTTACCCATTGTAAACAATTTCTCGTAATAAACGACACCTTCAAATGGATCAGAAATTTTCATGTATGATTCCGCCATTTTACGAACAGTAGCCTCGTTGTTTGATTTTTTCCCTTCGTATTTATACAAAGCTTCGCTGTACAAAAAACGATCAAACAACTTATCAGCTGCTGAAGACTGACACATAGCAGTTCCAAGCAAGCTGGTAAATAATGTGATGAGAAGTATATTTTTTTTCATATTGCTGAAAATATTGTAGTTGGTTTAGAAATATCTTGGATTATTAACTTTACCGAAACGTCCCCAGTTAAGATCATATCTTAACATTACTTCATGACTTCCGTATTGACCGGTATTCATTAATTCGGTAAATGACCAATCAAACGAATAACCAATTCTAAAATTAGGCATGATATTGTATCCTAAAAGAACTCCGGCACCATCAAACAAACGGCCGTGTAGTCCTACTGAATATTTCTTTTGAAAAATTGCTTCCAAAGTTAAATCAACCTGAACGGGAGAACCTTCTACAAATTTTACCAAACCCGTAGGTTTTAAATCAACCGTACGGGCAACTTTAAAATATGCACCTGCAATTGCAAAGTAATGACGACGTTCGTTAGCTAATCCCGATGTATTGTTCAATTTATGCTCAATAATGTTTGGAATAGAAAACCCTACATAGAATTTTGTATGTTGGTAATAAATACCTGCTCCTACATTCCCTAAAGTGATGTTGTAATTTTGTTGAAACACCGGATCGTTTGGAGTTTCAGGATTTAACCCAGCCAAATTGTTATTGAAAAAATTAACTGAATATCTCATCCCAACCGATAACCTTGAATGTTCGGCTAAGCGAAACTGATATGCAAGATCCAGATTTATCTTCATGTTACTTGTTGGGCCAATTTTGTCGTTTGTAAAACTAACACCTGCACAAAGACCACGATAAATGGGTGAATGCACTTGGAAAGTTTGGGACATTGGAGCACCTTGTAAACCTGCCCATTGGAATCTGCCGAGACCCGTAAAACTAAGGGCATCACGGCTTCCTGCATACGCAGGATTCACAATAAGTGTGTTGTACATATAATGTGTGTACATAGGGTCCTGTTGTGCATTTGTGGTAGCAACCTGAAACATAAACCCAACTGCAACAAGTATGTATTTTATATTTTTCATACTATTTATTATGCGTTTTTATAATAGTCAATTTTTATATTTTAATGAGAAATACTTCTCAAACTTTTCATTCTTATCTATTTAAATAAACAAACCCAGACAAAGGCGTTCCGCCATTCCCTAAATCCAGTACGTAAAAATATGTTCCAACTGGAAGGTTACTTCCACCCAATCCGCCTAATACAGATGAAGTACCATCCCATCCATTTGCGTAATCAGTAGCTTCAAAAACAACTATTCCCCAGCGATTAAATACTGAAAATTTATTTCCAGGATAAACATTTATACCCTGAATGTTATAAGTGTCGTTGATTCCATCACCGTTAGGAGAAAATGCGTCAGGCAAACTTAGATCACAAGAAAGAGGATCCAAATAGTTTGGAATTCCATTTTTATCGCAATCATCATTTCCAATTTTATCTTGATCCCAATCCCATTCATCTAAATCTGCCAGACCATCGCCATCAGAATCTAAATCTTCGCTATTGATATTGCTATCACTATCAGCATTCATATAGGGAATTCCGTTTTCCATTTGAGTACCTGTATTGCATCCGTAGATTGAATTTGAATCAAGTGGCGTAGCATTGATTACCCCATCGCCATCAGTATCTGTTCCATCAACTCGTCCATCATCGTCTAAATCTAAAGCTCCAAAACCGCCTTCATATACATCAGGAATTAAATCTCCATCTGATTCAAGATCGAAGAAATCGTAAACAAGATCACCATCAAAGTCATTCGAATTTTCATCCTGTAATCCCGGATTACAACCGAAGGTTGTGTTATTATCAAGATTTGTATGATTGATGAACCCGTCATTATCGGTATCTATACCATCAACGATCCCATCATTGTTACCATCGAGGTTTCCTAAACCAAATTCAACTATATCTGAAATACCATCATTATCATCGTCAAGA
>Ga0163152_10006207_pt1 | contig 13595 bp, 9 predicted proteins | sample OliLakLV19MP8IB2_FD_148635 | JGI IMG/M metagenome (GOLD analysis project Ga0163152, IMG submission 148635) | Freshwater microbial mat bacterial communities from Lake Vanda, McMurdo Dry Valleys, Antarctica - Oligotrophic Lake LV.19.MP8.IB-2 | ecosystem: Environmental > Aquatic > Freshwater > Lake... | reverse complement strand
GATGCCCAATTAGGGCTTGGCATCGTCGTTGCTATTGAGGGACGCCGCGTCACGCTCACCTTTCCCGCAGTAGGCGAGGAGCGCACTTATGCGATGGAGAACGCTCCCCTCACCCGCTTGCGTTTCAAGGCCGGAGACCACATCTCTACAGTCGATAAGGTAGCAGTACTGGTCACCGAAGTGAAGGAACATCATGGGCTGTTGGTCTATGTGGGCATCGATCACCACGAGCAGCCGTTGTCAGTCTCGGAACTTGAGCTCGACGCTTTCGTCCAGCTCACAACACCGCAACAGCGTTTGCTCAATGGTCATTTCGACAAACACGGGGAATTCGCACTGCGCGTCGCAACATTTTTCCATGCGGACAAGTTACAGCGTTCTGCCGTCCGTGGCCTCATGGGTTCACGCACCAGTCTTTTGCCGCACCAGATCTACATCGCCAGCGAAGTGGGCCGGCGCCACGCGCCGCGCGTACTCCTGGCGGACGAAGTCGGGCTGGGCAAAACCATAGAAGCGGGCATGATCATTCAGCAGCAGATGCTGACCGGACGCGCATCGAGGATACTGGTATTAGTACCGCCCAGCCTGTTACACCAGTGGCTGGTAGAAATGTTGCGCCGCTTTAACTTACATTTCTCCCTCTTCGATACGGAGCGCCTCGCCGAAATTACTGAAGGCAATCCCTTCGAGACAGAACAGCTGGTGCTGTGTAGCCTCGATCTATTCCTGTCACAGCCCGAAGCACAACAGCAGGCGTTGGCCGCACTGTGGGATCTGGTGGCGATTGACGAGGCCCACCACCTGCACTGGTCGCAAGACACCGTAGGTGATGATTACCTTTTTGTTGAGGCCCTGGCACGGCGAAGCTCCGGGCTCTTATTACTCACAGCGACGCCGGAACAAATCGGGCAGGCTAGCCACTTCGCCCGACTGCGCTTACTGGATCCCACGCGCTTTCATGACCTGCAACGATTCCAGCAGGAAGAACTGCAGTACCGCAAGTGGAGTGAACTGGCCGACGCTCTGGAACAAGGCCAACCCGTCGGTGAACTACCTCCTGGACTGGACGCAGAAGCCCCGACCACCACCCTCATCGATCAGATACTCGATCGACATGGCACCGGACGGGTGCTGTTCAGAAATACCCGAGCCGCCGTTGCCGGTTTTTCGCAGCGAGTGTTACACCACTACCCGCTGCCCGCACCAGAGCAGTATTTGCTTGCCCAAGTTGATCTAAAGGAGCAACTTTATCCGGAACTGCCTTATGTCGATGACAGTTGGCTGTCTTTCGACCCACGGGTGGCCTGGCTTGAGACAATCCTAAAACAACTGCGACCTGCCAAGGTATTGGTTATTTGTGCGCATGCCGCAACCGCTGTTGCTTTGGAACACCATTTACACCTGCGCTCCGGCATTCGCTCTTCAGCGTTTTATGAGGGCCTGTCCATCATTGAACGAGATCGTGCTGCTGCCTACTTTGCTGACGAAGTCAACGGCGCACAGGTTCTCGTCTGTTCTGAAATTGGCAGCGAAGGGCGCAATTTCCAGTTCGCACACCACTTGATACTGCTCGACCTGCCAATGAACCCGGACCTCCTGGAACAACGTATCGGACGCCTCGACCGGATTGGACAGACGTGCAACGTAGACATCCACGTACCGTTTATGCAACATACCGCCCAACAATCGCTGTTCGAATGGTATGACAGCGGACTAAACCTGTTCCGCGACAGCTGTTCTGCCGGATACATGATTTTCGAATCGTTCCGGGACCGCTTGTTGTCGCAATTGGAACAGCGCACAGAGGAATTTGACGTCCTACTATCTGATAGCGCGGCTTTCACAGCGAAGACCCGACAGGAATTGCGCGAAGGTCGTGATAAATTGTTGGAGCGCAATTCCTGCAAGCCGGACATCGCCAGGAAATTGATTGATGAAATTACCGCTGTCGAATCCGAAGACACGCTGGAGCACTACCTGGAGGCGCTCTGCGAGACCTTCGGCGTTGACCAGGAAATTCACTCTGAGAAAACCCTGATACTGCGTCCCTCTGAGCACATGCTCACTGGCCAATTTCCCTTCCTTAGAGAAGATGGCACCACCGTCACCTTCAGCCGCGACAAGGCCCTCGCCCGCGAGGATATAGAGTTCCTGACCTGGGAACACCCCATGATTCTGGACGCCATGGACATGGTGCATTCAACAGAACTCGGTAACGCGGCACTTGGTACCTTTAAGCTGAAGGGCGTCGCTCCCGGAACAATGTTGCTGGAAGCGCTCTATACCGTTAACTGTATTGCACCCCGAGATTTGCAGGTGGAGCGTTTTCTGCCTCTTAGCCCCATGCGACTATTAGTCGACGCCCGGGGCAAGGATCTTGCTGAACTGGTGCCACATGCGCGCCTAAACCAGTTAATTGAGACCGTAAAGAAATCTACCGCCCTCGCTATCATAAAGCAGGTCGGTGTCGAGGTGGAGGCCAAATTATCGCTGGCAGCCGCGCTTGCCCAAACCAGGCTGCGGGACATATTGAACGACGCGGAGCAATCGATGCGCGCAGCCCTGGGCGCAGAGCTGGATCGCCTCACCGCGCTGCGGGAGGTCAATCCTTCTATCCGTCAGGAGGAACTGGACCATCTCAGCTACCGTATTGATGAATGTGCCATCCATATACAGCACGCACGTCTGCAATTGCAGGCCCTGCGCCTGATCATCACCACCTGACATTTTGCCAAGATATTCCATTGGCTATTGATCGCCGCGGGGTAGCATTGGTCATCGGCAATTCAAGCCAGACGGTATCACGCTGATCATATGGTAATAAATAAATGAAAACGGCGATCATCACAGGCATAACTGGCCAGGACGGGGCCTATCTGGCATAACTCCTGTTGGACAAAGGTTATAGCGTTACAGGGCACTATCGAAGAAGCAGCTCGGTTATTTTCTGGCGTGTAGAGGATCTGGGAATTGCTACCCATGAGCATCTTGATCTGGTGGAAGCCATTAGAATCGTTAACCCACGCATCCGTTTCTACCAGGCGTCAACGTCGGAAATGTTCGGTAAGGCGCAGCAGGTCCCACAAACAGGAGAGACACCCTTCTACCCGCGCAGTCCCTATGGCGTTGCGAAACTGGATGCGCAGCGCGACTGGGGCTTCGCAAAGGACTAGGTGCTTGGTAAGCAATTGATGTTACAGATCACACAGGCTGATACATTCGTACCTGCCACCAATAGAAAAAAAATTTGTGATTTCGTCAACATGTCCTTTGCAGCGGCGGATGTCAGTCTGGAGTGGTCCGGCAGCGGCACTCAGGAGTCGGCAGTGGACACCGCAAGTGGGTGCAAGGTGGTCTGTGTCAATCCACGCTACTGCCGCCCCGCCCAGGTCGATCTCTTGATTGGCGATGCGACCAAGGCTAAGACGAAGCTTGGATGGGCGCCGACCACAAACCTGAAAGACCTGTGCAAAATGATGGTGGCGGCCGACCTATAGCGCAATGAGCAGGGTCGCTCCTATTGATATGGGCAAAACTACATTACTCTCTGGTGCCGACGGGTTTACGGGACAGCACCTCACTAGAGAGGAGCACAGGTAAATCCAGATTTTGTACGCGCCAATGAGGTGCATCGACTCTGCGGCGACCCGCATAAACTCGAAGCGTGTGTCGGCAAGCTTGAACACCCAGCGCTGCAAGCCACCTTGCAGTGGATATTGAGTTCTGCCACGGAACGATCATTGCGCACCGAGGCGTCGGGCGACAGCCCGCAGCCATAATGACCTTGGAGGTCCGGGGATCTGATTAATCCCTGGCGGGGAGTGTAGCGCCAGGAAGCAGATCTCGTCCGAGCAATTCAAGCTCCACTTTGTCCAGAAGTTTTTCGAGCTTTTCCTTGAACACTTCCCGACTGAACAAATGACTGCGCCGGAAGGCCCGTTCGGCCATACTGCGGCGCTGCCGCGCATCTCCCATCACAGTGAGACTAAATGACTGCAACTCGTCGAGTGTCGTAAAACGAAAGCCGCAATCGCCGTGTTCAACAATCTCCCTTTGTCCGCCGCCATCAATGACAATGGGAACACAGCAGTTCTGCATCGACTCAACCGTAGTCATACCGAAATGTTCAACGCGCTCAGGCTTGGTCTCATCCAGACCGCAGGCATGCCAAAATACTGCCGCACGGCGATAGTAATCCTTAATCTCACGAACAGATGCATTGGCACGGACTTCTATCGAACACTGCGCTTTGGCTACTGCTTCCTCCAGCAATTCCAAGTAAGTATTACCAGGGGTACTTCCGCCGACCAGGACCAGCTTCCATCCGCGAGTCTCGCCAGGGTGCTTTTGGCACATCTCACTGAAAGCCTGCACCATTTCCATCTGCTTCTTGCTTCCGCTTATTTCGAATCTGGAGACCGAAAGGATAATATTTTCCTTGTTATCGGGTGTGCTTTCTGGATTGTACATGTTAACCGGAGGATAGAGCTTACTGGAGTGGTTTAACTGCCAACGCTTTTTCACCCATTCGCCCGTATAATCGCCATTAATAATCAAATGATCATACTTATCGACCTGAAAAAAACGTGCTCTTTCCTGATCGGGAAAGTGGCATACAAAAATGGATACAGGTGACAGCGGATTTACCTTACCCAACATATTTGCATTCACAAAAATGTCGTAGTTCAAACTTTCCCTGCTGATGATATCGAAGGGATTATTCGATTCCCCCAGCACCATCCCTTCATCGGGTGTATAGCGATTTCGCTCTTCAAAAAAAGGAATCCTGATAACTTTCATGGAACTCTGGGTCAGATCAAGATCAAACCATTCCTTGTAGTCGCTCAATTGCACGTCATTGTTAAAAATATAGGTGACGTCGTAGCGCTCCTGCATGATGGATGCCATTTCGGCAACATAACGCTGCCCCCCTCCGGCAAAATGCCCGGCGTGATCGTAGATACCCACTCTAATCCTTCGCAGACCCAACAGAATTTCCAAATGGGAGAAAAACATATAGGCACTGACGTCACCAATATAGCCGGGAAGGCAGATTTTCAGGGCCTGCAACACCTGTACGACCGTGCTGGTGTCATGGCTGATACACATTTTTCGCACGCCGTGAAGAAGCGAGCGATACAAAAGGTCAAACTCACGCTTTTTGTAGAAATGCGAGGTCGGTATGCAAGCAGGCAATTCCAATGGGAAATGCTTGGCGACAAATAAAAAACGGTTGCGTGTGCAAAAATACTCGCACAGGTCTTCAGATGAACTGCCGTGGTACTGGTGATACATGATACTGCTGGGCGAGTACCATAGCTGCCAGCCGATTTTCCGGCAGCGGGCACTGTAATCGACATCCTCCATAAACATGATGAATTCTTCATCCCAGGCACCGACGTCATCCAGGCACTCCCTACGAAACATGACGGAACCACCGGTCACGTACTCTCTTTGAATAGCTTTTGCATAGATATCGGAGTCATCCCGACCAAAACCGATGTCCCTGAAATAGAAGTGCTCAATCTCCTCAACACCGACGCTATTAATTTTGTCCTTGTTTGCAAAATATATTTTGCTCTGTACAGCTCCGATCTTTTCATCCAATCGAAAAACATCGAGAAAACCCTGGAGCCAGTTGGGATGAACGGTTGCGTCGTTATTTGATACAACTACATACTCACCTTGCGACTGATTGATGCCAAGGTTCAAGGCACGGGCGTAATTATTCTCGTCGTTCTCGAACACCTTGACCTGGGGGTAACGCTCTCGCACCCACGCAACACTACCATCCGTCGACCCGTTGTCCACCACTATGATTTCAAGCTCCAGACCCTGCTGGTTGGTAGCTAAAAGCGACGTGAAGAAATCTTGCAGGAAGTCCTTTCCATTAAAAGTGACAGTAAGAACTGAGATCCTGAGAAAATTCCTCATGAAACTACATTTTCCTGTACAGTCAACGTGGCAAGGATCTGTCTCAATTCGTCCGCCACTACCTCCGTATCAGCCTGCAAAGGAACCCCCGGTGACGGCTGTGATGCTGTGGGCCTAAAACTTGGTCGTAGCACTTTACGCTTATCAACAAAAGCAGAGTCAGAAACCTGTCTCTCTTCCAGATGCAACTGCGTTCTAACTTTTTCTACCGTCGGGTAAAACTCAATGTAGAGACTTTTGATGAAGAGTTTGAACCTGCCCGTTCTCAGCATCCAAAGAGCATTTCTACTCCTCTCCAGTAAGTAGCGTATCTTTCGACCCAATATGGACGACCATTTTTCATTGACGCTCATCTGATTTCTACCTCACCAACCACCGGTCAAAAACTTCAATTCTGAAATGCGAATCAAACTTCCCACTTCTCGGATTGGACATTCGTTTACTATTGAAAGAACAGCGTCCATAGATTCAGCTTCGATGATACTGTAACCGCCCATTGGAGTATGGTCATCTGCAACCACTGAGCTGTCTGGGATGACAGTCCTTGCACTAACAATTCCAATCAATCTACTTCCAAACGGAACATTCAGGGACGCGAGCCATGCTTCAAATCGGGTATAGATTTCCCGCTCTTCCGCAGTCTTTGGTTTACTCGCGCCATGGTAAGCAATCATATACCTGGATTTTTTGACCTGCATATCTCTCTGGCGATACTCGTCCAACATCAATTTAATGGCATGCCAGTTTGGCCTTAACTCAACGGCCAGACTCATCAGTCTGATTGCCGCTTCAATGTTTTCACTTTCCAGACGCTTGGCAGCAAGTCTCAAAATATGCGCGTCGTTTTCGTTCAAAATTGGCTCGGTACCAATGCCGTTTGAATCACTCACTATTCCATAGACATCGTTAATGCAAGAAAATAATGTCGTGCATAACTGCGTGTATTCTTCGGGAGCGATCAACCCTACTCCATGCTTACTGAGAGCATTTACAACTTGAGCTAGAATTTCAAAATCGCTTCTGGCAAGCAGGTTATCCGGGGGCACTTCTTCACTCGGTTGTTCAAATAGCGTTTTTACTGTCGGGAAAAACTTTTGTCGTACCAGTTCATTGCTTTCGACGAAGGTATCGTAAATTAGTTTTCTCGCCTCCAGGGCTGGCTGCTGGCCCTTTCCCGTAAGCCCCTTGGCAATAATCTTCTTGCACATCGCGCGCAAGTTACTTACTTCGAAACGCTCCGAATTTATTGGAAAGGTAAAGTTAACCGCCCTCGCCAGGACCTGCCCAAATGGCCTAAGCGACTCGTTATCGGCTTCAACCGACTTATTCAAGGTACCTACCAGGGCGCGATCAATCTTCGCGGTAAAATCGTCAAGCAGATCCCCATTCAAGAAACGTTCTTGTGCGAACAACGAGACGTCCAGAGCCTCAAATCCAAAACATCTCTCCCAATTAGCGAGCATCTGATGGTAGTTGTAATAGTAATTTCCGGGGTTGCATCTCTGCAGAAATTTTCTTAAAGATTCAGTGCCGTTATTTTTCAGGTGTGTTGAATAATACGAGGTACACGTGCCCACCTGCTCCCGCAGATAACAAACAATTTTTATTTCATCGAAATACGCTGACAAAAAATTGTAAACATTGTCCATTTCCTTATTAGTTCGAATGCGGGAGTGAAAGTGCTCACTGGATATTACAAATGTATGGATGCTCTCTGGAGCAGAGCGTATTTCATTTTCAAAATCCCTAATAAATTTTTGCTTGAAATCGTGCTTCGCAGCAGGAGTCTTGATCCCCTCCTCCCGGAAAAAATCGTCGTATCGCTCATCATTGATACAGTACGCAGGTATAGCGCGATTGTTCGTTTTACCGGCGCTTTGTACAAAATGGTAGCCGGCACTTTTGAGTTTTTTTCGATTCAAATACAGATAGTTTTGTATTGAAGTAGTACCTGTCTTCTCAGTACCAATGTGAATAATGGCTTTCAAGTCAAACGTCCTTAACCATTTGGAAATATAGTGTTCTGTGGTTGGTAATATCCCATGACCGCCCTGTGTCAGAGCCGGCTCGACGACCAGTGCGCCCCTGCACTGCCAGCGTGTGCCAAAATAACACAACCACTGAATTAACTTAGAGTTTTTAGCCTTGTTCCTGCATGATATCCAATCAACTCACCTTGTCAATCAGCCCACGGTCAAGTGTGACCTGGGTCCGCTGAGGGTTAGTTCGGCTAGCAACATTGTACACAACCGGGCCCGGGCGTTTACACTCCAATACGCAATGGCCGGGTAACGCTGCATTTCAGCGATAGTATTGCGTTAATGCTCTTACCACCGGAGAACCAACAAGCTGTGAAAGCCCAGTTCCCCCATCTGCTGTCGCCAATTCAGATCGGCACCATGCGGCTCAAAAATCGCATGGTTATGTCACCCATGACGACGGCGTACTGCAACGCAGACCAAACCCCGAGCAAGCGACTGATTAGTCATTTTGAAGCACGCGCACGAGGTGGCGTAGGCCTGATTACTCTGGAACTGGTCACAGTTGCCACAGATCACCCGTATATGCATCGGTCGATGACTCTGGGTGAGGACCGATTTATCGAGACCCATCGCCCGCTGGTGGAGGCCATCCATCAGCACGGCGCCAAGGTCCAACCGCAATTGAGCCATACCGGCCCGGAAAGTGTTGCTCCGATGTTCGGGGGTCCACAGCCAGTAGGTCCGTCCGTGGCAGTCGCCCCTGTGTGGGGCTGGCCCAGTCGTGAACTGCATGAGAAGGAATTGCCGGACATTGCGATCCAATATGGCGAGGCCGCCAGGCGTGCCCGGGAAGCGGGTTATGATGGAGTCGAACTGCACGCGGCACACTGTTACAACCTGCTCGGCTCGTTCCTGTCGCCATTACGCAACAAGAGAACTGACGACTATTCCGCATTCCGTCTGGAGACTCGTACCCGATTTGTAGTGGAAGTGCTGGAACAGATCAAATCTCGCGCGGGGCGGGACTTTCCCGTTACCTTGAGTATCTCCGGTTACGAGCGCGCACCGGGTGGTCGCGGACTTGACGATACCCAGGCCATCGCTCCGATCCTGGTGGATGCAGGGGTGGACTGTTTTAGAGTCAGTGGCGGTATCAGTGATGCCCTGGTTACCCAGATGGTCAGTCGCTCTGAGGCGGGTGATGGCATGAATGCAGCGAATGCCGAGTCGATCCGCAATGTGGTGGACGTTCCCGTGATGGCCGTTGGTCGTATTCACGACCCCGTTGTAGCCGAGGCGATCATCGCCAACGGACAGGCCGACCTGGTCGCCATGGCCCGACCGCTACTGGCTGACCCGGAACTCCCCAACAAAGTCGCCAGTGGGCGCTACCGGCAGATTCGCCGCTGCATCTCCTGTGAAAGTTGCATCGACTCCATGCAGACTTACGATGACCTGCGCTGTGCTCTCAATCCGCAGTCCGGTCGCGAATCTGAATTGTCACTTGAGAAAACCAACACTCCCAGGCACGTGGTCATCGTCGGCGGAGGTCCCGCCGGAATGGAAGCCGCGCGGCAGGCCGCCGAACGCGGCCACAAGGTTACCTTGCTGGAAAAGCAGCAGCGCCTGGGTGGATCACTGGTACTCGCCTCTACCGTGCACGGCGATAACGAGCATTTTCTGGACTTTCTTAAAGCGGAGATGAAGCGCCTGCCAATCACGGTCGAACTGGGGGTTGACGCCACCCTGGCCAGAGTTCGTGTACTCAATGCGGATGCCGTAATTGTCGCCACCGGAGCCCGGGTGCTCACGCCCGAGATTCCCGGCCGCGAGCTTCCCCATGTTCTCACCGGCTCGCAGATGCGGGCATCGCTTGAGTCGCTGCCACACTGGCTGCAGCGTTTCATCATCCCGTCACTGCTGCGCACGGCCAGTAAAGCCTGGATGCCGCTGGGCAAAAAGGTGGTCATCATAGGTGCAGACCTCGCCGCCGTGGAACTGGCCGAGTTTATCGCCCACAGAGGTCGCCGGGTCCATCTGCTGGAGTCCGGCAACAAGATAACACCCGAAGTGGGCAAGAAACGTCGCAGTGAACACATGGACCGTCTCGACAAGTTGCAGATCACACTCAATACCCGGGTAGGGATTGTGCGCATCGAATCCACGGGTGTGGTGATCCGCTCCAGTAACGGAACTGAGCGGCTGGTGACAGCCAACACCGTCATTATCGCGGGGAACCCGACTGCCGCCACGGCGCTAGCTAATCAGTTTACCGAAGCGGGGTTCCGAACGAAGGCTATCGGCGATTGTACCGGGCTCGGGCTTATTGCCGGTGCCACGCGGGATGCGGCGGAGGCTGTTGCCAGCCTGTTCAACAACAACTGACTACTTCCCACGCTGCGAACACGAGGCGAAAAAAAAGCAGTACCTCGAGCGATACTGCCATTTTGTTTGGTGGAGCTAAGCGGGATCGAACCGCTGACCTCAACACTGCCAGTGTTGCGCTCTCCCAGCTGAGCTATAGCCCCAAAAAGTGTTCTAACTCTTTGATCAATTTAACTTTTATACACCAAAGATCAACGAGAGGCAGCGCATTCTAGTGATAGCCTCCGCCCCTGTCAACCGCAGCCTGAACCGCTCAACCTGCGTGCCGCCACCTACACACGAAGAATGCCTGTGCTAAGCTGGTTCGCGCCAGCCCCCCTCATCCAGAAGGAGAAAACCGTGTTAGGAAAAGTGCTTCTGTGGGTTTCCGCCGTCATGTTTATTGTCTATGGATTGTTGTGCCTGTTCTCGCCACAGCTGCCAGCCGGCTATGCCGGACTCAGCATGAACTCGGGGGATGCCTTCGCTGAAATTGGTGCTATGTACGGCGGTCTGCAGACCGGCTTCGGCATCTTCTGCCTGCTGGGGGCATTGCGCAATGACCTGTACCGTCCCGCTCTGATCTCACTTATGCTCCTGGTTGGTGGCCTCGCTCTGGCACGCCTGTTCTCAGCCGCAACCAGCACTGAGGCCGTGGGTAACTATACCTACGGTGCCCTGGTCTATGAATTTACCACGGCCATACTGGCTGGGCTGGCCCTGCGAAAGCCCTAAACAACCCGGTCCGGGAGGCAAATAAACAAGCCTTCGGCAGTGGCAGTCACCTTGCCGTCCACACGCATCTCACCGCGACTCACCAGTTTGCGTCCATCGCGTCGCACGTTCATTCCCCACAGTTCGATAGGTGTGTTCAACGGCGTTTTGTTGTGGTACTTGATGGTCAATGTACCGGTAAATCCCGCCTTACCAGATATTACGTTGGCCATGGCAAGGATCTCGTCGAACACGGCGGCGATGATTCCGCCATGCACGGCGTTGGGCGGGCCGGCATACGTCGGTGAAAAAATGGCCTCGCCCCGCACCTCATTCGGTCCTACTTTCCACAACCTGATGGGCGGCGCGATAGGGTTCCGCTTACCGCTTACCGGGCTGTAGGGCATGACAGCTGTGAGATCATCCTCCCGCCAGGCAACGCCGGGGGTATCGCTGGCTATGGATACAGTCGACCAGCCCTCCCCATGCTGCAACCAGGGCCTGAGGGCATTCATGGCTTGCTGTATATATTTTGTCGCTTCAGCCAGCACCTCATCCGGGGCGTTGCTGCAGCGCAAATGATAGATCAGCTGGCTGACATCCTGATTGATAGCCTCGGGTAAGCCACTACTTTCAGCCGTTGCGCTTTTCTGGGACATGCGTACTTCCTATCTCAACTCGCAAACCACGCCCATAGTGGCGCATTGGACTATGGGCGGCAATGCTGTGGGTGCATTGGCTTGAACCCCCATAACCATTGCGCCGCACCGAGCGGGACCATGAGTAAATATCCCAAGGCAAAGCCGGGGGCTTTAGTGTGTGAGCCGCTCAAAGCGGCGATCACGGCGCCTTGCAGCATGCGAACATCACACACATGAAGTTCACTCCGTGAGAGTCACTCCAAGGATCAGGCCTGAAGAGCGAATATCTTAGCCGTCTGAGCGATCAGGCCTGATCCTTGGAGTGACGGCTCGGTATAGACACTGCGCGTGATACTCACACTCCCACCGCGTGTGATTTAGAATGCTCACTTGTCTCATGGTTTCTCCCTGGTGTGGTGCCTGGTGGCTCACACTTGGGAGTTACTGGGGGATTTCCGGAACTGTCAAACTCTGGGTGCCTCCCCGGCAGGGCCGGGGGTCTCCCTTTGTACTAGTATTCCGCCCGTCTCCGGTGCCGGTCGGGCACGCTGATTGTACAGCAGCGATATGATATGGCTGACTTCCTTTTCGGAAAGTTGGGAATAATCCTGGGTCAGATCGCTGCCAACTGCCATGCCCTTTTGCACTGCCGGACGCTCGCCCAGTTCGTGCAGCCAGCGCTTGAAATATTTGAATTCATCGATGTCGATGCCCTGCGCTTCCCACCCGCTGCTCCACGGATAGCAAGCCATGTCGGCTATGGTGTAGTTGTCACCAGTTAGGTAGCGCCGATCATAGAGTCGGTTGTTCATCACTCCGTACAGCCTGTGCAGTTCGTCATTGAAGCGACGCAGTGCGTAAGACTGGTCGCCCTGACTGTCCTTGAGCCGTGCAAAATGACCACGCTCCCCGGTCTTGGGACCCTGATTGGCCATCTGCCACATCACCCACTGGTTCACTTCCCACTTTTCCCGATAATTACTGCCACCAAACTGGCCGGTCTTCTCCGCAAGGTACATCATGCAGGCGCCTGACTCGAACACGGACAGGGGCCCGCCGCTGTCCCTCGGATTATGGTCGACCAGGGCGGGCATGCGGTTGTTGGGACTGATGCGCAGGAACTCCTCTTTGAACTGGGCCCCCCTGCCAATCTCGCAGTAAACCACCGTATAGTCGATCCCACTTTCTTCCAACTGTATCGTGAGTTTCTTGCCATTGGGGGTGGGCCAGTAATGCAGGTCTATCATGGGTAATACGCTCGCAGTGTCTGATTCCTTGAAAATTAATCTTCGCCCGTGAATTAGGTCGTACTGTTGCGATTGTGCCACATCAGTTTCGGTATCGACATCCCCAGCCACATCCACTATGTTGAGGTGAAATTTACCATCGGGGTTTCCATGAAAACGAAAAAGCAGATTGAACAGGAAGCGCTTGCGACCTACCGCCGGTATGTCGCTACCCGCGATAAAGTCGATAGCGGCGCATGTGGCTGGGACGTGATGGCGGATTTCTTTACCGAGGATGCCGTCTATATCGATCCCGCCTGGGGTCGCCAGGAAGGCCGGGAGACTATTCGGCAATTTTTTCTCGATTCAATGGCAGGCCTTACCGGCCACGGCTGGTCAACGCCCGAACGTTGGACCATGGTGGATGGTCACCGACTGGTCAGTCACTGGGACCAGGTGCTGGGACAGAAACCCGATGGCGGCCAATGGATCGTACCCGGCCTGTCCATACTCTACTACGCGGCGGATGGCCTGTTCTGTTACAGCCATGACTACCTGAACATGACTTATGTGGGTGAAACGATGAAGGCGATGGCCTGGCAACCGCCTGCGGGGTTCAACATGCCGCCGCGCAAGCCAAACTGGACAACGGATTTACCCGTCGCCTGGCGCGCGCTGCCTGATGTCTTTAGTAATGAAAGGGCGTATTAACGATGGCCTTACGCGTAATACAG
>Ga0163152_10006202_pt1 | contig 13603 bp, 9 predicted proteins | sample OliLakLV19MP8IB2_FD_148635 | JGI IMG/M metagenome (GOLD analysis project Ga0163152, IMG submission 148635) | Freshwater microbial mat bacterial communities from Lake Vanda, McMurdo Dry Valleys, Antarctica - Oligotrophic Lake LV.19.MP8.IB-2 | ecosystem: Environmental > Aquatic > Freshwater > Lake... | reverse complement strand
GCGATGCGGGAAGTTCTGGAGAACTACCCCGGCCTTCGCATCGAGGACGTCCAGGCCTGCTTCGCGTACGCAAGCGAGATGCTGCAGGGCGAACGGATCTATCCGCTCGGTGCCTGATCCTGATGCGGATCCTCGCGAACGAGAACCTTCCTCGCGCGGTGGTGGAGGCATTGCGGGCGGAAGGGCACGATGTGTCGTGGGTCTGGGAGGGTGGACGAGGGAGTTCCGACAGCTCCATCCTGGACCGCGCGCAACGGGAGGATCGCCTCGTGGCCACCTGCGACAAGGACTTCGGCGATTTGGCCTTCCGCTCACGGACGCCGGCCACGTGCGGGGTGATCCTCTTTCGCATCTCAGGCAGTCTGGATGTCCAGTCGCGCCTGATCTGCCTTGCGCTGCGTGGTCCCGCGGAATGGCGAGGGCGGTTCACGACGGTGACCAACGAACGCGTTCGCATGCGACCGCTTCCGCCCCCCTGAGACTTCCACTCGAGAAAACCAAGCTTGAGCAGGACGCCGCGTTGGTCGTCGTGCAGCGCGGAAGCGGCTCAGGTCCCGGCTCGACGGGCGTTTGTCGGACCGGCGGATCTTCCCGGCGATCGACATCAACCGCTCGGGCACGCGCAAGGAAGAGCTGCTCTTCACGCCCGAGGAGATCAAGCGCGTCTGGATGCTGCGCAAGGTCCTCAATGAGATGGACCCGGTCGAGGCGATGGAGATGCTGATCTCCAAGATGAAGAAGACGCGCGTGAACGGGGAATTCTTGATGTCGATCGGCTGACGCGGTCACGGAACGAGGAAGCGGGTCGCAAGGCATGCGCCCTGCGACCCGCGTCGTTCGACCCGAATTCCTCAGGGCAGCCAGACGACGCGCACGCCGTTCGTCAGGTTGAACGTCGCGCTGGTGCAGAATGCCGCGGCGTTGCGGTACCAGCACTGATACGTGCGCATGCCGCCCGCAGCCGGCACTGCTCCGCGCACCGAGACGTCAGCCTCGGCCCCCGTCGGATAGGACGCGGAGCCGCCCACGACCGACTTCGTGGCGAGCCGGACCACAGTGCCGCCGGCGCAGCGCAAGCCGTCGCCGAACGCGGCCCCGGCCCCGCCCGTGACCATCGTCGTGCCCTGGAAGAAGAGGCAGCTGCCGGTGGGCGGCATGCCGCTCGCGTTCAGCACGAGGGTGTCGCCCGAGAGGTCAGCGTTCCCCGTCGCGAGAAGCCGCGCGCCGGCCGCATTCGCCGAGTTCGCGCAGCCGCGATCGGCCCCGCCGTTGTTCGCGCACGGACAGGCCGTACCGCTGCCGTCGCCCGCGCAGTAGGCGGTGATCGGGCCGCCCTGCAATCCGTCGTAGAGCACGGCATGCACGTCCCTGTTCCCCGTGCCCGCGGAGCGTCCCCACGCGCCAGCGTAGCGCCGCGCTGCACCGCCCGTGCTGGCCGTCGAGATGAGCGAGCCGGGGCTGTGCGGTCCCGAGAGTGACGAGATCAGGACGTGCGACTCGGACAGCCGCAGCGTGTTCTCGAGAACGTGGAAGGACGACATCCGTACTTCGTTCGCCGCCGTCCCCTCGGCGTAGAGCAGTGCGATCTGCGCGCCGTCGGAGTCGATCTGGGGGCGGATCTGGTCCAGGAACAGATTCCCGGCGTTCTCGAGCTCCGTCAGCGAGGCGTTGGACAGCACCGTGCCGCCCGAGACCAGCGCCGCCAGGACGTCGCGGTGCGGACCGAAGTCCCGGGACCAGGCCACGACGTAGGTGCCGTTCGAGAGCGGCGACGAGACCGTCGGGAGGAATTCGTCGGCCGGGGTCGCCGCGATCGCGAAGCTCGGCGTCGTGATCACGGAGCCGTCCCACTCGACCTGGGCGCCATGGATGTCCGCGCCCGTCAGCGTGTAGCCGCGCTGCCAGACGAGGTTCCAGCGCGTGGCGCCGTTGCCTTTCGAGACGTCCAAAGACACGAGGTCCGTGCTCGGCGTCGGGTTGAGCAGCAGCGGGGTCGTGCCCACGAGGCCGCCCGTGTTCGTCACGAGGCGGACCTGGATGTTGCCGCTGACGATCCAGGCCACGCAGTAGTAGGCCGGTGCGGTCGCGTACGGATCGCCGCCGCAGGACAGGGACGAGGCGAGCGTGGTCGTGGGTGCGATCCAGAACGGCGTGAGGAGCGCGCCAGAGGGCGCGTCGATCAGGCGACCGCGCACTCCGCCCGACTGCACCGACGAGGCGACCAGGAACTGGTCGTACGCGTTCAGGTTCGCGACGTCGGGCGCGTTCCAGTCCTCGGTGGTCATGTCGACGTAGGCGCCGTTCAGGATCGTCCCGGTCGCATCGAGGAGGCGGAAGTACACGTCGGTGTCCGTCGCCGTGGCGATCTCCCAGTACGCGACCAGGTAGCGGTTCGTCGTCGCGTCGTAGGCGATCTCCGGATCGCGGTTGTCGAAGCTCGAGTTGTCGACCACGAACGTCGACACGAACGGGTCCACGACCAGCGGGTACCGCGCCGTCGCGAGATACGCCGCTTCGACCTCGATCTCGACGCCTCCCTCGACAATGCGCGTCGCCAGCGCGTGCCGCATGCCGTCCGGCTCCCGCGCGAACGCGTGGCCGTAGCGGATTCCGCCCTGCTCGTGAGCGAACTCGAGGCCTTCGGGGGTCTCGATCCGCGTGAGCTCCGTGTCGAGCCGCACGAACAGCGTGAGGTTGCCTTGCGGGCGCTGGCCGACGACGAACGTCTGCTCGAGGCCGTCGAGGCCGACCTCGTACACCTCGTCGATGACGCCTCGGTCGATGACGACGTCCTCGCCATCGCGTACGGCAGCGCTTGCCGGCGCGAGCGGGATCGACTGGCCGCCGCTCGTCGCGGACAAAAGCGACATCGCGAGCGGGCAGTGCCTGGGCTGCCGCGATCCGAAGAGCGGGTAGTACGTCGCACCGTCCGCGTCGAATCGCGCCTTGTAGTGGCGGCCGCGCACCCAGGTCGCGCCGTGCTCGTCGGTGTCCCAGTGAACACGCGCAAAGCGCTCGTCGTCGGCCGGGATCGACACGATGCTTCCGGGCCGCACCGATGCGCGCTCGATCGGCGAGCTGGCGTCCCGTGGATGCTCCGCCCGGTCCTGCGGCGCGAGCGTCGGCTCGGCAGCAATCGGCGGCGGCGACACGGAGAGCGGCGTCCGCGGCACGCGCGGCAGCGGAGTTGCGAGCGGGCTCTGCGCGGAGGCGACGGCGGCGAAGGCCAGCCAGCTGCCGAGGAAGACGGAGGTCGTGCGGCGGGGCGTTTCCATCGTGGGATTCCTGTGTTCTCGGGTCCTGGACCCCGCGGAGCCGATCGTGGCTCCGGGCGGCCTCTGCCAGACCCACGGGAACGCGGCCTCCGAGCCTTCGAGATCCGGCGGAATCACCGGGCCGGAGGCGGCGTTCAGGTCCCCCAGTCGACCTGCAGCGCGTTGCTCAGGTTGAAGCTCGCCGGCGTGCAGAAGGCCGCGGCGTTGCGATACCAGGCCTGGTAGTAGCGCGTCGCACCGGACGGCACGACGCCGCGTACGGAGATCGGCGGATCGCCCGCGCGCGGATACTGCGCCATGCCGCCCGCGGCCCCGCCGGAGCCCAAGCGCAGGATCGTGCCGTTCACGCAGCGCAGCCCGTCGCCGAACGCGATGCCCTGGCCCGCGCCCTGCACCTGCGTGCTCTGCAGGAACATCGTCGTGGTCGTGCCGGGCACGCTCGCGCTCAACGTCAGCGAGTCCGCGCTGACCGCGGCGCCGCCCGTCGCCGACAGGAGCGCGCCGAAGCCGAATGAGTTCGCGCAGCCTTCTCCGACGCCGCCCGGGTTCGCGCACGGGCACGCTGCCGCCGTGCCGTCGCCGGCGCACAGGCTCGCGACTCGCGGCGTGTAGTCGTAGCAGAGCGTGACGGTCGTGAACGCCGTCTCCACGGTGAAGTTCGTCAGCAGGTTGCCCGCGCTGTTCGCGACCGACAAGCCGACCGCGCGCGTGCGCGTGCCCGAAGGCCCAGGATTCCCGGGGGGGCCGGAGTAGAGCGCCAGCACGCCGGAGTCGTTGCGCGAGCCTACGACTGCTCCCGAAACGAGCGTGAGAGGCGGCAGCGTCAGGCCCGAGGTGCCGCCGAAATCGAGCGTCCCGTCGAAGGCCGCGAGCGTGTGTGTCGTGGTCTGGGTCGGCGACGTAGAGACGAACGGCACGCCGTCGACCGCCAGTACTGTCCCCTCGCCGCCGCGGACGAGCATGAACGTCTCGGGCAGGTTCCCCAGGTTTTCGACCTGGGCTGTGGCGATCACGGTGACCTCGATCGTCACGGTCACGAGCGTGAGCGTGCCGAACGCCGTGTCGAACTGCGGGATCGGCACCTCGACGTTGTAGTTACCCGTCGTCGACGGCACCGTCACGGTGTGACACAGCTGGTCCGCGCGCGCGGGCGCGACAGCCGCCGCGAGCAGCAGGGCGACGCGCAAGACGCGGAAGAACGGATGCGGGTGCGACATGGCGATTCCTATGGGCTCGTGGTGATCGTCTCGGGTGCGCGCGGCGGCGTTCAGGGGCTTAGGCGGCGCGCAGGTCGCACACCCATGTTGCCCGAGCCCTGGCCGGGCGGCTCGGCATTCCGGTTCGAGGACCGCGCGAAGTACGCGTCGTTGTTCTCGAAGCTGCCGCCGCGGGCCACGCGCCGGTCCTCGCCGCCTTCCAGGACGAGGCCGTCGCCCGGCCTCATCGGGGCGGCGTGGCTCGCGAACGCGTCGGCGCACCATTCGAAGACGTTGCCGCACACGTCGTGCAGGCCGAACGCGTTCGCGCGGTAGCTGCCGATCGGCGCGTGCGCGACGCGGCCGTCGTCGATCGACGACTCGTAGCGCCAGTGCGGCGGCCCGACCGTCTGGCAGTGCCGGTCGGAGAGGTTCGCCGCGCCCTGCAGCGACGACGGATCGCTGCCGGTCCACCAGGGCGTCGTCGTGCCTGCGCGCGCCGCGTACTCCCACTGCGCTTCGGTCGGGAACGACCAGTCCTGGCGCGCGAGGACGCGCGCACACGCGTTCCAACTGACGTTCTCGACCGGGTGCAGGCTACCGACGAGCTCGGTCCCGACGGCCATGCCCTGGGCGTACAAGCTCGGGTTCGCGCCGGTCGCGCGCCGCCACTGCTCTTGGGTCAGCTCGTGCTTCGCCAGGAAGAACGCGTCCAGGTCGAGATCACGCAGCGGCGACTCGTGCTCGCTCGCCTGCGGATCGAACTGCGGCGCGCCCGGATCCTGCGCTTGCGCGCCGAGCAGGAGGTGGCCGGCGGGCACGAGCACGAAGACGACCGCGCTGGCAGGCTCCAGTGCGAGGCGACCGTCCGCGCCGCGCGCCGGCACGGTGCCGGCCGCGATGTCGGCGAACTCCTGCAAGCCGGAATCCGGATCCGCGCCCAGCGGCACGAGGCCGATGCGCGGCGCGATCGTGAGCCCGCCGTAGCGCGGCTCTTTCGCGACCGCCTCGATCGCCGCACGCCAGCGCTCGGCCGGCTCGACGAGCGTGAGCTGCTCGACCTGGCGCGCGAACTCGAAGCGTCGCTCGACGCCGAGACCGTGCTCGGGCGAAGTGCCGCGCACGAGCCCCGTGTCCGGATCGCCGAACGCCTCGAGCGCGGCGACGAGGTCCGTCAGGCGCGAGTGCCACCACGCGTCGGAAGGATCGGCGAACGTCCAGCGGCGGTCGGGTTCGCGCGGAACAGTTTGCTCGTCGGGCCGCGCGCGCCGGCGGATGTCCGTCAGCGTCGCGCGGTGGGCCTCGAGGTTCGACGAGAGCGCGCGCGCTTCTCCGAGCCAATCCTCCATCGCCGCCGCACGCGCCGGGAGCGCCGGCCAGAGCAGTTCGGCGCGGCGCTCGAGATCGCGCAGCTTCTCCGCGTCCGCCAAACGAAACACCTCGCGTTCGCGCGCGACGATCGAGAGCCCGAGCAGCCCCACGACGACGAGCGCGACCGCGAGCATGCCCAGCACCGCCGTCGCCGTCGGATGCCGCCGTACCCACAAGCGCGCCACGTAAACGCGCGACGGCGGCCCGGCCAGCACGGGCTCGTGGTCCACGAAGCGGCCGAGGTCGTGATCGAGCTCGACCACGCTGGAATACCGGCGCGAACGGTCCTTCTCGAGCGCCTTCGCCAGGATCCACTCGAGCTCTGCCGGAAGGTCCGGCCGCACGCTGCGCGCCAACGGGACGGCCTCCTGCGAGATCGAGAGCAGCGCCTGCGTGAGCGATCGACCCCCCAGCGCGTACGCGCGCCGCCCGCACAGCATCTCGTACAGCACGAGGCCCAGCGCGTGAACGTCGCTCTGCGCGTCGACGTGTCCGGCGCGACCCTCGGCCTGCTCGGGGCTCATGTACTGCAGCGTCCCGATCAAGTCGCCCGTGCGCGTCATCCGCGCCGCATCGGCGTCACCGGCGTCGAGCGCCCGCGCGATGCCGAAGTCGATCACCTTGGGCGTGCCGTGCGCATCGACGAGGACGTTGCTGGGCTTGATGTCGCGGTGGACGACGCCCTTCGCATGGCCGTGAGCGACCGCGGCGCACACGCGTCGGAACAGCGCAACCGCCTCGAGCCTGGAGAGCGCGCTCCGCTCGGCGTAGTCGGTGACTGGCAGTGCCCCCTCGACCAGCTCCATCGCGAGGAACGGCGTGTCGCCGTCGACGCCGGCGGCAAACACCTGCGCGATCGACACATGGTTCATGCGCGCCAGGAGCTCGGCCTCCTGAGCGAAGCGCCGCCGCGCCGCGGGATCGTCCGCGAGCGGCGGGAGGATCTTGAGCGCGACGCGGCGCGACGGGTTCGTCTGCTCGGCCTCGTGCACGCTGCCCATCCCGCCCGAGCCGAGGCGCCGGATCAGCCGGAAGCCGCCGATGATCGCGCCGTCGGCGGGATCCGCCACGCGCAAGCTGGGCGCGGCGTGCGGCGGCGTCAGGTAGTCGCCCGCGACGTCGTCCTGCGCGAGGAGCGACTCGACTTCGCGGCGCAGTTCGGCGTTCCCGGAGCAGCGTTCGTCCAGGACGCGATTCCGCTCCGCGCCGGTCAACGCGGCCGCGGCTTCGAAGATCTCGGCGACGTCGGCCCAGGCGCGCTTCACGGCCGCTCTCCGCCAGAATATGCAGGGCGCGGAGAGCGGCCGACGAAGAGGAGCGGGATGGTCACGGTGGGTGCAGCGACGATCGTCGTGAAGCTCGGGACGAAGTCTACGGGTCCGGGGAACGCCGCGCGGGATCAGGGCCGCCATGACACGGAGACCCCATTCGTCAGGTTGAACGCGGCCGGCGTGCAGAAACCCGCGCTATTGCGGTACCAGACCTGGTAGGTCCGAACCCCGGGCGAAGAGATTCCGCCGACTTGCGAGATCGACGCGCCGCCAGGCGACGGACAGCTCGACGCGCCGCCGACGCTGATCCGCGTGCCCAGGCGCACGACGGATCCACCGGCGCAGCGCAGTCCGTCGCCGAACGCGGAGCCGGTTCCGCCGTTCGTCGCGCTCGTGCCCTGGAAGTAGAGCGCCGATGCGGTCTGCGGCAGCGCGCTCGCCTGCAGGACGAACGTGTCGCCGCTCAAGCTCGGGTCGCCGTCGCCGGCGAGGAGCGCCGAGAGGCCCAGCGAGTTGAGGCACCCGCCCTGGCTCCCAGCCGGCGCCTGGTTCCCGCACGGACACGCGGCGGCGCTGCCGTCGCCGGAGCAGAACGGCTGGATGCGCGGGGTGAACTCGTAGCAGACGCGCACGTCGGCGCCGGCTTGCATCTCGAAGGAGGTGGCCGGGTTGCCGGGCCCCGTGGCGGTCGACGCGCCGAACGCGCTCGCGCCGAGCGTCAGGGTGCCCGCCGAGCCGGTCGCCCCGGTGAACAGCGCCAGGTCGGCAGGGTCGGACAGCAACACCGTCTCCGGCGGGGTCGTCGCGGCGCTCGAGGGCAGCGTCCTGCCTGACGTGCCGGCGAAATCCAGGACGCCGTCGAAACCGGTCAGGTCCACGACGTGTCCCTGCGAGGGCTGGGTCGAGACGAGGGCCGTCGCATCCGGACGACGCAGCTCGAAGAACGCCTGGAACTGGAGCGTGTACGAGGCCCCGGACGTGGTGAGCTGCTCGATGCGCGCGAGGCCGTCGACGGAGCCCGCGAGCTCGATCCGCACGCCGGTCAAGGTGCCCAGGAGCGGATCGAACCGCTCCACGAGGACGGGCCGGGTCCAGTTCGGCGCCTGAGGCGACAGCGCGACCTGCGTGCAGGTCTCGGCGGCGGCGAGCGGAGCGGCGACGAGCGTGAGAGCGGCGAGAGCGTGAAGCGGGCGCATGGCGGTTCCTCGGTGTGCGGTTCGGGCGCCTCCTCGCGGTCTTCGCTGGCGCGGGCGCGCCAGAGCTGCGGATCGACGTCCGGTCAGGACCACGGGGACGCAGGCCACCGGCCTTCGCGTTTTCCTAGGATTCCGGAGGCCACGCTCGCGCAGGCCGGAGCGTCGCGGGTCAGGGCGACTCGGCCGCGATCTGCTCGCGCAGCCGGGCCGCGTCCTCGGTCCGGCCCAGCTCGTCGTAGCTCTTCAAGAGCATCGATCGGCAGGCCTTCGCGCGCGCGCCCTCCGTCCCCCCGCTGGCCAGACAGGCGTCCTGGAGCGGCTCGAGGAGAGGCGGCACGGAATCCGGCTGGTCCAGGCGGCGCCATTGCGAGGCCAGGTTCAACGCCGTATCGAGCGCGGCCGGCGAGTCGGGCGGCAGCACGCGCGCAGCCGTGGCGTGTGCGTCGCGGAACGCGTCCAAGGCGTCGAGGTGTCGTTCGAGGGCAAGCCGGGTACCTGCGAGGAAGTTCAGGTACGACACCTTGCTCGGATCGGGGTCCGAGACGGAGGTCAACTCGCACATCTCCATCTCGGCCTCGACGAAACGACCTGCCGCATACAGGAGCCGGGCCAGGACGTAGCGCGCATGGCGAGTGCGGGGATGTTCCGCGCCGAAACGCGCGTAGCGTGCAGCGAGAGCTTCGCGGATCGCACTCTCGCCCTCGCCGAGCGCACCCGTCGCGACCAGGGCTTCCGCCAGGGACTGCAGCGTGGAGAGCGTGTCGTCGTGCTGCGAGCCCAGGACGCGGCGCTGGATTGCGAGGTTCGTCGTGAGGAGGTCGCGGGCCAGCGCCGGGCGTTTCGTCCGCATCAGCACGGTGGCCAGGCTGTGTCGCGCGGCCACGACGTTGCGGTTCTCCGGTCCCAAGCGCGCTTCGCCGGCTTCCAGCGCCGCGCGCACGATGGGCTCCGCCTCGGCGAAACGCAGCGATTCGGCGAGCGCCGCTCCGAGCGCGGTCGACGCACGCAGGGCTGGAGGCGTGTCTTCGATCCCTGCGGCGATGCACTGGGACTGGGCACGCTCGAGCAAGGCGATCGCCTCCTCATTGCGACCGCACTCCCGCATCAACTCGGCCAGGTTCGTGGCCAGGGACAAGCCGTGCAGTCCCTGCTGCAACTGCGGTCGGGCGCGCTCGCTCACGTTCAACGCGATCCCGATCGCCTCCTCGCGACGGCCGATGTGGATCAAGGCGCTGCACAGCATGATCTGCGCCGCTAGCGTGGCGACGTGGTCCGGACCGGAACGCCGGGCGTGGATCTCCGCGATCGTCCGGGCCTCGCGCTCGGCCTCCTCGGACGCGCCGGTCAGCCGGATCACGTTGACCAGCTTGCTCTGGGCGAACAAGGTGAGCGTGTGCTCGGCACCGAGCCGCAGTCTGTGTTGCTCGAGCAGGGCGCGAGCCATCTCCTCCGCTTCCTGGAAGTTGCCGCGCTCCACCAGGACGGCGGCCAGCTCGCCGAGAGCCCAGTCGGCCACCTTGGCCTCGGCACCGCTCGACGCCAGGGCCGTGCGCGCATGCTCCTCCGCTTCGTCCAGCGATCCGCTGAGCCGCAGCCCCTGGGCCAGCGCCAGGTGGCTGCGCGCCGTCTCCGGCGCCGACGGACCGAACTGCTGTGCGTTCCGCGTGACGAGCGCGCGCATCTCCGCGACGAGCGCGGGGTCCGTGTGCAACTCTCCCCGGGTGCGCAGGACGACGCGCTCCAGCCCGGCCGTCTGGACCGGGTCGAGATCCGGAACGGAGCGCGCGATCCCGAGCGCGGCGCTCCGCTCGGCGAGCGCATCCTCCATGCGTCCGAGGCTTGCGTAGCCTTCACCCAGCGCGGCGTGGAGCTCGAGCGCGACCTCCGGCTCCTCGGGCGTCAGACGCAGATCGCTGCGCGCCAGGTCGAGCAGGTCGACGACGCGCACGTCGTAACCCTCGGCGTCGGGCGACGCGGACGTGAGGAGGCGCCGCTGGAAGTCGAGGATCCGGTCCTTGCGCCCCGTCTCGATCTCGAGCTGGCGCGTTCGCGTCGCGGTCTCGACCAGCGCCTTCTCGGCGCGCGCGCGCTCGCGCAACGACACCACGAGCCCGATCGTCAGAGCCGCGAACACGGCCGCCAGCGCCGCGACGGCGATGCGGTGGCGCCGCACGAACTTGCGCGCTTCGTAGAGCCGCGACGGCGGGCCGGCAAGCACCGGCTCGTGCGCCAGGAAGCGCTCGAGGTCGGCGTCGAGCTCCGCCACGCTGGCGTAGCGGCGCGCGCGGTCCTTCTCCAGCGCCTTGGACAGGATCCAGTCGACCTCCTGCGGCAGGCCCGGTCGTGCCGCGCGCGCCCGCGGGACGGAGTGCTCGGAGATCGTGCGCAGCGCGACGGTCAGCGCCTTGCCCTCGAGCGAGTACGCGCGCCGCCCGCACAGGATCTCGTACAGGATCAGGCCCAGCGCATGGACGTCGCTCTGCGCGTCGACCTCGGCCACGCGGCCTTCGGCCTGCTCGGGGCTCATGTACTGGAGCGTCCCCACCAGGTCGCCGGTGCGCGTCATGCGCGCGCCTTCGCCCTCGACCGCGTCGAGAGCGCGCGCGATGCCGAAATCGATCACCTTGGGCGCGCCGTGCGCGTCGACCAGCACGTTGCCCGGCTTCAGGTCGCGGTGCACCACGCCCTTGGAGTGGCCGTGCGCGACTGCGGCGCAGACGTGGCGGAACAGCGCGATCGACGCGGCCCAGCCGAGCTCGTGCCGACGCACGTATTCCGTGACCGGCAACGCGCCTTCGACCAGCTCCATGGCCAGGAAGGGGGTGTCGCCGTCGACGCCGGCCGCGAAGACCTGCGCGATCGACGGGTGGTTCATCCGCGCCAGGAGCTCGGCCTCCTGCGCGAAGCGCCGGCGCGCCGAGGGATCGTCCGAGAGCGGCGGCAGGATCTTGAGCGCGACACGACGCTGCGGCTGGACCTGCTCCGCGACGTAGACGGTGCCCATGCCGCCCGTGCCCAATCGATGCAAGATGCGGAACTCGCCGATCACCGCGCCCTGGACGGGAGCCGCGGCGATCGGCGTCAGGGCGGCGTGCGGCGGCGTCAGGTAATCACCGGCCGTGTCGTCCTGCTCCAGCAGTGACTCGACTTCACGGCGCAGATCCGCGCGCGCGCCGCAGCGCTCGTCCAGGAATCGGGCCCGTTCCGCGCCGGAGAGCGCGGCCGCCTCGTCGAAGACGTCGCCGATCTCCTCCCAGGACGCGCTCACGCGACACCGCCCGCCTCGTCGGTCGTCAGCTCGCGCCGCAGCCACGCTCGGGCCATCCGCCAGTCGCGCTCGATGCTCGAGACCGAGACGCCCAGCACGCGCGCGACGTCGGTCTGCTCGAGGCCGCCGAAGAAACGCAGCTCCACGACCTGCGCGGCCTGCGCGGAGATCTTCGACAAGCGGCCCAGCGCGTCATCCAGCGCGAGCACGTCGCAGGCGCTCTCCTCGAACGGCACGAGCAGCGCGTCGAGCGGCACGCGCGCGTGGTAGCCGCCGCGCTTCGCCGCCGCGCGCGCGCGCGCGTGATCGACCAGGATCGTGCGCATCGCGCTGGCAGCGACGGCCAGGAAGTGCTCGCGATCGACGAACGCCGGCGTGCGCTCCCCGAAGATCTTCAGGAAGGCTTCGTGCACGAGCGCCGTCGGCTGCAACGTCTGCGCGCCGTCGCCGGGGCCGCGGAAGTGTCCCTTCGCCAAAGCGCGCAGCTGCGCGTACACGATCGGCAGCAACTGGTCGCCCGCGGCCCGATCGCCGGCCGCGATGCGCTGCAGGAGCAGGGTTACTTCGTGCGACGGATCGGTCATGGAGCGCCGGGCCGAAGTTCGTCCCGGACGAGCCTGAGACTATCAGGCGCGGAACCTCACCCCAACGCGAGAGCCAGCGTCACGAGCTCGCCTCGGCGGCCGTTCAACAGCGCGTCGAGCGCGTGCGCCTCGAGCGCTTCGACGTGCTCGCGGCGACGGGCCGGGTCGTCGAGGTGCTTCCAGGTCAAGAGCAGCAGGTTGCGCGCGCGCGCCGCCGCGCGCACGTCCGCCGGCAGCCCGAGGCCTTCTCCGCGGCCGCCCTCGACGACGGACTCGGTCGCGACGACGACGCGGCGGCCGGCGCGCTTCCAGGCCCAGCAGACGTCGACGTCCTCGAAGCCGGTCGGCGTGAAGCGCGCGTCGAACTCGGCCGCGAGAAGCTCGTCGCGGCGAGCGAGCAGCGCCGAGGTCGTGGCGTAGGAAGTCTCCACCGGCCCTCCGCGGCCCGCGTCGGCCTCGCCCGGCTCGACCGCGAGCACGCCGCCGCGCCACACGAGTCGTGACGTTCCGCCGCACGGCTCGCCCTCGCCCTCGGCGAAGCGCGGCGACGCCGCGGCCACGGTCGGATCCTCGAGCGCGGATTCGAGCGGCGCCAGGAAGCCGGGGCGCACGCGCACGTCGGGCGCGAGCAAGAGCACGTGGTCGTGCACGGCCGCCGCGGCTCCGTCGAGCGCGGCGCGCGAGGGACCGGCGTTCTTGCGGCGCCGCAGCACGCGCACGTCGGCGCGCGCGCGATCGAACGTGGCCGGCGGCGGGAAGGCGGATTCCAGCCAGGCTGCGAGCCCGCGTTCGCCGCCGTCGTCGACCACGATCACTTCGTCGCCCAGAGCACGGCCTTCCAGCTCGAAGAGCAGCGCGGGCAGGTTCTGCTCGAGCAGGTCGCGCGCGTCGAAGACGGGGATCACGACCGAGACCGGTTTCACGGGCGATCCTCCGTGCGGCCGGGTTTCACCCAGCGCTCGGCGCGCTCGACGATCGTGCGCGCCAGCAGGCGATACCGCGCAGACTGCAGCTCGGCGTGCATCGCGTCCATCTCCCGCGCGCGCCAGGTCAGGTCGCGGCGCATCGACTCGATCGTCGACTCGCGCTCGGCCAGGTCGCCCAGCAGCGCGTCGAGCTCGAGCTGGACGCGCGCGCGCTCGACGGCGACCGGTGCGGCGCGCGCGTCGAGCTCGACGAGCAACCCGCGCGCCTGCCGGCGTGCGGACTCGAGCTCCTGCGCTTCCGCCTCGAGGCGCGCGAACAGGGCCTCGCGGTCGAGCAGGGCGGTGGACAACGCGTCAGCCGCGTGCTGCTCGCGCGCCTGCACGACGGCCCGCGTGAACGCGTCGTCCTGGGCCGGCTCGTCCTCGATCGCCACCCGTTCGATTTCCACGCGCTCGACCGGTGCCGGAGCGGGCTGCTTCTCGGCCGCGTCGGCGCGCGCAAGCGCCTGCGCCAGG
>Ga0163152_10006201_pt1 | contig 13607 bp, 9 predicted proteins | sample OliLakLV19MP8IB2_FD_148635 | JGI IMG/M metagenome (GOLD analysis project Ga0163152, IMG submission 148635) | Freshwater microbial mat bacterial communities from Lake Vanda, McMurdo Dry Valleys, Antarctica - Oligotrophic Lake LV.19.MP8.IB-2 | ecosystem: Environmental > Aquatic > Freshwater > Lake... | reverse complement strand
CGAAAGTCGGCGGCGGGTTCAACGTGCGCTTCGCCAGCGGAAGCCAGATCACGACGCCCGCGGTCTACGACGGCATGCTCTTCGTGAGCGGCGGCTTCTCGAGCAAGGAGCTCTACGCGTTCGACGCGCGCAGCGGAAAGCCGGTGTGGGCGCTCGATCTCGAGGACGACGGACCCTCGGCGCCCGCGTGCGCGGACGGCGTCTGCGTCATCAACACCGAGTCGTGCACGCTCTTCGTCGTCAGCGCGAAGACCGGTGATCTCGTGTGGTCGAAGTGGCTCGGCGATCCGCTCATGAGCGCCGCCACGATCTCGAAAGGCCGCGTCTTCGCGGCGTATCGCGTGACGGACGTGATCGGCGAGAAGGGCCGCCCCGAAGAAGCGACGCACGCGCTCGCCGCGTTCGACCTGAAGACCGGCAAGGTGCTTTGGCAGAAGTGGATCGACGGCGACGTGATCTCGTCACCCGTCGCGGTCGGCGACAAGGTCTGGGCGTCGACGTTCTCCGGAACCGTCTACGAGATGGAAGCCGTGAGCGGGAAGATCCTCTCCGCGCGGCTCTCGATGGCGACATCCGCGCCTGTGCTCGTCGCGGGCAACCTCTACTTCAGCAAGCGCGACGACGTCGGCGCGACGGCGGGCGAGTCGATCGTCGGCTACGGATCGGGCCTGGGCTCGGTCGGCCACGGCAAAGGCGCGAGCGGTAGCTATGTCGTCGCGAGGAAAGCGGCGGTCTATCTCGACGCGAAGGTGCAGGAGAGCTCGGTACACGCGACGAAGGGCTCGAGCGAAGACGCGGCCAACGGATTCGCGGGAGGCGCGCCGGAAGCCGCGAACGCGAAAGTCGCGGCGGCACTCGTCGGCCAGGGGAGCGTCTCCACGCTGCAAGCGCACCAGGGTTCGCGCATCCTCTCGATGCCCGGAAGGAACGTCGCCTCGATGGGCGATGAAGTCATCTGCACCGACCCGACCACTGGCAAGAAGCTGTGGGCCGTGAAGATCGAAGGCGACGCCGCGAAAGAAGGCGGCTTCCTCGCGACGGCGCCCGTCGCGGCTGGCGGATCCGTGCTCGTGGGAACGGTCGGCGGCGAAGTTCTGCAGATCGATCCGAAGGACGGCTCTGTGAAGAAGCGGTGGAAGGTGGGTGCCCCCGTTCGTGCGCAGCCCGTCGTGCAGGACGGCTGGATCTACGCAGGCACCGCGGACGGCCGCCTCATCGCGATCGACACCGGCGACAAGTCCCTCACCGGCTGGTCGCAGTGGGGTGGCGACGCCGAGCGCTCCTCCGTCGCGCATTGAACTGCTCTACACTCGCCGGGTGAACGTGCTGCCGATCAACGATCGCGTCGCGATCCCGCTCTCGGAGATCGATCTCGCGTTCGCGCGTTCGGGTGGTCCGGGCGGACAGAACGTGAACAAGGTCGAGACGCAGGTCGAAGCGCGCTGGAAGCCCGGCGAGAGCGCGGCGCTCGGACCCGATGATCGCGCGTGGGTGATCGCAAAGCTCGCGTCGCGCCTCACGAACGCCGGCGAGCTGCTCGTCGTGTCGAGCACGTATCGCACGCAGGGCGCGAACCGCCAGGACGCACTCGACCGGCTCGCGGAAGTCGTGCGCACCGCGCTCGTGCGTCCGCGCAAGCGCAAAAAGACGAAGCCGAGCAAAGCGGCGAAGCAGCGCCGTATCCAGGCGAAGAAGAACCGCTCGCAGACCAAGGCGAACCGCCGTTTCCGAAGCGACGAGTAGTCGCTGCGGCACTCCCACCGGACGCCTTCGCCGCACCCTTCGCCGTGGCCCTGTCGCTAACTCTAGCGATGGCAATGTGTTGCGGTTGACACATTTGTCAATATAGCTTGACGCGGGTCGGGGGGCGATCTACGAAGCGGGTCGTTTCTGGAGGTGACCCGTGGGATTCCGTTCGATTCGTTCCAGTGCCGCACTCGTTCTCGTCGTCGCCGGCTGCGTGCCGTCGCCGCTTCGCGAAGGCGAGGGCAACGTCATCCGCGCGCGCTTCGACCCCGATGCGGGCGTCATTCCGATGCCGAGCGACCTCGTGCGCGACGCGGCGGCGAACCGGCTCGCGTTGCCGATCGACGATCCCAACGACTCGCCGGCAGAGCACGAGCTCTACCAGTTCTTGAACACGCGCGATGCGTGGTCGGTCGCGTCGAGCGCCGACGTGAAGTTCACCGGGCCGATCGCGGCGGGCACCGTCGACGCGGACTCGCTCGTCGTTCTCGAGCGCCTCGCCGACGGCACGCTCGTGAAGCACGACGCGCCGCGCGTCACCGTGCGCGAGGACGGACTCTCGCTCGTCGTCGATCCGCCGCTCGCGGGATGGCGCCGCGGTTCCGTCGTCGTGCTCGCGCTTCGTGGCGGTCCCGACGGCGTCGCCGGCGCGAACGGCGAGCTCGTCGAGTGCGACGCCGCGTTCTACTTCCTGCGCCTCACGACGCCGCTCACGGACCCCGATCACGAGCGTGCGTTTCCCGGCGCGACGGCCGAGGAGTGGCAGGCGAACGCGGCGAAGCTCGAGGAGATCCGCCTCGAGCTCGCTCCGTGGTTCGACGAGCTCGCCGTGCAGGGCATCGACCGCGCGGAGGTCGCGGCGCTCTGGACCTTCACGACGACGGTCGACACCGAGCTCACGATGTCGAAGGCGATGCGCGTGATGCCGCTGCCGATCGATCTCCTGCGCGATGCCGCCGCGTCGACGATCGACCTCCCGATCTACGCGGAGGACAGCGAGCTCGAGCGCCACTCGAAGGAGCACCTCAATCGCTTCGACGGCTTCGGCCCGACGATGACTCCGCAGTTCCAGTTCACGGCCCCGATCGATCCGGCCACCGTCACGACCGACTCCGTACAGCTCTGGAAGATCGCGACGCCGCCCGAGCAGATCGCCGGCACGGTCGCGGTCTCCGAGGACGGGCTGCGCGTGACGTTCACTCCCGGCAAGCCGCTGCGTGAGCGCTCGCAGTACGTGCTCGCGGTCCGCGACTCGCTCCGCGACGCGGACGGCCGCCCGCTCGCGCCGATGAGCGTCGGCCATCTTCTGCGCTCGAAGCAGCCGCTTCTTCTCGATGGCGCGAGCACGATCGGCGCGGTCGCGCTGGACGAGGCCCTCCGCCTCGAGCCCGCGCGCGCGTCGCAGTCCGCGTTCCTCAACGGCATCGGCGAGAACGACCTCCTCGCCGCGTGGCCCTACACGACGATGTCGATCACGGCGCCGCTCATCGAGGCGCAGAGCTCGGCCGAGCGTCTCGGTGTGCCGCTCGATCCGCAGGACGTGACCTCGATGAGCCCGTTCGACGCGGCGCTCGATTTCCCGCTCGGTGCGCTGACGCTCTGGAACGTGAAGACCGTCTTCAACGGGACGATCCTCTCGCCCGACTTCCTCGATCCGCTCACGCGCGCGGAGAACCTCGACGGCAGCCACGTGAACCGTCCGATCCCGTTCACGCTGACGATTCCCGATTCCGCGCATCCCGGCGTGCCGCTGCCCGTCGTGATCTTCGGCCATGGACTCGTGACCGAGCGGCGCTTCGTGCTGTCCGTGTCGGACGCACTCGCCGACAAGGGCTTCGCCGTCATCGCGATCGACTTTCCGTATCACGGCGCACGGAGCGTCTGCACGATGCAGAGCCCGCTGTGCCTGCCCGATCCGCTCTCCGACACGGGCGAGATGATCTGCCCGAATCTCTGCAACGACGGCTCGACCTGTTCGGCGGACGGCTCGTGCCACGACGACGTCACGGGCGCCACGACCGCGCTGAAGGAATTCCCCGTCGTGAAGATGGTGCAGGCGACGGGCGCCGCGTTCATCGAGGTGGAGAGCATCACGAACACGCGCGAGCATTTCCGCCAGTCGATCGTGGATCTCGGCGCGCTCTCGCGGTCGCTGCGCTTTGGAAACTGGCAGGCGTTCACCGGCTACTCGTTCGACGCCGACAACGTGACGTATCTCGGGCAGAGCCTCGGCGGGATTCTTGGCGGCCTCTACGCGCCTCTCGATCCCGCGATCAAGCGCGCGGTGTTGAACGTGCCCGGCGCGGGGCTCGTGCCGATGTTCGACGAGTCGCTTTTCTTCGGCCTGCAGATCGACGCGTTCTACGAGCGCCACGATGTGACGCTCGGCAGCGCCGAGCACGCGCGCTTCCAGAACATCGCGCACTGGATGATCGATACCGTCGATCCGATCAACGTCGCGCGCCACCTCGTGACCGAGCCGATCCCGGGGCACGCGCTGCCACCGGGAGGGCGCCACGTGCTCGTGCAGAGAGCGACGCTCGACATCATCATTCCCGAGGCGGCGACGATGCGGCTCGTCGAAGAAGCGCAGGTGCCGGTCGAGGATTACATCGGTGGCCACGCGTTCATCGTGCTGCCGCTCGAGCCGGCGTATTTCACCGGCATTCACGACGCGGCCGACTTTCTCGAAGGGACGTGGGCGCCATGAAAACTCTCGTCGATCTTCACCCTGAGCGAGGCGCGCCAGCGCCGAGTCGAAGGGCCGTTGTCGCCTTCACGCTTTCGCTCTCGCTTCTTCTCGCGAACGTCGCGCACGCCGGCGGCTCCGCCATCGGCGAGCAGTCCGCATCCGCCGCCGGCCAGGGCGGCACGGGCGCCGCTCGCGCGAACGATCCTTCCGCCGCCTGGTACAACCCGGCCGCGCTCGCGGACGGCGAGGGCTGGCGCACCGGCGTGGGCATCCTCGCGATCTCGCCGTCGATCGAAGCTCGCGCCACCGACGGCTCGTGGTCGTCGCGCACGCAGTCGCCCGTGAAGACGCCGCCGCACGTGTATCTCTCGTTTGGCCGCCGCGATGTGCTTGCGGGTCTTTCGGTGAACGTGCCGTTCGGCTCGAGCGTGATGTGGCCCGAGGAGTGGCAGGGCCGCTACGAATCCGTCGACTCGATGCTCCAGGTCGTGCGCGTTGCACCGTTCGCCGGCTACCGGATGGGGCGCGTGCGCGTCGCCGCCGGTCCGCACGTGGACATCGCGACGCTCTCGCTCCATCGGAAGCTCGACATGGTGGACACGCAGGGCGATGTCCGCCTCGATCTCGCGGGATCGGGGATCGGCGCGCACGGCGCGATCTACGTCGACGCGTCCGACGCGCTCGCGTTCGGATTCGTCGCGAAGAGCCGCACCGAGCTCCCGCTTCGCGGCAACGCCGACTTCGAGGCGCCCGATGCGTTTTCGGGCAAGGCGCCCGACCAGCGCGCGTCGACGGAGATCACGGTGCCCGATCTGTTCACGGCGGGCGTCGCGTGGCATCCGAGCTCGCGCTGGACGCTCGGCGGCGACATCGGCCTCACGACGTGGAGCGTGTGGGACGAGATTCGCGTCGACTTCGCGGACGACGAGACGCCCGACAACGTCACCCGGCCCGCGTGGCAGAACACGGTGTCCGTGCGTCTCGGTGCGGAGCGCCAGATCGGCTCGCGCGCGGTTCTGCGTGGGGGGCTCGTCTACGACCCGACGCCCGCGCCGGCATCCACGCTCGCACCGAACGCGCCCGACGCGGATCGCACGGGCGTCACGGCGGGCGTCGGCTTGCGTGTGCGCGACGACCTCTCCGTCGACGCGTTTTACGAATACCTGCACCTCGCCGCACGCCGCAGCGCGAACCCCGATTCGCTCGACGCGACGTATGGCGGTCGCGCTCACTTCGCGGGCGCCGGCATGCGCTGGCGTTTCGGCGGCTGACGTCCGTCCTATCTCTACCGGATCGTGGAAGGTTCGCAGGAGAATGGCCGGATGGTTTCGCCTTGAAGGACGGGTGGAAGCGCGGGCTCATCAAGCGCGTCGTCCGCGGCGTCCTGACGTTCGAACATGGGTGGCGGCGCGCGCTCGCGAAGGCGCGCGGCCGCAGTCGCTTTGCGCTCGCCGGCAATTGCGAGAGCTGCGCCCGCTGCTGCGACGCGCCGTCGATTCGCGTCGGACTCCTCACGTGGCACCTCCCTGCCGTACGGCGTCTCTTCCTCGCGTGGCAGTCGCGGGTGAACGGATTCACGTTCGTGCGCGAGGATAGCGACCTCCGGGTCTTCGAGCTCGACTGCACGCACTTCGACCGGGCGACGCGCCGGTGCGACAGCTACGAGACGCGTCCCTTCATGTGCCGCGACTATCCGCGCCTGCTGCTCGAGGATCCGTGGCCCGAGCTCTTTCCGGAATGCGGCTACCGCGGCGTGGATACGAAGGGGAAGGGGTTGAGCGACGCGATCGACGGAACCGCTCTCAGCGAGGACGAGAAGCAGGCGCTCCGGCGCCGTCTCAAGGTGCTCTGAGCCTTCGAGCTTTTCTCGTACTCGGCGACGGCTGAGGTCACTCTGCTAGAGGTCGTGGAAGTGGCCGTGCTCCGGTGCCCAGACTTTCCCGGGCGGCGTGACCGGTCCGATCTGCAGCGGATCGAACTTCGGCTTCGACCTGTCTTCGTGCCACTCGCCGTGTTCGTCGCACCAGATCAACCCGGGCCCTGGGCTCATGTCGGAGTTCGCCGCGGTCTGCTGCGCCGCCAGGGGACCGAGCGCACCGCCGCCGATGAGCAGCAGGGCAGCACCCGGCGCGAAAGCCCTTCTCATGGACCGATTCATCCTCCGCTACGGTATCGAATGGTGCGGAGGAGGCCAACACCCACCCGCTGACGGTATTCTGCTGCGGTGAGAACCGCTCGTGCCGTCAGCCTCGCGATTGCCGTCCTGACCCTGACCTCCTGCCAGACGCGCGAAGGCGGGTGGAATGCGAACACGCTCGCCGTCGTCGTCGAATCGGCGGACCCCGGCGTGCAGCGCGCCGCCGCGGATCTATCGCGCCTGATCGGCGAGTCGACGGGCGTGACGCCGCCGGTCGTCGCGAGCGCGGACGAGACCGGGCTCACGCATCTGCTCCTCGTCGGCGACGGGTCGTGGAGCTGTCCCGCGCTCACACTCGACGCGTATCAGGTGTCGAAGACGACGCACGACGCGCGATCGGCGCTGCGCTTCTGCGGTGGCAGCGCGCTCGGCGCGCAATACGCGGTGTACGAGTGGTTGCACGGAATGGGGGTGCGTTTCCTCCATCCGGAGCAGACCTACGTCCCGAAGCGCACCAACGTGCCGACGGGCACGCGCGAGGGCGAGCCCGCGTTCCCCCTGCGCGGTTATCACATCCACACACAACATCCGCTCGAGCTGCTCGAAGCGCTCGTCGAGAACGACGCGGCAGAGGTTGAGCGCGCGCACCGCTACATCGACTGGCTCGTCGCGAACCGGCAGAACGCGCTGCAATGGATCCTGCTCGACTCGGTGCCGGAATCGGAGTGGAAGCAGCAGGCGTCGCGCATCACGGAATACGCGCACCGTCGCGGCGTGCTCGTGATCGCGCAGAGCTCGTTCACGAGCGAGCAGCAGAACGCGCATCGCCTGATCGACACGGCGGACGCGATCGACGACTTCCAGCAGATCCGCGACGGCATCGACTCCATCCTCGAAGCGGGCTTCGACGCGATCTGCCTGAACCTCGGCTCGAGCGAGTTCAGCGAGACGGATCCGGACGAGACGATCGCGTGGATGAACGAAGCCGCGAGCTGGGCCCTCGATCAGCACGGCGTGCCGGCGTTCATGGTGAATCACGTGCCGGCCGGGCTCTACGTGCCGGAATACGACGCGAGCTTCTTCGACCTCGGCGGGTTTGCGGACGCGGAGGCCGGCGCCTATGTCCACACGACGATGTTCTACGGCTTGCGCGGGCCCGCGCCGGTCTACGGCAACACCACCTTCGAGCGGCAGGCGGCGTTTCTCACGCAGGAGCTCGCGGAGCGGCAGGTCGTCTACTACCCCGAGAGCGCGTGGTGGCTCACCTTCGACAACACGCTGCCGCTGTTCCTCCCGATCTACGTCGAGCGGCGCATCGACGACCTGAACTACCTGTCGACGCTCGAGGGTGTCGATGGGCACATGACGTTCTCGTCGGGCTGGGAGTGGGGCTACTGGCTGACCGACCTCGCGATCGCGCGCGGCACGTGGGCGCCGGAAGAGACGTACGACGAGATCCTCGACGACATCCTCGGGCCTTTCGGTCACGGCGCGGCGTCGCGCGTGACGCGGCTCGCGGCCGAGCAAAAGATCGCGCTGCTCGAGGGCGGACTCACGCCGTTCCTCACCGGTGAGGACGTGCCGACCGAGATCGGCGTCGCGGCCGGCATCGTGTTCCACCCGCTCATCGCGACGCCGCAGGCCGTGCTCGCGCTCTCGGCCGACGACCTCGACACGTACGCCGACGCGGTCGGCGAGCTCGCGGAGCATTGTGTGCAGCTGAACGAGCTGGCAGCCGAGTGGCGCGACGCGGCCGGCGACGGGCTCACGCCGCACGACGTCGTGTTCCCGCAGGCCGGGCTCGAGTGGGCACGGCCCGCGACCGTGATCGGCAAGGCGCCGGTGCTCGAGGAATTCCGCGACGCGACGGAGATCACGTCGCTCCGATGCGACAACGCGCTCGCCGGGCAGCAGGCGCTCGTCGCGGCGAGACGCGCGGCGCTCGGACAGGATCCGGGCGGCGATCCCGTGGCGCTTCTCGCACTCGCGCGCGCGATCACGCAACAGGCGCAGCAGATCGTGTTGCGTCGCGAGATCGCGTACCGCTACGAGCCGGAACGCGTGTCGAGCGACGCTCAGGTCAACGCGACCGACTACGACTACCGCGTGAACGGGCGCACGCATCGCCTGTTCTTCTGGCACTACCGTGACGACGCGATCCAGAACGCGCTCGACGGGCTCACCGGCGGGCTCTCCGTAACGCCGGTGCAGTTCCTCGCGGGCGCGCAGGTCACCGTCGACCCGTCGCAGGCGGGCTTCGACGACGCCTCGACCGTGGACATCGCGTGGGGCGACGGCGCGATCGAATCGCTCGTCGTCGATTCGGGCGCGTCCGCGGCGCACGTCTACGGGACCGCGGGCCAGCTCACGCTCTCGCTCGACGCGATCGCCAGTGGACAGCCCGTCGAGCTCGAGGTGCGGCTCTCGTCCGCGCTCGCGATCTACGACATCCCGCGCGACACGGTGACGCTCACCGTTCCGGACAGCGATCTCGCGTCGAGCGCGATCCTCGCCTTCGTCCCCGACTTCGAGCTCGGCGTGAACGCGACGAACGGCGCGTTCGTCGCGAGCCTCGCGCGCGACCGCGACGCGGACGGCTTCGCAGACTTCGGGACGGTCGACCATCTGCCGGCGGGCACGCGCGTCGGCGACGACGTATCGATCGCCGGTGTCGAGCTCGTGCTCCCCGTGGAAACCGCGACGGGCCGCATCGGCACGATCCGGATCCAGGACGCGACGTTCGCGTGGACGTTCACGAACGCGGACACGACCATCACCGCGTGCACGATCGCCGGCGACGTCCCGGTGAGCGAGCTCGTGGCGGTGATCGTCGCGACGGGCGTTCTGGAAGTGGAAGGCGCGCTCAACATCCTCGCTGGCATCTTCGGCTTCGACGCGGCGGCACCACCGGCAACGGTCGCCGTAGAGCTCACACTCGAAGGCCAGATCCAGGCGCCGTGACGGGCGCCCGCTTCACTTCGAGGGAGTCGATGCGATCGCCGCCTCGAGTGCGCGCGTCACTTCCGCCTCTTCGGCGAAAACCTCCGCGACACCGGCACACTTGATCCACGCTTTGATCAGCCTCTCGGAGAAGTCCCGGTCCGCCGCGAACAGTGTCGAGAACGTGGCGTCCACCGCGAGCTCGCGATCACCCGGATCGTCGTCGAGCTCGATGCCGCCCGATGCGATGACCGCGTCCAGCAGCACTTCCGCAACGCGGCGAACGTGCGCCCGGCGCTCGGTTGCGGCAGCGGGTTGCTCCGGCTCCGTTTCCGGCACCGGCGTCGCCGCGGCGCCCGCCTTCTTCTTGCCCGCAGAGCTGAGGAGCCGACTCGCCTGGCTCTCGAGGCTCGGCGTGATGCCGAAAAGCTCGCCGAAGTGCTCGGCGACTTTCGTCGTCTTGCGAGTTTCTTGATCCCACATCCACGCCGCGTCCCCGAGCCGTTCGAGATCGGGGTCCCGGAGCAGCATCAGTGGATTGCCCGCGGGGTCGTAGCCGACGACGATCCCGCGCATGGAGTGGATCCCCTCCCAGCCGTCCTTCCGGCAGGTGTGGACGTCCTCCGGAGGCAGGATCTCCCACGTCGAGCTGGTGTACACGCCGCGCTTCAGCAGCGCCTCGCAGTAGGAGAGAGGCAGCTCGACATCGAGCCGGGCTTCCATCTTGCGGACGAAAAGATCCTTCTTCATCGGACGCAAGTGAAGCACACGCGGGCCACGAAATCCTTGCAGAGGTCCCGGCCGTAAGGTGCGCTTGTCGGGTATGAACCCTACGGGAAACCGGATGGGCACGTGCCACGTTTCCCCCCGTGTCCATCTACCAATGGCATTGGAAGCTGCGTTCCCCGCCGTCCGCGCTGTGGGAATCGATTTCCGATACGCAGCGCGTGAACCGCGCGATCGGCCAGCCGCCGTGGATCTTCACCGAGACCCCCGATCCGCTGGGCGGCTCCCTCCGCACAGGGTCGTTCCGGTTCCTGGGTCTTCTCCCCATCGAGTGGGACGAACATCCCTACGAGTGGGTCGAAGGCCGCGAGATGTCGGTGGTGCGCACGTATCACCGCGGCCCGGTGAAGGAGATCGTCTCGCGGGTAACTCTCGAGCCGGACGCGGCCGGAGGGACGACGCTCACCCACACGCTCGACGTCACGCCGCGCGGAATTCTCGGGCGCCTTCTCGCGCCGCTCGAGATCGGGTGGAAGACGCGCCGCGCGTTCGACCGCGTGTATCGCGAGATCGATCGCCACGCCGTCGAAAAGGTCGCCGCGTTTCCCGAGACCCGGACGCCACCGGTACGCGGCGCCGAAACGACGCTGGCGGAGGCGCGTTCGCGTTTGCAGGCGGCGGGCGTGGAGCCCGCACTCGTCGAACGGCTGGAAGATCACCTCCTGGGCGCGGCCGACCGCGATCTGCTCCGGATCCGCGCGTTCGATCTCGCGGACCGGTGGGGAGCGGACCGACGGCGAGTACTCGCGCTGCTTCTGCTCGCGACGCGCGCCGGCATCGTCGAGATGTCCTGGGATCTGGTCTGCCCCCAGTGCCGCGGCGCCAAGTCGACGTCGCCTCGTCTCGACTCTCTCTCGTCGGAGGTGCATTGCGGATCGTGCAACATCCGCTTCGACACCGACTTCGCGCGGTCCGTGGAGATCACCTTCAAACCGCACCGCGGGATTCGCGTGCTGGAAGCCGGTGACTACTGCGTCGGTGGACCGGGCAACACGCGGCACGTCGTGCTTCAGCGACGCATCCCGCCACACGCGATCGTTTTCGCCGACATCCATCTCGCCGCCGGCGAATACCGGGTCCGAGGTCCGCGAATCGCGGGAGCGGGTTGCACGGTGCGAGTGGCGCCTGGCGAGATGCTGCGTCCCGGCGTGCGCATGGCGTTGCCCGCGCGGCGCGACGTCGAAGAGACCCACGAAGTCACGCCCGGTTCGCAGAGGTTCACCTTCCACAACCCGGAGGCGTTCGAGCAGCTCGTCCTCATCGAGCACACGGCGTGGAATCACCAGGTCACGACCGCGGCTCTGGTGGGCACCGTTCCCGAGTTCCGGGAGCTCTTCTCCAGCGAGGTGCCGCCACCGGGCACCGCGACCGCCACCGGGCGACTCGCTTTTCTCTTCACGGATCTCGAGGGCTCGACCAGTTGGTACGAACGCCTCGGCGAGGCGGTGGCGTTCCGGCTGGTGCGGGAGCATTTCGATTTCCTCGCCGCGCACATCGGCGCCGAGCGCGGGGCCGTCGTGAAGCGCATCGGCGATGCGGTGATGGCGGTGTTTCCAACCGGCGAAGATGCGATGCGGGCCGCGCTTCGCATCCAGCGCGATCTCGCGCGTCCGCACCAGGAGCGCGGCGGCGCCGAAGCGCTCCACGTCATCCGGGTGAAGATCGGGCTGCACGAGGGGCCGTGTTACGCGGTGAACCTCGACGACCGTTTCGACTACTTCGGGACGACCGTGAACATCGCCGCGCGCATGCAGGCCGCCGCGCTATCGGAGGAGATCGTCCTCGACGAGGAGCTCGCCGCCTCGCCGGCGGTTCGTCAGGTGCTCGAAACCGAACCCCACTCCTCGCGAAAGTCCGATGCGACGCTCAAAGGGTTGAGCCGCACGTTTCGCCTGGTCCGCGTCCGGGCGGAGCTACGGGGGGCGGCGCCGCGCAGCGGTTCGACGGCGACAGGAGATCGAGGCGTTCCAACCGCGAAATGACTCGGCTACACGCGCGCCACCGATCGTCACAATGACGAGGCTACTGCGCGAAGCGACCTTTCGTAGCGCTCCAACGAGTCGCGACGTTACGCTGCCCTATGCGCCCCTTTGTCGCCGCACTTTCGTTCGCCGTCTTCGCTTCGATTTCTACTGGATGCGTCTCGACTGCTCGCGGCCCGGCGGCAACCAGTGCGAGCACCGCGCCCGCAGTCAGGATGGACTACCTGACGGCGCTCAGGTCGGTGACGAATTGGGGGCCCACCAATCGTACCGGCACCATGGACTTCATCGAGAGGGCGGGACCTCCCATCGCCAATGAAACCGGAGTCACCATTTCGCTCAAGAGTGGCGGCGCTCATCGCTGCCTCTACAAGGACACGCCAAACGCGGTCGTCGCTCGCAAGCCATTGGCCAAGCCGCCAACGGCCGTCACCCTCGATTGCCAGGGCACGAGCCTCAGGATCTGGGACACCGACGCGGCGAACGCGAGTCTCGTCGCCGCATGGAACACCTTGTCTGGCGGTTTGCCCACGTACGGGCCGGAAAAGGCCGCGGCCTTCGAAGCCGAAGCCGGGAAATATCGCGCCGATCCTGCCGCCTTCGTACTTCCCGAAGAGGCGCGCGCTTTCAAGGTTCAGGCGGAGACCGCCGTGCGCGAGAAGCGGCTTTGGGATGCCGCCGACCGCTTCGGCAAGGGCATCGACATCAGCCTTGCCTGGGCTGCGGGCCGCTACAACCTCGCCCTGGTCTACGGAGAGCTCGAGCTCCCCCGCCTCGCCATTGCGGAGATGAACAGATACCTGCAACTCGCCCCCGATTCCGAGAACGCGCGGGCGGCGCAGGACAAGATCTACGTGTGGCAGGACAAGGCCAACCGGTGAGCGCTCGCGTGCACCACCCCTTCGCCGTCTTCGTCCTACTCCTTCTCGGTTTGTTGTCCTCGGGCTGCCGAGCGTCGGCGCCCGTTTCGACCGCAGCGTCGCCGGGACCACTGATCGAGATGGACTACCTGACAGCCGTCAGCGTGATCGCGAAGATGCCGGGCAGGCTGTTGATCGAAGGGAAATACGCAGAGGCGCCGGGGACCGCCAACGAGACCGAGTTCACGTTCTCGACGCGCGTCGGCGTCTACCGCTGCCGCTATGCGGACACGCCGAATCCGGTCGCCAAGCAGTTGCTGTCGAGCGACTGGGTCAATGTCAGCTGTCGTGACAAGGGACTCGCGACGAGGCAGCTACAGGTGCAGGGCTCGCCCGACGAATGCGCGAAGGTTGCCATGGCGTGGCGCGCGATGGCGGGTGGTCCGCCCGCCGACTCCGCCTGC
>Ga0163152_10006200_pt1 | contig 13608 bp, 11 predicted proteins | sample OliLakLV19MP8IB2_FD_148635 | JGI IMG/M metagenome (GOLD analysis project Ga0163152, IMG submission 148635) | Freshwater microbial mat bacterial communities from Lake Vanda, McMurdo Dry Valleys, Antarctica - Oligotrophic Lake LV.19.MP8.IB-2 | ecosystem: Environmental > Aquatic > Freshwater >... | reverse complement strand
CGGCGCTGCCGGCGTCGGCAGCGAGCGTCTGGTCGCGCTTCCCGGAAAACTCCTCGTGGGCCGCACGGCGAGAGAGGAGGCCGCGCAGCGCCTCGTCAATCTCCTGGATCTGGGGAACGATCCCCTTCTTTTCCTGCAGCACCGGAAGGACGAGCAGGTCTGCGCGCTCGGACTTCGTCTTCCCCTGGACGTATTCGATCTTCAAGGCCTGCCCCGTCTTGTGAAGCGCGTGTTAGCGGGCGTTTCTACCCTTTTTCGGCCGTTTCTGTCACGTATGGGTCAGGCGACGGGGGTCCTATCGGGGATCGACGCCGCAAGGATCTCGCTGATGTCCAGCACCTCGATCTTCGGGGCGCCTTCCTTCGTGGTCTGGTTCACGGCGTCGTTGATCATGGTCATGCAGAACGGGCATCCGACCGCGATCGCGTCGGGATTGGCCGCCTTGAGGTCGTTCAAACGGTTCTCGTTCATGCGGAGGCCGACCTTCTCCTCCATGAACATGCGGGCGCCGCCGGCGCCGCAGCAGCGGCCGAAGCGCTTGCTCTCCGCGACGTCCACGCGCTGCATGCCGGGCACCGCGTCGATCACCGCGCGAGGCGCGTCGTACTGATCGTTATAGCGACCGAGGTAGCAGGGATCGTGGAACACGGTGAGCTTCGACTTCTTCGTCCCTCCATCGGCGGCGACTTCCGCGCGCGCCTGCTCGGCGGGGATCTTGAGCCGGCCGCTCGATATCAGGTCCTCGAGCATCATCGAGTGGTGGATGATCGGGATCTTGTCGAGACCGAAGTCCGGGTATTCGTTCGAGAGCGTGTTGAAGCAGTGGGGACACGCCGTGACGACCTTCTTGATCTTGCCCTTGTACTTCTGGAAGGTCGCGACGTTCGTCGTCGCCTGCGACTGGTAGAGATACTCGTTGCCCGCGCGGCGCGCCGGATCACCGGTGCAGCTCTCTTCCTTGCCGAGAATCGCGAATTTCACCTGCGCCTCGTTCATCAGCTTCACGAGCGCACGCGACACCTTCTTGTTGCGATCGTCGAAGCTGCCGGAGCAACCGACCCAGAAGAGGTAGTCGATCTCTTCGCCCTTCTCCTCGACCTGCGCCATCGTCTTGACGGACAAGCCCTCGGCCCACGCCATGCGGTCGTCGCTCGCGAAATTCCACGGATTGCCGTTGCGCTCGATGCCCGTGAACGCGTTCTGCATCTCGGCCGGGAAGGAGCCCTCCATCAGCACGAGCTCGCGGCGCATGTCGACGATGCGGTCGACGTACTCGATGAAGACCGGGCACATCTCTTCGCACGCGCGGCAGGTGGTGCACGCCCACAGCGCTTCGGGGTCGATGATCGGACCCGGGAGCTTCTGCGTGAAGTCCGCCTTCTTGATCACCTCGCGCAAATTCACGCTGATCTGCTTCGGCGAGAGCGGCTTGCCCGTGTTGAACGCGGGGCACGCGTTCGTGCAGCGCCCGCACTCCGTGCAGGTGTAGGTGTCGAGCATCTGCTTCCACGTCATGTCGCCGATGGTGTTCGTGCCGAACGTGATGTTTTCGCCTTCGGCATCGAGCTTGATCGGCGTGAGGCGGCCCTTCGGCGTCGTGCGCTTCAGCAGGATGTTCGGCAGCGAGAGGATGACGTGGAAATGTTTGCCGTGCGGCAGATACACGAGAAACGTGAGGACCAGCGTGACGTGCAGCCAGAAGGACGCCGTGCCGACGACGAAGAGGACCTGGTCGTTGATCCCTTCCATCGCGCGCGCGACGGCCGTCATCAACGGCGGGTGGGACGTCTCCGCGAGCCGGCCGAGGTTGAGCCACGCCGCGTCGAACACCAAATCCGAGACGACGAGCATCGAGATCCAGATCAGGATGAGCCAGCCCTCGGCCTTCAGCGAGAGGCGCTGCGGCTTCGACACGAAGCGTCGATAGAGATTACCGGTGGTGCCGAGGAGGATCAACGCGTTGACGAAGTCCTTCACCCACAAGTAGCCGGTGCCGACGCTGCCGGCCATTCCGGGGAGCGTGAAGCTCTCCGAGAAGCCCATCCCGATCATCGTCATCGTGCGTGCGCCGACGACGACGAAGCCGACGAAGATGAAGATGTGCAGGAGGCCCGGAATCGGGTCGTCGAGCATGCGCTTCTGCGCGAAGCCGTAGACCGCGAGATTACCGATCGCGCCGGGGATGTCCGCGAGGCGCGACGCGTCGGGCTTCGCCTTGAGCAGCGGATTCAGGCGGTGCCACATCACCCACGCGAAACCCGCGAGGGACGCCACGAGAAGGAGCGAAATCGCGATCGGATTCACGCAATTCCTCTACCACAGCGCCCGTTTGCTTGCTCACTTCTTCGGGGCGGGCTTCTTCTTCTTCGGCTTCGAGCGCGCGGGCGACGCCTTCTTCACGCTGCTCGCAACCGTTGCGCCGCCGGGCGCCCGTACGACGCTGTTCCCCACGTCGAGGATCATCCCTTCGCGCGCAGCGACGGAATCCGGAAACGCCTCGCGGCAGTCCTTCTCGAGCTGCGTCACAAACGCGTCGTCGTGCGACGGATCGTGGTGGAAGAGCACGAACGTCTTCACGCCGGCATCCTTCGCGACGCGGACGCCCTCGCACCAGGTCGAGTGGCCCCAACCCTTTTTCGAGCCGCCGATCTTTCCGGCGTACTCGTCCGACGTGTACATCGCGTCGTAGACGAGAAAGTCCGCGCCCTGCGCGAGCGCGACGAGGCTCGCGTCCATGCCTTCACCGTAGTGTTCTGTGTCGGTCGCATAGACGACGCTGTGTCCGTCGCGCTCGATGCGGAACGAGATGCACCCGTCGGGATGATTCGCGCGCGCGGCGCGGATGCGGAAGCCGCCGACGCGGAACTCCTCGTCGCCATCGAGCGCCTCGAAGCGGAGGTCCGCGCCTTTGCCAGGCTCGACGATCGGCGCGTGCGCCTGCTCGGCCTGATACGCGAGCACTTCGTCGATGCCGGCGCCGCCCTTCTCCTCGCCGAAGATCACGAGCTCCTTGCCGGAACGCGCCGCGGGCCGGAAGAACGGGAACCCCATGATGTGGTCCCAGTGCACGTGCGAGAAGAGGAACGTCGCTTTCTCGCGGTTGGTGGCGATCAATTCTTCGCCGAGCTCGCGGACGCCGGTACCCGCATCGAGGATGACGAGGTCGTCGCCGCAACGCACTTCGAGGCACGAGGTGTTGCCGCCGATTCGGCGCGTGCTTGCGCCCGGCGTCGGGATGGATCCCCGCACGCCCCAAAACTTCACTTCGAATGGAGACGACCGATCTCCCATCAGTGTGTCCGAATGGTAACGCCAGGGCGCAGGGTTACCAACGAAGCGCCCGACACGCCCGTTGGGTAAGTACCTCACCTTTCGCAGGAAATCACGGTGAGATGCATCACACCGATCCGGCTGTGGTGAAAGGCCGCCGGACCGCCGGAACGAGATCTGGGGAAACGGCACGCGGGGGCCGCCCGATCAACTTTGCTCCGGCGGTCCTGCACCATGACCGCTTTCGAAAGCGTTCTCGACGCGGCCGCCAGACCCGCTTTCGAAAGCGTTCTCGACGCGGCCGCCAGACCCGCTTTCGTCAGGTCGCGACGTCGTCGATGCGCTTGCCCGCGACGGCCGCGTGGATCGCCTTGTCCATGCGCTGCTTCGCGAACTCGGCGCTCTCGGCGTCGAGCTTCTCCAGCGCTTCGAGAATGGGGCGGTGCTGGTCCCCCTTCATCACGGCGCGGACGTTCGCGGCCGCCTTCACGATGCGCTCGCGATCGGCGGGCGGCAGCACGTCGGAGTCGCGCTCCAGCGCCGGCTCCAGCGCGTTGAGCACCCGATCCGCTTCCGTCCGCGCCTCGAGCAGCATGCGTTTCGTGACGTCCGCTTCCGCGTGCTCGATCGAGTCCTGCAGCATCTTCTCGATCTGCGCGTCGGAGAGGCCGTAGGTCGGCTTCACCTCGACGAACGTTTCGAGCCCGGTGTGGATCTCGCGGGCCGCCACTTTGAGGATGCCGTCCGCGTCGACGACGAAGCTCACTTCGACGCGCGCCATTCCCGCGGGAAGCGGCGGCAGGCCCGAGAGCTTGAAGCGCGCGAGAGAGCGGCAGTCGTCAACGAGCTCGCGCTCGCCCTGGACCACGTGCAGGTCGAGGCCGGTCTGTCCGTCGGCGAACGTCGTGTATTCCTGCCGCGCCGACGCGGGAATCGTCGAGTTGCGGAAGATGATCTTGTCGACGATGCCGCCCATCGTCTCGAGACCGAGCGAAAGCGGGATCACGTCGAGCAGCAGCACGTCGCTGCGCCCGCCGCGATGAAGGAGGTCCGCCTGGATCGCGGCGCCGAGCGCGACGACCTTTTCGGGATCGATGTCGCCGAGTGGCTCTTTTCCGAAAAGCTCCTTCACGAATTTCTTCACGTAGGGCGAGCGCGTCGAGCCGCCGACGAGGATCACGCCGGTGAGCTGGTCGGGCGCGAGCTTCGCGTCCGCGAGCGCGCGGCGGCTGGGCTCGCCCGTGCGCTCGACGAGCGGCTTCACGACGCGCTCGAACTCGTCGCGAGAGAACTCGCGCGTCTTCGCGCCGCCCTCCGCGGTCGGGAGCTTCACGAGCACGCGCTCGCGCAGCGAGAGGTCGATCTTCGCCTTGCTCGCCGCGTCGACGGCCGCGAGCACTTCGCGCGGCCCGAGTTTCTTCGCATCGATACCCGCTTCGCGAAGCAGCCACTCCGCGACGGCGCGATCGATGTCGTCGCCGCCGAGTCGCGTGTCGCCCGCGGTGCTCAGCACCTCGAACACACCGTCTTTCAATTTGAGGATCGACACGTCGAACGTGCCACCGCCCAGGTCGTAGACCGCAAACGTGCCCTCGGCTTTCGTGTCGAGACCGTACGCGAGCGCGGCGGCCGTCGGTTCGTTCAACAGGCGCAGCACTTCGAGACCCGCGAGCTTGCCCGCGTCTTTCGTCGCCTGGCGCTGCGCGTCGTCGAAATACGCCGGCACCGTGAGGACGACGCCTTCGATGTCACCTTCGCCGATCTTCTTCTTCGCGCGGTCCTTGAGCACCTTGAGGATCTCGGCGGCAACTTCCACCGGCGTGACCGTGCGCTCGCCGCCCGCGACGACGAACTGCACCATCCCTTGCTGCTCGGGCGCGAACGTGTACGTCGAGAGTCCCTCGACGAGGTCGCCCTCCTTCAGGCCGCGCCCCATCCAGCGTTTCGCCGACGCGATCGTGTCCGACGGCGCGTCCGCCTGGAGCTCGCGCGCGTCCCAACCCACCTTCACGACGCCGCCCTTCCCGAAGTGCACGATCGACGGGAGGAGCGCCTTGTCGTTCGCATCGAGGATGACGCGCGGCGAGCTCCCCTCGACGTAAGCGACGAGGCTCTTGGTGGTTCCGAGGTCGATTCCGATTGCGCGTCCCATGACTCTCTCTAGTGGATCGGCTGGCCCGCCGCTTCCGCGACGATCTGTTCGAAGTAGCGGATCTTGTCGAGGAGGGGCACGACGTCCACGAGGGGTTTCGTGTTCGCGAGGTCCTTCTCCCATGCGGTGAAGCTCGCTTCGGCTTTCGCGAGGAGCGCGTCGCGATCGGCCTTCGCAGCCAAACCGATCTTCTCGAGCGCCGGCTTGTCGGCGGCGGCCTTCGCGTCGGCGAGCGACTCGCGCACCTCCATCATCTCCATGAGAAACGACGGATCCATCTTCGCGCGCTCGCGATCGTTCGCCCCGGCCTTGAGGCCGTAGAGCGAGAGCACGTATTCGGCGCGTCGCTGCGGATCGCGCAGCGTGCGGACCGCGTCGTTGAGATACGTCGTGTGCGAGAGCGAGTTCGTCCGCTCGCGCGGCTCCGCTCGGGCGAAGCGATCCGGATGGAACTGCCGCGACTTCTCGCGCAGCAGGTCGCCGAGTTTCTCCGCGTCGACGTGGTAGCTGCGCGGGATCCCCAGATACGCGAAGTAGTCGGTCGCGCGCGGCGGCTGCAGCTTCCCGCAAGACGCGCACACATCACCCGTCCCGGCGGGTTTCTCGCAGCTCCAGCATTTGGGCGAATCGGCCATCGATCGACTTACTCCAGGGAGTCTCTTCACTTTCTCCGGCGCGACTTACTCCAGGGAGTCTCTTCACTTTCTCCGGCGCGACTTACTCCAGGGAGTCTCTTCACTTTCTCCGGCGGGCGAGAACGTGAAGACTCTCCCTGGAGTAAGTCCTGAACGGACGGCCCTTCGACTCGCTTCGCTCGCTCAGGGTGAGGGGGGCTAGACCGAGAAGGAGGAGCCGCAGCCGCAGGACTTCTTCACGTTCGGGTTCTCGAGTTGGAAGCCCTTCTCCTGGAGCGTGTTCTTCCAGGCGATGGTCATGCCGTCGAGGAACATCAGGCTCTTCGGATCGCACACCACGCGCGCGCCGTCGTTCTCGAAAACCTTGTCCGCCGGGTTCGGCTTCGTCGCCCAGTCCATCACGTAGGAAAGGCCCGAACAGCCGCCGCCCTTCACGCCGACGCGCAACGCACCTTCCATGGTGCCGCGCTCGTCGGCGATCCGCCGGATCTGCGCCGCCGCCTGGTCCGTGATCTGGATCCCGGCGCCCGGAGTGAGGGAGCCTTCGGAGATGGAGTTGTCGGTTCTCATGACGTTCGTCTCTTCTTACTTCGTGGCCTCAGCCTGCTTCGACGCGGGAGGCGGCAGCATCGTGTTCGACGCCGTCGGCGACTTCGCCGCCGGCGAATCCAGAATCGCGCGGATCTTCGGCGACAGCTCGTCGAGGCACGTCTTCTCGGCCTCGCTGAGCTCGCCCACGATGCGCGAGGAAAGCGCCTTCCACTCGACGAGCTCCTTCTGCGAGAGCACGCCGGCGCGGACGGCCGCCTTGAACTTGTAGTCCGTGATCGCGGCTTTCACCGCGTCCTCGGCGAGAACAGAACAGTGGATCTTCACGGGCGGGAGCGAGAGCTCCTTCGCGATATCCATGTTCTTGATCGTCATCGCCTGCTCGACCGTGCGCCCCTTCACCCACTCGGTGACGAGCGAGGACGACGCGATGGCGGAGCCGCATCCGAAGGTCTTGAACTTGGCCTCCTCGATGGTGCCCGTCGCTTCGTCGATCTTGAGCTGGAGCTGCATGACGTCGCCGCACGCGGGCGCACCGACGAGGCCGGTCCCGACGTTCGGGTCTTCCTTGTCGAGCTTGCCGACGTTGCGCGGGTTCTCGAAGTGATCGATGACTTTGTCGCTGTAGGCCATGGTCGTTTTCCTTTGTGCTGCTTAATGCGCGGTCCAGACGACGGACTTGAGGTCCACGCCGTCCTTGATCATGTCGTAGAGGGGCGACATCTCCCGCAGTTCCTTGATCTGCTTCACGACGAGGTCGGCGACGTAGTCGACTTCCTCTTCCGTGTTGAATTTGCCGAGCCCAAAGCGAACGGACGAGTGGGCGTGCTCTTCCTTGCCCATGGCCCGCAGCACATACGACGGCTCCAGCGTCGCGGAGGTGCACGCCGAGCCGCTCGAGCACGCCACATCCTTGATGCGGATGAGGATGCCTTCGCCTTCGACATACTCGAACGCCACGTTCAGGTTGCCCGGCAGCCGGTGCGCGAGCGAGCCGTTCAGGCTGACGAAGTCGAGACCCGTCGTCAGCTTCTTGTGGAGACGCTCGCGCAGCGCGAGGACCTTCTCCGCGTCCCCCTTCATCTCCGCCTTCGCGATCTCGGCGGCGCGGCCGAGGCCGACGATGCCCGGAACGTTGAGCGTGCCGGAGCGCATGCCGCGCTCGTGACCGCCGCCGTCGAGCTGCGCGGTGATGCGGACGCGCGGCTTGCGGCGAACGTAGAGAGCACCGACGCCCTTCGGTCCGTAGAACTTGTGCGCGGACAGCGTGAGCAGGTCGATCTTCATCTTCTCGACGTCGACGTCCACCTTGCCGACCGACTGCACGGCGTCCGTGTGGAAGAGCACGCCGTTCTCGCGGCAGAGCGCGCCGATGCTCGCTGCGTCGTTGATCGTTCCCACTTCATTATTTGCATGCAGCACGGTCACGAGGATCGTGTCGCGCGCGGTGCCCTTGCGGATCGCCGCCTTGATTGACTCCGGCTTCACGAAACCTTCGGCGTCCACGTCGAGCACGGTCACGTCCCAGCCCTCGTGCGCGAGGCGCTTCACCGTGTCGAGCGTCGCCTTGTGCTCGACCGCCGTCGTGATGATGTGGCGGCCCTTGCCCTTGTTCGCGGCCACCGCGAGGTCGACGACATTTCCTTCGCCGAGATCCACCTGCGCGCCGTGCTCGCGCGCGAGAAGCGCGAGATCGTCGAGCTCCTTCTTCGTGGCGGTGAGGCCGCGGAGCGAGAGCACCACGGTGTCGTCGTCCTGCGTGTCGTAGCGGAACGCCTTCCGGATCGCGTCGGGCTTCGTCGACGCGGGCAGCAGCTCGACGCGGTAGCCCTTCGCCTCGAGCGACTTCACGGCGACGTCGTCGATCGCGCCGGCGACGAGCACGTGCCGGCCCTTCGAGCGGTAGTACTGCGCGACGCCTTTGATCGCGAGGTTGTTGCCCTCGGTCGCGCCGGAGGTCCACACGATCTCTTTCGCGTTCGCGCCGATCAGCGCGGCGACCTGGTCGCGCGCATGCTCGACCGCGCCCTCGGCCGTCCAGCCGTAGGCGTGGTTGCGGCTCGCGGCGTTGCCGAAGTCGTTCGTGAAAAACGGGAGCATGGTCTCGAGCACGCGCGGGTCCATCGGCGTCGTCGCGTGGTAGTCCATGTAGATGGGAATCTTGAGAGCCATTGATCAGCCTTTGTAGAAGCCGGCGACGAGCGCCGGTGATGCGGCGCGCTCGGGGCCGCCGATGGTGCACTTCGGACACTCGTCGACGCCGTGATCGTCGTCGCACGCGGTGCCGCAGGTTTCGAGGTAGCGGAGACTCTCTTCGAGCTCCTTCTTGAGCAGGATGAGCTTCTCGACCTGGTCTTTCGTCTCCGCCAGCTTGTCGAGGTAGAGCGCCTTCACGTAGGCCATCGCCTGCGGTCCGGTTTCACCGCCCGCCCAATCCGAACGGAAGCCCTGGATCTGCGTGAGCGAGAACCCGAGCTCGTTGAGATGCGAGATCCACCGCACGCGCGTGACGGCGTCGCCCGCGTAGAGTCGGAAGCCGCCCTTGGATCGCTCGATCGGATGAAGGAGACCGAGCTCTTCGTACAGATGAAGGGCCCGGACGCTTTTTCCGGTGAGCTTGGCGAGCTCGCCAATCTTGATCCTTCGTCCAACGATTGATTTCATGAGCGTTTCGGATCAAACCCTTACGTATACGTGAGGATTTGATCTGAGGCGAACATAAGCCACGGTTCGAGGTGGGTCAACCTCAAAAACCACTCGGAATCACCTGCATAAACGCTAAGATAAGCGCGGTGCTCCGCCCCCTGACGCTCGGCTTCGCGCTCTCGTTCCTGCTGGCCGGGTGCGTTTCCGAGCCCACAATCCGCTTCCAGGCACCCGAGGGTGCCACGGTCCTCGCCGGCGGTTCGGTCTACCTCGGCGACGGCATCACGCTCGACGACGCGCTCGTCGTCATCGACGGCGGAACGATTGCGGCGGTCGCACCCCGTCCGAGCGTCGACTTCACGATGCCGGACAGCGTTCGCGTCGTCGACATTACCGGGCGCACGGTCCTCCCCGGTCTGATCGACCTGCACACGCACCTATCGAGCGACGGTTGCTTCACCGGGAAGATGAGCGAGCCGCGGCTCCGCCGACAGCTGCGCGCGAACCTCTTCAGCGGCGTCACCACGGTGCTCGATCTCGGCAGCACGCCCTGGCTCCGCGCCGAGCGCGCGAAGTCGATCTCCGAGGGATGGGACTCGCCCGAGATCCTGCTTGCGGGCCCCATGATCACGGCGCCCGGCGGCCATCCCGTTGCCGCCGAGGGGCGCTTCGCGGGCATGGTGAAGCGCGTCTCGGGGCCGGAGGCGGCGCGGCTCGCGGTCGCGGAGCTCGCGGGCAACGGCATCGACGTCGTGAAGGCCGTCCTCGAGGGCGGCGGCTTCGGCGGCATGCGCACCGCGCCGACGCTCGGCGAAGCGGAGCTGCGCGCGATCGCCGAGGAAGCTCACGCGCGCGGACTGAAGCTCTTCGTGCACGTGTCGACGCCGCGCGAAGCGCGCATCGCGCTCGACGCGGGCGCGGACGTGCTCGCGCACGTGCCGATCTCCGAGCCGCTTCCCCCCGAGCTCGTGCGCCGACTCGCGACCGAGGGGAAGGCCGCGATCACCACGCTCACCGCGTACGAGGGGTTCTTCCGTCTCATCGACGACCCCGGCTACGTCGACACGCCGGAGGTCGCGGACCACGTCGACCCCGAAGTCATCGAGGCGTGCCGCGGCGCCGACGTGGTCTCGTTCGCCGACTCGAATCCGTTCACGGTCTACGCGCGCAACCAGATCGACGTCGCGCGCGACAACGTGAGCGCGCTGCGCGCGGCGGGGGCGCCGATCGTGCTCGGCACGGACGCCGGCAACCTGTACGTCTTCCACGGGCCGGCCGTTCACCGCGAGCTCGCTCTGCTCGTGGAGTCCGGGCTCTCGCCGTCGGAAGCGATCGATGCCGCGACGGTGAAAGCCGCCGACGCGCTCGGGCGCCACGACATCGGCAGCGTTCGGCCCGGCCGACGCGCCGATCTCCTGATCGTCGCGGGCAATCCCGCGCAGCGCATCGCCGACCTCGCCGACATCGAGATCGTCGTGCGCGCGGGCCGCTTCTACGACCGGTCGGCGCTCTGATTTTCACTTGGTGAGTCGCTCCCCGCGACAGGCCCTCTCGCTGGCGCTCGTGGAATGGGCCGAATCGTCACCGCGCCCGCGCCATCGGAACGCGCGATTACGTATCCAGCTTCGCCGGGCGCCCGGGGCCTCCATAGCGGCTGGTGACGGGCACTCTCCTTCCAAGAGATCAGAAGAGTCCGTCTCGACCACGACGTCCTATAGATCGTCGCTCCCGTCGGCGCTCGGCGACTTTTCCGAGGTATTCCCATGTCTACATCCCCTTCCACACCCATTTTCAAAGAGATCGTCGTCCCGCAATCGCACATCGCCCTCCTCTACGAGGACGGCGCCTTCGCGAAGACGCTGTCGGCCGGCAAGCACGAGTTCAAGAAGCTCTTCGACAAGACGTCTCGCACCGCGAAGCTCGTCGACGTCCGTGAGCGTTCGATCACGATCAAGGGCCAGGAGATCCTGACTTCCGACAAGGTCGCGATCCGCGTCTCGCTGCTCGTCTACTTCCGCGTGAAGGACGTCGTCGCCGCGGTCCACAACGTCGAGTCCTACGAGGAGCGCATCTACGAGGACGTTCAGCTCGCTGCGCGTCGCTTCCTCTCCTCGCGCGTGCTCGACGACATCCTCACCGACCGCAACGGCATCTCCGACGCGGTCCGCACGGACCTGACGTCGACCGCTGCGACGTACGGCGTCGAAATCCTGCGCGCCGACGTGAAGGACCTGGTTTTCCCCGGCAATCTGCGCGAGATCATGAACGCGGTCATCGAAACCGAGCGGAAGGGTGACGCGAAGCTCATCGAGGCGCGTCGCGACGCGGAGGCCATGCGCATCCGTTCCGAGGCCGAGATCACCGCCGCGCGCGCGAAGGCCATTGCCGAGCGCGAGCGTCTGGCTCTCGTCACCGAAGGTGAGCGCGAGCGTGCGAAGGCGACCACCGAGGCCGAGGCCGACCGTGTTCGTCTGAAGCTGACCGCCGAGATCGACGAGGCCAAGGCGATCGCGAGCAATCCCCAGATTCTCGAGCTCCGCCGTCTGGGCGCGCTCACCGACATGGCGCGCACAGGTGCGAAGTTCGTCGTCGGTCTCAACGGCGAGCTGGGTCACGCGCTGAAGGACTGACCGACCTACATTCAAAGAGAGCAGCACCACGAGGTGACTCAGCCGGTAAAGGGCTGGTCGCCTCGTTTTTTTCGTGGGCGCGGCCTCTACCCGCGTTCAGGAAAATGGTTAAGCCTTGATATTGAAAGAGAATCGATCGAATGGACGGCGGGCCGTCGGCGTCGATCCTGGCAGCAAACGCCGCACACCAACCACCGAGGCCCGCCATGAAGTCTCTCTTCCGCCGCGTTGCCGCTCTCGTGTCGCTCTCCTCCCTCCTCGCTGCCCCCGCGTTCGCCGGCGGTTACGGGAACGGCCATCACAGTGGATACGGACACCACAATTGGCGCTACGCCAGCTTCCGCGTTCGGTCCATGACGTTCGGTCTGGATTCCGTCGAAGCGAGACTCGACCGCAAGGAGCTCTCCGTGCGCTTCCTCGTCGATCCGCAGAGCCTCCGGATGGCGAACCAGGCCGGCATCTTTCCCACGCTGAACGTGCAGGCTGGCACGCAGACTTTCCAGTCGCGAATCGATCGGCTCGACGGAGTCGTCGTGTTCCGTCTCGATCGCCACAACGACCCGCGCGACATTCAGGTCTCCGTCTCCGGCGCGAACGGCCGCTACCGCATCGACTACGTGGCGCTCGGCGGCGGGGTGTCTCCCCGCTTCACCGTGCCGGTTCGCAACGACCGATACGATCGCGACCACGACCACGACGACCGTGATCGCGACGGCCACGACGAAGGAAATCACGACCGCTGCGACCACGGCAACGGCGGCGGGAATCCGCAGGCGATGCGCTGGTCCTTCCAGCCGGCGGTGATCCAGGCGTGCGGCAGCACCTTCGATGGCGCGTTCAACGAGCAGCAGTGCCTCCAGGTCGCGGACGGCTTCACGTTCAATCCGGTGAACGCGATCAACACCTGCGAGCTCGCGATGGACGGCGATGCGAACGAGCTCGCGTGTTTCTCGAAGCTGACGACCGCTCGCTTCGATCCGCTGAACACGATCCACGCGTGTGAAGCGGCGTTCGACGGCGACGGCAACGAACTGGCCTGCATGGACGCCGCGTTCCGCTACTCGTTCAACCCGGTGCCGGTGATCCAGTCCTGTGAGATGTCGATGGACGGCGATTCGGCCGAGCTCGCCTGCCTCGCGCGGTATTGAGTCGCAACAACAGCAAACGGCCGCGGGCCACATCCCTTGCCCCGGGGATGTGGCCCGCGGTTTCTGCTCACCGGTGTTATTTTCGACACGTGCTGGTGGGCACCGGCGCGACGAAAGGGCCTTCGTCGCGCGGACCTCATGTCCTCACCCTCCCGGAAGCGAGTCGTTCTCGATCACGCCACGCTGAAAGCGTGGGAGGCCCTTCGCGCGGCGGCGGCGGTGCCGTTTCCGCGGCCCGGCGTGCCCGGATCCGCCGCGCTCGGCGCCGCGCCCGCGGCGAACGCCCCCGCGAATCGCGTCTCGGCTCCTCGCGGCCGCTTGCGGGAATCGCTCCGCGCGTCCGTCGCGGAAGGCGTGTTTGCGGAGATCGTCGCGGCCTGCACGGGCGGTGCGGTGCTCATGGCGTGGGCGCTCGCGCTCGGCGGCGGCCCGATGCTCATCGGCTTTCTGGGCGCGCTGCCGTTCCTCGCGCACCTCGTTCAGCTGCCCGCCGCGTGGACGACGGCAAAGTTCGGCGCGCGCCGCACGACGCTCGCCGCCGTCGCCATCACGCGGCAGGCGTACGTCCTGCTCATCCC
>Ga0163152_10006197_pt1 | contig 13614 bp, 29 predicted proteins | sample OliLakLV19MP8IB2_FD_148635 | JGI IMG/M metagenome (GOLD analysis project Ga0163152, IMG submission 148635) | Freshwater microbial mat bacterial communities from Lake Vanda, McMurdo Dry Valleys, Antarctica - Oligotrophic Lake LV.19.MP8.IB-2 | ecosystem: Environmental > Aquatic > Freshwater >... | reverse complement strand
GAAAGTAGGCATCACCGAGACTTGGCTGGTCGACCGCTACAAGTATCTGCGGACCCATCGTCATGCTCGAGGCACGGCAGCTCTCAAGACTTACTTTCGCCACCACCTGATCAAAAAGAAAATCTCTGAAGGCGTGCATCTGCCCGTGATCCCTGTTCCCGACGACCGCTTCGCTTCGCGCCCAGGCTTTGAGAAGCAGGAGTGGGACCACCCAATGTTCTTTTCGGAGAAGCACGGCAACACGCACGGTATTTTTGCACCAGGACAAGAAGACTATCCGTCGCTCTTCAAGCTGCTGCACCAGCCAAACTTCTGTCGACTTCTGAGCTTTGCGCACTACGTCTACGAGTGGGCAGTCGGACGCAACATTGAAGACATCCGCCACGAGACTCTGCACAGCATCGCCGAGAACAAGATCCAAGCGCTGCCACGCCGAGCTTCTACCTATGTGGGGTATGCAACCCTTGGCGAGGCTGTCCACCACTTCGAGCTTGACCTCAACAGGAGAGATCGTCAGATCGACGACGGACTGATCGCCTTCCTAGACTCCGTATGTAACTTGCCAGCCCACGAGGTCGAAGACGCTAAAGCTCGGTGGCTCGATGATCGACGTCACGAAGCTTTTACTCACCACGCGTTTCCCAGTATCCAGTCTCTAGCGATACTGTTCTCTCAAGACGAGCAGGCTCTCTATGAGATCCTCGTGCGGTACACAGTGATCGTGCATAAAATCTTTCGGGCAGCTCGTCGCTACAACCACTGTGGTCCGAGCACCAAGAGATTCAGTACCTACGGAGAGGCTGAGCTTCGGGCAGCGCACAACAGCATTGAGCGGACGTTCCATCTCAACGCTTGGCCTATGTGGATCTACAAGTTTCCCTTCACCGAGATGAAGGAGCACTTCTTTACGCTCTTTGCCTCGCTGCATCCCTACTACGTGAAGAGCACGAAGTTCGTGCGACGCGATGACCTCAGGCGCTACTACACCTGCTCTGAGATGGAGTACCTGTGTACGGCTGTCGAGGTGACTAAGGGCACTCAGCCTAGGCTCGTGCCTGGCTACGCCTACGACAAGAAAGACAACCGCAGGGTCAAAGTCGAAGAGCTTAAGACTTACAAAGAAACGCACCGTGGCTACTACGCGCTGCCTGAGACCAAGCAGTATATGGAGTACCGCCCGGACCAGTCAGGCTGCGAGCGCTACAAGCTTGGCAATTACCTGCGCTGGCTCTTTTACACCTACGACAATGGGCTCATCCCTCGCCACGGTGACCCCGACGTGCGCCGAGCTATGCAGCTCGACCAAGCGCGTATGCGTCTGGCACTCCAACGCGTGGACGGAGGCTTTGGCTTTACAGAGAAGTCGTTGACTGAAGATGACAGCCGTGTGCTCAAAGAAATCTTTGACACGTTCATCAGCCCTGCTCTGCCATCTGTCACCCTCAAGACGTTCAAAGACTGGCTGCCCCTTGCAGCCGACGATCGTCCGAGCTTCTCCGTGCAGGAGTTCGTCGACCTAAACGACGAGGATCAGTGGCAGGTGTATGCGGGGCGCTTCATCTCGGCTATCTCACAGAGAACGTTCCAATAAATCGGGAGGGAAACTTCTGCTTGATTTAGAGAGCAAGCCGCGCTATTTAGGCCTGGGTCGGCCCTTACATGGTTTCGGCTGTCGCTAAGACGCGCAACATGCTTGACCGGGACATCCTTGTGGAGCGCTTCGGTGCTCAGGCAGTCCATGAGTTTGAGCGTGGGATCAGATACACCGAAGTGAACGTCTCGGAAGCTCGCGCTCCCTGACGGCCGTCTACACTACACTCGATCAAAAGACAGGCCTAACCACCTGTCTTTTTAGCGTCTCTACACTACATCTCATTGCACTTGTCACCACCTGCTTGCTAAGGTACGCAATGAGTAGACCACCTAAGACAATTGGGGCCGAAACTTCGTGGCAGACGACGTCTATACTATTTCGTTGAGTTCGAACGTCACCATTGACGAATGTCTGATGGTCGCGCCCGACTTTAAGCGTGAGTTCAACGTCGTCACCGATGGTGTCCTGCCTCCTGGTTGGATCCTCTATGAGTGCAGTGGCTGCTTGACGCGCTTGCGCTTCAACCTCTTTAGCGACGTCGAACGCCAGGAGACGCTCGAGGCTCACCGCTGTTGGACGGGTATCTACAACCAAGACGCTTGGGCTGATGATCTAGGGCTCACGACACCTCCCGAGATGAACTACGCCGTCAGCCTCAGCACCCCTAGGCGAGGCGGGAAGTCTCAGAGCCAGCACACGTGGAATCTCAATAGCCTCAAAGCTCGTGGCAACCAGTCGGGTAAGAATGCGATCGCAGCCTTCAACGCTGCGCAGCACAACATCGAAGAGTACGGGATAAAGGTCAAAGACCCCGAGCTCCCAACCTACGAGAAGTTTTCACTCAACGAAGTCCACGACTACGAAACGCTCACCAATCTTTTGCCTCCGCGTCACGAAGTCTCGGAGCCCCCGATCGTCGAGTACTTTCGCAAGCCTCCACTCGACATGCACTTGGTCATGACGGTCAAAGTCAACACGGTGGCTTTCACCGCCAAGTACACACTGACCATGGAGGAAGTCTTTCCTCGCCAAGGCGAAGGCGACGTGCGCGACAACATGGCAGCTGCGATGGAGTGCCTGCTCAAAGACATCGCCTATTCAGTCAGGAGAAGCTTCGATGGACGATAGGCTGACACGCATCATGGAAATCGTGAACGAGCAGGCCGATGACGAGGCTCTGTGGTTCACGACAGCAACGGCTCCAGAGGAGTACGTCCAAAAAGCACTCCGGCGTCTTCACGCTGCCATCGAAGCGGAAGATTGGGCTGTCGAACTTTACAAGAGCAAACGACATGAGAAGGCTCGGCGCCTGTGCCTCGAAGCTAGAATTTACACTCTGTTTGCTAAGATTAAGCACGGTGACGATGAGCACCAAAAGTGGTTAAAAGAAGCGCTCGATGAGCATTTTAAAGATGTACTAAGAGGTTGACGATGGCAGAAGCTTTTCCCCTCCAGTGGCCTGAAGGCTGGCCGGTTACGACCGTCTGGAAGCGCCAAAGAGCTAACTTCAAGACAAGTTTTACGACCGCACGTGGCGGCCTAATGAAGCAGTTGAAACTCATGGGCGCACGCAACATCGTGCTCTCGAGTAACCTGCCTTTGAAGCGCGACGGTATGCCTGTCGTCAAGCCTGGAAGGCTCTAGCTCGTAAGCATCATCCAGACGTCAACAATGGCGCTGGCGACAAGATGTCGCGCATCAACGCAGCCATGCAAGAGCGGGAGAGGATTGGTTGAAGAAGGCCGTGAACCACAAGCTTGGCATCTTTCTAAAGTACAGCCGTCAGTCCAAGGATCTGACACTCAGGGCTGTAGAAGATGCCACCAAGATCAGCAACGCGTACGTCAGCCAGCTCGAGAGTGGCATGGTCGCGGAGCCAAGTCCTGCGATCCTCGACAAGCTTGCGGGCTGCTATGACGTTTCCTACACCAAGCTTATGCAACTAGCGGGGTACCGCATACCGAAGGCCGGAGAGGGTTGACGTGAAACTGCCTAAACTGAGGCTTCCTGTCGAAAGACGCGCTGAGTTTGAGAAGCGCTTGGTGATCTGGACGATCATGCGGGATATCTTTGGAGGTTGGGAACAGCTTGCAGAGCACCTCGAATGCCGCAAGTATATCCGTAAGAGCACCAAGAGAATTAACAAGAAGCGCCTGCGTGCCTACATGCTGCGTACGGTATTCCTCGATCTGCATCAGGAGACGGGGTTGGAGTGGTAACCCAATGTCGGAGATTGGCCATGGGATCTGCAAGTCAAAAAAGCAATACGCCACTGCAGCCGTAGCCAAGGACGTCTCCGACCTCGCCTTCATCCAGCGTCGCATCATGCTGCGCTGGTACGAGTGTCAGTACTGTGGGGCTTGGCATCTGACGAGTAAGAGCCTACAGAACTATGAAAAGAGGCTCCGGCAATTCGGAGCCAAAAGAGAGCCAGAGGTAGGTGGATGAAGTTTGTAAAGAAGCCCCTTGTCATTGAAGCTTGGCACAACGTCGATGACGAAGAGCCTGTCCCATTCTGGGTCGACGAAGCAGCAGAGCGCATGTCAGGTGGGCGCTTTAGAATCAAGACGCTCGAGGGCGAAATGGTCGCGAGCCTCGGTGACTGGATCATCAAAGGCATCAAGGGCGAACTCTATCCCTGCAGAGCCGATATTTTCGAAGCAACCTACGACAGGGTAGCTGGATGATCACTCCTACAAAGTCGTTGCAAGACACTTGGAAAAAGCCATAGCCAATGCTATAACTTAGCCACTTTAAGTGGTTTCAGGAGGTCTCAGTGGTCCAAGAGCTTACGCCGTTAGTCCGAGCTGAACTCCAAAAATACATGCTCAGCGTCGTTGATCGCACGATGAAAGATCGTAAGCTTGATCACCTCTCGACCGAGCAGATCACTGATCTCTTCCGAGATTCTGTGGTCTCTTTCTTTCTCAAGAAGGCGATCAAAGAAAAGACGGAGAAAAAGTGACGAGCTAAGTTCCTACGGGACAATCACTCGCCTGAAGTTGTTGCAGGGATAGAGTCTATATTCTTGGATCCATGGTCACGCGAAATAACTTAAGGAGAAGGTCATGAGAGACAGAGTCATCTATGCAGCAGCAGTTGTTTTGCTCGTGGTGTTTGGCATCGGTGTTGGAGTCTTCGCCACCTGGACGGTTGGCCGTCTCAACGCCGTGGAGAACATGGCAAGTGGGATGGCGACCGACCTGAATCAGAAAGTGTTTCCTGGGATTCAGAAAGAGCTTGAAGCACTTAAAGCAGCGCAAGATGCCCCGGCTAAAAAATAAGGAGGCGAAGTGCAAGAAGATCTGCTTGAGTTTCTTGTTGATCTGGGAAAAGTCGGGCCACCCACAGACTCGTGGACTGTGGCAGATGCTCGCAAGTGGCTGATGGCCAGACTTGATCTGGGAGTCACTTGTTGCACGTGTGGTCAGAACGCGGAGGTATGGGAACGTCATATCGATCTGTCGATGGCCGTTCACCTCACTCTTCTTTACCGTCTCTCCAAAGAGAATGGCTTCGAAGAGAAATTCTTTCACAAGAACGAGCTTTTCGAGCGGGTCCGCTACACGGCTAGCTCTTTAGGCGGTGGAGGTTTTGCAGCTCTAGCCCTTTGGGGTCTGATTGAGCAGATGCCCAAAACAAAGGCTATTGGCAAGGGCAAGACCAGTGGCTTCTGGCAGATTACATTTAAAGGTCGGCAGTTCGTTGAGGGGGCTATTCAAGTGCCCAAGTACGTGCGTGTCTATAACCGCAGTCTCTTGGAGTTTCGAGGCGAGGATGTCTCGCTCCAAGACTGCTTTGACGATCCTTTCGACTTCGAAAGGCTCATGGAGCACCCGGCACTTCAATTCACCGTCGCCTCAGGTAAACGGCATTGAGAGGCTAGAATGAATCCCATCCAGCGAGAAAACTACGAGTTCATCCGCGACGTTCTTCAAGGTCGTGGTGATAATGTCGTGCGCTACCAGATGCCCAAAGACGCCAAGTTTCTTGTGATGAACAACGGTAGGGGCTTTGATAATGACGGAACCAGTTAGGACAGCTGACGCCCATATCCACGATCTTATGAACAGGCTCTCGGAACTTCAGTCGAGGGTTATACTGGGTCGTGAGCAGAAGTCTTGCCTGGATAAACTCGAAGAAGCTATCGCAGAAGTTCGAGCTTTATCGGCTTGTCTATCCGCTGCTGATGTGGCTCGGGAGCGCCACAAGATATTGCTGAGACCACTTGTTCTTGATCTAAAAAGCAGAGCAACGGAGTCACTGGTTATCGGCGTCACGCCTCACAATATTGACACGGATGCCGAGGTTTACGGAAACCACGCTGACATGCGGCTTGTTACCAGTGAGCTGATTCGTAATTCACAAAAAGCTCATGCCACCAAGATGTTCGTCAGCGCTGCTGACCGTGGTGGTCATTCGTGCAGGATCATGTTTCATGACAACGGCGATGGCATGTCCAAGGCAGAGGTCGACAATCTTGGCTTTGGCCCAAAGTCTGGTGGTCGTGGTGGCTGTGGAGTATCTCTCGTTCGTGGGCTCGTTCACGGGGTGGGCGGACATATTCAGTGGCTGCCCAGCGCGCAGAAGGGCAACGGGTCGATTGTGATTTTGACGCTTGAGAAGGCGCTGCACTGAGATGAACCCAATCGAGCGCGAAAACTACGAGTTCATCCGTGACACCCTCCAGGGTAAGCACGAGACGCGCTACACCATGCCTAAGACGGCGAAGTTTCTGGTCATCCAGAACGGCAAGATCAACGCCAAGCTCGAGGTCTCGTCCAACGAGAAGGTCATCGGCTACTACGAGAACGACAAGAAGTATTTCTTCGACAACATCAAAGCTAAAGGCAGCAAGACTGGCTTTCGCGAGGTGCTGCGTAAACAGGTGGACTTAGTTTAAAGGGGCTCTTCATGCTTGAGACAGTCGTCGTCGTTCTTTTAATTTTATGGCTGCTTGGCATGTTCGGCCCCGTAGCTCTGCCAGCGCTCTCCATCAACCACCACGGTCTACTGCACGTCCTTTTGGTCGTCGTCGTCGTCTTGGTGATCGCGAGGCTCATTGGACGCCTATGAAACGCAAACACGCCTATACCTATGATCAATATAAGCAGCTTGTAGATAGGGTCGAGAAGGTGAAGGCTGCTTCGAGCGTCACCGTCGACAAGGCCTGCGAGTCGTGTCAGGTGCCGCGCAAGTTCTACAACTACGCCCGTCAGATGCTCCGTCGGGGTAAGCCGCTGTCTGAGCTCGGGATTGGTTGAGAACATTGCGCGGCTGATCCTGACGACCGCCGTCGTAGCTTTTCTCTGGAGGTACCGGTGATGGATTCAATGCAGACTAGCGACCCTTTGGTCGAGTGTAAGAAGATCGTCGCCGACTTCTTCAAGTACGACGATCTGAAGATCAAGATGTGGTGGACGTCAGCTAATCCTCTTCTGGGGAACGTCCCACCAGAGTTCATGGTCAAGGCTGGAAGGTCTGACAAGCTGCTCAAGGTCATCAGGGGATGGAGGGCGGGCAATTGAGGTGCGTTCTCTTTTTAGATATGGACGGTGTGCTCAACAGCCACTTCCACTCGGTGCGTCAGGACGATTTCCCGGTGCCAGAGTACCCAGTGGGGGCTGACGACACGCATGAAGCCGACATGCGTCGCATGATGTCTGACGTTGATCCCTACTTGGCGTGGAACCTGGGCTTCATCGCCAGGCACGTCAAGAATCTCGAGATTGTCATCAGCTCGACCTGGCGGAGAGCCTTCACTCTCCCGCAGTTCCAGGAGCTGTTTACCGAGCGACTGAAACTCAGAGACATCAGGGTAGTTGGAGCGACTCCTGCTGTAGTCGATGGTCAGAAGTTATCGGAGCACGTGCCACGTATCGCCCAGATCGACGCGTATCGCAAAGAGCACAAACTCGAGTGGTCTGAGTGCGTGATCCTAGACGATCACAGTGTCGCACCTAACATGGACTACAAAGACGAGGTGCCTTCACGGTGGATGCCCGAGGATCCAAAGTGGGAAGAGCGCTTCGTACAGACCGACCAGCGTGACGGCCTGATCTATTCCCGGTCGTGGGACGTGATCACCAAGTTCATTGGCTGGGATGCTTTCAAACCACCCGTTTGTCTGATGTGAGAAGCTATGGCTAGATACGACTGGGAAGATGTTGAGATGCAGAACGTCCCTCTGGAAGATCTGAGGGACGTCGTCGATGCGTTGGATCATCCCAGCCCGGACAAACCCGACTGGGAGAAAGAGAAGGTGTGCAGTGACCAGTAGAGACTTTGTGTATTGGCTCCAAGGCTACTTCGAGATCTCGGAAGCAGCGACACTCTCTGAGGCTCAAACCAAGATCGTGCGCAACCATCTCAACATGGTCTTCAAGCACGAGATCGATCCGAGTCACGGCGATGCTGCACATCAAGCCGCGCTTAGTGAAGCTCACCAGGGAGGTGGAGCCCCTGCGCACGGACCCTTTCCCTCTGGAAAGCCTCTTTACCGGTGTTGACTGGCGGGAGAATCCGCAGGGGCTGCTCAACTGCTAAGGGCCCACCACGATGGAACTCGAAGACTTCAAGAAGCTAGCGCATGAAGCCCTCGGCATCGGCGAGCAGATGACTTTCGCTAAGGCGATGGATGGCGAGACCATCTGCGTCTCTAATGGGAATCTCTCTCCAGGCAAGCCCTGCTACTTCGATAAAGAGGGCAACGTCACGCAGCTGTTGCCTATTGAGGCGCAGGATAGCCTCGTGGTGATTGGCATCGCCATCTCCGCCGACAAGGTGCTCATCCAAGGGCAGTCCGTCTTTAAGCTCTAAAGCTCTAAAGCTGGTAAAAGCTTGTGAACGACAGCTTTTAGGAGGCACCAGTGAATGAGCCAGGAAGACTACGTCAGAAAACTAATGCGCGATGCTACCGGGATGGTGGCTCCGGGTAAGAGCCCCGAGCTCGATGCCATGGCAGCCGTGAAAGAGATCATTGCGTCGTACGAGCACACGGTGGCTCGTGACTACAACGAGATCTCCCGCCTGATCAAAATCCAGTCGATCGAAGCGATCAAAGGCATCCTCCGGGCCCACCGGGTGAAGGGGCTTAGCGGTGCGCTCGATCTACATCTCAAGATCAGTGACCGCCAGAGCATGAGGATTCTGATCACCAACGAGGACTTAGGTGTTACGTAAACACAAGAACAACACGACGGTGGCTATCGAGGTTCTGCACTTTCGCTTCATCAAAGAGAACCGCACCTGCAAGCTCAGTGTGCGGTGGTGGAACATCAGCACCAGAAACCCGCCACGCCCAATGGCCATTGAGCAGAAGTTCACCATCGGGCTGGAGGCTTGGTCGGATTGGGAGCCCTACCACTACGGTGTCAGTCTCGAAACTATCGTTGAAGAGCCCACGGAAACGTGAGACTTATTTAGGTATATAATCTTCGGAGGACAATACGATGTTTAAGCGGTTTCTAGTTGTGTTCGTTGCGACGTTGTTGGCGTTTGGAGGGGATAGCTATGCTGGGAACACCTACTCTTCTGGCAGCAAGTCTAGTTCGAGTAGCTCTCGTTCTAGTTCTTCTTCAAGCAAAAGTTATTCCTCTGGAAGCCGGTCTTCTAGCTCTAGTCCCAGTCGAAGCTCTGGTAGTAAGTCTTACAGCTCTGGCTCGTCGTCATCTTCTTCTAAGCCAAGCTACAGTTCCGGATCCAAGAGCTATTCATCTGGGTCGTCGTCAAAGGCTAAGAGTAGTACGTCCACTCCCAACGGCAGCTGGTTCAGCAAACCGAAAGTAACGACCCCGACGCTCGACAGCAAAGCGGGCTCGTCGCTTAAGTACGCTCAGGCACAGCAGCCACTACCGCAGCCCCAAAAGACGCTCGCTACGCCCGAGACGGTCAAGCCGACGTATAAGCTCAGCGACCCGCAGACGCGGGAAACTAAGAGACGCAGCTTCTACAGCGACTACCAGTCACGGCCGGCGCCTGCGCAGACGGTCGTCTACCAAGACAACTTTAGTCCGTTCTTCTGGATGTGGATGATGGACCGCTCGGCCGACGATCGCGCCAAGTGGGCCTACAACCACAAGAACGATATGGACCCTACGCGCCTCGCTGAGCTCAAAGCCAAGGACGCGGAGCTCGACGCTAAGCTCAAGGCTCTGGAGGCCCAAGGCGCCGCTGCAGACCCCAACTACAAGCCCGAAGGTCTCGACGACGACCTCGTCTACGACAAGGCTGCTGAGCCTGAGAAGCCCGCGTCTAAGCCCTTCCCCTGGGGCCGCTTCTTCGGGTGGACGTTTGGACTGGCAGCCCTGGGTGGTGCTGCCTACCTGATCTTCTTTCGCAAATGGAAGCACGCGTAGCTTCATTGTCGTCGAGACGATCATTACGTTTGTCTCAGCTGTACTCGAGCTTCTGGGCGAGTTGCTCTTCATTTTTCTATAGAGGTACTAAGTGGTCGAGAGACTGAAGCTCTACTGTGACTTAGACGGCGTCCTCGCTGACTTTGACAAGGCCTACCTCACCATCTCGGGTGGCATTCCCCACAAGGGTGACGACGAGTTTTGGGCCCGCATCAAGGCAGCCGAGGACTTTTGGCTGAACCTCGAGATGATGCCCGATGGTCCGAAGCTCTGGGACTACGTGAAGAGTCATCATTATGTAGTGATTCTTTCGTCCCCAGGAACGCACGACACGGAGCGGGCAGTCAGGCAGAAGCGCCAGTGGATCAAGAAGCACCTGGGTGAGCACGTGAACTTTGTCCCGAAAGAGGCCAAGTTCAAGCATCACTACGCCGACGATCGGTGCATCTTGATCGACGACTGGGCGCGCAACATCGAGCGTTGGACCAAAGCGGGCGGCATCGCCATTCACCACAAGAGCGCGGACGAAACGATCGCCGAGCTTCAGAAGTTGGGGCTTACCCATGCCGGCGTAGGATTATGAAGCTCTACGAGATCGACTACACGCGCCACCAGTTCGCAGCGAGAGGGCTCCTTGTCCTCAGCCAGTGGGACGCGATGGTCTATGAGCCTGAGGTCCCGGCTGTGCTGATCAGGATCAGGGGCGACAACCCAACCAAGATCAAGCACTTTGAGAAGATTGAACACCTAGACAAGTACACCGACATCATTGAGTTCAGCTTTGACGATGTCGACCCATCTAAGCGCATGGAAAAGCATAACGCGCTGATCACGAGCGAGATGGCCGAGAAGATCGTCGCCTTCTTCGCTAAGTACGAGAAGACGCACCTGATGGTGATCCACTGCCAAGGCGGTGTCTCACGCTCGAGTGCGGTCGGCTGCGCGTACGCCTACTTCAAGTTCGACCGAGAGCTCGAAGAAGATCTGCGCCAGACCAGCTGCTTTGTGCCCAATGCTTTTGTCTACCGTCAAGTCGTCGAAGCCGTTGAGCGCTACAGGGAGGCTATGTAATGGAGTTTGGCGTAAAGCTTATTTCGATCACACCGGATGCCGAGAAGACGATCGGGTATTGCGCTCGGGTATCTAGTCCGAACCAAGACAACCCCGACGTCTCGAAGCTCCTCGCCTACTGCGCCAAGCATGGACACTGGAGCGTCTTCCAGTTGGCGCACATGGTGATTGAGATCGATACAAGCAGGGGGCTCTCGCCTCAGATCTTACGCCACGCTTCTTTTAGTTTCCAAGAGTTCAGCCAGCGCTACGCTGCGGTCGACGACTCCGGTGTGAAGATCTACGCTGCAAGGCGTCAGGATACGAAGAACCGTCAGAACTCGATCGACGATCTCCCCGAAGCAGTGCAGGTCGAATGGGGTGTGCGTCAGCTCAAGGCCTGGCGGTTTTGTTTTGAGCAGTATCAGTGGGCACTCGACAACGAGATCGCCAAAGAGTGCGCGAGGTTTGTGCTGCCGCTCAGCTGCAGCACCAGGATGTATATGGCGGGGTCTATTCGCTCCTGGATTCACTATCTACAGGCGCGTACAGATCCGTCGGCGCAAAAGGAGCACCGTGACATCGCAAACGGCATTAAAAGAATCTTCGTCGAGCAGTTACCAACCGTCTCTAAAGCACTATGTTGGGAGGTTTCGGATGTCTGAAGGTAAAACGTTGTGGCAGATCTTTAACAGCAAGAAAGAGGTGACGCCGGAGTACTACAATCCGATCAGGGCTCGCGTCGACAGTCTCGTCAAAGTCGACAAGATTGATTTTCGCAACACCCAGTTCGTGATCGACAGTATCCGCGAGTACACCCGTGAGGTTGGTGGTGCTAAGCACGTCTTCACAGATTATTACCTGCGAGGCGGCGATAGCCCGACCAAGGTCCGCGTTATGCAGGATGGCACGGTCGTTCTGATCAAGCAGTTCGACGAGCTCAACTTTGACGACGGCTTCCTCGCAGTCGTCAACGACGACAACGGGCAGTTCGAGATCAAAGACGACGACACAGGCAAAGTCGATCTCTACAAGCGTCTGCAAGATCTCCGAGGGCCTTGGGATGTCGACGTCGTCAAGCTCGAAGACAAGAGCGGGGACGGCAAGCTCTCGAAAGACGAGGTCCACAACCTCAAGGTCGACTACTGGGACTACTGGCGCCAAGCGCACAATGAAGTCAACGAGCCCTACACGGAGTATCTCTTCGTCGAGATGGCAAAGCCCGAGGGACAGTTTACTCTGTGGCGTGGGACCGAGATCGACCCCCAGGCTGTGACGATCTTCTAAGAGGAGGCTAAGCTTTGAAAGACTTCAACGACACCGTCGGCAAAGACACGATGGAGCGGATGTGGGCAGGCTGTGACGACGCCATCGAGACGTACGTCAAGTTTGATACACTGTATAATGACGTCCCCGAAGAGTTCAAAGATGTCGACGTTGCGGTCGCTGAATTCCACATGTTCCCCGATGATAAACGCGAAGCCATTCTCAAGTGGCTCAACCGAAAGGGTGCGAATCGATGATCAGTACTATCGTAGCGATCGTGGCAGGACTTCTCTTCACGATGTTTTTATTCAACCGTCAGGCGCTTCGTAACGTCCTAGCGGCCGTCTCGGGGCAGATGGGTAAGCTCGGCTTCATGGCGCTCAAGGCTGATCCAGCGTCTGTCTACCGGGCGCAGATCGACGAGTCGAGCGAGCAGCTCAGAGACGCCAACAAGGGCCTTGAGAAGTATCGTGCGCTGATCATGGCGCTCAACCGTCGGGTCGTCGAGGCCACGAAGGAGCAGGCGCTCTTTGAGTCCCGCATCAAGGCGGCCCTTAGCACAGGCGATGAGGCGCGTGCCAAAGTCCATGCTGCAGAGCTTGGGCGCATCGAGACCAAGCTTGCCGAGTATCAGGCCCAGCACAAGACCTACCAGGAGACCTACGACGCCCAGATCGTGAAGGTCAAAAAGATCCAGGAGCAGATCGTCAAGGCTCGCGAGAAAGCCAATAGCCTCGGTGCTGACCTTCAGATCAGCAAGGCTGAAGCAGAGCTGACAGACTTGACAGAGAAGTTTAACAGCAGCTCGGTCAACGCTCTCGACTTCTCGGCAGCTGAGACCGAGATGCAGAGCCAGATCGACGAGAACCGGTCTAAAGCTCTGGTCGCCAAAGACCTGCAAAGCCCCCCGACGATCTACGAGGAAGAGGCGCTCCAGGCTGAGTCCGACCGCACCGATGCAGTGCTCGCACGCTTCAAGAAAGCTTAAGGGGCAGTCGTGGTCGTAGAGAGGTCGCGGGCTATGGAGTATTTTATCTGGGCCCTCACAGCGCTGATGCTGATGACGGGCCTGGCCTTTTGCATCTTCTCGATCAAAAGCTACCGTCAGCTTCTGCTCGAGCGCGCAGACCTTAGCACTAGGGTCTCGGAGTTTGAGCGCACCAAGACTGAGCTCGAGGCTTACGTCAAGATCGCCGACGATCACAAGGTGGGGCTTGAAAGGGAGAGGGCTGAACTTGCAGCAGACAAAGAGCAGCTGGTCACCGACCGGATCGAGCTGGCTAAACGAGAAGTCGAGTTGGAGCAGGTCGTTTCGTCTCTTTCCAGAAGAAGAGCCGAGGCTGAGGG
>Ga0163152_10006196_pt1 | contig 13614 bp, 4 predicted proteins | sample OliLakLV19MP8IB2_FD_148635 | JGI IMG/M metagenome (GOLD analysis project Ga0163152, IMG submission 148635) | Freshwater microbial mat bacterial communities from Lake Vanda, McMurdo Dry Valleys, Antarctica - Oligotrophic Lake LV.19.MP8.IB-2 | ecosystem: Environmental > Aquatic > Freshwater > Lake... | reverse complement strand
GCGACCACGACCATTCCCGACAACACACCGAACTCGAGCCTGCTTGCAGCCTACGACGAAACCAAAGACCGTATCGTGCTGACCTTTGGCCGCGGCAACAACCCCGAGAACAAGCGAATCTGGGAGTTCAATCCGGCGTCGGCAAAAAAGGGCCTGGGACAGTCTTCCTATGTGACCCGTTACTTTAGTGACGCGCCTCCCACTTTCGGGGGAATGCCCTGCTTCGATCCCGAGCGGCGCGAAATCGTGGAACACGGTGGCATCCATGTATGGAACCACGACATCAATGAACGGACCTCCGTTCGTGAGCGCACCTCGCAGGACGTGTTCGTGTACCGCCTCGCCACCGACAGCTGGGCGCGCGTTTCTCCTTCCTTTGACCACACCGGATCGGGTCACGCCAATGGCCCCTCGCTCGAGCGCAAAGGTGTCTTCGCACAAGGTGGCTACTTCCTGCGCGGGTACAACGGGCACTGGGAAGAGTGGCTGACGTCCTTCACGAGCTGGCTGTTCCGCGATGGCAAATGGAGCCGCCTGTTCGACACAGACATCACGCGCAAATACCGCACGAACTCGAACTGGGAAAGCGGGACCAACTACCAGTCAGGCTTCAACAACTCAAACGCGCTGTTTGACTCCGCAACGAACAAGGAAACGCTCCACGTCATCCACCAGACCGACTGGAACAACTCCAGTCCCACCATCGGCCGCGGCCGCCCCGTCTACCTGCGCTCGTTCGACGGAGTCGGCTGGGACACCAATACAATGGATGTTTCCGACATCACCTTTCCCGACCACCGGTGTGCCAACGCGACGTTCACACCGGAATCGAACTGGCATTTCGGATTCAACAGTGGATTGAATTTTTCCACGACCAGCACGCCGTGGGGAATATTCATCAAAGGCCCTTCATTCAAGGCGAATATCCCCTGGGATCCCAACAGCGGCAGCACGAACTGCAATGCCAGTTGGAGTGTTCGGTACGCCCGGTCGCCCTTCATGATCGCCGCCAAGGAATCCGGGTCCTGGAAGGTGCGCGAGCTGAAGGCGCCGGGAAGCGGAGGGCCCTTCGACCCGCTGAAATGGTGTGCGACCGTGGGCACCTCGGTGGCGAACCCCGACCTGCACGCGAATTTCAAGAACACGGCGCCGAAAATGGTGTGGGACGACGCCAATCAGCGGCTGCTGCTTGTGGCTACACAAGGGGAGCGCGAGGTCTATTATCAGAAGAACATCCAGGCCATCAAACGCAAGGACGACGTCGATCCCACCAAGCGCTGCTTTTATGTGGAAAACATCACAGCACCTTTCCCGAACAGCGCATGGAACGAGATGTCGGCCTATTCGAACGCGTACGACACGCCCGTGTGGGATCCCGTGCGTGGCAAACTCATGGTGCTTTCATCGGCCTGGACAACCAACGCGCAGGGCGACCGTGGCTATGCCGCGGGAGCGAATGGCTACATCTGGGAACTGGACGTGAAAACCGCGAACAGCACCACGCCCGGCCTTTGGAAATACCGCCCGCTCCCCGAAGAGTTCAAGCGTTGGACGGTGCTCCAGGGCAACCCCATCCGCTTCGCGCAGCCCATACCGGGCAAGCCCAGTGAGTTCCTCATCATGGCCGACGTAGAGGTCCATGACCGCGAGAGACCCATGTCGAACGCTTACATTCTTAAAGTCACAGACGCCGCCATCACACTTCGCCCCGTGCCACCGCGCTTTGGACTCACCATGGGTGCCGACCGCACATCAGGTTACCTGAGTGTGCCAGGCGATCTGGGAGACGTGGACACGACACTCGGCGCCACCACCCTCTACCAGGGACGCCGCAAGATTGCGGACGACATCACCGGCGAACACACACTTTTTGTCGTGTACGGAACGTCAACCTACAGCGTGTACATGGACGGAAACCCAACACCCCTCGTGGCGAACGCGCCATGGTCAGGCTCTACCGGCGATGGCATCTACCTGCAGAATTTTTACCTGGGTGCACGTTGGGGACACTACGTCCGCAATAGCGAGTACACGGCGCGGCAGTTCATGGGCATCGGCAACACGCGAGTGGAAGTGGACTGGTTGCGCGTGTTCGACAAGCCGCTTGACGCCACGGAAATGAATCAATGGCATCAGAAAGAGGACGACCCCCAATGAAGGTGATCGCACTCCTGAAAAATGCGGCCGCCTCAATTTCCTGCGCCTTGGCGTTTGCCGTCGCTTCCGTTGGCTGCGATTCACTCTCAGGCGGAAAAACTGCGTCCGTGCCCAAGGGCTACGAGTTCGCGGGCGCGCGCATGCTCGTGCCGAACGACGACGGAACCTACAATCTCACCTGGCCCGTCGCACCCTTGAAGGAGGCCACCTACCGCATCTTCGAAAAGCAAGAGGGACAGGATTTCGATTGGAACAAACCCGCGAGCCAGACGAAAGAGACGCTCTGGCGCACGGCCGATCTCAGGCTGTCACCTTCGCGCTGTTACGCCGTGCGCTTCGCGGCGACAGGCTTTGACAACGACGTGAACACCAAGGCGCTCTGCACGCCAAAATCGACTTACGCGTTCGGCGGCCTCAAAGGTGTCACGCGCACGGAAGAAGGCGCGTGGTTGCTTGACTGGGACGTGGCTCCTTTCAAGAGCGGTGTGTCTTACCGCGTGTACGGAGCCGACCCAAGCGGCGCCATCGAGCAGACAGCGCTGCGCGAGGTGACAGAAAATCAGACTCGCGTCGGACCTTTTCCTCTCGGCGTGGTGAAGTGTTTCGTTGTCCGCCTCATGCTGGGCGGCAAACCCGGTGCCGACACGAACACAAAGACAAAATGCACCGACGCCAACCAACTGAAAGGCTTTACCGGCATCGAGTCGGCGGAATCCCCCGCGACGGGCGTGGTTCGCCTCACGTGGACCGCGTCTCAGAACGATGACGTGATGGGTTACCTCGTCTACAGAGGAGACACCTTTTCGGAGGTCGTCGCGAAGGTGGAACCGCGCCAGGTCGGCAGCGCGACGCTCAAGGATCTTGAACCAGGCACGTTCGTGACCTTTGGCGTCCGCGCTCTCAACGCGCGCGGAATCGAAGATGCGAACAAGCGCACAGTCTCGGTGACCGTAAAGGATCAGCGTCCACTGAAATTCGCGGGACTGCAGGCTGCGAACGTGTCGGGCCGTGGCGAGGCTTTGTTGCGTTGGACCGCGCACCCTGCGGCTGCTTCCTACCGCGTGTACTCCTGGTCGGGCGAAGCCGGCGGCCGCCCGTTCGTGTCATTCACCGCTCCCCTTCAGACCGTGCAAGCCGACCTGAAAGAAGGCACCGTCGAGCACCGCGTGCGCGGACTCGGCGACGAAATGTCACACGCGTTCGTGGTGCGCGCCGTGTCAAAGTTCGACGTGGAAGATGCCAACGAAACCACACTTGCCGTGATGCTGCCCGATCAGGGCTCCCCTCTTTTCAAGGGCGTAAAATCGGCCGCCAACGTCGGTGGAAAAATCCAGATCAATTGGGATCCGCCTTTGGGTCAGGTGAGCCGCTACAAGATTTACCGTGCGCAGGGCAGCGTGGGAGCCATCGATTTTTCCAGCACGACCCTGCCCACGGAGCCCGGAAATTCAAACTCGGCCATCCTCTCTGGTTTCCAGGCGAACCGCGCCTACACCTTCGTGGTGCGCGCAGAAGATCAAAACGGCAACCTCGACTCCAACACGCAGGCAGTGACCATCGTGGCGGGCCAACAGAGTCTGCCGGAATTCGCGGGATACGTGAGCGTGCTGCCCGGGAGCGAAGGACAGATAAAGGTCACGTGGCTTTCCAGCATCAGTGCCAGCATGAAGAATTATCTCGTGCAGTGGCGTCGACCCGGAACCGTGGAATGGGGCACCATCACTGAAACGCACGCAGCCGTTTCCACCAAGATGGTGACCATCATGGGGCTCGCGAGCAAGACACGTTACGAAGTGCGCGTGCGCGCGGTCGACCTGTACGGCAATGAGTCCGTGAATGACGAGATACGCACTGTGACTACAGTCGACGAAACTCCGCCCGACTTTGGCGGCGTGCTTTCCGCAGCGCAGGCGCCCGGAGCGGCCACCATCACCGTTCACTGGCAGGAGCGTTCCACCGACGACATCGATCATTTCCGGATTTATTGGTCGGAAACGCCTCTCAACACCTACATGTTGGGCTCGCTGAGCTACAAGAAGGCGATGCCAACGTCGCCCACTCGCGTGTTCATCTCGCCGGTGGTGGATGGCACGTCAACGAGTTTCGAGGTCACCAGCCTCACCAAGGGCAAGACGTATTATTTCGTGGCGCATGCGGTGGATTCATCGGGCAACGAATCGGGCGATGCGGGCCAGTTCGTGCAAGTGTCCACTGCAGTGCTCAACTCGTTTCCCTCCATCGCGGCAAGCCTGCCCGGTGTGAGATCTCCCGAGCGCGAGTCTGCAGAGACTATTGTGCTCACAGCCTCCGATGTGAACCAGGGAGACGCGCTCACGATAGAACAGGTGAGCACCACCTGTCCGTCGGGATTCAATCTGCCCACGATGACAGTCCAGGCGCAATCCGGCAGAACACGGACGGCGCGCATCGACTGGACTCCCTCGCAGAATTTCATCGAGTCGAACCGCCCCGATCGCACATGCTCCGCCACTTACCGCGTGGGTGACGGCGAGAGCTTCTCTCCGAACCAGATCCTCACGTTCTCATCGTACAACCGCGAGCCGCGCTTGCTGACGGTGAACATCACGCCGCAGTCCGGCGGATTCCGCCGTTACCGCAACCTCGAGTGCACCGCCACCGCCTTGGACGACGATGGCAACGGACTCACGTACCAATATCAGTGGCACAAGAACGACCTGCCACTCGTGGGGCAGACATCGGCAACACTCACGACCGCGGCCGGCGCATTCACACCCAACGACAAGATGACCTGCCGCGCTTCGGCATTCGATGACCACGCGCGCGTAGAAGCGGCGAGCGCCATCATCACCTTCGGCAACGATGCGCCTGTGTTGGCAGGTGTCGGCGTGTCGGAGGATGGCGGACTTTCGCCCATCAACGTGGGCGACAGAATAGCCTGCAACTGGAATGTGAACGACGCGGACAATGACCCCGTTGTGCTGGAATCGCTGATTGTGGAAGGCTCCGACGACGGGCAGTCGAACTGGGCACCGCTCGGTTTCAACACCGACACCTGTTCGATCGTGCAGGCCACGCGCCGCTGCTTCACGGTGTCGACGGCCGCGAAACGCAAGTACCTGCGCTGCCGTGTGACGTCCATCTCCGACGGCTTTTCGGTGACGCCCGGTGCATCCTCGCAAAGCAACGCCCAAGTGGCCAACGGAACACCGTCCCTCACCTCCGTCGTCATCACGCCCGCGGGAACCATTGCGCGTGGCAACACCCTCACGTGCCAGGTGGATTCCACCGACCCGGACGGCGACCCGCTGGTGACGCCGCCGTCTATCCAATGGACGCGTGACAACGTAGCGATTCCGGGCGCCACGCAGGCGACCTACTCGGTGGATCTGGCGGATCGTGGCAAGGCACTGCGCTGTGCCGCGACGTTACTTTACAACGCTGACGGTTTTGGTTCCCCGGCGTCAGCGAGTGTCATCAGCGCGCAGCGGACCTACACCAACTCCAATCCGGTCATCACACAGGTGGGCGTCGTGCCCGCGACCAATGTCATGTCAGGCACGATGCTCACCTGCTCGCCCGTGGTGTCCGATCCCGACGACGACACGGTCCAGCTTGGTGCGCCTTACAGCTCCTTCACGTGGTATTCGAACTCGGGCACGGGCAACCAGGAGATCGCGGGGCAGACGAACTCCACACTAGTTGTGACGCAGGATCTGCGCGGCAAGGACGTGCGCTGCGCCTATGGACTTGCCGCAAACAGCGACGGCCGAGGCGCCGACGCCGTGAGCCAGGTGCTGTCGGTGAACAAGGTCACGCCCGGCAACTCCTCGCCCGTGATTTCGGACGTGAGTGTGAGTGCCACAGCGAGCCCTGCGGTCACTGGGACAGTTCTCACCTGCAATCGCACCGTGACCGACCCCGATGGCGATGCATTGGTGGACAACCCGCGCTACGCGTGGAGGGCAAACGGCACAACCATAGCCGGCGCCGCCTCGCAGACATATGTCATGCGGCGTGGCGACCGCGCCAAACAGGTGACCTGTGGAGTGTCACTGGCCGCCAATGCCGATGGTCGCCTGTCCACGGCAGTGCCCGAAGTCGCCTCAACAAACAACGTCGTGAGCATCAACAGTCAGCCCGCGGCGGCAAACGTGCTCGTGACGTCGCTGCAGGCGGCTCCTTACTATCCTGGCACCATTCTCTCCTGCGGCAACTACTCGCTCGACGATGCCGACTTCGATCCGCTGTTCCCTTCGTTCAAGTGGTACCTTAACGAGGCAGAAATCCCGGGTGAAACGGCCGCCGATTATACTGCACGCAGCGCCGATCGCGCGGGGCAGATTCGTTGTGCTGTGTTCCTCGCGGCAAACGCCGATGGATTTGGCAGCACAGAGGCCACGACAAAATCGGGCAATGCGTACCTTGTTCAGAACCGGGACGCAGTGAACACGTTCACCCCTTTGGTGGACGTTGTGGGCGGCGGACAGGCTTACAAAACCGCAACGCTGCGCTGCCGCGCGCCAAGCTCCGTGCTGGTTCGCGACCCTGACGGCGACACCGTCACAGACAGGTTTGTCTGGAGAAAAGGCGGAGCCTTGTTTCCGGGAACGGACGCCAACGGAACAACGTCGCCCGATCTTTCGCTCGCCTCTGATGCGACACTCGTGCCAGGTGGAGTCATCACCTGCAGCATGCGCATTGATGATGGGCGCTCGGTGGTGACCACCGGCGAATCGTCGAGCACCGTCGTTGCCAACCGCTCGCCGGTGGCAACGTCACTTCCGATTTCGGTCACTCCCTCCACCATTTACTCGCCTGCCAACGGACAGGTGCTCACCTGCAACGCGCCAACGTTCACCGACGCGGATGGCGACACAGTCACCATCCGCCACAACTGGCGTCTGCGCAGACCCAATACGAACAACGGTAACTGGATGTTGATGGCATCGAACCTCGCTGCAAACACGGTGACCTTCGCGCAGGGCACCGCCTATGACTGGAGGAAAGGCGACGAATTGGTCTGTTCGGTGACAGTGACCGACGGCACCGCGACCCTTTCGAGCCAAGACTATCCGACAACAAACGGTTCGGGGCTCACGTTGACGCTTTCCACTGCGAATGTGGTGAACAACGCACCGGTGGGAACCTTCAAGTGCAATGGCAACAACACCACCGTGGTGGGCTACGCGAACGCGTCATTCGGACCCACGGATGATTGCATCACCACGAACACCATCACTGATGGCGACAGCGATGCCATCACCTACTTCGCGTCCACCGACCCTACAAAGACCACGTGCCCCGACGTGGGAACGAAAATCCTTATCGATCCCACCGATGGCCGCATCTCGGGACTCATACCCACCTCAGCCTGTCAGCTCACCATTGGCGCGCAAGACACTTCAAACGTCGCTGTGCGCACCACAGCGGGCGGCGCGCTCGCAGAGGCGACGATCTCCATCCAATTGCCATTCACGGCCGTGATGAGCGACCCCTCGCTCGACTCGGCATGCGTGGTTTCGGTTCCCACGTCGTTTGCGGCGGGCAATGTGGGCTTCGGTGGCAGTAACTTCGTCTTCAGCGCGCTTGTGGGCGGCCCGCAGACGCACACGGGAGCCAACACCGCGAGCGGCGTCATGACGGGAACCCTCAACCCCGCCGGAGGCGGTGGCTCGGCCACTGCGACGTGGAACGTGACGGGTTCAGCCGGTGGATTCTTCAGTCCGGTGACAAAGGCTTTCACGGTGGTGGATTCACCTGCATCGCCCGATGTGTCCACAACACCGCTTGCCATGCCCGGACTTCAGGCCCCACCAAAATTCGACAACACAGGCAATCGGGCCGCATCGTGCGGGCTCGCGAACTGCGCGGGTGCGCAAGGCGTGGTGGCGAGCGGCTACGGGCACTCGTGTTCGGTCACCTCCGCAGGTGATCTGTACTGCTGGGGTCAGAACGGAACAGGCGAACTTGGACAAGGAAACACGACGACACCCAGCCCCTCGCTGCCGGTGGCCGTGCCACTTGGCGGAAGCGACAAGTCCGGCGTGGTGGTCGCGGGCGGAACTGTCCTTCTGGACGTCGCGCACACCTGCGCGGTCATCGAAGATCGTTCCACGAACCCCTTTACCAACAAGGGAGTGAAGTGCTGGGGCAACAATGCTTACGGCCAGCTCGGTACGGGCACCATACCACTCGTGGCGCCGTTCAACGTCACCAGCCCTGCCCAGGTGCAAGGACTCACGGGAGGAACAGGAACCAGCGCCGTGCGTGCGCTGGTGGCGGGTGGCGCTTACACCTGCGCGCTCATGAATTACACCAACGGGGTGACCGGCGGATCGGTGAAATGCTGGGGCGCCAATGACAAAGGCCAACTCGGGACTGGTACGACGCAGACTGAAGCCGCTCCCGCGCCAGTGCTCACCTTTGAGACCTCGGGTGCACTCGCGATTGCCGCCGGGTACCGCCACACGTGCGCGGTGACCAACGTGCGCACGGTGAAGTGCTGGGGTGAAAATGAGCACCTGCAGCTCGGTGTGCAGAACTCCTTTGGGCAAGGAACCATCAAAACCAGCCCCACGGAGGTGCCGAACCTCACAAACGTCGTGTCCATCACCGCGGGCGACAGACACACCTGCGCACTGCGCGACAACGGCGAAGTGAAGTGCTGGGGAGCACAGTCAGAAGGACGCCTCGGCAACAGCCAGCTGGGCGGTAGCACTGAAATCCCGCAACCCCTGGTGGGCAGCATCATTCCGGGCTTCAAGGCGACGGCCCTCTCAGCGGGCTCGGCCCACACCTGTGCCATCGTGGAGGGCGGCGGTGCTCGATGCTGGGGTAACAATCAACAGGGCCAGGTGGGCGACAACTCCTCGGCCAACAACAAGAGTGAACCCGTGCAGGTGCTCGACCTCAATAGTCAGGCTGTGGCAGTGGAAGCGGGATATGCGCACACGTGCTTTTTGAAGAACACTGGTGGCGTGTCCTGTTTCGGTTTCTACAACGCCATCGGGCTCGAACTTGGACAAAGAAAACCTGTCAACAACGCCATGCCAGTCTCGGCCTTGGGCATTCCTGCCGCGCAGTTTCTCAACTGTCGTGCCCTGCGCATCCTCAAGGAGTGAAGGCTCGCGCTCAGCGGAGGAACTCCACTCTGCCAACCGTTTGACTCGGCAACTGCTGCGCCTCCTGCCGCGCTCTTGTCGCGCCGAAGCCTCCTGTCGAACGGGAGAACCGGGAGTGGAGTGACGACAGTATGCAAGAAGACGCCAGAGGATCAGGAGAAGACGTCGCGCCGGACGTGGCGCCCTTCCTGCGTCTCGATGAGCTGCGCCAACGCGTGCAGGAAAACGACGCCACCGGAATAGAAAGCGATGGCAGCAGGATTTTTGAGCCCTGCCCAATGCCAGAGGAAACCGTGCTCGCGCTTTGGGATCTGGAAACTGAGCTGCGGCGCATCGCCCAACGCGAACGCACGCGATCGCAAGGTATCGCTCGTGCACTGCTGGGTTGCTTCCTCTTTGTGGGGCTGGGCCTTTGGAAATCGATCACCATGAAAGCGCAACGGCGCAGATTTGCGGCACTGGGTGTTGCCTTGGAACGCGAAAAAGAGCGTTCCATCGAGCTTGCGGGCTTTGACAAGCCACGGCCCGACCCCGCCGCGCGCAGTTACCTTGTCGCATTCGTGCGGACACATGCGGAGCGTGTGTGCATGTCGCTCGCTGCCACGCCGCGCACAAACCCATGGGCGCGTCTGTGCGCCGAAGACAGCCGGTTGCTTGTCCTTTTTCGCTGGTTCACTTTGGAATTGAACTATGTGCGCGGTCGCAACGAACGGCTGCGCCTATCGCTCATCCGCAAAGGCAACGCCCCTGCGCAGGAGGAGTGAGGAGAATTCGCCATCTGGCAAGCAATTTCCGCAAGGCGGCTCCCAAGGGAGCCGCTTTTTTTTCGTCTCATCACTCGCATTTCAAACGATTGAAAATAATTTTTCCTGAATTCACAAGTGTCTATGGGCTCCACCCAAAAAACCACCTTCATAGCCTCGTCGTTACTTTAAGGGAGCCGCTGAAGCCCCCTGTCACGAAATTTAATCAGATGAGGTCCCTTCGAGATGTTGAATCGGAACCAGAAAACACGATTGATTGCCACGTTTATTTCCAGCGTCGGAATGGTACAGGCATGCGGCGCAAACGCCGACAGATTCCTGAGCCCGGACGACATCGCGGCCGGGTTTGCGGACCTCGAAAATAATCCTTTGCGAGTCCTGGAAGCCAGCGCAGCTTTGCCTCTCACCCGTTCGATGCCGTCCGCCGACGACATATTCAAAGGTCTCAAGCCACTTTCTTTTGGCAACGAGCGAGCGCCTGCAGGCGCTTCCGCAGGTGTTGACCTTCGCGCCTTCGACACCCCCGTGAAGGATCAGGGGCAAGAGGGCCTGTGCACGGCATTCGCGGCAACGAGTGTCCTCGAGCATATGTCGCGTCGAGTCCGTGGCATTTCTCTCGACCTTTCCGAGCGCCACCACTGGAACAATTACAAAGTCTACGCCACGGTGGAATCGGCAAAAGCCGCGGTGGCCAACTGGCTCACTTTCGAATCGTACTGGCCCTATAAGAGCAACATCCCACAATCGAGCCATGAAGCCGACCTCATCGCCCGCGCAGATTCCTATGAAGTTCTTGACGATGTGAACAAGGTCTACACGCTGCTCGACGCGAAACAGCCGCTCATGCTCGGATTTGACACAACGACAGAACTTCAAAACGTGGGCGTCAATGGCCTTATTCCCGCAGAGGGACCTGAATCCGGCTTGGGACACGCTGTGGCCGTCGTAGGCTATCAGAACAGGGCAGACATCGCAGGTGGCGGATACTTCATCCTCAAAAACTCGTGGTCGGAACGCTCAGGCGACAAAGGCTACTTCTACATGCCGTACAAATACTGCGAGCTGCACCGCTGCGGATTCGTCGCTCTGCACGGGATTGATTTGGGCAAAGTGGCAAGCATTATTCCGCCCGACCCTGTCAGCACTACGCTCGATCTGCGGATTTCCAGCGTGACAACGAAACGCTCACCAGCCGACAGCGGCAACCGCCGGTGGACGAGCATCTTCACAAGACTCGAAGGCGCCGACATCAGCAAAGTGGCCGAAGTGGTCTGGCAGTACGATCCTGCTTTGGGAGAGCAGGCCGTGAGCAGCGCTTCGACAGGATTCCGTGACAATATCTGTACCTATGGCCAAACGAATTGGGCCTACCTGCGTGGCGCGCTCGTTCGTCTCAAGGATGGCAGGACTGTTTCGCTCGGTGGCAAAAAAGTCGGTGCCGAAGATGCGTCGTTCCTTTCGTCACTCCTGCGCGTATCGAACAGCGCCACGCCGCGCGATACGAACAATTTCACATCGCTCTCCACTCGGGTCGAGGGAGCCGGCGCGAACCTCGTTCAGTCGGTGGCCTACAACTACAGCGTTCAGTTCGGCGGCAAGTCCCAATTCGTTCAAACGGATGCCAACAACGCATTCGCGGATTCTGTGGATACATTTGGTCAATCGGGATGGAAATACCTGAAAAGTGTTGAAGTCACCTTGAACGATGGCTGCACACACTCGCTTGCGACACCCGTCGTCCCCTGACCAAAAAGAAACGCGCGTTGTTTCGCCAGCGACGCACGGCACTTTCTGCCGCATCGAACACCTCACCCGCGCCGATAGCTCAGCGTTCGAGATCAAAGGACACGCGGCAATGGTTTGACCGCATGCTGGTAACGGACAAGAGGAATACGATGCGGCAGATGTCTTCGGAAAAAATGCGAAAGATGTGCGCCAAGCTCGGCGTCGGATTTGTCACGGGCGGGTTCAAGCGGGCTCGCAAGGGAAATGGGTCAGCCTCCGGCACACTTGTGCCGGCTGGCACGCCGCCGCCGCGAGTCAAAGAAAAGAAACCCGCCGACGCAGGCACGGCGGGATCCCTGGACAACGACCCAAACCCGTTCGGTCGCGACGCGTTCGCACGTTCCCTTGAGCGCTCACGCGAGGTCTTACGCACCGAGCTTGCGCGGCTGGGAGAAAGTGCCGAACTTGAACTCGCCGAGGCATTCGCGGAGTTTCTCGATGGCGAGGCGAAGTCTTCGCCTGACTCGCTTTTCCACCTCGGCCACGCCATGGGCTTCGAGACACTGCAAAAAATCCTCGAAGCACTTGGCCCCACGCACCGTGAGGCGTTTGCAGGCGCCCTTGCAAACACCCTACCCGTGGCCATCGATGACCTGCAGGGAACGCTCATCGCGCGCCGCATGGCCGTGGGCGCGGAGACGCGCCGCATCCTGCGTCGAGAGAAGGCCGACTGGAACACACAACCTCTGCGTGCCGTTCTTCTCAAACTTTCCGAGGACCAGCTCAAGACCTGGGCTGCGGAAGAGACTGCGCCTGCACTGATCGCCTACGTCCTGAAAATCCTTCCCCAGGCGCGCGCGGCCGAACTCCTTCTTTCGCTGCCTGCGGGACTTTCACTCGACACGGCTGTCGCCCTCGACGGGCCCGAGGATGGCACCGAAGTGGCGCGTCTGGTGGAGCGACTCACGCCCTACGTGAAGAGGCGCAGCGAGGCATCGCGCAGCGACAGGCTTTTGCGCCATGCCGCGGTCAAAGCACGTGTGGAAGACGAGGAGCGGGTGCTTGCCATGCTGCCAAAGGCGAACTTTGAACTGCGCCGCGATCTCTTGCGCGAACGCGCCTTCCTGGCGGATCTGGCGTTCGTCCCTGCGGGGGATCTGCGCGCGGTGCTGGAAAAACGCACGCTCAAGGAACGCGTACAGTTGCTTTACCTTCTGCCGGAGGAAACACGCACACGCCTGCTGCGCAACTTTCCTGCCGGATCAAAGACACTCGAATCTCTTACGGTGGATCTTGAAGCGCTCGACATCTCCGGCGAACGCCGCGAAGCGCTGCTCACCACACGCGGCGCCGTGCTCACTCCGTTCCTGAAGGACGTGAGCGTGCGTCTTGCGGCCGATCCATCGGCTGTGAATGCGGTCATCCGCGGGATTGCCACAGCCGCCGGGGAACCCATACCCGACTGGGCAGTTGCACGGCCCGTGGCGCCGGTCTGAAGGTCGGACAAGGGAACGACAAACGAACAAAGGCAGCGAATGAAATCTATCGCTGCCTTTGTTTTTTTGAATTGCATTCTCGTTTGATTTGTTACTTTACAGACGGATATTCCGAAGCGGCGGGCGCCACCAGGGCCAGAAGTTTAGAGTACACCTCGGGCTTTGACTCCTGGAAGCGGCGCAGAAACCGAGTCGTTCTGGGGCCAGGAAAGCGCGTGCGGATATCACTGCCGCGTGAGCGCAGAAAGGTTTCGCTGTAGGCGCCAGTCTCCACGGCGAATGCGAGCGCCGTGGCGGACACCCACAATTTGCGGTGAGCAAGGTAACCGAGCAACGAACTTTCCGGGTAGGAACCCGCCTTCGGCTCCC
>Ga0163152_10006191_pt1 | contig 13624 bp, 11 predicted proteins | sample OliLakLV19MP8IB2_FD_148635 | JGI IMG/M metagenome (GOLD analysis project Ga0163152, IMG submission 148635) | Freshwater microbial mat bacterial communities from Lake Vanda, McMurdo Dry Valleys, Antarctica - Oligotrophic Lake LV.19.MP8.IB-2 | ecosystem: Environmental > Aquatic > Freshwater >... | reverse complement strand
CTCTGGGTCCATCCCAGCGATCATCACCCGAACGAAGAGGCCAACCGCCTGGCGGCCGACGCGATCGCCCGGCTACTGCGGGAGCAGCATCTGCTGCAAAAGCCGAGTGGGTAGTGAGTAGTGGTCAGTGGTTAGCGGAAACCACCGGAATTCTCTTCCCCCGCATCACCCCTACCCTGCCGGTTCGCTGCCGAGTAACTTGTGGTTCTGCTTGCCACGCCCGCCTAACTCGAGACTCACCGATGAGCCAATCGCTCGACGCCCCCCAGCGGCTTACGACCACCCACTGGCTGATTCTGTTCGTGGCCGTGCTCGGCTTCGCGTTCGACATTTACGAACTGCTGATGCTGCCGCTGATCGCCCCCAGGGCTCTGGCCGAGTTGTTGGGGGTCGATCCCATGACCGAGCACGGCTTCCAGCAAGTGTTTTCCTGGTCGGTCAAGATTCAAACCTGGAGTGCCATCTGCGGCGGTATCTTCGGATTGCTCGGGGGATACCTGACAGATCGCTTTGGCCGTCGAGCGGTGCTGACCTGGAGCATTCTGTTATATGCCGGGTCAGCGGCGGCGGCCGGTTTCGCCACTTCTGCCCCCATGCTGTTGGTGCTGCGCTGCACGACCTTCATTGGCGTGTGTGTCGAGTTCGTCGCCGCGGTCGCCTGGCTGGCAGAGATTTTTCCGAACCCCAAGCAGCGCGAATGGGTGCTGGGCATCACGCAGGCCTTCTCGTCGGTCGGCGGGCTAATGGCGGCGGGCGCTTATCGATTGGCAGTCGCCTACGCGGATCAATTGCCGGCGATTTACGGCGAGCACGCCGCCTGGCGCTACACGCTGATTAGCGGTCTGATTCCGGCGTTGCCGCTGATCGTGATTCGGCCGTTCCTCCCCGAGTCGCCGGCGTGGAAGGCGAAGCGCGCGGCCGGCACGTTGAAGCGGCCGAGCATCGCCGAATTGTTCGCCCCTTCGCTGCGCCGCACCACGATCGTCACCACGATCCTGTTCGCCTGCAGCTATGGCGCGGCTTTCGGAGCGATTCAGCTTGCTCCGCAGTTGGTGCCGGGGATTGTGCCCGAGTTGCGTGCTCTCAAGCCGCTACGAGAAAAGGTCGAGGCCGCCGTCGCCGCCAAAGAAGATTCGAAGCCAATCCGTGAGGAGATTGGAGCGCTCCTCAAGAAACAAGAGGTGGTCCGCGGCGAGGTGCAAACTTATCAAGAGCTGGGGGGGCTGTTTGGCCGCATCGCGCTGGCCTTGCTGGCCGTCGTGATCGTCAGCCGCAAAGGGCTGCTGTGGCTGTTCCAGGTGCCAGGGCTGATCGTCTTTCCGTTGGCGTTCGCCGTGGCCGGCACCAAGGACCTCAACCAATTCAAGTGGTTGCTCGCGCTGTGCGGCTTCTGCACCGTGGCCCAGTTCAGCTTCTGGGGGAACTACCTGCCGCGCGTCTATCCGCTCCACCTGCGCGGCACTGGCGAAGGTTTTGCGGCCAACGTTGGTGGCCGCATGATCGGCACCCTCGGCGCATTGCTCACTTCTACATTCAGACCATTCATGCCCGGCGAGAACTCATTCCAGCAACTTGCGTATGCCTGCACCGCCACGGCCGTGCTGGTCTACACCATCGGCTTTATTACCTCGTTCTGGCTGCCGGAACCGAAGCCGGAACTCGAGGAATAGCGAAATAGTGAATAGTGGGCAGTGGCTAGCCTGCCGTGAGCCTGCTTGCCCTGAGCAGCGCCGAAGGGTCGAACCGTGATCAGTGGTCAGAATCTAGCCACGAGTCCCTGACCACTAGCCACTGATCAATGACCACTACCTTGATTTCTGGCGCTCCGCGGTCGAGACTGAATTGGCGGCGCCGCCCGACGCGAAAAAGGTGTCAGGAACCGTTTTCGCCAGGGGGTCGGCCATCGCGATCCGTTCCTCTGAAAACGGTTCCTGACACCTTTTTCGAGGTCCACCTTTTTCGAGATCCCCATGCCTACGCTGGCCAATCGCCCGGAGTTGTTCGATCGCGAATTCCTGGCTCTGCGCGCCAAGATATTAGAAATCGCCGCCACGCTCGATCGGCTCGATCGCTCGCCCGGTTCGCTGGCCGGCGACCCGCGCGTCGAGCAGGTTCGCGAAGCGTTCGCGGTCCTCACCGACCACGAGAGCGACCGCGCCGAACGCGTGCAGTTGGTCTTCTCCCGCCCTTACGATCCGAACTGGAAAAGCAATCCAGAATAACCGTAGCCGAAGTCGCAGAGATCTTCGTGCCTGTCAGCGCCCCAGTTGAGCCCTCAAGCCTGTCGCCTCTAGCCTCAAGTCTGATATGTACTACTTCGATCCCCACATTCACATGGTCTCGCGGGTCACCGACGACTACGAGACGTTGGCCAAGATGGGCTGCGTCGGCATGAGCGAGCCGGCGTTTTGGGCCGGTTTCGATCGCGGCAGCCCCGAAGGCTTTCGCGACTACTTCCGCCAGCTCACCGAGTTCGAGCCAAAGCGCGCCAGTTGGTATCACCTGCAGCACTTCACCTGGATTTGCATCAACGCTAAGGAAGCCGAGAACGTCGCGCTCTCGCGCGAGGTGATCAAGCTGATCCCCGAGTTCCTCGATAAGCCGGGCGTGCTGGGCATCGGCGAAATCGGCCTCAACAAGAACACGCCCAACGAGTCGACGATCTTCATGGAGCAGGTCGAGCTGGCCGACCGGCTCGACGAGCAGATCCTGATCCACACGCCCCACTTGGAAGACAAGTACATGGGCACGCGGATGATCCTCGATATGCTCGAGGACTTCGGCGACCTGGAGCACGGCCGGGTGCTGGTCGATCACGTCGAAGAGCACACGGTGCGGAACGTGCTCGAGCGCGGCTACTGGGCCGGCATGACGCTGTACCCCGTGTCGAAGTGTACGCCCGAGCGGGCGGTCGACATGGTCGAGCACTACGGCCCTGAGCGGCTGCTGGTGAATTCCGCGGGGGACTGGGGCCCCTCGAAGCCGACGGCCGTGCCCGACTTTATCATGGCGATGCGGCGGCGTGGCCACAGCGAGGCGGAGATTCGCCGCGTGGTGTACGAGAACCCGCTGGAGTTCTTCAGCCAGAGCCGGAACTTCTCGTTCCGCCCGCCCGAGGTGCCGGCCGAAGCCGATAAGTAACGCACGCCGCGCGGCCAACAGCGGACATCACCGCACGTCGCCAGTTCGCGACGATTTCGCAAGGGGCAACTTTGTGTTCGAGGCCACCTGCCCATTTTGCTACGGCCGCTTGTTCGCCGAGAATCAGGCGGCGCTCGCCGAACTGGTCTGCCCTGCCTGCGGGAAACACGCCGGGCACCGCGCGCTCGACGTCAAAAACAATCAACCGGCTGAGAACGCGGCGCCACCACCAGTCCAGCCACTGGCCCCGCGCGATCTGATTGATTCGACGGCTCGCCTGCAAGCCCTGCTGCAAAGTCAGATGGCCGACGGCGACCCCAACAACCCCTATGCGCCGCCGCCGCTGGCCGAATTCGGCGCGGCAGATATCGCGATGGCAGCGGGAGGTTTCCACGACCTGGCCGATGTCTCGACGCGCTTCGTCGGCGCACTGGTCGACGGCGGGCTCTACCTGATTGCTGCCTGCCTGGGGCTACTAGCTGTCGCAGGAATTGCGGAATTTCAGTCGCTCCGGATTAGCGAGTTCGACCGGGAGCTATTGATCGGGATCGTTTGCGTCCCGGTCCTGCCGGTGGTGATCGGCCAATGGGTGCTGATCTCCATCACGGCGCAGTCGCTCGGCAAGCGGGCGCTGGGAATGCGCATTGTGCGGCATAGCGACGGCGCGCCGGTCGGTTTCGTGCGCGGCGTGCTGCTGCGCGCGATCGTCTCACGCGTGCTGATGCGACTGATGTGCCGGCTGGGGAGCTTGATCGATGTGCTGGTGATCTTCACGCCCGACCGGCGCTGCTTGCACGACTACATTGCCGGCACCGTCGTCGTGCGGGTGCCAGATCGGATTGCTCTAGAGCACGAAACTGAGCGCGTATGACAATCCAGGGGACCTCGGCTTTTGGTACGGGCAGGGGGAGAATTCACCGTCGCCAGGCCCGGCGCGCCGCGGTATGCCGGCGCCCGGGGGCCGACATGGGTGGGTGCGTCTCCACAATGACACCACGACACGACAGTGACTCAGCGCGAAGAACGACTCGTCACGCGAATCGAGAAATAGCATCACGTCGACCACGGATTTGGCGGATAGCACGGTTTTAGTCGCGGCTTGATTCAGCCATTCGTGCAATCGGTGTTAACCGTTACTGACCACTACCTCCACCCGGACGCAAACTGCCGACCCGGACGCAAGCCGGACGATCACCCGGACGCAAAACTCGCGGAGACCTGGTCGTCCCAAGCTGTGTTCTCTAATCGATTTAGCGTCGCATAGCAAAAACACCCGGACGCACCCGGACGCAAATTTCCGGAACACTTTATTGGGGAGGGGGTACGACCCGGAGCAGATGGAAGATTCCACCCACGAACGCGACTCCCGCACCCTGCCCGCCGCATTGCCCTTCCCGGTTTTCCCCGGTTCCCTACAATCTCTTCACTGCCCATGTCAACCAGCGACGTGCTATCGTCGGCTCCCGACCGGCTGCTCGAAATTGTCGACCGGCTGGAAGGGGTTGAAGGTTTCGCGGGTGTGGTGGCCAGCTTGCAGGCGGGGCACGCCTCCACGCTCGACGGCGCCTGGGGGTCTTCGCGCGCGCTGGCCGCGGCAGCCCTGTTGCGACATGCCAGCAATCCGCTCGTGATCGTCTGCCCTCACGCCGACGACGTCGACGCAACGATCGACGACCTGCACCTGTTCACGTCCGAGCGGGTGACCGCCTTCCCGGCCCAGGAGCTCGACGCCGCCGAACTGCGCCGCGACGAGGTCTACGGCGACCGGCTGCGCGTGCTCAAGCAAATCGCCACGCCCGATCCGCCGTGGCTGCTGGTCACGAGCATCCAAGCGCTGTTGCAGCCGGTCCCCTCGCGGGATGAGCTCGAGCGCCATACGCGCACGATCAAGGTGGGAGAGGAGCTCGATCTCGAAGCGCTGCTGCGCTGGCTGGTCGAAAATCGCTTCCAGAATCTGCCCGCGGTCGAACTCCCCGGCGAGTTCGCCCTGCACGGCGGCATTCTCGACCTGTTCGCCCCCGATTGGGATCACCCGCTGCGCATCGAGCTGTTCGATCAACAGGTCGAATCGCTGCGGCGGTTTGACATCGCCACGCAGCGCAGCCTGGCCAGTCTCGACGAAGTGCAGCTCACCGTGCTCGACCCGGGGGCCCAGTACCGCGAGAGCTTTGTCTCGCACGTGCCGCCGGGCACCTGGTTCTTTCTGATCGAGCCGGCCGAGATCGATGACGCGGGGCGCCACTGGCTCGATCGACACGATCAGCCGGAGCGCTTCAACACCACGGCCGACGTCTTGAAGGCGATCTTCAAGTTTCCGTCGGTCACTGCCGAAGCGATCGCCCCCACGTCGCTGGAGACGACCTGCCGGCTGAGGATCGAATCGGTCGAGCGCTTCAGCGGCGACATCAACCAGGTGCGCAGCGAGCTCGAAGCGGTCTCCGCCGATCAGCAGGTGTACGTCGTCTGCCAGACCGAGGCCGAAGCCCAGCGGCTCGGCGAAATCTTTTCCGCGACAAAACTGGCCGCTTCGCGGCGATTGCACTTTCCCGTGGGGCGGCTCTCCGCCGGCTTTCGACTTGTGCCCGCGCGCACGCTCATCCTGAGCGCGAGCGAACTGTTTCATCGGACCGAAGTCGATCGCAGCTCGAAGCGGCACTTGAGCCGGGTGATCGACAGCTTTCTCGACTTGCGCGAGAACGACCTGGTGGTGCACGTTGGGCATGGCATCGCCCGTTATCTCGGCCTGCGGCTGCTGGAAAATGAAGGGCAGTCGGAAGAGCATCTCGAGCTGGAGTTTCAGGGAGGGACCAAGCTGTTCGTGCCGGTCTCGCGGATCGAGCTGGTGCAAAAGTACGTCGGCGGTAGCAAAGCCCGCCCGACCTTGGCCAAGATCGGCGGTCGCAGTTGGATCCGGCATAAGCAAATGGCCGAGGCCGCCGTCGAAGATCTGGCTGTCGACATGCTCAATTTGCAGGCGCGGCGCAGTGTGCGGCCCGGCATCGCCTTTCCGCCCGACACCGAGTGGCAGCACGAGTTCGATGCCTCGTTCCCCTACGAAGAAACGGCCGATCAGCTCGCCGCCATCGCCGCCATCAAGCGCGAAATGCAGTTGCCGCGCCCGCTCGATCGCTTGATCTGCGGCGACGTCGGCTACGGAAAAACCGAAGTGGCGATGCGGGCGGCCTTCAAAGCCATCGAGGCTGGATTTCAGGTGGCAGTGCTCGTGCCCACCACGGTGCTCTGCGAGCAGCATCGCCGCACATTCATCTCGCGGATGGCGCAGTTCCCGTTCACGATCGCGTCGCTAAGCCGATTTCTGACCGGCAAGGAGCAGCAGCAGGTGCTTGCCGCCCTCGAAACCGGTGGCATCGACATTGTTATCGGCACCCATCGACTCGCGCAGCACGACGTGAAGTTCCAGAACCTGGGGCTGGTGATCATCGACGAAGAGCAGCGCTTCGGCGTCGAAGTCAAGGAGCGGCTCAAAGCGCTGCGCGAAACCGTTGACGTCCTCACGCTCACCGCCACGCCCATCCCGCGCACGCTGCACATGTCGCTGTTGGGGCTGCGCGATATCTCGAACCTGGTCACCCCGCCTGAAGAGCGGCTGGCCGTCGAAACCCGCATCTCCCGCTTCGACGAAGAACTGATCCGCACGGCCGTGATGCGTGAGCTCAGCCGCGAAGGGCAGATCTTCTTCGTACACAACCGCATCTACGATATCGAGGCGCTGGCCACCTCGCTTGGGCGCACCGTGCCCGAGGCTCGCATCCGTATCGGCCACGGCCAGATGCCCGAGGGGCAGCTCGAAGACGTGATGCTCGATTTCGTCAATCACCGCTTCGATTTGCTGCTCTCGACGACGATCGTCGAGAGCGGGCTCGACATTCCCAACGCGAACACCATCTTCATCGACCAGGCCGACAAGTATGGCCTGGCCGATTTGCATCAACTGCGCGGCCGCGTCGGTCGCTACAAGCACCGCGCCTACTGCTACCTGCTCGTCGATCCTCACCAGACGCTCAACCCCACGGCCGCCAAACGGCTGCGGGCGATCGAGGAGTTCAGCGATATCGGCGCCGGTTTCGCGATCGCCATGCGCGATTTGGAAATCCGCGGCGCGGGCAACATCCTCGGCACTCAGCAAAGTGGCCACATCGCCGCCGTCGGCTACGAGCTCTACTGCGAACTGCTCGAAAAAGCCGTGCGGCGCCACAAGAAGCTGCCGCAAAACGAGCAGATCGAAGTCCACGTCAACTTGCCGGGGCAGAACTTCCTGCCGCGCAGCTACGTGCCGAACTTGCGGGCGAAGATCGATGTCTATCGCCGGCTGGCGCGGGCCAACGAGCTGTCGTCGCTGTCCGACCTGCGCAGCGAGCTCGTCGATCGCTTTGGGCCGCTGCCGGCGCCCACCGAGCGACTGCTAGCAGTGCAAGAGGTGCGAGTGCTGGCGCACGGCTGGCAAATTGAAACGCTAAGAATCGAGGATCAGTATCTCGTGTTCGAGTACACGTCGCGGCCGAAAATCGAGAAACTGGCCGCCGCGCTCCGCGGCCGGTTGCGGGTCGTCGACCACAAGAGCGCCTATCTGCCACTCAGGGGGGAGCTGAAGAACCCTGATCTATTGCTGAACACGGCAAAAGAGGTGTTGCAGCCCCAGGCCGGGGATCACTAGAATCCCGCCCCCTGCGCGAGCTGTCCGTTCGGGCTCAGGCAGCGCGGGGAACCACGGCGTGGGCCTGCGCCGCCCCAATGGCTCAAAGTCTCTTCGTTCGCAAGACCGATCGAGTGCGATAGGGCCAGCGTGCGCCCGCGTCGCAGTTGCCGCCTCGAGACGAGCACCCTCAGAATCAACACCTACAGAACCATCACCCGTCGAGTCATCATAGTGCCGCGCGAAATGCACCGCCGCGATCGTCGTCGCCTGTCGCTGGCGATGGCCGCGCGTTTGGTGCGTATCGCATTGCTGGTGATGCTGGCAAGCGCCGCGACATCGGCGATCGCGCAGATTCTGCCGCGCGACCTCGAAGCTCCGCCGCGCGCGCCGCTAATTCCCGCACCGCCACAACCTGGCGCGCCCGCGGCGCCGGCCTACGACCCCAATACGATGGGGATGAACAATCAGCCCGGCATGTACGCCGGTCCGATGAGCGCCCAGGCAGGTTGGATGACGGGCGGAGCGCCCACCGCCCCCTCGAGCGGTTCGCGCCCCGCCGCCTGGCCTGGGGGCCAACCGCAGCGTGGTCCGCGCGCGCCACGTTTAGTGCCCGGTGGCGAGAGCCTCAGCGGGGCGCCGCTCGACCGCGACATCGATCCCGAAGCGGCCCGCGCCGCGCGGGCCCAATGGCGGCAACGCTCGCGACCCTTGGGTGGACCTCCCTCGCCACCTCCTAATCCAATCACCGGCCCAATTGCCAAAGTGCTTGCTTCCGAATACGAGCTTGCTGGTCGCGATTTGGCCCCCGCCGAGCATGCCGGCCCGACCGACCTGTTCCCCGCTGAGCCGGCGATCTTCGAGCCTGGCATGACCAGTCCGGGCGTTGCGGACCCTGGCGTCATGAATCCTGTCGCTGCGAGCTCCGGAGTCTCCCATGCGGGTGGCCCAGGCGCAGGCAACTCTGCCGCGGCCACACCAGGTGGCGGAGATCCCAACGTCGCGCAGGCTCAGTACGTTGACCCCTCGGGCGCGCCGCAGATTATTACGGGGCCGTCGGCCAGTGGAGGTCGCGGCTACGGACCGTCCACCCCCATGTCGCGGCACGTCGCCCCGCGGTCACAGCAGCCGCGTCACGTGGCGCGGCTCGACGATTCGGCCCGCCAGGCGGCGCTCTCTCAGCCCGAGGCCGAGGCCCTGATTCGCGCCGAGCCCGACGACGAGATTGGCCCCACGACCATCCTGGCGCGCGTCGAACAACAAGTGATCATCGCCGGCGACGTGCTCCCCGACGTTCATACGCAGATGCTTAAGAACGCCAAGCACATCCCCAAGGGGCAGGTCAAAGTGGTGCGCCGCCTGCTCATGCAACGGCGACTCGAAGAGCTGGTCAAAGTCCGGCTGATCTACATCGACGCCATGCGCGAGATTCCCGATAAGGCGCACGACCACATCAATAAGATGATGGCCGAGCAGTTCGAGAAGCAAGCGCTGCCCGAAATGCTCAGCCTGGCGCAGGTCGAGAATCGCCTTGAGCTCGACCAGGCGCTGCGGCGCACTGGCACTACGCTCGATATCGAAAAGCGCGTCTGGATCGAAGGCGAAATGGCCAAGAGTTGGCTCGGGCAGCATCTCAAGTTCGACGAAGAGATCACGCATCAAGAGATGCTCGATTTCTACCGCCGCAACCCGACCGAGTACGAGGTCAAGGCGGCCGTGCTCTGGGAAGAGGTTAAGGTCCCGTATCGTGGAGCGCAGCAGCGCGCCGCCGTCTGGCAGCGCCTGGCCCTGGCCGGCAACCAGGTGCTGGCCGGCCGTCCGCTGGCCGACGTGGCCAAGGAGATCTCCACCGGCGCGACCGCCAACACCGGCGGCCGGCGCGAATGGACCACTCTCGGCAGCCTCGTCAACAAGCAGCTTGAAGAGACACTCTTTCAACTGCCGGTCAATCAGCTCAGCAACATTCTCGACGACGAGAAGGCCCTCTACATCGTGCGCGTGCTCGAGCGCCGCGAAGCGGGGACGGTCCCCTTTACCGAAGCCCAGGGGGCGATTCGCGAAAAAATCCGCGAGCAAAACTTGCTGAAGCAGCAGAAGGACTTCTTCGATCTGGTCCGCGGCAAGTTCCGCGTCTGGACCATCTTCGACGGCACGCCTGATCCCGTCACCGGCGCGATGCCCCCGGCCTCATTGGCCGAAATGATCCCACCGCAGACGAGCGCGAAGCCGTAGGGCAGTTTTACTATTTCTCACCCAAGTTCCTTGTCTTCGCCGCCGCCGCCGACAAGAATCGAAGCAGACACATCGCTCGCTTCTCTTGGGCACTACGGCGATGCAGCATCCGCATTCTGCTCGCGTGGCAATCGCTAGGCATCGTGTACTGCACGTAGCGATTTTTGTTGCGCGCGTGGTCGCGGTCCTTGTAGTGCTCCCCGCCACGGCCCACGCCGGCATGCCCTCGGTCGGGCTGACCGAGGTGGCCAGCATGCGGCTCGAAGCGATCTCCTTGTTTCTGGTCGGCTTCCTGCTCTCGTCGGCTGCGATCCGCTGGCTCTGGAACTGGCTGGCCATCGATTTCGTCTGGCTGCCGCGATTGAGCTATGCCAAGGCCTGTGGTCTTGTCGGGCTGTGGGGGCTGTTGTTCGTGATCGTGCTCACGATGATCTCTGGCGCTCGCGAGTTGATGACTCCCGGCGCGTGGAAGAAAAACGGTGCGACGTACCAGCTCGCTTCAACCGCGGTTGAAGCCGGCCCGCGCGTCGCCACGTTCAGCGAACGTTTCGATCGCTTGCGAGATTTGAGCCATCGGCTGCGAAAGTTCGCCGCCGTGCACGATGGCAACTTTCCGGCGACCGAAGATGAGTCAATGCTGCTGCCCGAGCATTGGCTCGTCCCCCACCAAGGCGGGCTGCGCTATGTGTATGTCGCGGGGCGCAAGACCACCGACCGCGACGCGCCGCTTGTTTACGAGCCCTCGGCCGATGGGGGCAAGGTGCTGGTCGCCACGGCCGCGGGCGACATTCTGGAACTACCGTTCGACGACGTGCTGCGGCGGCTCGACTCGAAGTCGCAGGCAGAATAGATCATGACGCAGCGGAAAGTCTTAACCGTTTTCGTCTTTCTCGCGTCCCTTTTCGGATTATTTGTCTGCGCTTGCAGCGGCTTATTCGTGCTTCCGGAGGCACTTTTCTATTTGGCGTTCGGCTGGGCACTATTTCTCTATCACGTGCTCCCCGGCGTACAGATGAATGTCGGCAACGCGATATTGGCTGCCGCGCTCTTGGCGGTGTTCGTCGTAGGGTTGCATGCCGCGCTCGGTTGGTTGTATCGCGCGCGGCAGAGCTATCTCGTGGCCAATCGATCGGCTGATGCGGTGGCGCCGGCGACGCCGATTTGGCTATGGAAGTGGACGGCAGCCATCGTGTCGGTCACCGTGCTCGCTTTCGTGGCCGGCATCAGCACGGTCGGCGTCACGCATCAGTTTGCCTGGTTGGCGACTTCGGATGAGCGACTGGTCGAATCGGGCATGCGCGAAGCAGGCTGGCGCGTCATGTCGAAGAACAATCTGGCGAACATCGGTAAGGCCCTGCATAACTACGCGAGTGGCCTGGGCTCGTTTCCGCCAGGCGCGATGACCACGCCCGAGGGGCGCGTATTGCACGGGTGGCAAACGTACTTGCTCCCTTATGCTGAAGCGAGTGCGATTAAGCAGCGAATCAACCTGAACAAACCGTGGAACGATCCCGCGAATCGCGAGGGGTTTAGCACGAGATTGTCACTATTTGGCGGTGATGGCGAGCGCTTCGGAACACCCCCCGCCGACGGTTACGCACCCTCGGTCTACTCGGCGAATTCCCGACTGCTCGGCGGCACGCGGCCCGTCAAGCCCGCCGACATCACCGATGGCGCCGCCAACACGATCATGGCTGGCGAAGTCGTCGGCCAGTTGCCTGCGTGGGGGCATCCCACGAACTGGCGCGACCCAGCGGCGGGACTACACGGCAAGCCCGATCAGTTCGGCTCGCCGTGGGACAACGCCGTCTACGTGCTGATGGCCGACGGCAGCGTGCAGATGCTCTCGCGCGAAATCGATCCGCGCGTGCTCCGCGCACTGGCTACCCCCGCCGGCGGCGAGCCGGCGGAGGAAGCCCAGTCCGCATTCGAATAGTCGAACTATTTCTTTTTCTTCTTTTCGCCGGCCTTGTACTCTTCGAGCGAGAGGAAGTCGTCGCCGTCCTTGTCGAGCTTGCCGAATCGCTTGGTGGCCTTTTCCTTCTTGTCAGCTTCGGTTCGCTTGCCGATGAACTCGTCGAGCGAGAGCTTGTCGTCGTCGTTGGCGTCGGCCTTCTCGAAACGCTGCTCGGGCGTTTTCTTTCCCTTGTTCCCTTTACCGGCCAAGGCCGCCGACGAGCCGCTAATTACCACGGCCACGGCCAGTATCCCACACAGCAATCGCAACATTTCGAAATCCTCCAGCAAATAGTCTGCCAGCGCCCCAGGCGCCAGCATGTGATTGAATCGTGACGCCGGGGCGTCACTTGCATCGCTGCGAAATGAACGCCTTGCGCCACGGAATATCAAACCCCTGTTTGGGGCCAGAGTTTCGCAGCTTGTTTCCCGCTGGGACGGGCAATTTTCGCACCCATCACCGCGGCGAACCGTTCCGGTAGGTTTCGGTTTTAGGTGCCCGAGCCAGGCAGGTGTTCGCCCCGGCGATCGATTACCATAGCGCTACCTTCAACGCTTTGGTGCGAAAACCGCGCCGGCGGCGATCATCCTCAGGAGTAAATCATGCTGGTGCGCGTTTCTGCAATGCTACTGCTGGCGTTCGTGGCTTGTTCCCCCGTCGCTGCCGCCGAGGAAAACTTCACACCGTTGTTCGACGGCCAGTCGCTAGCCGGCTGGGTGCAGCGCGGCGGTAAGGCGAAGTACTTTTTCGAAGACGGCGCCGTCGTGGGCGAATCGGTGCCGCTCACTCCCAACTCGTTTCTCTGCACGGAAAAGGAATACAGCGACTTCATACTCGAGCTGGAGTTCAAGGTCGATCCCCGGCTGAACTCGGGAGTGCAGATTCGCTCGCAGGTCTTCGACAAGTCGACCACCAGTGCCGGCGAAGGGGGCAAGGCGAGGTCGATCCCGGCCGACCGGGTACACGGCTACCAGTTCGAGATCGACAACGATCCCAAGCGGAACCGCCTTTGGTCAGGGGGCATTTACGACGAGGGGCGCCGCGGCTGGCTCTATCCCGGGCTGCGCGGCGGCGACGGCGCGGCGTTCACCGAACAAGGCCGCAAGATCACCCGGCTCGATGATTGGAACACGCTGCGCGTCGAGGCGGTGGGCGATTCATTCAAGACCTACCTGAATGGCGAGCTTCGCGCCGACTTCGAGGACGATCTCACGCCCAAGGGTTTCATCGCCTTGCAGGTTCACGGCGTCGGCGACAAGACCGACAAGCTACAGGTCCGCTGGCGGAACATTCGCTTGCGCGAAGTCAAAGCCCCCTGATATCGTCCCGATGCCGCCAGCCGGCGTGCCCGGCCGTGGTGGGGCGAAAAGTTGCCAGGCTCGCAAGTGCCGGCTAGATTAGGGGTTACCCGCGACGATGATCTTCCCGCCGCACCGCAAGCCCCGCCATGATTGCTCTCCGACGCCTGCCGATCGCCCTGCTGCCGCACTGCCTGGCATGGCTGCTGTTGGCTGGCAGCGCCGCTGTTACTGGTGCCGCGTTTGCTGGCGACGGGGTATCTCCGGTAGCCGAGGCGGGGGCCGTCAACTTCGAGCTCGATGTGATGCCGGTGTTGGCTTCGGCCGGCTGCAACTCGGGCG
>Ga0163152_10006189_pt1 | contig 13632 bp, 12 predicted proteins | sample OliLakLV19MP8IB2_FD_148635 | JGI IMG/M metagenome (GOLD analysis project Ga0163152, IMG submission 148635) | Freshwater microbial mat bacterial communities from Lake Vanda, McMurdo Dry Valleys, Antarctica - Oligotrophic Lake LV.19.MP8.IB-2 | ecosystem: Environmental > Aquatic > Freshwater >... | reverse complement strand
TAATGACCTCAATGACCTAATGACCTAATGACCTCAATGACCTAATGACCTCAATGACCTAATGACCTCAATGACCTAATGACCCACCATCCATGAGCCTACCCGACTTCTCCCTCCGCCGCCCCGTCTTCGCCACCGTGATGAGTATCCTCATCATTTTCTTTGGTGTGGTGGGCTATACTTTTTTAGGGGTGCGCGAGTACCCGGCCATTGATCCGCCCAACATCACGGTGCGCACCAACTACACAGGCGCGAACGCGGAAGTCATTGAAAGCCAGGTTACTGAACCGCTTGAGCGTGCCATCAACGGCATCGCAGGCATCCGCACCATCTCCAGTTCTTCTGCGCTCGGCAATAGCAATATCACCGTCGAGTTTGACCTCAGCATAGACCTCGAACAGGCGGCTAACGACGTGCGCGACAAGGTGAGCCAGGCCCAGCGCAATCTCCCGCAAGACATTGACGCACCGCCGGTAGTAACAAAAGCCGACGCGAGCGGCGACCCCATCCTATTTGTACCCATCCAGAGCAGTACCCGCAGCATCATGGAGCTCTCGGATTACGCCGAAAACGTAATTCGCGAGAAAATACAGACCATACCCGGGGTATCGGCGGTCAATGTGTTTGGCTCTAAACTCCCCTCCATGCGCCTCTGGATGGATCCTGGCAAAATGAACGCATACGGACTCACTGCACAAGATGTACTGTCGGCACTCGACCGAGAAAATGTGGAACTTCCTGGAGGCAAATTGCGCGGCGACGCGACTGAGTTGACGGTGAAAACCTTTGGCCGACTGCAGACGGAGGAAGAGTTCAACGATATGATTATCAGGCAGGTCGGCAGCAGCACGATTCGTTTCAAGCACATCGGCGAGGCGGTTTTAGGCCCTGACAATGAAGAAACTGGAGCGCGACGCAACCTCGTGCAAGGGGTATCGCTGGCCGTGATTCCGCAGCCAGGCAGCAACTGGGTGGAGATCACCGACGAATTTTACCGCCGCTACGAACAGATTCAAAAAGACCTCCCATCCGACATTGTGATGAGCGTAGGCATTGACAAAAGCCGTTTTGTACGCCGAGCCATCAGCGAGGTCACGGAGACGCTTTTCATCGCCATAGGGCTGGTGGTGCTTATCATTTACCTGTTTTTTCGCAACTGGATCATTGCGCTCCGACCGCTCATCGACATTCCGGTTTCGCTCATTGGCGCGTTCTTCCTTATGTGGCTTTTTGGGTTCAGTATCAATGTCTTGACCCTGCTTGCCATCGTGCTCGCTACTGGTCTTGTGGTGGATGACGGTATTGTGGTAACAGAGAATATTTTCAAAAAACGGGAAGCGGGTATGGACAAATGGACGGCTGCGAGAGAAGGCACGAAGGAGATTTTTTTTGCAGTTGTAAGCACCTCTATCACACTCGCGGTGGTATTCATCCCTGTCATTTTTCTGCAAGGCTTCACCGGGCGATTGTTCCGCGAATTTGGCATCGTGGTAGCAGGGGCGGTGCTGATTTCAGCCTTTGTATCACTGACCTTGACCCCTGTTTTGAATGTCAAATTAGGCGGAAACGTAACTACAAACGGCAAGTTTTACCAAGCAACAGAACCTTTTTTCAAAGGAATGGACCGTGTGTACGGCAATGCGCTCCGCTCCTTTATGGGTTTCAAGTGGGTAAGCCTGGCGATTCTTGGCGCTTGTTTTGGCCTGATTTGGCACTTCCAAGGGACAATCAAAAGCGAGCTTGCGCCATTGGAAGACCGTAGCATTATCCGGACCAACTTGACGGCGCCAGAGGGAACCGATTTTGACAAAATGGAAAGCATCGTCTATGGCCTTTCAAAAAAAGTCATGGACTCTATTCCCGAAAAAAGCATGGTGTTCGGTATAACGGCGCCTGGTTTTGGAGCAGCCAGCACCAATTCGGGCTTCGTCAGCCTGTTGCTCACGGATCCCCAGAAGCGCGAACGCAGCCAAATGCAGATTTACGATCAGCTGCTGGCCATGACCAAAAAAATGCCCGAAGCACGGATGTTCCCCAGCCAGGAAGAGACCATCACAGTCGGTTTTGGTCGCGGACTGCCTATACAGTACGTGATTCAAACCTTGGACTTTGAAAAATTGAAAACCGTAGTGCCGAAATTTCTTGAAGAAGCACGAAAAGACCCCATGTTTGCCAATGTGGACGTGAATTTGAAGTTCAACAAGCCTGAATTGCAGGTCGTTATTGATCGGTTAAAAGCGGCTGAACTGGGCGTGAGTGTGCTCGATGTCAGCCAAACCATTCAACTCGCGCTTTCAGGGCGACGATTTGGTTACTTCCTCCAAAATGGTCGGCAGTACCAGGTTATTGGCCAGGTAGACCGCGCCAACCGCGACGAACCGATCGACCTTGCCGGGCTATATGTCCGCAGCAACAGAGCTGAAATGGTGCAACTCGACAATATTGTGCGTTTCGAAGAAACCAGCAACCCGCCACAATTATACCACTACAATCGCTACAAATCAGCCACTATCAGCGCAGCCCCCGCCCCTGGAAAAACCCTCGGTGAGGGCCTCGAAGTCATGGACCGCATCGCCGCCGAGGTGCTCGACGATTCTTTCGAGACCGACCTCAGCGGCCCTTCACGTGATTTTCGCGAGAGCAGTGGCAACACTTCCTATGCGTTCCTGCTGGCCCTCATGCTCATTTACCTCATTCTCGCTGCGCAGTTTGAGAGTTTTCGCGACCCACTCATCATCATGCTTACCGTGCCACTCGCCATCGCGGGGGCGTATCTCAGCCTTTCAGTCACGGGCAACACGTTCAACATTTTTTCCCAAATCGGTATGATTATGCTGATTGGTCTGGTAACGAAAAACGGGATTTTGATCGTCGAGTTTGCCAATCAAAAACGCGATGCCGGGATGCCCAAAAATCAGGCAGTCTGGGAGGCCGCCCAAGCCCGGCTGCGTCCAATCCTCATGACTACACTGGCCACAGCACTTGGCGCCTTGCCCATTGCGCTCTCTTTTGGGGCAGCCAGCACCAGCCGCATCGGACTTGGGGTGGTGGTTGTGGGCGGACTGTTGTTCTCCCTCGTGCTCACGTTGTTTGTTATTCCGGCTATGTATTTGTTTTTGAGCGGGAAGAAGCGGAATGCTGCACCTTGGAGTAAGGAGTGAGGTAATTTTGGTAAAGAAAGCTCTATTGCTTAACTTTGATTGGGCACAGATCGTTGGAGTAAACCAACAACGAGAACAAAATCAATCCCGTGCGACTGAAATCGCTGCACTCGAAACCACTTCCACCAGTTGGGAAAATCGCCGGGCTTTTGGGTTCAAAACGGAGGATTGAAAACAGTTGCACTAACCAGTTCACGAAAATCCTGAAAGTTTGATAATAAGCCGCATATCATTCCTGGTTTGCCCGAAACTATCTTGCCTAAAGTCTGCGTTTAACAAGCCCAACTCAAATTTTCAAAACAAAAATTTCCTCCCAACCATGCGCTATAACCTATTGACTACTGTGCTGATTGCCAGCACCTCACTCTCCGTTTTCTCCCAAAGAACCGCCGATTGGTCGGTAGAATTGGCGGGCAATGCCCAAAAAATCGTGCTCCAGGACTTTACCGGTATCCCCATCATCCAAACTGAAAGCGCTTTCATCGGTGTTGACCCCGAAACCCACAAAGTGGCTTGGACCGCCAAACGCGCTTCCAGCAAGTTGGTGGCCGCTATGGAAGAAGGCACCGATTTTTATAACCTCAATATGACCCCTTATGTGCTGGTACGCGAAAATCTGATTGACTGCCGCACAGGCCAAGTGTTGATGGACAAAGACCGCGACGGCTACAAAACTGTGGAGGCTTACGAAGTAATCCCCGGCCTCAACAGTGTGCTCCTGCGCACCGTCGCCAAAGGGATGGTAAGACTCTATCTTGTCAACATGGCCGATAACAAGCTGCAATGGTCTGTTGATGTGATGAAAAACAGCATTATCGAAACGGTGGACATGACGCCCCAGGGCCAAGCCGCTGCCGAAGCCAATGACGACGGCGACATCGAAATTCCAATTGGCAGCTCGCTCGTATCTCCTGATGGCTATTTGTTTTACCGCCACAAACGAAACCTGATCTGCCTCAAAAGTGATACTGGAAAAGTGCTTTGGACTGAAAAAACCTCGGCTGCCGAATTGCTGCTCGGTCCTGAAGGAAAAACCCTCCTCGTGGCAGAGGCCGAAGCAGGTCCCGCCATCGAAGGTGCAATCTCGAGACCAAAGGGAAAGAAGGTATCGGCCTATAACATTGCCACAGGAAAACCTGTCTGGAAAGAAGAAGTCAAAGCAGGTACTGCAATTCGTTGGCTAGACGCTCACCCTAAATTCCTCACCATCGTACATCGCAAAGGTTGCAACCTCTACCATTACGGCACAGGCGAACCGCTTTGGAAAAACGACTTTGATGGCCGTCGTGTGGTGGAAGTGTTACCAAACGAAGAAGGCTACCTCATTACCTACGAATCCGGCTTCAAGGCCATGCAACTTGGCAAGGACGGCGCCCCGCGCTGGGAAAAGCCCCAGCTCATCGAGACCGAAGATGGCGAAGAAAACGGAGACGACGCACCAGACGAAAGTGGCATTGATCGTTTTCATTTTTCCAAGGGCGATGTGCTGATAGCTGCCGACAGGATACGATTTGTACCAGCCAAAGGCTCTGGCCTGAAACGTTGGAAAATGAAACTCAACCCTAGCGACCGCTTTTCTTACGACCCCATCCGCAAAAATCTGGTGGTTTTGACCCTACAAAAACTTCTGCTCGTCAACCCCGATAAAAACTCAAAAGTCGCCCTTGAACTGAAAGTTGACTTGAAAGACCCCTACGCATTCGACATTTTTGAAATTCGCGAAAAAGCCTATTTCATGTCGAGCGAAAAGGAATACGTCATTTTGGATCCTGAAACCGGCACTGTTACCCACAAATTCTACCCCAAGGCATTTGATCCCACGGGCTTGCTCTTTCGGGTCGCCTTTATCGGCATGGCCGATGCTGGTATGCGCGTCCGCGAAGGCCATGATGGCTCCAGAGCAGTACGATGGGGCCGTCCGGGCACGTGCAACCTGGAAGCCAATAATTCAAAATCTGAAAAAACCGCTGCGGAGATTACAGGAGATTTGCTTTCGCTCATGCCCTCCTCCCGTTACAACGCTTTTAAAGAAGGCCGCGATTTCGCCTATTACTTCACCGACGAAGCAGTGAGTGGCAAAGGCAAAAACGTCCTCATTAAAGTCAGCAAAGACCAAGGTGGAGAGGCCGACAAACTCGTATTCGACAACGCCCGCCCGCTTTACCAGGTGGACGAGATTCAAAAGCGGGTGTTTTATGTCCACAAAAACATGCTCAAGGTGTTTCAGATGTGATCCCTACCTTCGCGCCATGTTAAGAATAGGCACACGTGGCAGCAAACTCGCCCTTTGGCAAGCAGAATTTACCCAAGCAGAACTTGCTCGCATTGGCGTGGAAAGCGAACTGGTCATCATTAAAACCCAAGGTGATTTGGTGCAGCATCTGGGCTTCGACAAGTTGGAAGGAAAAGGGTTTTTTACAAAAGAAATTGAAGATGCGCTCCTGCGTGGCGAAGTGGATCTCGCGGTGCATTCCATGAAAGACTTGCCTACAAACCAACCAGAAGGTCTTTGTATTACCGCCGTTTCGTACCGTCACAATCCTTCAGACTTGCTCATTATCCAGAAGGGATCTTATGCAGAAAAAGCACTTTTGAAACTGACAACTAAGGCCACGGTAGGCACCTCCGCCAATCGGCGCAAAGCACAATTGCATGCTTTTCGACCTGATGTGCAATTGAAAGATATCCGGGGTAACGTGCCAACACGCCTCGAAAAACTTCGTGCAGGTGATTTTGATGCTATTTTTCTAGCAGCAGCAGGCGTGGAGCGTTTGGGTTTGGACATGTCCGGTTTTGAAGTGCTGGAATTGCCTGCGCGAGAGTTCGTACCAGCACCAGCTCAGGGTGTGTTGGCATGGCAAACCAATCGCGACGACACCCCTACCCGACTTATTTTGAAGCAGTTACACCACCCAGAAGTCTCTTCTTGCACCAATGTTGAACGGCGAGTGCTCCAACTCATGGAAGGCGGCTGCCAACTCCCGCTCGGAGCATACTGCGAACGAGATGCGAGCGGAAATTACCATGCGTTTGCTGCATGTGAAATCGAGGGACAATTGCGCCGGACGCGCCTTTCCTCCAGCACGAGTTTCGGGATGGCGGAGAAATTGGTAGCGCAACTCAAAACCTTCAACTCGCCATCGCCCGCCCAGCCAGCCAGCCCCCCGTCCAGGCCGCCTGAAAATTGAAGCCTCCTGTGATAGCATCAATGTCCAATACCTCGCCAGCAAGGAATAGTCCGGGGCAAATTTTACTTTCAAAAGTCTTGAAATTCATCTCCTTGAGCGACACGCCGCCCGCTGTCACGAACTCTTCCTTGAACGTGCTTTTGCCCGTAATTTGAAATTGTGCTGCTGAGATTTGCATGGCCACGGCTTGCAAATCTGATTTCGCCAAATCACCCCAACGGCGTTCAGCACCGATCCCTGTGGCTTCCATGAGTCGCTGCCAGAGTCGGGCAGGAAGACCAAAGAGCGGATTGGATTTCACGAGTTTTTTCGCGTTTTCGATTTTTATCTTTTGAAAAGAAAGCAATACGCCTTCAATGTTTCTTTCAGATAAAAAATTGATTTCCAAAGGAAATTTATAATACGCTTTGTTCAAATCTCTCGCGCCCCAGGCAGAAATACGCAGCACCGCAGGACCGCTCAATCCCCAGTGTGTCACCAACAGTGGCCCTTCAGCGGACAACTTTGTACCGGGGATGCACAGGGAAGCCATTGGCACTGACACGCCCGCTAAATCGCGCAATCGGGTATCCTTTGTGTTGAAGGTAAACAACGAGGGTACCGGAGGCACAATGCTGTGTCCAAGTTCGCGTAGCCATTCCCAAGCCGTGGTACTGCTTCCAGTAGCGAGCATGATTTTGTCAAAAACATCTGAACCGATTCTCCAGCGGTGGCTTAGTTGTGGCACAGTTTCAAGATGTGCTACAACTGGCACTCGCTCTATTTTTTCAACTCTGGTACTGGTCAAAACCCGGACGCCCGCCTGGTGGGCAGCACGGCTGAGACAATCTACAATTGTGTGAGAATCATCGGTAATGGGGAACATCCGCCCGTCGGCTTCGGTCTTAAGCCGAACGCCACGCTGCTCAAACCAGGCCACCGTTTGTTCTGGGCCAAATTGCATGAAAGGCCCCAGCAACTCGCGACTGCCGCGGGGGTAATGCTTGACCAATTCGCGGGCATCAAAGCAGGCATGGGTGACATTACATCGGCCGCCGCCGCTTACGCGCACTTTTTCGAGCACTGATTTTCCCCGTTCAAAAATGGTGACACGGCAAGCCGGATTGGCTTCCGCGCAAGTTATGGCCGCGAAAAAACCTGCCGCTCCGCCGCCGATGATAGCAATGTTCATGATTTATGCGGCAGATTCAAAATTGACTTGCGAGAAGGCTGCAAGCGGAACGAAAAGGAGTAAAATAACCGCCAGTTTTTTCATACTGGCAAAGATGGGGAAAAGGTGCTTCTCAGGGGTAATTTCCCGCTTCTATCAATTCCCTGCGTTCAATAATGTTGTCAGGGTCGTTGAAAATGAGCAGTTTGGCAGTAGCGGCCCCAACAACGGTTTGGGGCAAAATTTCACCACTATCCACTTTAAAGTGCTCAAACCAATCATCTTTCCGAGGGTTAAACAAAGGAATTAGAGGGCCGTCCTGCACCAAAATCGTGGAGACATTGCTCCCCTTTTTCCAATTGCAAACAGAACAAGACCAGGCGAGATTGTCTGGCTGATCAGACCCTCCATGCTGTCGGCTGATGATGTGCTCAATAAGATAGGCAAAATTAGAGTCGCACTCAGCTACGCGACAATACTTGCAACGGTAGTTAGCTCGTTCGGCGACAAACTTTCTTATAGATTGAGGGATACGCCACTCATGCAGCTGCGGCTAAACGTTGGCGAGCACGGGCTTTTGCCAGTCGAACAATATGCTCAACTGCCATGTATTTTTCCAATTCTTGAGATTCATTGGAAGTCAGTTCGCCAGCTTTGTTTTTCTCAAGTAGATATTCCAAGCGCTCTTGAGCGGGTTTGGAGGCATGAAAACGCAATAATTTGTCAGAGTCCATGCTTGCCAGAAGTTCGGCAAGTTCATCATATATGTTTAGGCTCTGGATAACCATCTCTAATTTTTACAAAAAAGAACGAAATTCTTTAAACCGCTCCAAATTTATCACTCAGGGGCGTGTGAAAGATAACTTGTCAGTTTGATGCGATTAGTTATCTTTCAAACGCCCCCCAATTGTTGCCGCCTCCCGCCTTTTTTGCCCCTGCAAAGCAATTGCCTTCGCTGCTTTGATCGGGATGGCCACACATTTTTTCTCCATGTAGCCGAGCATTCGATGTACCAGGTCTTGGGCTTCGGGGCTGAGTCGCTCGAACTCTTTGGCAAAAACTTCCTGGATAGCACGGTCTTTCACGGCCTTTACTTCCTCGGGGATGTGGGCAAGGGAACGCTCTATCTGGCGTTCATGCCAACGGTCGCGGAACGCCAAAACACGCTGCTTGATAAGGCCTTCGGCTCGGTCGCGTTCTTGTTCGCGGTAGGCGAGATTTTCGTTGGCGGTTTCTTTAAGGCTTTCGATTTCAATGTATTGCATTGGAAAAGCCTCCACTGTTTCACGGGCAACGTTGTGCGGGATAGAGAGATCTACCACTACTTTTTCCCCTGTTTCTTTTGTCAAAAGTTCGCGATAAAGCGCTGGGGTAATGATGGCTTGGGTGGCTCCGGTACAAACAACAAGCGCGTCAAATCCTTCCGAATAGTAGGCCAGTTCGTCCAGAGAGAATGCCCTCCAGCCATTTGGTTTTGCCAGGTTTTGGGCTTTTTCAAAGCTGCGGTTGAAAATCGTGACCTTGGAAAACTTAGATTTTACCAAAAATTTGGCGAACAGGGCATTGGTCTCGCCAGCACCGACCATCAAAATTCGGGCATCAGGGCGAAGTCCGGTTTTCAACATCTCAGCAAACGCAAGGGCCACAACGGAAAGCGCTCGGCGGCCAATCCCCGTGTGGGTATAAATTTCTTTTGCCGTCTCGATGGTGAAGCCCATCAGCAGGCGAAGGTGATCGCCCGTGAGGTTCCATTCGCGGCTTTGATCATAGGCTTGGCGGATTTGGCGGATGATTTCGCGCTCACCCACTACCAGGCTGTCCATCGAAGCCGCTACTTCAAGCAAATGGGTGACGGCTGCTGTGCCCTGTAAAAGGCGGATTTTTGCGGCGGTTTTTTGGGCCACAAACGCAGACAAATCAGGTCGGAGCACGGAGAGCATTTGCTCCGCAATATTTTGATCTACAGGATTTTGCGTATAAAAAACGTAGCTGACCCGGTTGCAGGTAGCCAGATAAAACAACTCTTCCCAGCCCATTTCGGCTTTCAGGCTTTGAAGTGAAATATCTGTGTTTTCGCCAGGGACGATTGCATGCGCGAGCATATCAAGCGAGGCATCGCGATGGGTGAGCGTGAGGATGTTGTAACCGTCTAACATGATTCTGGAATCCGATTTCTTGGAGCAAAAAGCGTGGCAAAATTAGTGACCGGGTTTTCGGGCACTGTCATGCCTTTGTAAAGGGCGGATGAAGGGGGAAATTTGGAAGATATCTACATTAGCACAGTGGCTTTTAAAAATGCCGCACAGTTTTGCGCCGAAAACTTTGATCTATCTTTGTTCGACTAAAAACGCCGCTCAGGCCGCCTATCCGAACATGCTCCCATTCAAACTCAGCTTAGCACTTTGCTTCTTCAGCAATCTCCTCCCAGCCCAAACCACCTACCTCCATTGTGGGCGCATCCTCCCAATTAGTAGCGAAGAAATCCTGAACGCAACCATCGTAGTGGAAGGCAATAAAATCGCGCGCATCGAACCGGGATTTTCACGTATCCCTACTGGTGCAGAAGCGATTGATTTAAAAAACAAAACAGTGCTTCCCGGGTTGATTGACTGCCATGTACACATAGAGTGGGAGCAAAGCCGGAGTTCTTACAGCGAACGGTACACCCTCAATCCTGCCGACATCGCCTACCGAGCCGCTGTATATGCCCGCCGAACGCTTGATATTGGCTTCACTACCGTTCGCGACCTCGGTGGTACGGGCGTGAACATCGCCCTGCGCAATGCTATCAATTCGGGCTGGGCTGTTGGGCCACGCATCCTCACGGTGGGACGTGCGCTTAGCATTACAGGAGGACACGGCGATGGCACAACCGGAGCAAAATGGGACCTTTTCGATCCTCCAGGGCCCGAAATGGGCATCGCTGACGGCCCCGACGAATGCCGGGCCGCCGTGCGCGAACAAATAAAACGTGGCGCCGACTGCATCAAAGTCTGTGCTACCGGTGGGGTGCTCTCCCTTGCCCGCGACGGTACACTGCCGCATTACGCAGAAGACGAACTCTCCATCATCGTGAAAACTGCCCGCGACCTCGGCGTGGAGGTAGCCGCCCATGCGCACGGCGACGAAGGGATGCGACGCGCCGTAGAAGCGGGAGTCGTGAGTATTGAACACGGCACCTTTATGAGCGACGCCACGATGGATGCCATGATCAAACACGGCACTTACCTCATTCCGACCTTAACGGCAGGTCAGGCCGTGAGTGATAGCGCCACTTATGCCAAAGGTTTTTTCCCGGAAGTGGTGCGCAAAAAAGCCATCGAAATTTGCCCGCAACTCAAAGCCACGGCAGGCAAAGCCTATAAAAGAGGCGTGAAAATTGCCTTCGGCACCGACTCAGGGGTATCACCGCATGGCAAGAACAACCTGGAGTTTGGACTAATGGCCGAGGCTGGTATGAAAAATAGAGACATCCTTCGCGCGGCTACACTGGATGCGGCCACGCTGCTTAGAATGAACGACCGCATCGGCTCGCTTGAAGCGGGCAAACTCGCCGATATTATCGCGGTAGATGGCAACCCGATGGAAGATATCCGTGCCATGCTCAAGGTGGTGTTTGTGATGAAAGATGGGAAGGTGGTTCTTTGGATTTGACAAACGAAACAATTGACATTTTAAATAACATTTGATGGGAAAACCAATATCGCATCAGAAACTGCCTACGGAATGGAACCAGAGAGAAATCCTTCGTGACAAAGGACAATTCTGGACACCAAGTTGGGTGGCAGAAGCAATGGTTGCTTATGTTGCAGAGGATGCAGACTTAATTTTTGACCCAGCAGCTGGCAGAGGTGCTTTTTTTGAGGCATTGCTTAGTCTCAACAAGAAAAGCACATCATTTTTTGGGACAGACATTGACCCCGAAGTTTTAGCAGATGAAATCTATTGCCAAGAGAAATGCTATGTTGAGAAAAGAGATTTTATTAAAAACCCACCAAAAAGAAAATTCAAAGCCTCACAAAACGTTGCAATGGGTAAAAGCCAACGAAGCTTATTCTTCTGATTTGTTAGATTTTGTTTCTTCCAATTTCAAGAAGCAAAAGTTTAATACACTAGAAATAGTCAATCGTCAATTAACAGAAGGTATTGCAACCGGTTTTTCACGACCCGAACAAAATCACAACGGTTTTAAATTTCATCTTAATGACTTTGCCAATGTTATGAGAGGCATTGCAACGGGCTCAAATGAATTTTTCTTTTTAACCTCGGAACAGGTAAAAGAACTTGGTATTCCCAAAGAATTTTTGAAAAGAGCTGTTGGTAGGACAAAAGATGCGCCAGCAGGTGTCTTGACCTTGAAAGATGTTGAAGCATTAGAAAATGAAAATCGCCCTACATTCCTGTTATCCATAAACGGACAACTCGAAATTTTTAGAGAACCTGAAGCGCACAATTTTTCTTACAAAAAGAAAACCGGCAGTCAACCTTCCAATGTCAAAAAATAAAACCATCCTAATCACCGGCGGCGCAGGCTTCATAGGCTCCCACCTCGTCCGGCATTTTGTACAGAAATACCCTGATTACAAAATCGTCAACCTCGACGCACTTACTTATGCAGGCAACCTCGAAAACCTGCGCGATGTGGAGCATTTGCCCAACTACGTTTTTGAAAAAGGAGACATTACGAATAGTGCTGAACTCAAAAGAATTTTTGAGAAATACCATCCCAATGGCGTCATCCACCTCGCTGCGGAAAGCCATGTGGATCGCTCCATTTCCAACCCGATGGCTTTTGTTGAAACCAACGTGATGGGTACGGTAAACCTGCTCAATACCATCCGAAATCTCTGGGGAAATGACTTTGAAGGCAAGCGTTTCTACCATGTCAGCACAGATGAAGTGTATGGCTCTTTGGGCGAAGAAGGCTTTTTTACGGAAGAAACCCGTTACGATCCACGCTCGCCTTATTCGGCTTCCAAAGCGGCAAGCGACCATTTTGTACGGGCCTATTTTCATACTTACGGGCTGCCTGTGGTGCTCTCCAATTGCAGCAACAATTACGGGCCAAACCATTTCCCGGAAAAGCTCATTCCGCTGGTAATCAAGAACATAAAGGAAGAAAAACCGCTTCCGGTATATGGCGATGGGAAATACACCCGAGACTGGCTTTGGGTAAAAGACCACGCGGAAGCCATTGACACGATTTTCCACAGAGGCCGCGCAGGAGAGACCTACAACATAGGCGGCAACAATGAATGGAAAAACATTGACCTGGTGCAAACGCTCTGCGATATCATGGACGAACTTCTGGGCCGCGAACCCGGTTCCTCGCGCCGCCTTATCAGCTTCGTAAAAGACCGCCCAGGTCATGACCGCCGATATGCCATTGACGCATCCAAACTAAAAAACGAACTGGGCTGGCAGCCCTCCATCCGCGCTGAAGAAGGCTTCCGCGAAACGGCAAAATGGTGTCTGGAAAACGAAGAATGGCTACTCCGGGTAACTTCTGGCGAGTACCAGCAATATTATAAGCAGCAGTACGAAGATTGAAAATGTCCCCTATCCAACAAGGACATTCCCTCAGCCTTCTACGATCTGCCCGTTTATGAGTATCTCCAAATTCCTTGTCCGCGAAGTAGTCGGGTCAAATATCTGATCTCCATCGGGGGAGCTGCCCTCGCCAATGGTTATTTCCCATTCATCGTTGATAATTGCCACAGAGCGCGTTACGATACCATCTTTTATCGTGGTTCCGGCAATGACCGCCCGTCCAATAAGTTCACCCTTTTCGTTGAAGGTCGCGAGCACATATTCATAGTTCAAAAGTTCGGCCTTCCACCACACCAGCGCAATGAATTGATCCGTGTTGTCAATGGAAAAGCAGGGGACGTATTCGGTGAACTCATCGTCCGCTGCAACTTCCTCTAGAGAGTGTATAAACTGGGAAATCATGGCATCCGATAGCGGTTCATTCTCGGTGCCGAAAGTATGGTGCGTGTCTTCGCCGAGTGTTACCGGCATGGACAAGGGGGGGAATTTGGCGAGGAAGTCGTGGAAATGTAATTTTTTCATGGTCATTGATAGTCATTGAGTCATTGGTCATTTAGTCATTGGTCATTGGTAATTTAGTCAT
>Ga0163152_10006187_pt1 | contig 13637 bp, 12 predicted proteins | sample OliLakLV19MP8IB2_FD_148635 | JGI IMG/M metagenome (GOLD analysis project Ga0163152, IMG submission 148635) | Freshwater microbial mat bacterial communities from Lake Vanda, McMurdo Dry Valleys, Antarctica - Oligotrophic Lake LV.19.MP8.IB-2 | ecosystem: Environmental > Aquatic > Freshwater >... | reverse complement strand
ATTTCGAATTCGTCGGGTTTGTAGAGCGGCGGGAGGTGACCGCAAACGACCAGGACCGTCACGCTATGCCCTTGGGCGGCAAATTTTGCAGCCGTTCCGCCGGCGCCGAGAGTTTCGTCGTCCGGGTGCGGGGCGACGATAAGAATGCGCTTTTTCATAGTGGGTTCAAACGATCCGCGGCTCCGGCATGGGGATGACGAATTTGCCCCCCTGCTCGGTAAATTTTTGATGTGTGCGCATGATGGATTCGGCAAAGTTCCACGCGAGAATCAGCACAAAATCGGGACGCCGGCGATAAAGCTCCTCGGTCGGTAGCACCGGGATGTGAGAAAGCGGCGTGTAAAGGCCCTGCTTCAGCGGATTGTCGTCAACAATGAAATCAAGGGACTCGGCGCCAACCCTGAAATGTGAAAGCAGTGTCGTTGCCTTCGTTGTCGCGCCATAGGCAGCGACAGACCGATTTCCGTCCTTAAGAGACGTGATCAGCTCCCTCAAAAGGGTACCAACATGGTCGATCTTTTGGATAAATCCACTGAAAGTTGATCCCTTGTCCAACCCCAATTGCTTCTCGAGGCCGATCAATTCATCAACAGAGTGATCCGGTTTGTAACCCCCTCCGGCTTTCTGGGCCATTACCCGTATGGACCCTCCCTGAGGGCTGACTCGCTCTACTGAAATCAGATCCAACCCGGTACGGTCGAATAAGCTCTTGAACGGAGCTACCGTGTGATAGTCGAGGTGTTCATGATAGATCGTATCGAACCAAAGATTGGCATAGACATCGACCAGGTAGCCAACCTCAAGGACGAACACCCCATCTTCGTCAAGCCAATGCGAAACGCCTCGCATGACATCATCCAGCTGGTCAATGTGGGCGCACGCATTGTGAGAGGTGATGAACGCCGCAGGACCGTACGTCTTTCTAAGGTCCTGCGCAAGCGAGAGGCAAAAAAACTGTCCAATCGTTTCGATTCCCGAACTGGTCGCGCGCTGCGCGATCTCCACGGCAGGATCGATCCCAACCACATTCATCCCAAGCTGCTTGAAAAATCGCAGGCAAGTGCCGTCGTTGGATCCAATGTCCGCAACCAGCTTGCCTGGCTTCAACTCGAATCGCCCCACCATCGCTGCTGCGTAGTCCTGCAAATGCTTGACGAATATCGGCGAAGTACCAGAGACATAGGAATAATTATTTTGATACAGGATCTTTGGGTCGACGACATGTCCTAGTTGGACGTGAAAGCAGCTGTTGCAAAAATGCACATCCAACGGATAACAAGCTTCCGGGCGGTCGAGCTGATCCGGCTTCAGGAAACTATTGCCTGGCGGAGTCGGGGTAAGGCCAAAGACTTTTTCGAGATTGGCGCCGTCACACATCCGGCACCGGGTGCGCAAGTAAAAGTCCTTTGACATCAAACGGACACCTTGCCCGGATCAATGAGGATGACGCGCTTTACGTCTGCTTCGTAGCTCTCCTGATCGCGTGGATTCCGGCTCATTGCAAGCAATTGAGTATCTTCCAGGAAGACGGTAGCGTGATCCTCCATTGGCGGGGTAAATACCATTTCGCCCGCCTTCACCTGGATTACGGATGGCTTTGCGTCGGTTTCCGACGGGCGATAGTAATAGTCAAAGGCGCCCGACAGTACATACATATAGTGCCAATCGGTTAAATGATAATGATTCGATCTTACCGAGCCCTTCTGGGATGAAATAAGCGATATGTTTTTCATCGGGAAATTCACCAGGGACTGAATGAAGCCGCGCTGATCGGAGTGCGCGGGCGGTAACGCAACCTTGCCCTCCGTGGGCCACATCGAACTGTCGTCCAGCATTACATTTTTCCATCGTTCCATGCCGACCTCCTTAAATTTGAGCCTTTACAACTTCATTCATTAAATGGGCGCGCCGTGCGATCACGACCCTTTCCTTTTCCGCCTCGACCGGATTGTCCGCAAGCATGCGGAACGCTTCAAACATGCCTACAAAGTGATTCCCGGATCGGCCAGTCTTGTAGCTTTCACGCCCATTGAGATCGCGGAACCGAAACTTCGGAACGTAATCGGGCGATTTGGAGAAAAAACGATCGGAGACCACTGATCTCATGCTCCCCCAAACGTCTATTTCGTTCCGATACGAGCAATTGATACCCCATTCCAGGGTGACATATACCCCGCTTGCGTAGCGCAAAATCGCACGCCCGCCGGAATCGACCCCAGACCCTGGTGCGGTGTCGATTCTAGAGAACAGCACTGCTGGGGTTGATTCCGGGAAGAGGGCCGTTACTGCAGAAATCAGATACGAGCCGACGTCCAGGAAAGCCCCTCCACCCAGCTCGGGATCGTTTCTGAATCCAGGCCGCTCCAATGGAGGAATGCCAAATCGGCAGGTTACATTTCGGAGATCGCCGAGAGCTTCAGAATCCAGCAGTTCTTTAAGATACAAAAATTGGGGATGGTAAAGGTACATGTACCCTTCGGCGAGGGTCAATCCCAACTCACGGGAAAGCCCCACAAGTGCCAGGACCTGCGCTTGTGTAGCTGCAAGCGGCTTCTCGCACCAAAGGTGCTTCTTCGCTACGAGGACAGATTTCCCGTGGGAGGCGTGCAATCCGATCGGAGTCGAAACATAGATCGCGTCAACCTTTGAATCCTCGAACATCTCCTCGGGGTCGCTCCAGCCAAGGCAACCCAGTTCGGCGGCGTGTTTTGAAACAACGTCGGCATTTCTCGAGCAGACTCCGTAGAGATTGATTCCCGGGCAAACCTCGAGTGCGGGAAGGATGTTCTTGATCGCGTGTGGCCCAAGTCCCCAGACCGCGACATTATATTCCTTCATTCTTCTGGCAACTCTTTGAGCGGCCGAGACCAGTTTGAAGATCGATCTCATCATTCGCTATTACCAGAATCATTGTTCACCCGACCACTGGTTAGTCACTCGAAAGTCTGGGGCCGAATCGGAGGGTCCAGAGCACCGCGGGCCCAAGAGAAAGAAAAGCCGCAAGAGGTCCCTTGCCTGGATCGACAGCAGACCAGATTGCCAGCGGAAGAGCCCACAGCGCGTGGTAGAGCGCTACGCCATAGGTTACTTTTGCGTGATTGTTGAGGATTCTTGCCAGGTTCTGGTAGGCATGGCTACGGTGTACCCCATACCATTTCCTTACAAAAATCAATCGATAGACGCCCGTTGTTGTCGTGTCACCGATGAAGTAGCCGAGGATGGCTATCCACGTCCAAACACTGATCTGCCCTTGCAGAGCAGTCGCCAATAGCAGGCTACCCAGGCAGTAGCCGAGGAAAATGCTCCCGGCGTCTCCCATGAAGACGCTGGCGGGCGGCAAATTGAACGGCAGGAAGCCCAGACTGCTTGCAGCCAGGAGAGCAAAAACATAACTTAGATTTTGATCGGCACCGTTGATTGTCAGGACGACAATTGCAGCAATACAGACGTAAATGGCTCCGCCGACGGCCATGCCATCGACACCATCTATGAAGTTATACATATTAATAAACCAGACGGAAACAAACAGGCATAGCAAGATCAAGGCTATCTGGAACGCGCCACCTAAAGTACTGAAGTCAGGGGCATACACATGTTCATAGAAAACGCCGAAACTCCAGAGCGCCAGGCAAACCTGTGCGAACAGCTTCTTGTCGGCCCGAATTCCGAATACATCGTCAATAAACCCGATCGCCGCAGCCGCCGCTCCTCCCAATCCAATGGAGAGCATCATCCAAGTCGGCATCTCATCAAGCTTCCAGATTGCACCGGTCGCGACAGAAAAGACACAAGCAAAGGCTACGCCGCCTCCACGAGGCACCTCCCTTGCATGCAGTGACCGGAAATTTATCTCTGCAATGACCGCGTGCCGCAGGGCGAAGCGCCGATAGGCGTAAGTCCCGAAGAATGACGCAATCGCTACGGAAAGGAGCGCAATTTGCAACGGCCAGAATGATAATTGAAACATGCTCTGCATTGTCTGCACCCTGACATTCTTCGATGGCCACCCGATTGCGGCTTGCGAAGATAGTTGCGCATAGTAGCCGTTTTGCGCAGTTTCACGTGTGGGGTGGGTTCCTCCACACGCTCAGATGACACGCGCCTCGCCAGATCTCGATCTGTTCGCGAACACCATCGTAGAAATTCGGTAAGCGGCATCCAGGCTTTTTCACTGACCCTGATCATCACCCGCATACACAATCGCGCGCGCCATGATGAGGTTTCTTGAGCGGACCAATCGCTTCATCTTTCGCGCGAAACCGAACTAACGTATCCTTCTTCACTGTGGAGTGGAACCCAGTTGGTCGCCGAAATCGTCCTCGACAATTGCATTTCAGCGGATCACGCCACCCCTCCGATTCCTTCTGAGTTCACCAGACACTACTGATGCGAATAACTATGCTGGTAGATCGCTATCTGCCCAGTCCTATGTCGGGCGCAAAGATAATGTCCGACCTTGCGACAGAGATGGCGAGGCGGGGACATGATGTGACGGTCGTTACGGGAGACAGCGGTCTTCAGCACCGGATTGAAATAACCAAAGAAAGCGGCGTGACGGTCATTCGTGTCAGATCGAAGAAAATGCGTCACCGTTCCAAGATCGTCCGAACCATCAACGAGATTCGTCTTTCCAGAATCATCTGGACCGCCGCACGGGATCTTTTCGAAGCTCAACCCTGTGACTTGGTTGTGTATTGGTGCCCAACCATATTCTGGAGCGGCCTGGTCAGCAAATTGAAGGCGATCAACGGATGCGGCAGCTATCTCGTCATGAGGGATATGTTCCCTCAGTGGGCATTGGATACAGGTGTGTTGAGTCGGTACGGATTGCCTTACTGGTTTTTTCGACTTCAAGAACTGCGGCTCTATGGGACCGCTGATGTAATCGGAGTTCAATCTCCGGTGCATCTAAATTACTTCGCTGGCCCCGCTCTAAGGGGGCGATACAACGTCGAGGTCCTATTCAACTGGACCAATCTCGCCGATCGACCGAATGCGTCCCATCCCTTGCGCAGCAAACTGGATTTGGGAGATAAGATTATTTTTGTGTACGGAGGTAATTTAGGGGTGGCGCAAGACCTAGATAACGTCCTGCGCCTGGCGGCCAGAATGGCCGAAGAGAAAAATGTGCATTTTCTATTGCTCGGAGACGGAAGCGAGTCCAACAGGATAAAACTTGAGATTCAAAGAGGACGATTGACCAACGTTTTCTTGCATCCTGCTGTATCGCCCGACGAGTACATGGATATCCTGGCCGAGTGCGATGTCGGTTTGATTACCCTCAGGCGAGATCTGACAGTACCGAATTTTCCCGGAAAAATGCTCGGCTATATGGCCCTGCGAATGCCGATGCTAGCAAGCATTAACACTGGAAATGATCTAAGCACGATTGTTCTGGGCCACAATGCAGGCTTCGTGTGCAATAACGGCGAAGACGAGGTTTTTTACCAATACGCACTGCAATTGGCTCGCGACCGGGATTTGCGTCAACGCATGGGACAGAATGCATACAGACTCCTAGTCGATAAATTTGACGTATCGAACGCAGCGAACCAGATATTGAGTCATTTTTTACACTAAGACCCCAAAAAATACTTCACCCTGGACCAGTCTCCTGAATCCGGTTTCGCGGCAATATACCGAACGTCCGTGAAATTCCGTACATACGACTCTTCATTCATTCGCAAGCGCGAAACACGAAACGAAATCCAACTAAATTTCGTAGTGGCGGTGGCTTTCACAAGATCGGACCTGGCTTAACCGCAGACGACTGAAAAAAATGCTGAAATACGATCAATCGCCCTGCTGCTCATTTTGCAACGGCAAGTCCATGACCAAAATTATCGATTTTGGAAAAATGGCTTTAGCGGGAGCCTTTTTGAAACCTGAGCAGTTTGCCAGCGAAGCCGTCTATCCACTTCGCTTGTATTTTTGCAGCGACTGCTATTCCGTGCAAGTCACAGACCGGGTTAATCCAAGCGTTCTATTTAAGGAATACTTCTATTTTTCTTCCGCAATTCAAACATTGCGCGAGCATTTCGTCGACTACGCTAGCGAGGTAACCTCCCGCTTCCTCGACCCAGAACATTCCACGGTAGTCGAATTTGGCTGCAACGATGGTGTACTCCTCGGGCCGCTTGCCGATCAGGGGATCCGGACGGTGATAGGCGTTGATCCGGCGACGAACATCGTAAAAACAATTAATGATCCCCGGATAACGATTGTCAATGATTTCTTCAACGAGGACGTCGCCGAACAAATAATTGCCGCCTACGGCAGGGCCGATATGGTTGTCGCGAATAATGTATATGCCCATATATCTGACATCCAGGGCGTCACGCGCGCGATACAAAACGTCCTCGTCGACGATGGCGTATTCGTCTTCGAAGTGCACTATCTAGGAAAGATTATTAACGATCTGCAATATGACATGATTTACCATGAGCATCTCTACTACTACTCACTGCTCGCCCTTACCAACCATTTTGCGCGATACGACATGATGATATTCGACGTTAAGCCCGTCCAGATTCATGCTGGATCGATGCGCTACTACGTGTGTAAGAAGGGCAGCAGGCATGAGTCCTCCGTGTCTCCCCAGGTGATTGCACTTAGGGCCCAAGAACTCGCCGATCGGTACAACGAGGCGGAGACTTACGCCAGATTTGCATCCGACGTTGCCGTTCGCAAAGAGAAGCTCATGGATTTGCTCACCCACCTCAAGGCGAAGGGTAAAAGCATCGCGGGTTATGGGGCATCCGGCCGTGCCAACACCATAATTCAGTATTGCGGTATCGATCAACGCTATTTGGACTTTATGATCGACGACGCACCGGCGAAATTGGGACTGTATACGCCTGGAGCGCATTTTCAGATCCGGCCGAGGTCCGTTATCGAGCATCACCCGCGACCAGACTATCTACTGATATTTGCTTGGAGCTTTTTGGGCGAAATTGCCAAAAAATGCACAAACTATCTCGCCGGAGGCGGGCGCATGATCGTGCCACTTCCCGATGTGGAAATCATGCCGTACCCGGGCCGCGACCGAGCCTCCGGCTCGATAACCCTAATCTGATTCAACTGGCTTTTATTCGGACGAATGAAATGAAAGTACTGTCGATTTTTGGCACGAGACCGGAAATGATCAAAATGTGGGGGGCACTCAAGAAGCTGGATGAGCTCAACTTCGACCACATCATGGTTCACACGGGTCAGAATTTCACCCCCGAACTGAGGGAATTCTTCTTTCGGGACTTGCAGCTTCGCAAGCCTGATTTTGAACTGGGGATTGACACTTCGAGCTACGGCAGGGAAGTGGCGGACGTCATACTCAAATCAGATGCTTTGATGGAAAAACTGAAACCCGATGCGCTTCTGATTCTCGGGGATACTTACAGTGGGCTTTCTGTCATGCCGGCGGCAAACCGTGGTATCAAGATCTTTCACATGGAAGCAGGTTTGCGCGCCTGGGATAGGCGCATGCCGGAACAGCGCAATCGCATTTTGATCGACCATATGAGCAGCATATTGCTCCCGTACAATCAATATCATCGCGAGAATCTAATACGAGAAAACATTCATCCTTCGAAGATCTTTGTAACCGGAAATACTACATTCGAAGCCATGCGCGCGTTCTTGCCCCAGATTAATGCGAGCGACGTGCTCAGCAGGCTTGGACTTGAACCCAAAGGGTACATACTGGTTACGGCTCATCGCAGCGAAAACGTCGACAATCCGGAATTTTTGAAGCGGATTTTTCTCGCGCTAGGCCGCCTTGTGGAGCGTTTCAAGCGGGAGGTCATTTATCCCATGCATCCGCGTACTAAAAGCAAGTTAGGCACCATTGAAATTCCCAAGGGCGTGAGGATCATGCCGCCGCTTGGATTCTATGATTTCAACCGCTTGTTGAAAGAGTCTTACTGCACCCTGTCCGACTCCGGAACTGCCGCGGAGGAGGGCCTTTTCTACAAAGTACCTTGCGTGAGTCTGCGCATGGCGACCGAGCGCCCCGAAACGATTGAAAGCGGTGGCACGATTGTTTCAGGACTTGATCCGGACAACATCGTTGAATCCATTACGACCGCGGTTACGCAACCTTGGGGTGCGCGCTATGAGCTGGAGGAGAATTTTTCCCCATCGAACGTCGTGGTGAATGCCATCCGCACTCAAATCACAAATTTCTTTTGACATCAGTTACCTGGAAAAGGAATTTACGCTTTGTTTAAGAATAAGGTATTGATGATTACCGGTGGAACCGGATCGTTTGGACATACCGTACTCAAACGCTTTCTTGCGACCGATGTGCGGGAGATCCGAATCTTCAGCCGCGATGAAAAGAAGCAGGAGGACATGCGAGTAAGCTTGAACAATGACAAATTAAAGTTCTACATCGGGGATGTGCGCAATTACGACAGCATCCATCAGGCGATGAAGGGTGTGGATTACGTCTTTCATGCTGCGGCGCTCAAGCAGGTGCCATCGTGCGAGTTTTATCCGCTAGAAGCCGTAAGGACGAACGTTCTGGGTGCCGAGAATGTCATGTCTGCGGCGATCACGAATCGCGCGCAGCGCGTAGTGGTTCTCAGTACGGACAAGGCGGTTTACCCAATCAATGCAATGGGCTTGTCCAAGGCAATGATGGAGAAGTTCATGGTCGCAAAGGCTCGTATGCAGAGCGAGGAAGAAACGGTTCTTTGCGCCACCCGGTATGGAAATGTGATGGCTTCTCGTGGCTCTGTGATACCTCTATTTGTCGAACTGCTGAAACAGGGCAAGCCCCTAACCGTTACTGATCCGAGCATGACGCGTTTCCTGATGTCCTTGGAGGATTCGGTTGACCTTGTCCTACATGCCTTCGAGCATGGCGTCCAGGGAGACATTTTCGTGCAGAAAGCACCGGCCGCAACCTTGGCGGATCTTGCGCAGGCACTCAAGGAAATTTTTGAGAGCGATATCCCGATTCGAATTATCGGAACTCGCCATGGGGAAAAGCTTTATGAATCCCTCGTGTCGCGCGAAGAGATGGCGAGAGTAGAGGACAAGGGGCGCTATTATCGTATTCCGGCGGACAACCGGGATCTCAACTACAGCATGTACTTTAGCGCCGGGGAGGAGAGAATCTCCCTGTTGGATGACTACACATCGCACAATACCGCGCGGCTTAGTGTCAAGCAGGTGAAAGAACTATTGCTGCAGCTGGACTTCATTCAAAAAGAGCTCGCCGCTTCAAACCAGCCGCCAATGCAGGCATCGAAATTCAGGTTCTGAAAGTCACCCTATTCGCTCTTTCCCAGTCTGCATGCATCGCATCGATTAGCTCAGGCCACTCCGGCACGACAAATCCGGTAGCCCGCTCAAAGTGTCTGCAACTAAGTGAACGATCGCTAGTTATCGAGTCATCTTCAATTAAATTAATCGTCTTACCGTAAACCTGCGCAACCAGCTGGAGTAAGGCGTACTTGGTGATCGGGCGCGCAGCAACATGGTAAATCCCGGACAAGTCCGGCCGGGGAAGCACAAAATCTCGGATGATTCGAGCCAATACAACTGCTGGCAATCCTGAATAAAGCACCCTGGTATAGCCTTTGCAGCTTTCCGTTTGGGATAAGAACCAATCGACCAAGCCATTGGCTCCCTGCAACTCATGTCCAATTATTGAAGTGCGCAGCGCAATCGTGCGCGGGGAGCGCACCTCTCCCAAGTATTTCGAAATGCCATAGAGATCCTTTGCATCAAAGGGATCATCTTCCGTGTATCCGCCTTTTGCACCGGAGAACACGCCATCAGTGCTTATATGCACCATACGCGTCCCACTTATGTCGCAGAGCCGGGCCAAGCGATGCGGAAGCAATGAATAAATCGGAATCATCAACAGCGGATCGCCGGAGTTCAGCAAAGGTTTTGCCAAGGATATGCAATTGATCAAAACATCCGGCCTGATCTCTGCAAAGACATGGTTCAAGGCATCTTCATTCAGGACATCACACCCTACCACCAGCCTCTCGGCGATTTTCGGGGCAAAGAACTTTTTTGCCGCTCCAGAGCGAATGGTTCCGAAGACCTCGCAGCCCTCACTTTCGCTCAGGGCGCGGACGATGGCACTGCCAAGCATACCGCTCGCGCCAAGCACCAATACTCTCACTTGACGGTTCCTAGGATGGCGCAGTAAAGCCCGATGTATTGCGGGGCAATGGAATCCCAAGCGTAGCGTCGCGCGACGAAATCCTGCCAGACCGGCGCCACTTCCTTCAACACTTTTTCCTCCCCGAGGAGGCGAACCAGTCCTTCAGAAATTCCTTCTGCGGTGGCGGGCACCTCGAGCCGGGGATCCACAAGGCGAATATCGCCAAATCCGCATTGGTCCGTAAGCAGCACAGGAATGCCGCAGATTCCCGCCTCCAAAGCCACGATGGACATTGCTTCTTGAAGCGAAGGGACCACCAGCAGTTTTGCGCTACGGTAAGCTGACGCTTTGTCCGCACCGCCCACATAACCCAAGAAATGTACGCATTCGCCCAAGCCTAGGACAGCGACTGCGTTGCGCAACTCGGACAACATGCCTGCGTCCGGCCCCGCAAAGACAAGGTGATATTCGGGCAGCCGATTGCGCACTTGCGCAAAAGCCTGCAATAGCAAATCCGGACCCTTAATAGCATTGATGCGTCCCATGAATAGAATCACCGGCGCTTCGGGCAGACCTCGTCGGCTTAAAAACGCCTTTACATCCGTCTTCGGAAAGTCTTCCTCACATACGCCATTCGGAATCACGGTAACTTTAGACGAAGAAATACCGTAGCTTTCAAAATGAGGAAATTCACTGGCTGTCACCGCAATCCATGCGGAAGCATTTCTGATAATCGAGTTTCCCACCACGACGTTGTATATACGTTTAAGCCAACCGGAACGTCCAAACAACGGCAAGCTCCCAGCCGGGCATACCACGTAAGGCTTGCTGGAAAATCGAATAGCAAAGTAGACCGCAACACTCAGTACGCTCCAGTGCGCCATGAGGTGGATGATGTCAGCTTCCTTAACCAAACGCCGAATGGTTGTCCAGCTGTTCCAGCTAATTTTTGGCACATGAAATCGCCTCCACATGCTGTCAAGAGCAACTAAGGTTGCAGGCGCAAGTGCCGCGACTCTCTGCGCATCCAAACCCGTATTCAGTGTCAAAACCGTACACTGGACCCCGTGTTTGGACAGAAAACGGCTCATCTGGAATGTCCGCTCGGCACCGCCGCCCCCGGCTTTGAGGTCGATTGAAGAGGTGACGTTGAGCACGCGCATCAAGCCGGGCTCGAAGCTTTCATGTCAGGATTGGATGAACGATACCATCTGGAATAGTCGACCAGCCCCGCTTCGAAGCCAACAGGCCTCTGCAATCCAAGCACGACTAGTTTTCCCGGATCATAGTTGCATCGCGGATTGATGTTGTCTCTTCCGAGGCAACGCAGCAAAAGCGAGAGCAATCCTGGAGGAATCGGCAGGCGAGGCGCGCGGTAATCCGGGACATTAAGTTCCCGCATCAGGAAGCGCTCAACATCGGCGAAATTGTTGGAAGGATGATCGTCGTCAGAAACAATGAACGTATCTCCAGCAAGGCTCTCCTCGCGGCGCGCCAGGAAGAGTATCGCGGCCACCACATTGGCGACGTGTACAAGGTTCATCCGCCTCCGGCCAAAGAGACAGGATCTGAGGTAGTTTCGTACGCGGTTTCCACCGGTTAGGTCTTCGATGAGCTTTATGAGCTGGGCGCCGCCGGGGCCAAAAACCGCGGTCGGGCGCACGATGGCAGTGTCGATGTACCCGCGAGCCCCCTCAGCGATGGCGTGCTCAACTTTGAGCTTTGTAATACCGTACTCGGTAACGGGCCGGCATGGAGTGTCTTCAGTGACTAGGTTGTCCGCCGTTCGCCCCACCACCGAAGCTGTGCTGCAATGAATCAGGCGCCTGACATTCGCAGCCTTACAGGCCATCAACAAGCCCTCGCATGCAGCCAGGTTATTCGCAACTCCAGCGCCCGGCAAATAAACAAGGTTGACGACCGTACAACCCGGCTCAATGAGCTGTCGCAAGGCCTTCACATCGCGCGCGTCGCCGATGACAATCTCTACGTTGGATTCCGGAGGGGCAATTTGCGCATCCTTCTGGCTCGATCTTGAAAGAACTCTGATCCGCCAATTTCCGGTGCGGATTGCCTCTTTGACCAGATGCTTACCAAGAAATCCTGAAGCGCCAATTATCGCAAGTGTATTCATGTTGAGCATGCTCCCGCCTCGTGAGCTGGAAGCTTTTATGTGGCATGGCTACGCGAAGTCAAGCAGTTCCGGGCTCCGCGGATAAACCCTTGGTACTTCCTTGCATAGGTTGACGCGAGCGCTTCGCGCCGCGCGATTGTGTTCCCGATCTCGCCTCCAGACTCTCTACATACTTCAGACTCATCAGGAACAGCACGATACCCAACGCGCCAAATGTAACTGCATAGTGAAGGAGCGGAATAAGGTGCGCGATCAGGTACCGCTTGTTGTATCTCCTCACGATATACAAGAAAAGGACCATCCAGATAAGACCGTACTGGTAAGCCACCCTGAAGAAGCCAACGTCAGCGATGATGTAGTCCTCAACGCTCGTGTTGACGTTGCTCGAACAGCCAAACACGTAGCATGAAGAGTTTGCTAAATCGAGGTAATCAGAAGTAAGAAGCTCCAAATAGACATAGGTGATCGACTTTGACGTTGCATCCGCGCTCAATGTGCCTGCCAGATCGGCGGTTATATACGCCGCCAAAAGGAAGGGGAGAAAAATCAATAGAAATCTGAAGTTGAACCTGGATGTGGCGTACAGAAAGACGATGACCAAAGTGGTCGTTAAGGATCCCATAACAATCGACAAAAATCCGGCGAGAACCCTGTGCCCAAGTGCGAATAGACCGACACATATGAAAAAGCTCGATAGCTGTACGTCTAAAAAGAGGCCATGCGGCCTTATCAGCCCAAAATTTCTTGTGAGGTGCGATTTCTCTCCAAATGCTCCGCTGTAGTAAAGCAAGTACTCAAGAATAAGAAAGACCATCGCGATTTTAATGAGTGACGTATATATTTTTGGGTCGAGACGGTCGCTATCTATGATCAGGATCAGGAGCACCACGCCGAGGGGCTTAAGATTCGTCTCGAGACCCTGAAGCGCGCCATTGAGCAGCGAAATAACCGAAACAAGAACCAACAGGAAGTACGGTAGAAAATTAGCCGGCTTCAGGAGAAAACTTACCGACCTCGATATATTGAACTTTCTGGTAGCAAGGATTGCGATCAGAATAAGAACGATCTCGAAGTACTGCACCGAGGCTGCAAAGGCCCTAACATCTGCACTTCTGAAATCTGTAAGTCCCAGCATCTTTGTCCCAATTATTTCTAGTTGGGCTGCAGTGAGCGGCCTCTATTTTGTACCGCTGCCGATTTGTTTTGAGGTTAACTGTCGCACAATCAAGGCAAGGAAGTAAAAATACATTCTTAGCATGCTTCTTGAAGTCAATCTGACGTAGTAGCGTCGCGAACGAAGGTTTGTCCACCAAGCCTTCAAGCATTGGCGCAGAGGCTCCGCCTCCGGCCGGAACACGAGCGAAACCGCCTTGGTGTTGA
>Ga0163152_10006183_pt1 | contig 13641 bp, 11 predicted proteins | sample OliLakLV19MP8IB2_FD_148635 | JGI IMG/M metagenome (GOLD analysis project Ga0163152, IMG submission 148635) | Freshwater microbial mat bacterial communities from Lake Vanda, McMurdo Dry Valleys, Antarctica - Oligotrophic Lake LV.19.MP8.IB-2 | ecosystem: Environmental > Aquatic > Freshwater >... | reverse complement strand
TTAATCTTTCCTTAGCCTGGATAGTGGCGGCAATATGGGAGAGCTTGTAGATGGAATATAGCAAAAGAACACTTCCGAGCCAGTTCAATATAGTGCTTAGGTCACGTAGAAAAGCCGATGAGGTTGCTCCAAGCGTAGCTAATAGTGGCGCAACCAGAGAAGTTCCGCATGCAACACACCCACCGCTAATAATTGCTATTCCAAATGCACCAATACCACTCTTCTTAGGTACCGACTTAAATCCTTGCCTGCGTATTACATATACAAATAACGCTGTGTTGATACCAAATAACACAGATAACAGTATTAGACCTACTGACTGTGCGCTATTGTAGGTCGTAAACACAGATCTGTACCCATATGTGAAGAAGTCTAACTTACCCAGAAAAGAAATCGGGGCCTCGAATATAATGTACTTAAGCAGTTCAAGGTTTAGTGACCAAAGCACAAGTCCACTAATTGCCAATGTTGCCACTACCGCGAGTGTTACGTATTTCCATGATCGAAAAGTTCTGACCGTAGAGATAACAGATATCTTCAGCTTCGTCCTTAATAGGCGTGACTTCATCGAAGCTGAATATCCAATAAAGTCTTAAATACGGTATAAGGCTGTGGCCCAACAATTTTTTGACCACCAATAATGAAACTAGGCGTGCCTTGTATTTCATCCGGAGCAGCTAGGTCTATATCGGCATCGTAAGCTTTCCTTGTGTCTTCGTTTGCTAGGCAGCTATCGTATGTTGCTTTATCTATGCCTACATTTTTGAGTATTGCCCCGATAACGGAGTCATTCAACACAGGATCAATAGCCTTCTGATAATCACCCTTTTGAAAATGATTGCTCCACATATATTCAAAAAGTTCATCATGATATTCTGTAAATTTTCCTTGGTTATTTGCACAATATGACCCAGCTAGCGCTTTCGCGCCATCCTCTGAGTAGACTGGGTATGGCCTAAACACAATTTTCACAAGTCCAGTTTCTACGTAATCTTTACGAATTTGCTTTCCAGCGGACTGAAAAAATTTACCACACTCGGGGCATTTATAATCTGCGTATTCAATAATTGTTGCTTTTGCATTAGGATTGCCGATTACGAGTATTGGTGACGTACTTGGCTGAAGCTTTGAGTCGACACTATCGACGGTTTCTGACGACTTAGTTGGAGTCTTAGATTTATTATCGAAAGTAAATATTCCCCAAACAGAAAATGCTATAAGCAACCCCACTAAAATAACTACATTCCTGGTGATATTACTCATTTTCTTGGGTTTTGAGCGCATGTTAACATTTTAGCAAGTACTTAATTATTACTCAAATACGCCTAGACTTCCACCACCGCCAGCGGTACCTTGTCCTTGATGGAATCAACAGTACTCCAACACATACAGAATGCACCCAAAATAACACAGATCCGCTGGTGTCTGTACGCTCGTAAATCAAGTGAACAAGACGAACGCCAAGCCCTTTCCATAGAGCAGCAAATCAAGGAAATGCGACTACTAGCGGATCACTGGAATATTGAAATAAGTGAAATTCGCCAGGAGAGTCATTCATCCAAAGTTGCGGGTACTCGACCAATCTTCAACAGGCTCATCAAAGATATCCAACTCGGCTATTTTGGTGGCATAATTTCTTGGGCACCGGATCGACTTTCAAGATCGGCTGGAGATTTGGGGGTACTTGTTGACCTTATGGACGAAGGTAAACTAGTAGAAATTAGGACCCACAGCCAAACGTTTACTAATAACCCTAACGAAAAGTTCTTGCTGATGATCCTTGGCTCTCAAGCCAAACTAGAGAACGACAACAGAGGTGTTAATGTCATACGAGGTCTTCATAACAAAGCCGCCAACGGCTGGCGACCAGGCGTAGCTCCAGTAGGTTATTTGAATAATGGGATGGGTGAAGAAAAGATAATTGTTGATCCAGACAGGTCACCAACCATCATTGAAATGTTTGAGCGTGTCGCCAAACAAGCTTGGACTGGACGTGACATCAAAAGATGGCTGGATGAGATAGACTTTCAGTCAAAACATGGCAATCGACTTGGTTTAAGCCATATTTACCGAACTCTAAAGAACCCATTCTTTTACGGGGAGTTTCAATACCCAAAAACCAAAGAAACAATGCATCAGGGTAAACATAAACCCATTATTACTAAAGACTTGTTCGATGAGGTACAAATCCAGCTGGCTGTCGCGCCCAGACCGCCGACTGGCAGTAAAGAGTTCAGTTTTACTAGGATACTGAAGTGTGGGGCTTGTAAGACGGGTGTAACGGCCGAAGAACACGTGAAGCGACTCGTAACTACTAGCGAAATTAGGCGGTATGTCTACTACCACTGCGGTAGAGCAAACAATCTTGATTGTATCGAGCCCTATATCCGCGAAGCAGACCTGATGGTTGAACTGCTAGGACTCATGGACAAACTAGAGCTAGATGAAATTGGTGCTCAGACTAAGTTCAAGGAAGAACTGGAACGCTATGGGAAATTTAACATCATATTGGGGCAAACTGGCGAGGCACTGACAAGTAACCCAACCATCGACCTCAGAGCCTACGCTAAATATGTCCTGCAAGAGGGTACCAAGGAAGAAAAACGGGAAATCCTCCAATTTGTTACTGGCGAACTATTCCTCAAAGACAAAAGAGTATATATAGAGCGAAAAACACGATTTAAAAAGTTTAACTAAGTCAGTTCGAATAGCATCGCCCTAGTACATGGGAATGGGTGTTTTGTAACATTTTGAGCTAAATTAAAAGACCCGCCTGACCTCTAATGTACGTTTAGGTGGACGAGTCTCTTTAGAACTATATCTTTGGCGGTGTTTTTTGATTGATGTTCGAACATTTTTTGAGCAAAACCCCCAATAAGGAGGCCCCTCCGACGCTAAAGCTTTGGCGGGCAGGCAGCCCCGCCACTGCGCGCCTTGCTCGCCACACCACAGAAAAATACTCTTTGCTCTTTTCATTTTGCGCGCGCCCGATTTTTTCTTCTTTTAATGAAAAGAGTATTTTTCTGTGGTGTTCTGCCTTCCCCGCCTGCGCCGAGGCTTCGGCGGGCAGGCAAGTATTCAGGCAGGTGGCGGGACCGAAAACATAACCGCGCAACCATATATGCAAGATCTCTTATATTTCTGCTTTGATTATATTCTTAAGACGAATAAAATCTACCGAATCTCTTACGGAAATATCTCTACCATTTGGCAATGAAACAACGAGCTCTTTTTTAATCTGTGTTGGTTTACCTGAGAGTACAATAACCCTGTCTGATAAAAATACCGCCTCTTCTATGTCATGCGTAACGAATAAAATAGTTTTTTTGGATTTTCTAACAATATCTAACAATTCTTCTTGGAGCTTTTCTTTCAATTGATAATCTAGAGAATTAAAGGGCTCATCCATTATAATAAATTTTGGGTCGGCAACTAGTGCTCTAGCAAGGGATAATCTTTTTTTCATGCCACCCGAAAGTTCGTAGGGATATGCATCAGCAAACTCACTAAGCCCTGTCATTGAAAGATACTTATTAATAGCGCCATCATTCTTACTCACAAGGCCCATGTTTTGATATACCGTCATCCAATCAAAAAGGTCGTGTGCTTGATTGATTACTATTCTATCTTTTCCTGGAGCGATGACTTTCTCACTATTCACAAAAATACTGCCACCCACTGGCTGTATGTAGCCTGCTATTATATTTATTAGCGTTGTTTTTCCACAACCAGATTTCCCCACAAGTGAGACAAACTCACCCTCATTTATCAAAAGATTAATGTTCTCAAGTACCGAAATTTTAATATCTCGTGACTGGTTTTTGTAGTGATGTGAAATATTCTTTAGTTCCAACATAAATTATTTTTTGTTACTCCATGGGATGACTCTTTTTTCCACTGTCAACAAAAGCCAACTTAGCACATATCCGATAACCCCGATAAAAATCATTCCTGCGATAATATTATCAGTTCTCAATAAAAGTCTGTTAAGCTGTATAAAATATCCTAAACCGGATTGCGCTCCGATAAGTTCCGCAGCTATGACACTCATCCATGCCATACCCATACCTATTTTCAAACCCGTAAAAATGTATGGTAAAGAAAATTTAAAGAGTATCTCTTTTACAAAAATTAACCTTTTTATTTCGAAAGAACGCGCAACATTTTCATAAATAACAGGCAATGAATTGACGCCGAAAAAGCTATTGGTAAATATTGGAAAGAAAGCCCCCATAAAAACAATAAAATACGCTGATGTATCGCCGAGACCAAAAATTAATATTGCAATCGGTATCCATGCTATTGGGGGGATTGGACGCAAGAATTCAATTAGCGGTTTAAGAAAGGTACCGACTTTTTTATAATATCCAGCAACCAAAGCAAGTCCAACTCCCAAAAAAACGGCAATCGAAAAACCAACAATGACTCTTGTCAAACTAGTAAAAACATGAGTAAAGATATCTCTCTTGGTTATAAGCTCAAATAGAGCAGAAAAGACTTCACTAGGAGCAGGAATAATAGTACTCGCGGGATATACAAAGACTGACAATACATGCCAGAAAAGTAGAGCCGAAACTATCGATAGCAGATTTATTAGTGTGTTCTGTAGACGATTATTTGTAAAAATAGGAGTTGTCATAAATTTAAAACACTCTCGTGCGCTTATCCATTTTGTTGCTATAATCAACGGGAATCTTTAACGACCATCCATTAAGGGTAAACCCTCCCATTTCATTCAATACATATTGAGTCAACTCTCTATACTTTATTATTTGATCTTGTGATTTCTTACTCACCATCGCTGATAGAAACATTTTTGCAAATTTTTTGTCGGTAAAATCTTTTATAATATGACTAAACCGTGTATTGCCCTCAAAATAATTTTCCAACATGGGTTCTTTCAATAGTGCTTGCTGAAGAAAAAGCGCGTATGTTTCATAGATTAGTTTCAGATTTATATAATATAGAAATGAAAAATCATCTCTCTTCTTTTTATATAATGAGTTCATTTTATTTAAAGTATCCGCCAATACATACTTATTAAAAGACATGTGGTCTTTATTGATCAAACTATATCCTTTCTTAAGAGACGCGGTGGCACATTCCTTTAGACGTGATGCAGATTTATATTTTTCAAAAATGATCTTTCCTTCCAACAAAGCAATGCACATCATAGGGTTATTATGTTTTGAATCTATCTCTAAGTATTTTTTTACCTGACTATAAGGGTTAATACAGTATTCAATTAAAACCCCGTCCATAACAACATTTCCTCTTTTTCTATATTTAGATCCATTTGATGTGATGATTTGAAGATCAAGGTCTGAATCCTTATCATTAATTCCTTTGGCAAAACTACCAGTGACTAAAACTGCCAGAACCTTTTCTTTTCCGAGGGATTTTTTAATAAATGCGGCTATTGTATCGGTGTAGTCATTTTTCATATTAGTGTGTTTTAACTTTTCTGTTGGCAAGAATATAATTGATAATTGCTCTCGTCTTTAAAATGCCATATCCCTCCACTGAGATATCGTTCTCCCCGATTATTTCTCTGTCTGAATTTTCTGGATCGTCTCCAATAACTATATAGTTTTTAGACTTTCCATTTTGTAATAAATGTGCGAGAGCTTCTTTTTTACTAGATGAACAAATATCTATAGAATTAAATGGTAGAGTTTTATCAGAATTTTCCATGTTCCATTTTATCAAGTATACGCCAAGTCTAGCACCTTTGACTTCTTCTTTTATCTTCTCTATGTAAGCGAGAAGTCTGTTTGCGTTGTTATCCTTACCTTTATATGTTGCGATAATACGATAATCTCTTTCGGATGAGATTATCAAATCCATTGTATTAAATAAATTATAAAGTTTTCTTTTAATGTTTATGGGGATGTTTTTTCTTTTTTTGTACACAGTACCTTCGGCATAAAAAGCCTCTGATCCATTGGAGCAGTAGAAAAGTATATTGGCGGCGGTGGTTTTTAACTGGAATGGAATTTTCTTGTTTAAATCATCTGCCATCTGCATACAGAAAGATCTTGTCCTTCCTGTTATAAAGGCAATTTTCATATTTCTTTCTATACACCTTACTATCAAGTCTACACCTTCTGATATAGGGGTTAGCGTTCCGTCAATATCGAAAACTATCATTTCTATTTTTCGATGAAGATTTATCTTCATCTGGTTAGCTTTCAATATTTCCTTTACAAAATGATATGTACTTTGAAAAAGCATCTTTTTTACCATTTTCTTCGTGTACACTAAGTTCAAAATGTTTAAGCTCTCTTTATATTTATGTGCTGGGATAAATTTAATACCATTCAAGTAATACTGAAAATTATAGTTTTCGGCGTATGACATTTCTGCAATGGCTCTATATCCAAAAAAATCCATTGTAATAATTATATTCTGCACAAGATTCTCAATCATTGACGAATGGCATGTCACCACATGTTCATTGTTGTCGTACAGTACCCTATCAAGCATAGACGCTTTATATCTATTTAAACCAAATTTCTTTATCAAAAGAGACACTCTTGACCCCTTTATTACTTTTTGAAAATCTCGCTGCTTAATGGGTTTTGTATAATTATTTTGATATCCAATAACTGCATTAATAAGAAACATGTTTCGCATTAAATTCCCGATTTTCTTAGCACTGGAGGAAGCTATAATTTGTTTCTTTTCATCATCCCACTCAACAGGGTGCCCAAAATTAAGGGACCCGAAGTGATTCAACCCTTTATATATTTGTGCCGTAAGCAAATCACAAAAATCTCGTGGTTGTATTTTGTTGTATAGAAATGGTATGCCATAGTAACGATACCAAGCTTGTATCTGTTGAATATTTACACTATTGCAATTAAACGAACGGATAGGGAATAGTAACTTTTGTTCGTATTTATAATGGTTATAAAATGCCTTCGGTAATTTCCACCAGCTATTAAATTCTGACTCCACATTTAGATAATCGTAGGAAGTTTCGACAACCATAACTCGCTCCTTATTATTTGCTGTAGCAAATGATACTTTGTGAACGAGTGGTGTCTTTTTCTTCACTAGTTTACCTTTTTCATATTTATACTCATCAAAAAGCTTTATGATAAAATGTAGTGCATAAAAGATAGATCCAGATGCCCATGTGTCAATAAATCTAATTTCCTCATAGTTAAGCAGTCCACATTTTTCTAAAAGAGAATAAGCATTTGTCGCCTCATCTCTAAAGGGTGTATTTACAATAAATTCTTCGCTCATTTTTCTATATAATTCCTGATCATCAAGATGACTAGTCCTTACCTCACTAATTAACTTAGTGGTGGCGCTATAAACATTCTTTAGATTCTTTCGTGCAAAATACAGTATGTACGATCTATTTTTTTTAAGACCAAGCGTGTCCATTATCCGTGCGGTAACGAAGTCACGGGCGGCATCCCGTGCCAAAAAAATATTTACCCCTTTAGTTAAAACAATCTCTTTAACAATGAATGGAGATATCGAGAAAATACCAATTAACGCCTTAGCGTAATCTGATTGTGGCTTTGCGCATACTTCCTGGATGAGGTAATCCCTTCGCAAAAACAAAAGATACTTAGAAAAAATATCTTTCTCAACGGATACCGCACTTGAAGCAAAAATTTGAAGCCTTTGGGCTATGTCAAAAAAGGAATAAGGCTTCAGTTCCAAACTGAGATTATAAGCATCATTTAATATATCGCTGTTTAGATCGTCGTTTGTACTCATAAAAATAATATCTGCATCTTAAATATTGTACCCCAACAACTTTAGTTGTTCTTTAATTGAATCATCTGTCAGGTTTTTTTGATCAATATGCAGAGATGTTTTATTATATTCTTCCAATTCTTTGAGGAGTGACTCCATCACGTTATTAGGTACAGGCATGTCAGATAATGAAGTCAGTTTTTCGTTTTCTAATTTTCCTTGTTTATCAAATTTCCTTGTTAATTGATAATCATTCTTAATGATACTTTCGCCTCTTTTAATTGTATCCATCTTTTCAGTAAATCCTTTATCTCGATGAGCCCGATCAATATGCGAGATAAGTTCTTGTTTACCGACACCAAGCCATACTTGAGCAATACTGGTCCCCTTATTTTTTTCAATCTCAAGAGGGTTTTGAAGATCTAAAACGGATCCATCCATAGCATCTGAGACTTTTATGCCAAGTGTACTTAATATCGTCGGAGTAATATCTACTGTGCACACATTACTTTCAATAATACCGGGTACAATATCACTTCCTAATATAATCAATGGTACATGCAGAACACCCGGTGTTAGCGATTTATAGTGCCCCTTACTCTCATCAGACCAATCTTCGCCATGGTCACCAAATAACACAATTAAATAATCAGAATTTTCTAGAACTTTGCGTAACTCAACCATAAATGGACGAAGTCGATGCTCTAGAAAATAATCAACACCTTCAAAGTAAAGCTCTGTTAATCGTTTAAAATTTTTTTGTGCGTAAAGATGCTCAATAATTCTTTTATATCTAAACAGCAACTCCTTATCCTCACCCATACGATGTGCTTCATCAAATTGGTCCACCGGAAGTTTGTTTTCATCTATGCGCAACTCTTTTTCAAGAGATTGGACTTTCTTCCGATAATCATCTCCACCAAACTTCAACGTATGAAAACCGTATGGATAGTGAACGCCCCCGAAATGAAAAAAGGTAATAGTTTTTGAATGAATATTTGATTTCAACTCTTCAAGAGCAGCGTATTCATCTTCAATATAATATTTATCAACGCCACGAGTAAAACCAATTGTCTCACCAAGAATAATGGGGAAATCAGTTTGAAAAATAGTTTTGTACCCATCTCTCTGAGCATATTCAAACAATGTTTTTTTCTTCATATCCGAATTATAATACTCAAATACACCATGATGTAGAGGTAAAAATCCAGTAAATATGGATGCGTGAGACGCCGTAGTAAAAGGAGCTGCGCTGAAACAATTTTTAAAATTCAAACCTTCTGTAGCCAATTCTTCCATCAAATGACTTTTACTCTCTAAATTCTCGCGAATGTTTGCTGGCAGATATTTATATTTATTGGGGCCAAAACTATCGCCCCTTAGGTTATCGATAGATATTAAAATAGTATGATTGATTTTTTTCATAGATTACAAAATAGATTTTTCATTTCATCTGGGTCTTGTTTTAAATCATAAACCTCAATGTGATCGCTATCGAGATGAGTAATAATTTTCTCAGAGTTTTTAATACGCATTGATTTCTTGTTGCGTGCCTCCGAAAATTTTCCTCCAGTAGCATCTATTTGTTCTTCTGGATAAAAGGTTTCAGAATATGCGGGTAGGTTCAGCTTTTTGCCATTAGCTAATGGCAAAATGGATACTCCGTCAAAATGAATATTATTTTTTGGAACTCCCAGCAAATCTAATGTTGTTGGCATTATGTCAACAAGACGTACTTGCTCCTCTATATTTACATTCTCTTTTAGTGATTCGTCTTTTATAATTAAAACAACTTTCTGTGTTTGATCATAAAGCAAACACCCGTGTCCTGACTCTTCTGGATGCCCAAGTTTTTCACCACCTTTATCGTTTGGATACATACCATCAAGGTCTTCCCCGTGGTCAGAAAAACATACAACTGTTGTATTTTTCAGCATCCCCATTTCTTCCATTTTATCCATGAATAAACCAAAATGATGAGCAGAATAGGCCACCTCCTCTTCATAAATATTATCACCTCCAAATTTCTTTGGAGCTTCATACGGCCAATGAGCATCAAAGAAGTGAAGGAATGCAAAGAATGGCTGTTCATCGTTATTTTTTGAAACCCATTGGATTGCTCTATCAATAACAACCTCCGCGCGCTTAAGCGCCGTACCTCGTTTTTTCACATCAACTGTTTGCAAAGGATCGCTTCCATCAGCTAAAAGCGGTATTTCATCATCATAATGGTCAAACCCCCGCGAAAACCCATACCATTTATTCATTCCGGGACTCGACACAATCGCTCCGGTTTTATAACCTTCTGATTTCAAAATCTCTGCTAAAGTTAGCACGTCTTTACTAATTTTCTCCCTAAAGAGGTGTCGAATGCCATGATTAAAGGGCTGTAATCCTGTGAAAATAGTAGCGTGGCTGACTGGCGTAAGTGGGGATGATGAAATGGTGTTTAGAAATGTAACTCCCGCACTTCTTAATTTTTCTATTGCTTCAAACTTTCCACTGTACGCAACATCTGCCCGTACGGTGTCTAGTGAAACAAAAATAAGATTCTTTTTCTTTTGCATGATATTATATTATTTTCCTAATCCTTCTAGAAAAGAAGTGTTTATATGATCTTTCATTATCACTCGTTTTTTAACTAAGCCTTGAACAAAAATAAAATCAGCTGCTTCTTGCATTATATGATAATCTTCATCGTTAAAACCGATACGAATTTCTTCCTTTGAAGTCACTTCGAGATTTGGTTCTATACTTGCTGATATTGCTAAAGCGGTTGGTGTGATATCAAGCCCTGATTCTGCGACAAACCATGAATTGGCTTGGGGGATATTGTTTCTGTAGTAATCATATGTTTCGTTGAATGCTTTGAGAAAGCGACTGACTGATGCAGGATCACGCTCAATAAGATTATTTGAAACCAAAATAACAGAAACAACTTTCCCCACCTGCAAATTCCTAACCAAACCTTTTTCTTCAAAAATTGCTGGCGTAGGATCAAATCCCGCCATCGCATCAATATTGCCCCAATTCTTAGCATTTGGATCACGCACGAGATCGCTCTGCTCATAAATACCAAGATTGATGTTATTTACGTCTGTTTTCGGATTAAGTCCGGCATCTTGTTCAGCTTTTAAGGCCATGCGTTGCGCGGCAGCTCCAAAAGGCATTGCCACAGTCTTTCCCCTCAGGTCAGCCACCGTCTTTATAGAAGACATGGGAGGCACATAGAGAGAAACACGATTGTACATAAGACGTCCGATAATAGTCCATCTATCATCTTTTGCGAGTAAAGTGGCTGCTGGCTGGTCAGCTGTAAATATAATATCAACTTCACCAGCAAGCGCCGCCTCATTTAACGGACCGCCGTAGCTGAATCCTTTAAAATCTGCTTTAAGTTTATTATTCTTCAATATATCTGTGTGTTTTAAGATTTGAGTTAATTGACCTTGTGTAGACCATGGAGTCTGCCAACCAATACGTATTTGCGTAGATTCTGTGTTTAAAGTGCTTGTCGGATCGCTATGATCTCCAGACAATAAATACAAACCACTCAAAAGTATTACTCCCATAACAACTAAACCCATTTTCATATTGAACATATATTTTCTATTCATAATAATTTTCATTAATTCTTATAATCCAAAATTGCCTTGACGCGTCTTACTCCAGCAGAGGACGCCTCTTCTTTTATAATTTTAAAGGTTCCTTTAATGTCTCTTGCACTGGAGACATGCGGTCCTCCACAAAGTTCTTGTGAGTATATAGTACCGTCTTCACACTTCACCGTATAAACCGTAACTTTATCTGGATATTTTTCCCAAAAACTTCCTTCAACTCCGGAAGCCATTGCCAGTTCTTTATCCATTATTTCTGTTGTTACTTCACATTTTTTCTTGATAGCTTCGTTTACGTATGCTTCAACCTTATCAAGGGTTGTTCGCTCTATTTTTTGTGGATAAGTAAAATCAAATCGCGTGCGCTCCTCGGTAATGTTTGAACCCGCTTGATGTACATCATTGCCAAGATACCTTCGTAATCCTGCGAGCATAAGGTGGGTCGCAGTGTGGAGCATAGTTGTTGTTTCGTTTGTATTTGCGAGACCACCCTTAAATTTACCCGAGGAACTTGTACGAGAGAGATTCTGATGTTTTTCCATTTCTTTCTCAAAATCATCTTTATCTACCTTTACACCTTTCTCTTTCGCAAGCTCTAGAGTCAATTCAAGAGGAAATCCGTATGTTGAGAAAAGAATAAATGCATTATGTCCAGAGATGTTAGATGTACTTATTTTTTCAAACTCCTTAATACCTCGCTCAAGAGTTTTTCGAAATTTCGCTTCTTCAAGCTCTATTTCATGTTCAATCTGATTATGTCTTTCTAAAATGCTTGGGTACGCTTCTTTGTATTTTGCAATAACAACCGAAACAAGGGGTAGCAACGAACCGTGCTGCATACCGAGCTTATCCGCATATCGTATTGCGCGTCGAAGCAACCGACGAAGAATATAACCCTGTTCTGTGTTTGATGGAGTTACTCCATCCGCAATGAGAAAAACAGAGGCACGAATATGATCAGCGATAATACGCTTTGAACGTATATCGTCTTTTAATGCAACTTCTGATATTTTATCAATAATAGGTTTAAACAGGTCAGTATCAAAAACATTGTCTTTTTCTTGTACCACGCAGGTAACGCGCTCCAATCCTGAACCAGTATCAACGTTTTGATTTTCAAGTTTTCCGATTATGTTTCCATCCTTCTTTTTATATTCCATAAAAACATTATTCCAAATCTCGACAACGTGTTGCTTTTTGTCAGCTTCAATGAATTCTTCTTTTGTTAAACCGCCCGTTAATGCACCGGTCACATCATAAAACATCTCACTATCAGGACCACATGGACCGTTGTCCCCCGGACTCCACCAATTTGAATCGGCACTCATGAAAAAAATCCTTTTCTGGAAGTCCATCCCTATCGACTCAAATATCTCTTTCCATATACGATATGCCTCGTCATCACGCGGAGCATTCTTATCACCCCCAAAAACTGTTACATAAAGACGGCTTGGATCAAGCCCGAGACCTTGATCTTTTGATATTAAAAATTCAAAACTCCACCTTATTGCTTCCTCTTTAAAATAGTCACCGAGTGACCAATTTCCAAGCATTTCAAAAAACGTAAGGTGTGTGTTGTCTCCCACTTCATCAATATCACTTGTGCGTACGCATTTTTGTACATCAACAATACGCTTAGAGCCTGACGGATGCATCAAACCCATTAGATAAGGAACTAGTGGCTGCATGCCAGCAGTATTGAAAAGTACTGAAGGGTCATTCTCAGGAACGAGTGGCGCTGAGGGTACTATGATATGCCCTCGCTCCTTAAAAAAATCTAAAAACTTTTTACGTATTTCGTGTGATTGCATATATTTATTTCATTAAATCATCAAGCGAAACGCCGAGAGCGTCCGCAATTTTTTTGACTGTATCAATAGTGGGGTTGGGAGTAGAGCCAGCTTCTATTTTGGCAATCGTATGAAAAGCCAAATCTGCTTTCTTTGAAAGCACATCTTGAGAAATACCGAGCTTGTTTCGGTATTTTCTTACATTGTCCCCAATTGTGGATTTTTCGTTTGACATATTCGTATAGTTTTACTATTATAGTTGTATAGTATTAAAATTATCACTTATCACGAGTTAGTATATGAAATTTTTAGCATTTAGTCAAACAAAGATAGGGAGTAATTCCCAAACACGCGCACGGGAGGGTGGGGCAAGTGTTTATTCTGTTTCATTTTTTTCTTTTTCGGTCCCGCCGTCCGTCCGCCGAAAAGTTTTGGGGGCTAAGCCCAAGCAGACGGGCAAAAAGGAAGGGGGTTGGGGGGAAGGAATTTTTGCCCGCCTGCTTCCGTTCCCGTCC
>Ga0163152_10006182_pt1 | contig 13642 bp, 15 predicted proteins | sample OliLakLV19MP8IB2_FD_148635 | JGI IMG/M metagenome (GOLD analysis project Ga0163152, IMG submission 148635) | Freshwater microbial mat bacterial communities from Lake Vanda, McMurdo Dry Valleys, Antarctica - Oligotrophic Lake LV.19.MP8.IB-2 | ecosystem: Environmental > Aquatic > Freshwater >... | reverse complement strand
TTCGAGCAAAGTGTATAATTACATCACAGCGACAAAAAATCTCCAACTGCTTGGAGTTTTTTGTTTTCGCTGTGAAGTCGGAGGCCTATCCCGCAAGCTTGCGGGAAGCCGAGACCGGGGCTGGAAAATTTGTTTTCGACGGAAAACAAATTATTGTGGCTCACACTAACTCAGCACGCGAAGCGTTCAAAATCTGACCGAAAGCGTACTCGCGGTTCTCTGTGGGGATTAATTTGTGACCACATCAATCTAGCACGCGCCTGCCCGTCCATAGCTTTAGCGAAGGTGGGAAGCGTACCAATAATATATTTTTATGTTAATATAAACTCGATGTGGTAGCCAAACGGTAAGGCGTACTCCCGCAAGGGGTAATCGTAGGTTCAACTCCTACCCACATCTCTATGAACGCACAGGAATATATTGTCTCTCAATTAAACGCTCTAAGGGCGCCCTTTGCGCTCGAAAGTAAAATAAAAAACGATACTGAAATAGTCGATACCATTTTGAAATTCCTTTTTTCAAAAAAATTCAGGAAATTTTCTATTCCTGAGAAAAATAAAGCAATCATTCGTACAGCAATTGAGAAAAATATTACAAATAAAGAACCTATAAAAATATCCTGGCCTTTTGGCGGCTACAAGCTATGGCGCCTGGAAGAGACTCCAGAGGTTGATTGGGCAGAATTATTTTCCATAATATATTTTGTTAGGTGGCTCAAGCCGGTTTGCGCCCTGTATCCACAAGGAGTGGTTTTTACTTTTTGGTTTGACGAAGTGGTTATAAACAAGTTGAACAATATTCCGCAGAGTGACCTCGATGAATACAGAAAAAGTTTTAATAACCTACTCAAATTCATAGAATCTTGGTTGCCATCAAATATGAAATTTGAAAGCTTTTTAGAGAGATCTCAGTACGAGAGTAGTGAGGCGTTTGAAGCTGGACTTGCGGTAGAGATGGAAAAGCTTGCTCAGGTTCGTGCTGTAAATCCTCAACCTCTTTCAGATAAAGCACGACGTTCTATTGAAATGAATGTAAAACTTACACCTGAACAGGCTAAAGATCCTTTGTGGCGAGAAAAGGTAGACCTGATGCATTATGCTTACTATAATCTTCAAGAGAAACAGGCGAGCGCACGGTTGTCCTATACGGCTGAAAACATAACAGCCTTTACTGTCTTCTTTGAACCAAACGTTATCCCAATAGGGACTACAAAAACTTCCATCGTTAAATTTTGGATTGGAGTTGGAGCATTGCAAAGGCGAGACAACAGCTTCATTGAAACAATTCTTTCAACATCACAACTTGAAAAAGCGAATTCGGTGTGGGAGCAAGTAAGCATCGAAGGTTTAGGGGGTAAAAACTTTAAGAAAATAAGAATTCTCCACTAGATTATATATTGTTCATAGATTCAAAGAAAAACCCTTTATTTGGTTGAATAACTAGTTCAAATTCCGTATAATTATGATCCACAAGTAATATTACATGATTACATCTCTTAATGGATAATGGCCCCAACCCACATTAGGTAAAATACCTACAGTAAAAAATTCCTCGTTATGGACTCCAATGATTAATAATTCTGAAAACGGAAAAGTATTCTTTTCTATTTTCTTTTCAACTTCGACAAAATCCACCCTACTTACATCAGTAACGGTAATAAGAAAAGTAGAATCAATTTTAGGATATTTAAATTGAAACTTATTAATATAATTTATCAAGTTTTCTGTGTTAAGTTCTTGATCATGAATACCAAAGGTTTTTAATTGAAACATTTGCCCTACTGTTGTTACTGAATTAATTAAAAGAAAATCAATATGATGATCTTCTTGTATACCTTTTTCAAAAACCTCTGCATATAATTTACGACTTGGTTTTTCAGATTTTAACCTAGCCACATATTCATCTTTTAAATAGAAACCTATATCGACTGGTTTACCCCATTGTTTTTCATACACCTTTTGCATAATTGCAGGAACATAAAATTCAACATTTCTAGTTGGTCTAATTTTAGGATCTTTAGTTAGTAAATAGGTAGATATATCTTCTGCAGTAAAAAGGTGAACTATGTCTTTCATAAGCTAAATAATACTACATACTCCCTGAAAACCTCTTATTTGATTGTAAATCAGGTTCCAATTCCGTATAATTAGGGTCACCGCAACAAAACTGAGCGCTTTAAAAAGCGCCTTTTCTGTGCGGTGACCCCAAGCAAGACAACTGCTTGTCTTGCGTCAGAGGATCGAAAGGCGGAGCTGTGTTTGTTTGAGTACAAAAAACAAGCGAGCCAGGGTCGTGAAAATTTTTTATGACGATAAAAAATTATTCCTGACCGAAAGCGTACTCGCGGTTCTCTGTGGGGATTAATTTGTGACCACATCAATCTAGCACGCGCCTGCCCGTCCATAGCTTTAGCGAAGGTGGGAAGCGTTCAAATAAATAACGGCTAACACAAATTCCAATTTCCCACTTTCTCATAAACCATGTATACTTAGAGTCTAGTTAGGTATAACTTTTAAAACACATATGACACACTATATTTGTACCGGTACCTGTGGAGGCGTAGCTGATAAGCCCGGCGTCTGCCAGGCAACGACCTGCCCCATGCACGACAAACCCCTCGTCGCATGTGATTGTACTGACGGAAAACACAACGGACTCGCTAAAAATCACAAAACCCCTTCGCGCAAATATCACGACGGGGCACACTAATATGGATCTGTCAAGATTTCAATAATCAAACTTCTTTTATCTGCCAGCTCTTTGATATCTTCGATTGTAAGATTTGGAGAATCGAACTCGTTGGGTGCACCTCCCTTAAAAGGATACAGTTTAAGCTCTGGAAGAATTTGAGCAACTACGCTCAGGGCCATTTCCTTGAATGCTAGTCCACTTATTTTTATGCGTGCCATTTTGCACATTCCTCTCTGTTAGAGGGTCGGGGTACTGACTTTTCTTGTATTATACACTTAATTTAAAATTAAGTCAAAAATTTCACCCATATTAAGAAGTGGAAAACTCGACTTTTTCTTTTGTTAAATAATGTAGTATAATTAATAAGGCCGATATTTATAAATTTATTAGAAAAATAATATAAAATAATATGGAACCTCAAAATAATATGGAACCAAGTACTGGATCTGGTTCAGGAAAAAGTACAATGTGGGTAATCGTTGTTGTTGTTTTACTTGTGGTGTTGGGTTGGTGGTACGCTAATAGAAGTGTCGACGCTCCAGAAGTAGAAAATACAGACATTACAATCACTGATGTAGATGTAGATGATGCCCTACCAGCTGGTAGTGGTGCAGATCTTTCTGCAGAAGACGCAGTGGCTCAATAAATTTTTATTGTGCATAATAAAAAAATAAAATACTCCAGAAATGGGGTATTTTATTTTTTAAAGCTAAAAAAGTGATACAATGGTTTTTGGTAGAATAAGCTTAAATTTTATGGATAAAAATGCGAAATTACAAAACCTCCATCAAAAATGGTTCACGGCATGTGAATGTGAATTAAAAAACTCTGCCACAAGGCCTGTGCCAGGTACAGGTAGCTCCGAGGCAGAAATAGTTTTTATCGGAGAGGCCCCAGGAAAATCTGAAGACAAACTCGGTATTCCCTTTGTCGGTGCGGCTGGAAAGTTTTTGGATGAAATGCTCTCGGAAATAAAATTAAAAAGAAAAGACATCTACATCACTAACATTGTAAAATACCGCCCACCAAACAATCGCGATCCATTACCAGAAGAGAAGGCGAGCTGTCGAGAGTGGCTACTAGAAGAACTAAAACTGATTTCGCCAAAACTGATTGTCTTCTTGGGTCGCCATGCTATGAACAACTTCTTCCCTGCCGAACAAATATCCAAAGCTCACGGCAAACTTTTAATTAAAGTATTTAAGGGCATGCCGACAAAATATTTTTACGCTCTTTACCACCCCGCGGCTGCACTCTATAATGGTGGAATGCGAGAGGTGCTAATGGACGATTTTAAGAAAATTCCAAAAATTTTAAAAGAAATTGAAAAAAGAGAAGCTTAGTGTATAATCCAAAAACATGGAAAGTGAAAAGATAAAAATAGTAATACTGGCTGGAGGTAAAGGTAAAAGAATGCAAAGCGAAAACCCAAAAGTTTTATCCCCGCTCGCGGACAAGCCTATGATAAAACACCTGCTCGAATCAGTACAAAAAATTTACAATGAAAAACCAATCGTGATAGTGGGTTATAAAGCAGAGCTAGTAGAAAAAGAACTTGGAGATTCTTGTCTTTATGTTCTACAAAAAAAACAACTAGGTACCGGACATGCGGTCTCTTGTGTAGAAGAGGCCTGTGGAGACACAGAACATGTGGTGGTTCTCTTGGGCGACCAACCATTCATATCTCCCGAAACAATAGAAAATTTAGTAGAAAAGCATCTAGCTCACAAGACTAAAATAACTTTTGCCACGACCGAACTTCCAGATTTCGAAGATTGGAGAAAAGCTTTCTTGGCTTTTGGAAGAATTTTAAGAAAAGACGCAGAAGTATTCGGCATTCGTGAATACAAAGATGCGACAGAGGAAGAAAAAGAAATAAAGGAAGTAAATGCGGGTTGTTATGTCTTTGATGCAAAATGGCTATGGGAAAATTTAAGGAAAATAAAGAACGAGAACTCTCAAAAAGAATATTACCTGACAGATCTTTTTCATATAGCTTTTGAAGAAAATGAAAAAATCGAAACCATAAAAATATCTTCCCGCGAAGCGTTGGGAGCAAACACAAAAAAAGAACTTGAGATACTAGAGAAATTTGCTATATAATCTACTCTTATGAACAACCCATTTCAAAATGCACTCGCCCAACTAGACAAAGCTGTAAAAATAAAACAGGGTCAAAAATTTAGCGACGAATTTATACAAAAATTACAACAGCCAGACAGAGATATCCGAATTTCAATTCCAGTAAAAATGGATGACAGCTCTACAAAAGTTTTCGAAGGATACAGGGTAGAGCACAACAACACCTTGGGTCCTTATAAGGGTGGCATTCGCTACCACCCCGAGACCGAAATAAACGAAGTAAAGGCTCTCGCCTTCTGGATGACTTTGAAGTGCGCAGTCGCCGGCATTCCTATGGGTGGAGGCAAGGGTGGCATCTCTGTGAACCCAAAAATTTTATCTAAAGGAGAGCTCGAAAGACTTTCGCGTGGATGGGTACAAAAACTCTCAGATGTCTTGGGGCCTCATAAAGATGTTCCCGCTCCAGACGTAAACACTACTCCAGAAATAATGGCTTGGATGGCGGATGAATATGCAAAAATCACGGGTGACAAAACAGGGGCAACTTTTACAGGTAAACCAATAGAAGCTGGTGGCTCCGAAGGGCGTGGTAGTGCCACAGGGCTCGGTGGGTTTTATGTTTTTGATGCTCTTCGTAAAGACTTGGGTCTTCCTGAAAAATGCAAAATTGTAGTACAGGGTTTGGGAAATGTGGGTTCAAATGCAGCACAAATTTTTAGCGACCATGGGCACATCGTAGTGGCTGTTTCGGATTCAAAGGGAGGAATTTATGATATTGGTGGTCTGGATATAAAAAAACTTCTGGAACATAAGAAAAATACAGGGTCGCTAGCTGGTTTTGGTGATAGTAAACAAATAACCAACGAAGAACTTCTAGAGCTCGAATGTGACGTTTTAATACCTGCTGCTTTTGAAAATGTAGTAACAGATACAAATGCAGGAAAACTCAAGGCTGGAGCGATTTTAGAGCTTGCCAATGGCCCAATAACACCCGAAGCAGACGAAATATTGTTTAAAAAGGGTGTGCCAGTGATACCAGATATTTTGGCAAATTCTGGAGGTGTCACTGTGTCTTATTTTGAATGGGAACAAAATTTAAAAAACGAACACTGGAGTGAAAAAGAAGTAGAAGAAAAACTCTTGGAACTTATGAACCAAGCTTCCAAAAAAGTATACGAAAAATCAAAAGAGTCTAACACAGACCTACGCCGAGGTGCATTTATCTTGGCGCTTGAGAAAATACAAGAGAAAATGTAATATCACTTCTGAGAGCGCGGTTAGCTCAGTGGTAGAGCGACCCCTTGACGTGGGGTAGGCCGGGGGTTCAATCCCCTCACCGCGCACATATTTTATGAAAATTTTAAGTATTGAGACATCTTGTGATGACACGTGCATAGCAATAATGGAAGCAACCGGCGATCTACGCCATGGCGTAGATGTGAGTTTTAAAATATTGACAAACAGTTCAGTGTCGCAGGCGAAAATACACAGCGCCTACGGCGGAGTCTACCCTATGCTTGCCAAAAGAGAGCACATAAAAAATTTACCAATTCTACTAGATAAAGTTTTACGAAATGCCGGATTTAGCCGAGAGCGAAGCCTTGCGCAGGCTGTCGAGCCGAGCAGAGATAATTTTCAGCAGAAAATTATTCGTGCTAAGTCCGCGACTAAATCCGGCATTGATGCTATTGCTGTCACCTCTGGCCCTGGGCTCGAGCCCTCGCTTTGGACTGGAATAACTTTCGCTAAAGAGCTCGCCCAAAAATGGAACGTACCGCTTGTACCCGTAAACCACATGGAAGGACATGTACTTTCACCTTTTGGAAAAAATAAGGGTAAGTTTTCTATCACACTTAAAAAAGAGCAGTTCCCAGTACTCGCCCTACTGGTTTCCGGCGGACACACGCAGTTAATTTTAATGAGAGATTGGTTTAAATATAAAATAATCGGCGAGACACTAGACGACGCAGTCGGTGAAGCATTCGACAAGGTCGCTAGAATGCTCGAACTTCCCTACCCAGGCGGTCCACAAATTTCAAAATTTGCAGAGCAAGAACGCTTGCTTCGCTCGAAGTTGGCAGAGAAAATGCGAGCAAATTTGCTTTTACGAACCTCTTCACAGGCTGTCGAGCCGAGAAAAGCAATCCGCCAGCAGGCGGATATGCGTGGTGAGAAAAAGCAATTTGCGAGCATTATGACTCTCCCCCGCCCAATGCTCTACACTAAAAATTTTGACTTTTCTTTTTCTGGATTGAAAACTGCTGTACTCTATAAAATAAGAGATCTAAATAAACAACATTCAAACATTTTGCAAAATGACAAAATGAAGCAAATAATAGCTCTAGAATTTGAAAACGCAGCCATTGAATGCCTGACCCACAAGACAACCAAGGCAATTAAAAAATACAACATAAGAACGATGCTGGTCGCCGGTGGAGTCGCTGCAAATACTCATTTACGAAATGAGATGAAGAAACTTACTAAAAAAGAAAAAGTTGGGTTAATGTTTCCAACTCGGGAACTCTCGACAGACAACGCCATCATGATAGGTATGGCTGGATATTTAAATTATATTCAAAAACCAAAAAAGAAGTACAAAATAAGGGCAGATGGTAGCCTGCGGTTGGGAAAAATGATAAAATAAGCCCATGGCATCCGACCCGAAACTACTCAAGCCCTACGACCCTCAAACAACAGAAGGCAGAATTTATAAACTCTGGGAAGAGAGTGGGTTTTTTAACCCAGATAAATTACCAGGTGAAAGAAAAGAAACATTTACCATAATAATGCCCCCTGTAAATGCCAATGGTTCTCTCCACGCGGGGCACGGTCTAGTGCTGACAATTGAAGACATAATGGTGCGCTATAAAAGAATGCAGGGTTATAAAACACTCTGGCTACCGGGGTTAGACCACGCTGGTTTTGAAACACAAGTGGTCTATGAAAAAAAACTAGAAAAAGAAGGACGAACTCGATTCGGTATGGACCCAAAAGAATTGTATAAAGAAATTCTAGACTTCACACTGACAAATTCAAAAAATATTAAAACTCAAATCAGAAGTATGGGTGCTTCGTGCGATTGGTCACGTGAAAAATTCACCCTAGATGAAAACATTGTGGCAACAGTGCATAAAACATTCGAAAAAATGTACGACGATGGTTTGATTTATAGAGGTAATAGAATAGTTTCATGGTGTTCCAAGCATCAAACTTCTTTCTCAAATTTGGAAATAATAGATGAAGAAAAAATAGATAGCTTGTATTATTTGAAATACGGACCTTTCACTATTGCCACCGCACGTCCAGAAACAAAATTCGGTGATAAATATGTAGTCATGCACCCAGACGACGCTCGCTACAAAGACTATACTGATGGTCAGAAAATAGAACTGGAGTGGATAAATGGACCTATTACAGCTACTGTCGTAAAAGACGAACAAATAGATATGGAATTCGGTACTGGAGTTATGACCATAACTCCCTGGCACGACCAAGCAGACTTTGATATAGCAGAAAGGCATAAATTAGACAAAGAGCAAATCATAGATGAAATGGGAAAGTTGTTGCCGGTCGCAGGAGAATTTGCAGGATTACATATAAAAAAAGCCAGAGCTTTAGTAATTGAAAAATTAGAGAGCAAAGGGTTAGTAGAAAAAATAGAAGAGAACTATAAACATGTCGTACGCACATGTTACAAATGCGGGACTATTATAGAACCTCAAATAAAAGACCAGTGGTTTGTAAAAATGAAACCCTTGGCCGAAAAAGCTTTGGAAAAAATAAAAAATGACGAGATAGCATATATACCAGAACATTTTAAAAAAATCTCTCTTCACTGGCTCGAAAATATTACAGATTGGAATATTTCTAGGCAGATAGTTTGGGGTATACCGATTCCAGCATGGTTTCATGAACCTATATGTATCCCCAAACCAGGGAAGGAAAAAGACGTTGGAAAATGTAAAGAAATTATTATTTCAGACAAGGAACCAATTTGTGAATTTTGTGATGCGAAATATGTTAAAGATAATGATACATTTGACACTTGGTTCTCTTCGGGGCAATGGCCATCTATCGCACTTGGATATCCTGATAGTAAAGATTTTAAAACATTCTATCCTACTGATGTTATGGAAACCGCCGGAGACATCATCTTCTTTTGGGTTTCGCGAATGATTATGCTAGGGCTCTATATGACTGAAAAAATTCCGTTTAAGACTGTTTATTTACATGGAATGGTGCTTGATGCCAAGGGTCAAAAAATGAGCAAGAGTAAGGGAAATGTTATTGATCCACTAGAATACACTTCAAAATACGGCACAGACGCATTTAGAATCGGCATGGTGGTGGGTAATACTCCTGGCACATCGCTGGCACTAGCGGAAGAAAGAATCAGGGGTTATAAGAACTTTGCAAACAAGGTTTGGAATATTACGCGCTTTGTTTTGGACAACGCGAAAGACGGAGATTTGAATAAAGAATTAGTAGAAGAGTTTGAAGCTCTAGCAACAGATGCGACCTCCGATATGGAAAACTATCGTTTCCACTTAGCAGCTGAAAAAATTTATCATTATATATGGCACAGGTTTGCGGATGAAATCATAGAAGAAAGTAAAAAAAATGAAGAAGTAAAGAGTACTCTCGTTTATCTTCTAGAGAATTCACTTAAACTCTTGCACCCTTTTATGCCTTTTGTGACCGAAGAGATATGGTCTATGATGCCAAACACGAAAAATCTTTTAATAGTTGAGCCTTGGCCTGTAAGAAATAATCAAAATAAATCATGACATACAATGACCCAAAAATTCTAGGTTTAGCATTTTTAATTGGAGTCATTCCTTCCCTTTTATGGCTATGGTTTTGGCTTAGAGAAGATAAGAAAAAAGAAGAACCGAAGGGACTACTCGCAATTATATTTATCGTCGGTATGATTTCGGTGGTTTTTGTACTACCAGTACAAGAATTTATTAGAGACCATGTGTCTTCTGCCCAAAACAAACTAATACTTTGGGCGGGTGCAGAAGAGGTTATAAAATACTTAGCTGTAGTTTTTATTCTCTATAGAAGCACTTATGTTGACGAGCCAATAGATTGGCCCATTTATATGATTACCGCAGCTTTGGGATTCGCAGCCCTAGAGAATACCCTCTTCTTAAGAGAACCATTCTTCTTGAAAGAGGTAACCGTGGGCCTACTGACAGGGCAACTGCGCTTCCTGGGGTCTACTCTACTTCATGCTGTAGCAAGCGGAATTGTAGGCATAGCCCTTGGGCTTTCTTTCCATTTAGAAAAATGGAAGAAAAAATGGTACCTTCTAATTGGTCTTATATGTGCCACCGCCTTGCATAGTGTCTTTAATTTTTTTATAATAAAGAATAACGGAAGTGATTTTTTGAAAGTGTTCGCTTTTTTGTGGGTCGTCACAATTATAGTTATGTTGATTTTTGAGAAACTAAGAAGAATGAATTAATAGTTTAACTAAATAGAAAAATATGGAATCCCGTTAGAAATTTACAAAACGGGAAAGAATTATAAGAATAACCATAATCTACTACTTTTATATATTTAAATTAATTTATGTACGAGCAGGATGATTTCTAACGGGATGGAACCTAAAAAAAGAAGTTTTTTTGAGAGATTGACAGGAAGTATGAGAATGCCAGAGGAAGAAGTGGAAGAGCCAAAAAGATTGGCGGTAAAAGAAGCTGGCAAAAATGGTAAGGGTTGGATGGAGGAAGAAAATGAAGAAATGGAGCTAGCCGTCGATGTCTACCAAACACCTACCGATATCATCGTACAGACAATGGTGGCTGGAGTAAGACCCGAAGACCTAGAGCTCACTATCGCCCGCGATATGATAACCATTCGTGGTAAACGCGAAGAGTCTAGAAGTATCGATGAATCAAACTATTTCACCAAAGAACTTTATTGGGGAAGCTTTTCTCGCACCATCCTTTTGCCTCAAGAAGTAGAACCCGAGGAAGGAGAAGCCCTAGAAAAACACGGGCTATTAACTATCAAACTTTTGAAAGTAGACAAAGAAAAAAGAACTAGTGTAAAAGTAAAATCAATTTAACTATTCTGGTGCCAAGAGGCAGACTTGCACTGCCGACCCTTTGTTCTTCAGACAAATGCTCTACTACCTGAGCTATCTTGGCATTTTACTTCCATTTATTGTTTCGGTAAAACATTTTTCAAACCACTAATCGTATCGCTTGAGTCTTTGATTATTTTCTGCGCTTGGTCTATATACGGCTGGAGCACATAAAAGGCTCCGATGCTCGCGCCGATAATGATAACCCAATACAAGATACTCATAATCCGAGCCATTCGCATGGAACGACGCACAGAATGAAGCATTTGGTTATTTTCTTGTGCTAATCTAAAACTGTCTTCTAAGAGCTTTTTGGATTCAGGATCCATGGCGATATTTTAGCACAAAGCTTTGTAAAATAAAAGAAGGTTACTTTCTTATTTCCAAACCAGCTTCAGCCCTCGCACGTCTAATTAATTTAACTTTTAGATCTTTCTGTGCGATCTGATTCTGATTAGAAGCTTCAAGAATCTCTTTGAGATTTCTAGTATCTCCTTGTTTTACCACGACATACCCCGCTGCTGCGGTAACGGGAATTTCTTTACCCTCTACCTCTAGAAATCCATTGTTTATATTTTTATAAATATTTTTAAAAATTTCTTCTAAATCACTTTCGCCCAAATCTTTTTCCACCCTTACAATGACCACAATTTCATCCGACTGGTCGCCACGACGAAAAGCATAATCTCCCTCTCGGATGGCTTTCTGTACAGATGTTGTGATTGACTTTAGGGCTCCATCTCCAATTGAGTGTCCGTAACTATTCCAAATTTTCAAGTCATCTAGGTCGATGGCAATCACAATCAAAGCATGTAGACGCTTTTTGCGACTCTTCTCGTGTGTTCGATTAGGTTCGGGTATAAAATTTAATTCTTCTTGCAGACTATTAAACTTTTGTTCTAGAGACTCATGTCTTAAAAGACCTGTAACTCTGTCTTTTTCTAGCATTTCTACTTGATTAGCAAGTCCTTTCTCTGATTTTAATATACCTTCCTCTATTTGCCCACCTTGGTTCAAAAGTTCTAAACTAAATACAGAAAAATCCTTTGCAGTAATCTGACCTGACCTAAATGCTTCCTCTAGCACAGACACTGCCTTATCGTCTCCTTTATCAATTAAATTTCTTATTTCATCTAACTTAAACAAAGATTGGTTTTGTGTTTTAGGTCTTTCGGGGCTATTCATACCAATATTTTAGCACGAACAAATAAAAATACTAACTGGTGTCCTCGCCGGGAGTCGAACCTGGATCAGCTCGTTAGGAGTGAGCCGTTCTATCCATTGAACTACGAGGACGTTGCTACAGACCCAGTAATTTGCTGATTTCTGGCTTATTAAAGCCTACAATGATATCTTCTCCAATGATAATTACAGGCACGCCCATTTGTCCGCTTTTTTCCATCATTTCTTTTCTTTTCTCAACATCACCCGCTACATCGTACTCGGTATAAGCTATATTTTTTTCTTTAAAAAACTCTTTGGCCATATGGCAAAAGTGGCAGGTCGGTGTTGAATAAATTGTTACATTTTGCATATGATTTTACGAAATCACGTCGCGCAATCGTCCTTTAAAGCGCGACGCAAATTTACATTACTTCTAATATCTCCATTATATCATACTTGTGAAATAATCAAAATCTTTACTTAAATAGGTTCTTAAAGAAAAAGAAGAAGCCTCCGGATTGTTTTTCATTTTCTGTGTTTACTTCATTTTTATCTTCCACAATAATGATAACCTTCTCTCCCTCCTTGGCCCAACCAAATTTCTCACGAATATTTTCTTCTATACCCTTCTCGGTTTGTAATTTTTCAATATCTGTTTCAAGAATGACTTTTTTCTCTTCTAGTTCATTCACTTTATCTTCCACAATTTTTTTATTATCTCTGGTATCTGTCATTTTCCCCCAAAAACCAAAAACACTCCAAGCAAAGAAAAACAGAAGGGTGGCCAAAATAGCCAAAACCGGTTTGGATTGAGCAAGATTGCTCCATTTCTTTTTTTCTTGAAAACTTTTCATAATATGATACTATTATTACATGATTTTCAATAAAAAACATCAGAAAAAAGTACAGGTGATTTGGGCCATAGTAAGTATACTTATAATAATAAGTATGATTCTTTTGTATTCCCCCATTTTTGGGCTACAACAATAGTTTTTAGTTTCCGCCTCGCATCATTTTCAAAAAAACATCTTGAGGAATGTTGACTCTTCCCTTTTCTCTCATCTTCTTTTTACCCTTCTTTTGCTTTTCACGAAGTTTCATTTTACGGGTAATATCTCCCCCATACATATGTTGGGTCACATCTTTACTAAACGCTGAGACAGTGCGAGAAGAAATAATTCTACCCAAAGCCTTGCCTTGAATCTTGGTAATGAACATCTGCCTTGGTAAGATACCGTGCAATTTCTCAACCACATTTTCGGCCTCTTCTTCTACTCTTTTTTTAGAAACCACTCTGGAAAAAGCTGGAATGGGTTCGTCTGCCACGAGGACATCTAGCCTAGTAACATTGGCCTCGCGCATTTCGCCTATCTGGTAAGAGATGGATCCATAGCCAGATGAAACACTTTTTAATTCATCAAAAAAATTACGCATCAATTCACGAAGTGGCATTTTGACTGAGATAGAGGAACGGTTGTCTCGTGCCGCCGTCATAGCCTCTGGCGCCGCACGGCCAAAATTTTCTGTCTCACCGATTTCGGCTTCATGGTCAAAAAGAAGTTGCATAATGTTGCCCAAGTATTGAGCGGGAGTAATTATTTTCACATCAAC
>Ga0163152_10006181_pt1 | contig 13642 bp, 14 predicted proteins | sample OliLakLV19MP8IB2_FD_148635 | JGI IMG/M metagenome (GOLD analysis project Ga0163152, IMG submission 148635) | Freshwater microbial mat bacterial communities from Lake Vanda, McMurdo Dry Valleys, Antarctica - Oligotrophic Lake LV.19.MP8.IB-2 | ecosystem: Environmental > Aquatic > Freshwater >... | reverse complement strand
ACCTCGCGATCTACCAACACGGCCTTCGCACTGCGTCGTCGGGTACACCGTGGCCACTGCCAGATATGGACGACGTCGAGCTGTCCTATCCTTGAGGCGGCTTGTCCCGTGGTCGAGGACCTGAAACCGGAACACGTTGTCCGCAAAGCCGGCGCCGCTCTGGACGACGACGGGCAAATAAGGCCCCGCACAAACTCGCGCTGGGCGCGGGACCGAGCCTTGGCCGGCTGAGAACGATCGAACGTCACCCGAGCCGCACGCTGTCGTCAACCACTCAGACGCGCGTCGTCACACGGGCCACTTGGCCACGATCATCTGAGCCGCCTTTGCGAGGCTTACGGTCGCCTGTTTTCGGTGATAGGCGGCCTCGCGAGCCACCTTCACCACATCTTCTTGCTCCTTGATGGTCGGTGGCTTGAGCACCGGGATGTCGAGGATCTCTCTCGGGTCGTTCACCCGCAGGCGACCACTCGTGCCCGACACGCGACCCAGGATCATCGCGTTTACCGGTTCCGTTCGCAGCATCACGACGACGTACTCGGGCAACACGTCGACGCCATCCTTCACTCGATACGCGAACATCTCCTTGCTCATGACGAGTCCGTCAACGTCTGGGCCCGCGATGGCCGCAGCGCGGTAGACGAGATCGATTCCCGAAATGGTGATGTCCCCGTCTCTGACGATCCACAGGTCCTCTGCCCTGTACTTGAGAACTTCCGTGCCCTTCGGCGAAACCACGCCGACACGTTGGACTACGGCGCAGTCGTACTCGCTCGTAGGAGACGAGTCCGGTCGACGATCCGCTAGAGTACGCGGCTCAATGAGATCGCCGAGAAGAACGGCTTGACCGGATCCGATAAGCGCATCGGACAGATCGCGAAACCGTGCGTAGTAGTAGTCAAGGCGATCGCCGCCGCTGCCTGCGTCGCGCGCATGCCAGCGTACACGATGCCCGTATTCCTTCGCGAGACATTTGGCGCAGTCCTTCTTGCGAAAAGAAGCGCCCGTGTAGCTCGCCATGATGATCCTCCGAGCTGCCAGCAGATCGGTCAACACACCCGGCAGGTCGCTTCCGACCCATCGACCCGTGGCGTTATAGCCGACCTTCTCTGCGTGCGCGTATAATATTGGCTCATTCTGCACGACGTGCTCGTTGGGTTTGCGCACCAAGTAGAGGATCGACGTCTTCGCACTCGTGTGGGCGAGATATTTGAACGCATCTCTGCCGAGACTGATCACGGCCTTCACAAAGAAGTTGCGACGGATGAATGCACGCGTGTCCGCGTAGTCGCTCGTGTTGAGGATCGCTTCATCGATAACCAGGACGGCGGTGCCACCTTGATCTTCGACAGTGGCGTCCGGGCGCCTCACCTTCTTGAGGTACGTGGCGATAGCTCCGAGGAACAGAGCGCCACCCTTCAGCTTCTCGCCTTCCGGGACAAGAGATGAAGAAGTCTTCGCCAACGGCTGCACCCCCTTCATCTCTTCGATAGTTTTGTCGCGCAGCTTCTTCGCCTTCGCGATCTTCTTCGGGTCAGGCTTGGCGGCTGCTTGTAGCAACTCGATCTCCTCGTTCTTCTTCTTCAATGAGTCCACTAGAGCCGAGAGACGGCGCGACTCTTTGGTAGCCGGAGCCCTGAGGGGAACTGTGCCGAGACTCTTGAGAAACTCAATGCGCTTTTCGGGAGGCGGCGGTGGCGACTCACAATCTGCCCAGTGCTGAGCAGCCACCATAAAGCTCGTGTAGCCGAGAGGTGGATTCGTCAGGACAACGTCGACCGAATCTGCAAGACCGGAGGAGAACGGTTGAAAGATCTTCCTATCGCCGAGGATGAGCCCGTTGACGTTGACGATGTTGCTCTTGCCATCGCCGTGGATATACATGTTCATCTTCGCGATCGTCGACACCCACCTGTCGAGATCCACGCCGATGAGTTGCTTCATACGGATCGACTTTTCAGTCTTCGCTCGGGCCACGCCAGGAACCTCGTCCGCTCGCTTCAACATCCGGTCCATGGCGGCGATGAGGAATCGTGCAGTACCAACGGCCGGATCTAGGACGATGTCGCGAGGTCCGAGATCGGCGACCTCGGCGCAAAAGTTCACGACTTCTTGAGGGGTGAAGAACTGTCCGACGCGCGTGTCCTTCTCGGCACGCCCAGCCAGACTCTCGAAGACTACGCCGAGAACATCTACCGCCGATCCATAAAACTCGTACTCGTCGAAGAGAGGAAGGACTAGGCTGTAGAGACGCTCGTCTGTCACTCCGTTGTGAAGTCTGTTCTTCTGGCCGTTCGTGATCTGCAACAGACCCGCGACTTGGAGATCGGGGTCCTCGGCGATCTCGGTGATAAGCGGCTCGATCATGTGCTCGCGGTGCGCGGTGCGAAGTTGCACTGGCATGCTCTCACACCACTTCTTGAAGCCAGTAGCCGTGAACCGATTCTCGCGCCCCTTGCCCTTGCCCTCGGTCTCCTGCTTCTCCTCGTAGAGTCGTACGAACGTCAGGTAGATGAGAGTCTGGTTCGCATCGCTGCCCGTGATGCCAAGATCACGAAGCGAGTTCTCCATCTTCTCGATGGCCTTCTTGAGACGCTGCTCGCGGTCGGCATCTTGGCGACGCATCTCCGTCGAGAGTTCAGCAGTAAGTCGCTCGTCCTCTGCGAACATCACCTTTGCGATCAGGTTACGCGTGCGTACGTCGTCAATGGCGATGTCCCACTGCGAGAAGATGTCGCCGAGCCGAGCGGCCGGATACAACTTCGCGTTGGCTTCAGCTAGACGCTTCAGCAGCATCTCTAGTCCCGCGAAGTCCATCGCGACCACGCGTCCGTGCTTGCGAGCGCGTGCGCGATCTCGGTTGTAGAGGTTGCGGATGTTCGCCGACATCCGAGCTGAAGTGGCCGGCGACACGAACAGGCAGCAGTAGTCGTCGTAGCCGCCCGCAGCGACGGCCTTCTCCAGGTGATCGGTGACGGAGATGAATTCTCCGTCGGCGGCGGAGCCTTTGCGCTTCGTGACCTCGACGAGCAGCAGGCGCTTGTTCTTCTTGTCGACAACTTCTAGATCGGGCTTGCCACCCGGAGCGTGCCCCGTATCAGAACCGTAGTGCGTGACCTTGCATCCTCGCGGTTCGAACGCGAGTCTCAGATCGGCGTACACCGCCTGCTCCAGCTCGCGGGAGGCATCGAGTCCGTCGTACTTACTCGGCATGGTGTCGTCTCGCTCGCGGCTGTGGCCTGCGCGGCATCACCTTCTCACGGCTGATCGTCACCCTCAAGTGGAGCGGCCAGCGTGCACGTATGGGGCGCACGTACGCGAGACTGGATCACGTGTGAGAATGATCTACTTGCCTAGGCTGACGCGGTGGTAGATCGCGCGGGCGTCGTCCAGGTCGGTGCCCGTGCCGTAGTTCACGATCAGCAGGAGGCACTCGGTGTTGGGCGGTAGCCGCACGCGCTCCTCGAACACCTCGACGTCCCTGGCCGTCGCGTACACCGGCGTGATCGTCTTGCGCTTGAGGAAGGCTTGACGTCCAGCGGCCGTGGTGACGTAGACGGTGACGGGTCCGCTGGCCTCGATGTAGATCTCGGCCGCGCCGCGCTTGCCGCTCTTGAACGTCACGGGGACGTTCTGGTTCGGACCGAGGATCAGCGTCGGCATCACGCCTCCGGCGGCCCACCAGGGTTGGGATCGCGAGGTCCGGTAGACGTCGGCGGCTCGCCGTGCGCCGACATCCCGAACGCCTCGCGCACGTTCGTCGCGAAGCGGTAGATCGGCTCGAAGAACAGGACCGTCAGTGCGAGCGCACCGAGCAGGATCGCCAGCGTCGGATCCGGCGGGTGCCGCATCAGCCACGCGAACGGCATCCAGATCCTCTTGGCGAACGCCGAGTAGCCGCACAGCCACGCGACGTAGCCAGCGAAGAGGGCCAGCATCGCCGTCGCGGTTGAGAGTCGCAGCACCTTGCCCGCGAGTGCCGTGGCGGCCGGCATCGACTCCGAGGCAGGCGGCGTTCCCGACGTCACGTGCGGTGGCTGTACCAGGCGATCCCACGGGCTCCCAAGTTTACCGCGGTTCCTACTTGTTCGGGGCCACGTCCCACCAGGCGGACTTGCACTTCGGGCACTGCCTTGGCTTCGTGGTCTCGCCGGACTTGCGTCGTCCAAGAGGGTTGCTCTGAGGCGTGCGGTGTCGAGTCTGCACGTCGATTCCGGTTCCCGGCCGAGGAACACGCGCGGACGCTGCGCTATGCACGAACCAGATCTAGACGACTACTCTGCGCCATCCGTCGTTGCTTTCCGCTGCATCGAGGTCCACAACTTTGACATCCTGCGACGATCCTGAACCACCACATGTGCAGAGATTGCCACCGTAGGTCGATGTTCACCGTGTAGAGTTGAAGATGTCGCCGTGATCGACTCCTGGCCGATGCCGGACTACACAGCCCGTCGACGTCGGTGTGATTCCTGTGGCTATCGCTTCAAGTCTATCGAAATTGTAATGATCTATTGAGTAGTTGCGCTGCCCCACGGTTGTCGTTGACAATCACTTCATGCTGTACGCAGTCCTGGGCGAAGAAGGCCTCGTCGAGCACATCGAGGAGAGCCTCTCGGCGGCCGTGGCCGCCGCGCAGGATGACGGTGCTGAAGATGTTGTGATCGACGCAGCTGCGCCTTCAGGACGCTCCGCTAACCCCACGGTCGAAGGTGGACGCGGCGCGCTCAAGCAGTTGCATCTGCCTGGCCGTCCGACACTAGCGATCTCGGATCGTGCGATCGACATGGATCTCACTGAGGCGTGGAAACGCCTGGCGCGGATCATGCCGTCGTTCAAGCAGACCGGCCGCACAGGGATCCAGCGCGACTTCCATCCCGCTCGCACGCGCGCGAAGCTAGTCAAGAGTTTCCTCGGTCAGAACGCGAAGACGTCCAAGAAGAAGGGCGATGCCGAGGACGTCGATGTCCAAGGCGTGAACCTCACCCCGTACTGGATGTTCGCCGAGACCGAAGCTCCTGTAGGGATCGGTCGGTCCGGCCAGACGCCGTCGCTGACGCGCAGTCAAAGCTCGCTGCCAAACCTATGCGCCGGTAGCTCCGAGGCGTGTCGCCATAGCTGCCTGGTCTTCTCGGGTCAGAACTACTCGGCCGACTGGTCGATCTTCGCGAAGTTCCAAAAGACCCGCGCACTATTCGAGGATCCTGACGCGTTCGGTCGCGTGCTCTTCGAGGCGTGCAAGAAGCACAGCGTCGCGGCGGTGAAGTCGGACTACATGCCGGCGATCCGCCTCAACGTACTATCGGACATCCCGTGGGAACTCGTCTTCCCCTCACTATTTGACGCGCTGCCGGATCTGCAGTTCTACGACTACACTAAGGTGCCGGGTCGCGAGCCTCCGCTCAACTACGACCTGACCTTCTCCAATTCAGGTGGAAATCTGCGCCTAGTCGAGCGCCACATCGCTGAAGGTGGACGCGTAGCTGTCGTGGCGCACGTGCCGACCTGGCGCTCAGGTGCGCCGGTGACCAAGAAGCGTGGCGAGGCACAGGTGTCGTACGACGCGCGAAAGGAGAAAGCCGTCCATGAGAAGTGGTCGAGTCGCCTACCTGCCCACTGCAACGTCGGCGGCGAATCGATCCGCGTGATCGACGGCGACGTCAACGACGTCCGGTTTCTTGATCCGTCCCCGTCGATCGTGGCGCTGCGCTGGAAGAACCCCGGCGGTAAGCAGGCAGCACGCGCCCCTGCAGCGCTGCAGATCAGCCAACGCACCAAGTTCGTCGTCGAGATCGAGCAGTTCTGCGGACTGCTCATCGGTGCGGTGACGCCGTCGGAGCAGCCCGACACCGCCACACAGACGATCTACTCCGTGCAGCCTTTGCAGGCGAATCCATCTTCGAAGATCTGGACAACTGCACGGGCTGGCTACGATCAGAGACGGAGTCAAGAGATGGCGAAGCGACTCGCACGTGGCGAAATCTAGCCTGTCGCACGTAGAGGATCCTCCTACATGTCCATGGAATCCAAAGCTGTGAGAGACGACACTCAGTCCGCCGTACCGGTAGTCGATCCCGAAAGGCCGAAGATTTCAGTGGCGAGCTTACTTGCTGCAGGCTACCTCGTCATCGACGAGGAGATGCTGCGCAGCATGCTACAAGCTGCAGTGCTGGATGCTCATAACGAAGCGAAATTGCGTGTCGAAGTTGAGCAACTCGCCGATCGTAGTTATTCGCGACTTCGCGATCAGGCAGAGATCGATCGTCAGCACCAACGCGCCGAGGATGCCGAGGAACTTCTCAAGGAAAGTCGGTCGTGGTGGCGTCGCTGGAGCGTACATCTAGCTGCCATCACGGCTATCGCCGGTATTACCGCGTTGATCTTCGCGGTAGTGTTGCTGCGAGGAGTGCGGCAGCGAGTTGCGAATGACGTACTCACGGAACACACGATGAAGATGATGGACCGTGTGGCCACCAGCGCAGCTAAGGACGCCGTCGCGCTGTCCGAGATGCGCACCGATAAGAAGATCGAAGCGCTCTCCACCGAGATTGCCTCGGTGCGCACCGATGTGACCGAGATGATCCATGCGGAGTTCGCGACGCTTCATGAGCAGCACGAACAGCTCGTGCGCGAGATCCGAGCGAAGAAGCCAACGAGCCTGTGAGGGCCACTTGGGCTCTTCGTAATCGGTCCGCGCATTTTCTGCTACGATCGTGGACATGATCGTTCACTCCGCCCACCCGGTCTTGTTCCGCTGGGGATCCACGGGCGTCGGGACACGACGGCGCACAGGAACCGGGATCCAAAGCCGTCCGCGGCCCGCGAATGGATCGCTGCGTGCGTCGTCGATGCCACCATCTTCTGGCTTGGGGAAATCATGACTGAAGCTCCCAAAGAACTTGTCGAAGCTGTCGACGCTGCGCTTGCAACCGTACTCGACACTGGTCCCCGTATGCATGGCGTCGCTGAGCACCTGCGCGCCATGGGCATGCCCGACCGGGCTGACATGCTCACCGCTAGTGCTAGGGAGATCGAAGTGTCGGTTCAGCAGGTCCGTCGCTACTTGCGTCGGCGTGGCGGCGATCTGCGCGACATCGCGACGGCGATCCTGGCGTTGCGCGATGGATTTCACAGCAAGTTCCTCCCGTTCGCCGACATGGCCGGAGAGCTGCGCGAGGCTGGACTCGACGCTCACGCGGCGGGTCTGGAGAGGTTCATCGCTGACATGCTGCGCATCATCAACGTGATCCATATCCACGCAGGCGTACACGGCATGCTCGACGACACGATGAACATGACGCTCATCGACGTGTGATTTATGGATCTTTGCGCGACTCGCCGGTCTCGCGCTCGGACAACTCAGACAGATCTTCAATCCTTGGAAGAATTAGTCATTTGATGACGGATATTCTACCGATGGTAGGATTGAGCACGACGGTTGCGCCAGGCTTGAAAAGATCACACGCGTTGCGGTGGCGCATGACTGTTATTTTTCGCCCGCGTGACACGATGATTAGATGTGCGAGCTGCCCGCCTTGCTCCACAATTACACCTTTGCAGCTGTCGCCCATATCTCCGACACGATCACCTTTGGAGTCGTGGAACACTGCGATATCGACACCAACCACTCCAGTGCACTCTCCTGCATCTATGATCACGGCAGCATTATGACGCGCGTCGCGAAGTTGCTCGATGGCAGCGAAAATTCCGGCAAACTTCGGCGTCTTAGACTTACGTGCCTCCTCCTGTAGTCTATAGGCGGCGTCCCATGCGGGTTCACTGACCACATCGCTATACGCCTCCTCGAAAGTTAGCCCTGCTCCTAAAATCCAATCCGTGTGATCGGGGTTGTCCAACTCCATCTTGAGTCCGGACGTGGAGATGTTCTCCCATGCAGGAGAAGCTTCACGTAATTCCTCGCGGCGATAGAGTGCCCAGCGGGCGAAAGGTGCACGAGGCACAGTGATCCTACGTCCATCCTTGAGTTCAAGGATGAATGTGTCCGAGCTGGCACGAGTGCGAACGTCTTCACCGATCTGTTTGAACCTTGCCGCCTGCTCGGTATCAGGATCGAATTCGATCTTCGCTGTCCTAAAGAAATTTCTTCTCGATGGGTAGAGCTTCAAGCGTTTACTTTTTCTGACGGCGTCAGCTGGCGTCGACATGATTGGAAGTTTACGCCCGCTCTTAAGGAAGTCATCTAGCGCTTCCTGAGCACCGATCGGCGAATTCTCCCAGTGAGGGCGCTCGTTACACGCTTCGAATAGTACACCTACGCGTTTGCCGGAGATATTCAAAACCACCGCTGCACTCTGGTAGGCATCGGTATATGATTCGACAGTTGCAACAGGTCGCATCCATCCACGTGGAGTCTTATATCGTCCTGCGTAGATATATCGAGCGTCTAACTTGAACGCCATGAGCACTTTGGATTTTCGAGCCGTAACCAGATTTAGGCCCACGTTCGAGTCTCCGGTAAGACTACTCTCGCCTCGTAAGATACTGATCGCGGCATCCGTCGCGCCGTCTCCAATCAGACCGTTCGCAAGAGTTCGGTATGCCTCACCTGGCTGATCGCTGAGCAGCAGGTTACGTGCGACCTCGACCATAGCCTCGCCAGTGATCGAAAAATATACCGTACGACTCGCTGGCTCTTCATTTTTACGTGATAGTTTTTTGTGTTGCTTAGCGGCGGTCATGTCTTCTTCCTCTCTTACTAGCCTTGCACTGTCAGCTTACGCAGCCAAGGTAGCGGGTTATCGGTTGTGCCGAACGGACACGCAGTGGACAACGGCAGCCCGAGCGCAAGTAAGGCGGCGTTAGCCGTACCGAGCACTTTTTCGACTTCTCGTGCGTCGTCTCCGGCGAGAGTGACGATCCATCCTGCCGCACAGTGCTTCGTATTGCAGTGCCAGAAAGATTGGTCGTAGGTCTCAGGATGTTGCTCGATCTGTGCGAGAACCGCTGCGGCGAGCCCGGGGATCACGGCAACTGACGGCAATCCATACGCGCCTCTGAGGTTCGCGTAGTTGAGGTTCGCGTAGTGGAGGTTCGCGCCGCTGAGGTTCGCGTAGCTGAAGTTCGCACCGCAGAGATTCGCGCCGCTGAGGTCTGCGTGGCTGAGATTCGCGTGGCTGAGATTCGCGTCGCAGAGGTTCGCACCGCGGAGGTCTGCGCCGCGGAGGTCTGCGTAGCGGAGGTTCGCACCGTTGAGGTCTGCGTCGCTGAGGTTCGCGTCACTGACGTTCGCGTGGCCGAGATTCGCGTAGCTGAATTTCGCGTCGCAGAGGTTCGCGCCGCGGAGGTCTGTGTAGCGGAGGTTCGCGTCGCGGAGGTTCGCACCGATAAGGTCTGCGTGGCTGAGATTCGCGTCGCAGAGGTTCGCACCGCGGAGGTTCGCGCCGCGGAGGTCTGCGTAGCGGAGGTTCGCACCGTTGAGGTCTGCGTCGCTGAGGTTCATGTGGCCGAGGTTCATGTGGCCGAGGTTCGCACCGCTGAGATTCGCGCCGCGGAGGTTCGTGTCGCTGAGGTCTGTGTAGCGGAGGTTCGCGTCGCGGAGGTCTGCGTGGATGAGGTTCGCGCCGCTGAGGTCTGCGTGGCTGAGGTCTGCGTGGCTGAGGTTCGCGTAGCGGAGGTTAGCGCCGCTGAGGTTCGCACCGCTGAGGTCTACGTTGCTGAGGTTCGTGAGGCCCGCTGGCAACTCTGGTCGCATTCTTTCTGTTGCGATGGCAGCGCGGTGGGCTACGGCGTAAGCGAGCAGTCTTTCACGTGTGTTGGTCATGTCGCTCGATCCTAGGACGGTCTCTTTGTTGAGGTACGTGTTGGAGACTCGGGCGACCTCACCTTGTGGCGGACAGCGTGGATCCACTCGAACCCTTCGTCGAGGGTGACGGGGTCGGTCTGCATGTTCTCGACCATGCGGGCGAGCACATTATGGGGGACTCGTCTGTCGGGGGAACGCTCGGCGTTGCGGAACATGCAGTCGATCATGGGAGTCAGGAACACCAACGCTTCGACGTCAATCTGTTGGTACTGGGCCAACTGGATGAGCGGGGCGCGCTCGATCTTCCGCGTCAGTGTGGCGTCAATGATGATGTGGTCGTCGTGGTCGTTATGCTTCGTCCAGGTGCTCTTCCCCGAACCCGGCAGGCCGACTAGGAGGACCACGCGAAGCGGGTTCTTTTGGTCGAGTGCGTGACGGAACTCGCGGAACGTCCTGTCCCACGCGGCTGCAGTCGCCTCGAATGAAGAGTCGTAGTAGCCGTTGGGCCGCACGCGGAAGGTGTCTGGGCTGATGATCATACTCAAAACTCCCCGGCTTCATCGCCTCTTGAAGCTTCTCTAGCTTCCAGGTCGGAGCGAACGCGGCCGCCGAAGACGTCGAACAGTGCTTTTCCGACGGCCGGCGTCTCTGCACCGACTTTGCCGCCGGCAGCGAGAGCCGCTAGCATGTTACTAGTGGTCTCACGCTGCGCATGAAGCATCTCCGTCCCCCGTGCGCTACTGACGATGTCGGCGCTGTGATCCATGACGTCGAGTACGAGCCAGTTCAACGTCATCGAGTCGAAGCTATAAGTGCCGACCGCACCAAGCTGGCGTTCGATCAGGCCGAAGATCCTTCCAGCCATGATGCCGATATTGCTCTGATAGCGTTCGGCGTCGTCGCCCTTCAGGCGGTGGCGCTCGCATGAATGCTTCACTGCGTCGTTGAACATGTGCATGCGCATCCGAGCTACACGCAGATCGATGTCGTCGTCGTCTCGTTCGGTATTCATGATTTTTCCTTTTCCAGCGGAAGCAGGTCATCCGGATCTTCCGTGTACCTCTGCTGCGCGAGATTCCAGTCCACGATCAAGATTCCGTTGTCCCATACTTCGGCGACCGTGCCAGTGTCGTATTCCGCTGTACCGATCTTCCCGCACTGTACGCGGTCGCCTGGTTTGAATTTGGTTTCCATGATTGCCTTCAGATCCAGCACGGCTCCGTGTCCGACTCGGGCAGCGAGCACAAGAAGTCCAGGACGTCGTCCGGTACGTCCTCGTGCAACCACTGCGATCCGTACTTATAACTGCACACGTCGCACGGCTTGCACAGCACACCTGCCGGATGTTGAGTGGGAAAGATCTGGCTCACCTTTCTCGTCTCGCGATGTGAGACTTTGTAGCAGCCGCTGCCGGGTCCGTCGGCGTCAGGCGCCTGGTGAGTCTCGTACGGCAATGAGAGATGCGCCGACTCCTCGGCGGTAAGCGTGACAGTCTCACCTTGGCGCAGTCGCAGCATAGCCCGCGCCTGGATCGATCGCTGCTCCCTGATGGCCTCCCTCGTCAGACTGTACGTGACGATTTCGACCTCGTGCTGAGTATCCCACAACGCCCGCTGATGCTCGCATCCGGCGCGCATGTCGTTGAGGTGCCAGCGCTCCCAAATTTCAGCAAGCTCGCCGAGCAGCTCGGGCGTCCAACCTGTGGGCAATTTGTCGTACTTCGTGGCGTCGATCCTGATCTGACCACAGCTACCGTGCGCATCGCCATTTTTGGTTGGTCCCTCAACGCCCGTGAGCGATAGCCTCGCGCCGTCCCATACGACCTTCACGAAGATGCCGTAATAGACGCCGTCCACGCTGCGTGGATGAACGCGAAGTCCGACTTTCAGCACCTTGGTGAAGTGTTTACGCGTGGAGGTGGAAGTGATTTTGGCTGCGGTGTTCATTGTTGTCGTCTTGTGGAAGCTGTACATCGGTCAATCTGCTGCCTGCTCAAGTATCAGACGCCACATACCCTCTTGGCCGCTGCCGCCGCCACAGACTTCGAGTGACGTGGGCGTCAAGTGTCGTCGCGTGGCGACCGCGTGACCGAAGTCAGGACGAGCGCGTAGTTCGTCTTCGACATCAGGTGTCCACTGGATCGTGACGGGGGTGGAGAGCGCGATAGACTTGGCGATGGCTTCTTCGATAGCGGCCTTGGCGGCGGCGATGGGGTCGGAGGTGTTGTAGTTCACACCGCTGAAGCCCCGCGCGACCTTCGTCGGCGGGGCGGGGATAGGGGCGCATATGCTGGGACTACGGCGTCTCCTTGCGCGTGAGCTTGCCGTCCGCCACCACATACGCGGTGTCGGCCTCGATGCCGTCGATCCCTACGTCGCCGTCGGCGACGCGGTATCGACCGAGTAGGGGGTCCCAATACCGCACCGAGATCGTACCTCCCTCACCCGCGGTCGCGGTACCGTGGTCGCCTGCGGTCGCAGTGCCGTGATTACCCGCGGTCGCGGTACCGCCATCGCCCGCGGTCGCGGTACCGCCATCGCCCGCGGTCGCGGTGCCGTAATCGCCTGCGGTCGCGGTGCCGGCCTTGCCCACGGTCGCGGTGCCGGCGTAGCTCGCGGTCGCGGTACCGGCGTAGCCCGCGATCGCAGTGCCATTGAGGCCAGCGGTCGCGGTGCCGCGCCTGCCTGCGGTCGCGGTGCCGCGCTCGCCTGCGGTCGCAGTGCCGTACTCGCCTGTGATCGCAGTGCCGCTATCGCCAGCCCTCGCGGTGCCGAAGACGATGGCCTTGCCTGCCGAACGGGGGTCGGCCTGTAGGAAGGCGACCGCGCTCTCCTTGTCCCCGATGTGCACGATGCGGCACGCCGGCACTTTCACTTTGCCTTTGATGTCGACGATCGTCGACGCATCAGCTTCGACCACCATCCAGATGGCGGTCGCCTCACAGCTAAGATAGTGGGTGTCGCCCTCGCCCCAGAGCAGTCCGTGAAGACCGTCGCCGCACACCGACTCGGGATTCCAGTGCCGCGATACCACACTTGCGCCGACCACGAGCGGCCACTGGAAGCCGCCGTACGCTCGCCCATCGGAGTCGCACGTGCGAAGGAGGAGAGCTGTGCCGTACTTCATTGCTGGTTCAGTGGTGGTAGTGGTGGAGGTGCTCACACCGGGAAAGCCCCGCCGGACCTTCGTCGGCGGGGCGGGTATGGGCGCATATGCTGGGACTACGACGTCTCCTTGCGCGTGAGCTTGCCGTCTACCACCGCATACGCGGTGTCGGCCTCGATTCCACCCTCGCCCACGTCGCCGACGGCGACGCGGTATCGACCAAGTTGGTGGTCCCAATACCACACCGAGATCGTACCTCCCTTTCCCGCGGTCGCGGTGCCCTGGTCGCCCACGGTCGCGGTGCCCTGGTCGCCCACGGTCGCGGTGCCGTACTCGCCCGCGGTCGCGGTACCACACTTACCCGCGGTCGCGGTTCCGCGGTAGCCCGCGGTCGCGGTGCCGCCATCGCCCGCGGTCGCAGTGCCGTGATTACCCGCGGTCGCGGTGCCGCGGTCGCCTGCGGTCGCGGTACCGGCGTCGCCTGCAGTCGCGGTACCGTGGTAGCCCGCGGTCGCGGTGCCCTGGTCGCCCACGGTCGCGGTGCCAGTGTCGCCTGCGGTCGCGGTGCCGCGGTAGCCCGCGGTCGCGGTACCACCCTCGCTCGCGATCACGGTACCGAAGACGATAGCTTTGTCAGTTAGAGTGTCGTGGGTCATTCACCGCCGAAGCCCCGCGCGACCTTCGTCGGCGGGGCGGGAATGGGCGCATATGCTGGGACTACGGCGTCTCCTTGCGCGTGAGCTTGCCGTCTACCACCGCATACGCGGCGTTCGCTTC
>Ga0163152_10006178_pt1 | contig 13644 bp, 13 predicted proteins | sample OliLakLV19MP8IB2_FD_148635 | JGI IMG/M metagenome (GOLD analysis project Ga0163152, IMG submission 148635) | Freshwater microbial mat bacterial communities from Lake Vanda, McMurdo Dry Valleys, Antarctica - Oligotrophic Lake LV.19.MP8.IB-2 | ecosystem: Environmental > Aquatic > Freshwater >... | reverse complement strand
AAAAAACATCTGCCGCTTTTTTAATCCCTTTTTACTTTTTTTTTGTAGATTTTTATCGCACTATTTTTAAACAAACTCAATAATAACAAGGCTTACAGAGTTTTTGAGGGACGACTAACTAGCTGCTTTTTTTTGGCCACGGAGATTAGGAGGCGCTTTGTGGTAAAAAATCTCTTTTGTCCTTTTTTATGGAATTTTCAATTATTCGCATCTTAATTACAAACTAAATTACCATGCAAAAAATATTAACATTGGTTTTATGTATAACACTGTTTCATACAAAAGCCGCAGAAAACGAAAAACTGATAAAAACAAAGCCAGAAAAAATTGTTGTTTATACCCAAGGAGCACAAGTGCACCGCAACACTATTGTAAATGTAATGCCCGGCCAGAATACAATTGTGTTTACGGGTTTAGAGAACTGCATCAATAGTTCGGCCATACAAGTTGGAGGAACCGGCGGTTTTATTATTACCGATATTCAGCATATCATTTTTTATCCTGAATTTGAAAAAGCCAAAATGAATGGTGATACTAAATTCAAAAAATACTTAAAGAATATAAGCGATAGCATCATTGAACTGGATTATGTTTTGGAAGATATCAATTCAAAATCGGAAGCACTAACTACAGAAAAAGGAGTTCTTTTGAATTATAATTTATACAAGGGATTATCTAAAAAAGACAGCATTGCTTTTTTAAAAGATGGGCTCACATTTTTACGAGAGAAATTATATAATATCAACTCAGAACAATTGAAATTGAAAAAAGAACGTGTTAAGATCCAACTCAAAAAAAGCGGATTATTAGAGCGCCAAGCCAATATCAATAACGAATTAGCCAATCAAAATAACACTGGTGAAGAAGAGCGCGTGGATTATCGCGTGATCGTTCATTTAATTGCCGAACAAGCAGGACAAGCTAATTTGAATTTCAATTATTACATCACCAATGCAGGTTGGACACCTTCTTATGATCTAAGAGCTATATCTACCGAACAAAACGTGAAACTTACTTTTAAAGCGCAAATTCATCAGCAATCGGGTAATGATTGGAGCAATGTAAAGTTGATTCTTTCAACTGCTAATCCAAACCGTTCGTATTCATTGCCACAATTGAGTCCATGGTATTTAGGATACATTCAACATAAGCAAAGAGCTACAGGCGGTTATTCTGGTGGAGGGCCTGATGCAAAAGCTGCTGGAGCTTCGCTTGCTGAAGTTGTGGTTGCAGAAGCTGAAAAAGATGCGGAATTCGCATATAACTATACATCGGTTAGCGAAAATATGATCGAGATTGAGTATGAAATTAAATTAAATTACAACATACCTACCGATGGAAAAGAACATTACGCCGCCATTATGGTTAAAGATCTAAAAACCATGTATCGTTATAAAGCCATTCCGAAATTAAACAACAATGTATATTTAACAGCGTTGATCCCCGACTGGGAAGAGATAAACATCATGGCCGGAAATGCTTCCATTTACTATGATGGTTCGTATATTGGTCAAACAAGTTTACCTTCGGGAGGTGTTGAGGATACCATTCAGTTATCACTTGGAATTGACAAGAACATTGCTGTAAAAAGAGCCAAAGTTAAAGACAAAAGTTTTGAAAAATTCTTTGATAATGACAAAGTGCATCAATACACATATGAGATAACGATGAAAAATTCGCGCTCTCAAAAAATTGAGATCGATATTGAAGATCAATTACCATTATCGCAAGACAAGAATATTGTTATAGAGAAAAAAGAATTGTCGGGTGCTAAATACGAGGAAATAAGTGGCTTGTTATCTTGGAGAACAACAATACAAGCAAAAGACACAAAGAAATTAACACTATCTTACCAGGTAAGATCGCCAAAAAATTCAGCAGTAGCTTTTGCTTTTAATTAAAAAATGTATCAAAAAAAAAGCAGACGCCGCGATTGATATCGGGATGTCTGCTTTTTTTATTACACAAGCTTTGTGATCCCAAATAAAAGTGCAAAAACTCCCATGGCCAAAATAAAATAATACAAACCAACTCCTTCACAATACATAACTGATGATCTTGGATCATTTGGATCAACATAAACGGTCATAGCGCCTTGTATTCGTTCTAATCTTTTTTCAGCATCGCCTTTCATGTGATTTGCCTGGCCGCCCATTAATTCAGCTAAATAAATGTTTGTTCCGGGGTATTCAGATCCGCTAAAAATATAAGTATAAGAAGCGTTTAATTTGTAAGGTGTGCGCGTAGTTGAGTACTTTTTGTGAATGGTGATTTCCTTTGAAATAACTTTAGCTTCCACTCTACTCCATCCTTTCACTTTAAAATAAAGTTTCAGGAATTTTATACTGAACCAAATACTACCTAGCCCCAATGCTATTCCAAATATTCCTGTAAAAAAATCCATTTCGATTACTTTTCGCGGTGACGGAACGAATTCACGCTTTGTTAGAGTTGATGAGACCTCCCTCATTTTGTCTTTCCAAATAATCCTTAAATTTAAATACAAATAATTTGGATATTCATCGGTTTTAAATTCACACAATAACTTACAACCCACTTGAATACTGCTGGAATCAGGGTTGAAAGATTTTGAATCTTTTTCATCCCAATCAACTGGCCCCACAAACTTCCAATTAATTTGCGCGCCAATATTTTTGTTTGTGACTTGCATATCTTGTTCCCCATGACTGGCACGATACATATCGGGAACAATAAAAACTTTAGATTCAGAGCTGGGTACAAGAATTACCTTTCTCCCATCACTCCCAGTAAAGCTCAATTTTAAGTCAAAACTATCTAAATACTTTATTCTAGGTGTATAATCTCCAAAATTCATGGAAATTTTCAAGAGTCCCTCCGGTTCAACGAATCTTTCAGTGATTACAGCCAAACATTTTACTCTTTCAACCGGGTTACCGGTAGGACCTATGACTGTGTCTTTATCATAACAAATAAATGATGGTGAAATTTCGTAGATATTTCTCTCTTCATCACAACTGATATTAATTAATATAACTATAATTACACCAACAGTTTTAATCCAATTTTTTGTGAGAATTTCACTAATAGAAATCATCAAACTCTAATATTTCGGATTGAATTTTGGTCCAACATACACTTCTTTGGTGAGTGTGGTTTCAAATTGCTTTTCTCTATTCTTCCAATTGATCTTAAAACTCAGCATTAAATTAGTTGGATATTCTTCCAGTTCAAAAATAAATGTGCCTACAAAACCAACACTGCTGTTTTGTGTGTACTCCCCCCAATTGGCTTCTTTCCAATTAACTTGGCTGCAAATATGTTCATTTCTAATTGGCAAGCTCACAATTGATCTACCATTTGAATACTCCACTTTAAATTCACTTAATTCCTTTGCATGCAATTTTACAATTTCACCTTTATCATTCTTTTGAATTAACTCCAAATCAATGCTCTCAATGGTGTTGATATTTGGCATCATGCCATCAAATCGCACATATATTTTTAACGGTCCTTTTTTATTATCAAATTCATAGGTTAAAAAAGATGCAGATGACTCTTTTAAAAGCTTATTGTTACCATAAGGGATCGAATCTCTTTCAAAAACAAAATGGTCTTCGGCAATGGCGTAAATAACTTTATTGGAGCCACAGTTAGAAAAACTAAGTGCTAATGCTAAACTAAAAATAATCGGTATATATCTCATTACTTAGGGGAATTTTTGAGATCCGTTTCAAACACTCTTAATAGAATTACTTCCATAAATTCTTTAACAAACAACCCTTCTTTCGACTCCGACTTTGCATTCCTTGGTATTATAATGGTTTTTTGTTTCTCGTCTTTTTTGTGTAAAAAAGTAATGTTAGGTCCAGGCTTAACTTGCTTTCCATTTTTAAATTTTAAAAATTTATAGGCCTCCATTATTCCAATAAGTTTATTCTCTAAAGTAGTATCGTGTACTATCATTCTGCTCGTAATTTTCCCTTTCTCTAACCATACATAACGAAGCGTGTCTTTTTTAACCTCAATGGAATTTTGTAGCTGTCCATTTTTGTCTGTCATTTTATAATTAACCACAAGATCATTTTCCCATTTTTTAGTTTGGGCATTTACTGAAATCATAATCAGAAATGAAAATATTGCTAATTTAATTTTCATTGGCTATCCTTTCTGTTACAAGTTGCCATAAAACTATTCCAATGCTTACCGAAACATTAAACGAATGCTTTGAACCTAACTGTGGGATCTCTAACACCACATCGCTTTCATCTACCACTTCTTGCTCTACACCATACACTTCATTCCCAAAAACCAAGGCTATCTTTTCTTCACTTTTTATCTTGAATTGATGAAGTTTTGTACTCTTATCGGCCTGCTCAACGGAAATTATTTTATAACCATGTTTTTTCAATTCCTTGATCGCATCAATGGTGCTTTTTGTACTATTCCACTCTACCGTTTTGGTGGCGCCTAAAGCTGTTTTTTCAATTTCCTTATTTGGTGGACATCCTGTAACCCCGCACAAATATATTTTCTCAATTAAAAAGGCATCTGCAGTTCTAAACGCCGAACCTACATTATGTAAACTTCTTATATTATCAAGAACAATGACAATAGGCGTTTTTTGGGCATTTTTGTAACCCTCTTCGCTTAACCTATTCAAGTCTTCGTTCTTTAATTTCTGCATAAAAATGTATAATACCCCTAAATCTATCTCATAAATATTAGCTATATTTATGCATTCAAATTTATTGTTTTCTGTGAAATTAAGTAAAGAATTCAAAATAGGCGTTGTTGTTGTTCTAGCTATTACGGCGTTCATATGGGGTCTAAGCTTTTTAAAGGGCTCAAATCTCTTTTCTCACAAGTATTATCTATACGCAGTTTATCCAAAGGTAGAAGGATTGATTCCGGCAAGTCCTTTACTCATAAACGGTTATAAAATAGGTCAAGTAAACACTATTCAATTATTAAAAAGAAATGGCAAGCCTTTTGTACTTGTAAAGTTTTTATTAACCGAAGATGTTCAGATCCCAAAAGGATCAATTGCTAAGGCCATTAGCTCCGATCTATTAGGTACAAAAGCGGTAGAGATCAACTTTAGTGATAACATCGAATTTGTAAAAAGCGGAGATACGCTTGAAGCAGATGCTGAAGTGAATTTACAAAATGCGGTAAATGCGCAAATTGCTCCATTAAAGGCAAAAGCAGAGAATTTAATTGGAAGCATTGATTCGGTAATGACGGTGGTGAACGCTATCCTTAATGCAAAAACACGCGAAAATTTAGATAAATCATTTGAGAGTGTACGAAAAGCGATCCTTACTTTAGAACAAACGGCTTATAAATTAGATGATCTTGTTGGAAGTGAAAAAGTAAAGATCTCATCCATTCTATCACACTTAAATGGAATTACAGCCAATCTTGATAAAAATGGTCAAAAGATCGATAACATCCTTACCAACTTCAGTAACATAAGTGATAGTTTGGCAAAAGCTGAATTAGCAAGTGCCATCAATAATACCGATAAGTCGATGAAGCAATTGAATGCCTTGTTGGCTGGCATTAATGCAGGCCAAGGAACATTAGGTAAATTAACCAAGAACGATAGTTTATATTACAATCTTAACAAATCAACCGTTGATCTCGACAAGTTATTGAAAGATCTTCGTTACAATCCTGAACGTTATATTCACTTCTCGGTATTTGGCAGAAAAGATAAGAACAAGCCAAAAGATGAAGTAGAAATACCGAAAGAAGAAAAATTGAAACCATAATTCATTATGCTGAGTCCTATCGTATTTAGTATTTTACTTATCTCTGTAGCTGTCTTCTTTACCTATCATGCAAAAAAGATCAGAAGAAATATCCTTATAGGAAAAGACATTGATCTAACGGATAACAAAAGTGCTCGTTTAAAAACAATGTTTAAAGTTGCCTTTGGGCAAAGCAAAATGGTTGTGCGTCCTATTCCGGGCATCATGCACTTTTTTATTTATGCGGCATTTGTTATCACACAAATAGAATTATTAGAAATTGTTATTGATGGTGTAAGCGGTGGGCATAGAAGAATATGGCATGCCATTAACGGAACAGCGCTTTCTCAAATTTACACTTTTACCATTAATTTTATAGAGATCCTTTCTGTGTTAGCGTTTATTGCTACCATTACTTTTTTATCGAGACGAAATATTATTCGTTTAGCGCGTTTTCAAAAACCCGAAATGAAAGGTTGGCCAACTAAGGATGCTAACTTAATTTTAGCCGCAGAGATATTTTTGATCACTTGCATCATGATGATGAATTCTGCCGATTTGGAATTGCAAGCACGCGGCGAAACCATAAAAACAGCTTCGTTCATTATTTCTTCTAACTTTCAAAGCATATTTTCAGGAATGGATTTATCAACCGTTCATTTATTTGAACGTATTGGCTGGTGGGGACATATCATGGGGATTTTTGGATTCCTGGTTTATCTTCCTATCTCAAAACATTTGCATATTCTGTTAGCTTTTCCTAATACATATTATTCTAATTTAAAATTACAAGGTGAGTTCACTACACTTGAAGCAGTAACAGATGTAGTGGCTCCTAATTTTGATCCGGCCTATCAACCAAAAACTGACCCTAATAATCCTGTACGTTTTGGCGCAAAGGATGTTCAAGATCTTAACTGGAAAAATTTATTAGATGCATACACGTGTACTGAGTGCGGAAGATGTACTTCTGCTTGTCCGCAAAACATTACCGGTAAAAAATTATCTCCACGTAAGATCATGATGGATACTCGCGATCGTTTAACTGAAGTTGGAAAGAACATGGATGCGAACGGCGGAACGTTTGTGGATGATGGAAAATCGTTATTAGGAGATTATATAACAACTGAAGAAATTTGGGCCTGCAATACTTGTAATGCCTGTGTGCAAGAATGCCCTGTGAATATTGATCCGCTAGCAATAATTATAGAGATGCGTAGATTTTTAGTAATGGAGAAAAGTCAAAGTCCTGCCGAATTAAATAACATGTTCAGCAATATTGAGAATAACGGAGCGCCTTGGCAGTTTAGTCAATCTGATAGAGGGAATTGGGTAAAGGAAGAGTAAGCAGTGGGCAGTAGCAGTAAACAGTTAAAAGAAATAAAAAAATGAGTAGTCAGGGATTTAAAAATCTTATAGCATATAAAAAAGCGTACAAAGTTGCTATGGAAATTTTTGAAGATTCGAAGAGTTTTCCAAAAGAAGAGATTTACTATTCGAACGGTAAGATAAGAAGATCCACACGTTCTGTTTGCGCGAATTTTGCCGAAGGTTATAGAAAGAGAATCTATCAAAAACACTTTATTTCAAAACTAAACGATAGTGATAGAGAGTGCGCTGAAACTATGGTGCATCGATATTTTGCAAGGGATTGTGGTTATTTAAACGAAAAAAGACATAAAGAAATTTTAGAAGAATATTTACAAATTGGTAAACTACTTGGTAACATGATGAACAATCCTCAAAAATTCGGGTCGCCAAAACTACCAAAACCACTGCCAACTGCAACTGCCAACTAAAAAACTTAACATGAGTGATAAATCTATAAAAATCCTAACAATGGCCGAGATGACCGCTGCAGGCGAAACACCGGAAATTTTATTTTGGGTAGGATGTATCGGTAGCTTTGATGATCGCGCTAAAAAGATAACAAAAGCAATTGTGCGTATTTTAGATCATGTTGGAATAAAATTTGCCATCCTTGGAAGTGAAGAAGGTTGCAGTGGTGATCCGGCAAAACGCGCTGGAAATGAATTTTTATACCAAATGCAGGCCGTGCAAAACATTACTACAATGAATATGTATAATGTAAAAAAGATCGTTACAGGTTGCCCGCATTGTTTTAATACTTTAAAAAACGAATACCCTGCTTTAGGTGGTAATTACGAAGTAGTACATCATACACAGTTAGTTCAAGAATTGATAAATGCTGGGAAACTAAAAGTGCAAGGCGGAGAATTCAAAGGAAAAAAAATTGTGTTTCACGATCCATGTTATTTAGGAAGAGCAAATAATGTTTACGAAGCTCCACGAGAGATCATTCAAAAATTAGATGTTGAACTGGCAGAAATGAAACGCAGCAGAGCTAATGGCTTATGTTGTGGTGCTGGCGGTGCGCAAATGTTCAAAGAGTCCGAAAAAGGAACCAAAGAAGTAAGCACCGAAAGAGCTGAAGAAGCTTTGGCGCTTGAGCCTGATGTTATTGCGGTGGGCTGTCCGTTTTGTAATACAATGATGACCGACGGAGTAAAGCATTTTAATAGAGAAGACAAAACCAAGGTAATGGATGTGGCCGAATTAATTGCCAAAGCCAATGATCTCTAACCAAAATTACATGAGATTACTTTTAACCATATTCGTTTTATGTTTTGTAACAAGCGTTGTTATTTCGTGTAAACCATCCGTTGTTACAAAAGAAGAACAGGAAAAAGCGGATAGTTTAAATATTAGATTAAATTCGGCCGAATTAAAAACCATTAATGCTCAGTTACTCGAAAACCCTTCTGATCCTGATCTGTATATAAAACGTTGTCAACTTTACATTCAATACAAACAATTTGAGGTAGCTGCCGGTGATGCCAAGCGTGCTATTCGTTTAGACAGTACTGTTGCATCTTATTACATAGCGCTGGGTGATGTTTACTTTGCAGAGAATAAAACGCGCCAAACCAAAGAGGTATTAGAGCGTACAGTTGTAAAATTTCCTGAAAGCACAGAGGCTTTAATGAAACTATCGGAATTATATTTTATTGTAAAGCAATACAAAGAAGCTATTGAAAACATTAACAAGGCGCTTAAAATAAACGAGAATATTGCAAAAGCTTACTACTTAAAAGGAAGTATTTATCGCGAGAGTGGCGATACCAGCAAAGCTATTTCAAGTTTAGAAACAGCAGTAGAACAAGACAATCGCTTAACCGATGCTTATTATGATCTTGGAATTATTTATGCCGCAAGAAAAAATCCAATTGCATTTGATTATTATGCTAATGCTTTGAGAGTTGATCCGGGATATGTGAATGCACAATATGCCAAAGCAAAGCTGTTACAGGATGTCGGAAAATTTGATGAGGCTATTTCGGAATATATGGCGCTGTTAAATAAAGATAAAAACTATTTGCAGGCTAATTATAATATTGGCGCTATTTATTTAGATGTAAAAAGTGATTACCCTAAAGCCATTGAATATTTAAACAAGGCCCTAGAACAAGATAACCAATGGGCAGCCGCCTATTTTGCCCGAGGATATAGCTATGCTAAAATGGGTAATAAATTGAATGCAGCAGACGATTACAAAAAATGCTTAGCCATTGAACCCAATTTTACCGAAGCAACTGTTGGTTTGAGGCAATTAAATTAACATCATTAAACTAACAATCCTTAGGAAACCATCAGAAAATCGTTAAATTTATACCAAATGTTGATATAATTTAGTTCAAAGATGCGAAGTGATTTTTTATCAAGACAAGGAACAAAAATCGTTGCATAGCAACAGCTACGGAACTATTTTTTGAAGAAGTATTGATTCAAAAGAACAAGCAGATTGGACTAAATTATATGTATATTTGGTATTAAAACATGGAATCAAAAATTAAGCATGTAGGTGTAGCACTTCAAGGTGGAGGAGCTCATGGCGCCTTTACCTGGGGAGTTTTAGATAGACTACTGGAAGAAGAAGCCCTTGTAGCAGATGCTATGTGCGGCACAAGTGCAGGCGCAGTTAACGCTGTAGTTTGCGCCTATGGTTTGCATGTTGGTGGGCCACAAAAAGCTAAAGAACTATTAGAAAGCTTGTGGCGCAAAGTTGCTCTTGGCGGTAGTTATTTATTTAAGCCCGGCATTATCGATCAAACAATGGGCAATGGTAATATTTACAATAGTCCAGGATATATGTGGTTCAATGCGCTTACGCAAGTAATGTCGCCCTACAATTTCAATCCTTTTAATTTTAATCCTCTTAAAGATATTTTACTAGAGCATGTTGATTTTGAAGAATTACATCGCTATAATAAAAAGAAACTTTTTATTTGCGCAACAAATGTAAAAACAAACCGCGCTAAGATATTTTCGAATAAAGATATTACGGTTGATACAGTTTTAGCTAGTGCTTGCCTACCCTTTTTATTTCAAGCAGTAGAAATTAAAGGCGAATATTATTGGGATGGCGGTTACATGGGAAATCCTCCAATATTTCCATTGATCACTAATACAAATTTACACGACATTGTTTTGATAAAGATCAATTCGATCAACATCAATTCAGTTCCAACAACCGCAAGAGATATTGCAGATCGCGTGAATGAGATCTCTTTTAATAGCAGCTTAATCAACGAAATGAAACTGATCCACTACCGTAACGAATTATTACGCAACGGGATCATTAAAAGCGATAATAAAATAAATCGTGAGATCTTTGTTCATACAATAAGTGGTTACGATGCTTTAAGTCAGTTAAGCTACAGCAGTAAAATGAATACCTCATGGGAATTCCTTGTTGCACTCAAAGAAAAAGGCCGCGAAACTGCTTCAAAATGGCTTCAAGGTGATTTTAAAGAGGTTGGTTTAAAATCAACGTTTGATGTAGAAGAACATTTTTTCGATAAGTTTTAATTTTCCGTTTCGTTAATGAGTTCATTCGGTGATCGTATAAAAAAATCATTAAAAAATGTATTCAGATCACTTCTGTTGGTTTTTGTTACCTTCCAAATAGTTTCCGCTCAAAGTTTTTATTCCGTTGACCCCAATTACGTAAAGAAGCGATCAGAAAAAAAACCATTCCAAAGTTTTTATCCCGATACCACCGTTGAAAAAGCAAATCGCTTTATTGATCGCAATTTTATGGGAAATATTGGAGTGTCTAGCCCACAATACTTGTTAAAAATCAAAAGTAGAAGTCTTGGATTTAAATTATTTGACGTTCCACTCGACGATTATCTCATTAAAAAAGAAGACGTAGAATATTATAGAACCAAAGGGCCCTTTGCCGAATTGAGTGGAATAGCCGGAACGAAACAATTGCAGTTATTTAGATTACTTTTCTCAAATACATTTAAAGATGAATTAAATATTACTTTACGATTAAACCGTTATACCTCACAGGGATTTTATACAAAGCAACAAAGTTTTACCAATAATTTTTATACCTCGGCTAATTATACATCAAAGAACAAACGATTTGGTTTTACCTCATATATTTTGGTGAACAATAATCGCTTTCAGGAAAATGGTGGAGTTGTTAATGATACTATAAGACAGCAAGACCTTTTAGTAAGTAAAGATCTTATTCCCGTAAAATTAAGCAATGCTTCAAGAGATAATAGAGAATTATCGGCTCAGTATTCAAATTGGTTCAAATTAAATAAAGACAGCTCTAAACTGCACACGTACCTTGGTTTACGTTCATCATACAGCGGCTTAAAATATAGGTATAAAGACCTTAACAGTGGGGCAGACGCTTATTACTTCTTGTTTTACACAGATACTGCTAAAACAATTGATAGCACACGCGTAAGGACTTTTAATAATGAGGTGAATGTCACATTTCGCTCGCAAAAAAAGAATTTTAATTTGGAGGTCGGATATGAAAATGAAATTGCTCAATTGTGGCAATACTCCGATACTAGTTTTATGAACCATTTGGCAAATGTAAAGCTAGATCATATAAAGAATTTTATCTCAGCCGATAGTTTAAGTCAAAAGAAACTTACCCATACCGTTTCGGGAACTTATATTGCTGCCGGAGCGTTTGCAGGAAATTATAAAGTGGAAACATTCCATCAATTGCAATTTATTAGAAATAATAAATTGAAAGGAAATATAAGCCTAAAGCTATTATCGGAAAATCGCACACCTGATTATATATTTAAACATTGGTACAGTAATCATTTTGCCTGGGATAATAAATTCAACAACGTACAGATGAATCAAGCAGAACTGAGTTGCAAGATCTACTTTTTAACCCTAACCGGAATTTACAAAGGCATCACAAATTATTTGTACTTCGATCAACTGGCTTATCCAATGCAAAGCAATAACACCATTACCAATGGAGCTGTGCGAATTAATTTAGATAAAGTGTTCTTTAAACATTTGGGAGTTGGCGTCAATCAAACATGGCAAACAACTTCCAGCAATTTGATCAGTTTACCTAAAAGTATTTCTATTGCCTCTTTATTTTATAAGGGAAATCTGTTTAAAAACAACCTTCAGTTAGCGGTTGGCGCTCAAGTTGAATATTATGATCAGTTTACACCATATGCTTACATGCCAGCAACACAGGTGTTTTACGTTCAGGATAGATACAAAGCCGGTAATTTTACTTTTGTAGATGTATTTCTAAATGCACGTATAAGACCTGTAACATTCTTTATTAAAATGGAAAACATCTTACACGGTATTATTGGAACTAATTACAGTATGGTGCCGGGGTATTATCAGCCTGATAGAGCTATGCGTTTTGGATTAACGTGGTTGTTTTTTGATTGATCCATTAAGAGCTAGAAACCACAGAGCGCCTCCGGCTAACACAGCGGGTTTTCACAGCGAATAGCTTCGGAATCATCAGAGCGGGGCGGGATACTTAATTAATAGTGCTCGAAACCCTATTCACTATCCATTAAGTCGAACCTCAAAAAGTATTTTTATTATTTGGGCGCCTTATCGGGCTATCACTTCAAGCTTGTTTGTCCTTTGCTATGTTTGTCGCACTGCGGGGTCTGCGCAGAAAAAGCGAAGCCTACTCGTTGCGCAAACATTAAGCAAAGCCCTAAACAAGGCTTTTCGTTCTATCCCTGGCGCAGCATTAGGGTTTAATTTACACTTAAAAACATCTGCCGCTTTTTTAATCCTTTTTTACTTTTTTCGGTAGATTTTTATCACACTATTTTTAAACAAACTCAATAATAACAAGGCTTACAGAGTTTTTGAGGGACGACTATTTATAAACTGGGAGTTTGTTTAACTAGATTTTCATATACATGCATTTTTTAACTCAAATACAATTTAGTTTACAGCATAAAAAGGAAGCTGATCTCTCAGCTCCCTTCAGAAAAAACCCTTACTCTGCGGGTTTATTTGACCCCACATTTAAGCAGGATCAAATTTTATTGGAATATTATAATATGAACTAACCGTTTTGCCTGCAAGTTTTGCAGGGCTCCATTTTGGCATCGAACTTATTACTCGTAAAGCTTCTTTATCACACTCTACACAGTTTTCAACACCTTTTAGTATTTCGGCTTTTTCAACAATTCCTTCTTTAGTAACAATAAATTTGATGAACACCTTCCCTCCTACTTTATTATCTTTTGCGCTAGTTGGATATTTTAATTCTTTACTAATATACTTCACCATTTCTAGCGCCCCTCCTTTGAACTCGGCAATTTCGTCAACTTTTTCAACTACATCCTTATCGGTTTGTGCATTATAACTTACACTTAAGAATAATGCTAAAATAAATACTGCTTTTTTCATGTGAATTGTTTTGGTTAAGCAAAATGCGAAGATATAACGCGTGTTACTATGCAAAATTTATAAATGGTGGTGATTTAATGGTATCTGGTTCTTTTGCGGATGCTTTGCCAATAAATACCAATAGAACAAGAGAGGATTCAGGGTTCGTAATTCCCAA
>Ga0163152_10006175_pt1 | contig 13651 bp, 10 predicted proteins | sample OliLakLV19MP8IB2_FD_148635 | JGI IMG/M metagenome (GOLD analysis project Ga0163152, IMG submission 148635) | Freshwater microbial mat bacterial communities from Lake Vanda, McMurdo Dry Valleys, Antarctica - Oligotrophic Lake LV.19.MP8.IB-2 | ecosystem: Environmental > Aquatic > Freshwater >... | reverse complement strand
GGTTTGCAAGGCCCAGCCTGACGGGCAGACCAGTTGGCCACCAACATCGCGGTCCCCACACCTGAGACAAAGCTGAGCAAGTCCAGCAGCGGGATCAAAATAAATATGAAGAAGATGCACAGCGCCGGCCCAAACTCGGCAAGTGAACTGCCTGTCCGCCGATCGCGCAAAAGACTGCGAGCCATGCTGAACTCCTAAGGGCATCTACGTTATGTTTATGCCACGTGGAGCAGCTTTTATGCCAGTTTTAGACGCCGACGGCAGTGAGCTGACGCGGGTGATGCTCAAGAATAGCGTACTGCGTATCGCGCTTTGCCGCGTCGTATCCGGCCTGGTGAATGCAGGTGATCATCGTTGCAAGGCTTACGTCATGATAGGTGCCAGCGGCAGATACAACGTTCTCTTCCATCATTGTGCCGCCGAAATCGTTGGCGCCAAAGGCGAAAGCGGCCTGACCCAAACCGGAACCTTGAGTTACCCAAGAGGTTTGAACATTTTTGATGTTATCGAGCATCAAGCGAGAGACTGCCACCATTTTCAAATAATCAGTAGCAGTGGATGGGCGGGTAACTTTCTTGGCCAACGGGGTGTCGCCAGGCTGGAATGACCAGGCGATAAATGCAGTGAATCCGCCAGTGCGATCCTGCACATCACGCAACCTGATCAAATGCTCGATGCGCTCTTCTAAAGTCTCGACAGTGCCATACATCATGGTGGCAGTCGTTCTTAGACCCAAACGCTGAGCTGTTTCCATAACCTCAAGCCATCGCTCCGCAGACATCTTCAGCGGGCTGATGATATTTTTCACCCGCTCAACTAACATTTCCGCACCGCCGCCAGGAATGGAAGATAGCCCTGCTTTAACGAGACGCTGCAGTGCTTCCTCAAGGGAAATTTTGCTGGTGCGCGTGATGTGATCGATTTCCGACGGCGATAATCCGTGAATGGTCAATGCTGGAAAATCTCGGCGGATGTTGCCCAACATCGCTTCGTAGAACTCAATACCCAATTCTGGATTGTGACCGCCTTGAATCAGCAGTTGCGTCCCGCCAGCCTCAATCAGCTCATCAATCTTCGTTTTGATCACTTCATAAGGCAGCACATAGCCCTTTTTCGAGCTTGGTGCAGCATAGAAAGCGCAGAAGGTGCAGTAAGCATCACAATAGTTGGTGTAATTGACGTTGCGGTCAATGACGTAAGTTATTGGTTCGCTGTCAGGATGTAAGCGCTTGCGAACTTCGTTTGCCGCCCATCCCAATTCCAACAGCTCGGCATGCTTGATAAGCAGCACGCCTTCCTCGAAGCTCAAACGCTTACCCTCGGCAGCTTTAAGCAACGTTTGTTTGATGGCATGTTCAGTAGTCATGGACGCTTCCCCTGCAGTGCCTAAATCTTAGCGGTTAGCAGCTTGAAGGCCTTAAAGGCGGTATAAATGAAACAAACAGTGCGCACTAAAAATAATCTTAGATGGCTTCTCGCCAAAGCCTATAAACTCACAATGTATGGGCGTTTCCATCTTGCCTGGAGCAAATCGGAGTCAGGTGCGTGGTTAAGTACAAGGATTACTACCAGAGTTTGGGAGTCGACCGCAGCGCTGCGGAGAAGGACATCAAAGCAGCGTATCGCAAATTGGCTCGACAGTACCACCCTGATGCCAATCCCGGCGATAAGTCCGCCGAAGAACGGTTCAAGGAGATTTCAGAAGCTTACGAGGTCCTGAAGGACCCGGACAAGCGTCGCAAATACGATCTATTGGGTGCCAATTGGAAGAATGGCTCGGACTTCACTCCGCCTCCAGGCTTCGGCGGTTTCGCCTTCGATTTTGGCAACTTCCAGGATATGAAGGGCTCACCCTTCTCCGATTTCTTCGAATCTCTCTTTGGGCAGCATTTTGGCCCGCCCAGCGATACTCAAGGTGCGCGCGGGTTCGGCACCAGGACGCTCAAGGGCCAAGATACTGAAGCGGAAATCGAACTGACAATTGATGAGATTGCCCTCGGCACCACTCGCAATATCCATGTTTCCGGTCCAACCTCGACCAAACCGAAGACCCTTCAGGTGAAAATTCCCGCTGGTGTGCGTGCTGGTTCCAAAGTTCGCGTACCGGGCGAGGGGGGAATGTCAGCCGGCGGTGGTACATCCGGCGATCTGTATTTGATCGTCAAAGTTAAACCGCATCCACACTTTACTATTGAAGGGGAAAACCTCGTATCAGAACTGCAAATCAGTCCAGCACTTGCCGTGCTGGGCGGAGAAGCAACAGTCACGACGCTGGATGGCTCCGTGCGCATCAACATCCCACCGCTCAGCCAAAGCGGAAGGTTGTTGCGGTTGCGCGAACGGGGTTTACCGCGTCTTAAACAAACAACGCGCGGTGACCAGCTTGTGCGACTGAAGATAACAATTCCGACCAGCCCGGACCCGGAAGAAACTGCCCTATACGAACGATTGCTCGAAGTTGAGCAAAACAAGAAGCAAGCTGCAGCCGGCTAATTTTCGGAATCCCATTAGTTAGTTCTGTGCCTCAAAGGAGCAACACACTGTGCAAGATCCATATAGCGACGCGCCGGAAGCGACCAACGTACCGATGGCGCTCAACGGAAAGACGCAAGTACTTGGCCTTGACTACAAAACCGCCGGCATACTTTGTTATCTACCAATTTGTGCTATCAACTTGATCGCATCGCTGGTGTTCCTTAACAGCGAACCACGCGACAACAAGTTTCTGCGCTTTCACTCAATGCAAAGTCTAGTGATGTGCGCCGTTTACATCGCCGCTGCCATCGCCAATACGGTTCTGTGCCTGATCCTGGCAGTGATTCCGATCATCGGACCGGTAATCGCTTTCGTGATCAACCTGGCATTCCTTGGTCTCACCGGCCTCTTCATCTGGAAGTCCGTTGTGGGCATGATAGCCGCATCCAAAGGCGAGATGAAGAAGATCGAATATATCGGCGATATTGCAGAACAGCGCCTTGGTGGCTAAAGCGCGCGAGATGCTTTTTCCCTTTCTTGCGCCTCTTCCAATTTAACTGACAAACCGAATGCTGACATAGCTTGGTTATCCTCGCCGAGCTGTTTCAACACAACTGCCAATGTGCGTTGCACTTCCGGGTTGTTCGGTGCCAGACGGCGAGCGTCCAACATCAATTCCTTCGCTTCTTTAGGGTTGCCACCATAGGCGTACAACTGAGCAAGACGCAGCTTCGGCACATACTCATCAGGTCTGTTATTGACCTGTTGCTGTAGTTCAAAAATTACGCGGTCCATGGCGCCATTGCCGGCGCTCCCAAGAAGTGTTCTGAGCGCTTCTGGCGGCCCAGATTGAGTTTCTTGCGCTATTGCCAGCATATATTCTTCCAAGCCTATCTTCAGCTTACCTGAGCGCGCAAGCGCGATCCCACGCAGCTTGCGCGCAGCAAAATTGTTGGTGTTTGACTGCACAACGTGAGCCAACTGCACGGCCGCCTCTGCCGGCTGCTTCCGGTCGAAGTAGATCTCGGCCAGCTCCATGCGCGGAAGTTCCCACAAAGGATTGGCTTTCGTCAAAGATTCATACTGGGCAATGGCGTCGTCGTAATGCCTGAGCTTGTTCAGTTTTTGAGCATAGTTCAGAGTCACCAGCTTGTTGCGTGAAGACAATGCCACGCCTTTCTTCAAATATTTCAAGCCGTCATCACCGGCTCCGGCCATGATAAATACGTTACCGGCGCAAATGTTTGCCAGCGGGTCGTGACCATTCCTTTGAACCAAGGATGCCGCTTCTCGAGTCGCCTCTACAAGTTGCCCGGCGGCTGCCATTTGCATCGGTTTGAGCGCATTGGCTTGTTCCATAATGTTCGTTTCTGTATAGGTGGCCTTCTTGTTGCCCGGCCCCCCTTGCGAGTCAAAGCTGACAATGGTGAACCAGAAGAACGACATGCCAACCACAGCAGCGACAAGTTCTGCAGACATGAATGCCTGAATCACTGTCTCTCTTTTGTAGGGTTCAACGTTTTGCACAGCTAAATTCTCCTGAATGCGCATGGCGTAACTCGTTCAAAGCCAGACTGAAAGACTCGATAGCGTTTCCTTGTTTGACATAACTGCTGATCTGTCGCTTGGTTTTCTCAGCTAAATCGCAAACCCGACTGATATAGCGCGCACATGCTGCGTTGTCGTGTGAGCGTTCTTGCAAAACCTCTATTTCACTGGCAACAAATAAATCGAGCACGCGCTCTGCTGCATCGTACTCCTCAACGTCGTGTTCCTGAAGCGCCTTGCAAAGCTCTTGTAGTTGCTTCGACATTTCCAGCCCGTCGGTTATTGCTCGAAGATATGGTTGCGCATTTGGTGCGCCAAAAAACTTGCGGGAATTCAAAACCAACTCCGCGCGCGCCAGCTCAAGACGCTTCACCACTTCCTCATCAACGCACTCGACAGCCCCAGCACTCCAGTAGCCAAGCTGCATGCTCTGGTTGACAGGCACTATCTGACAGCGACTAACTATCGTTGAAAGGACATCATCAGTGCTGTCGGCAAAAAAGAAGAACAGGCAATTGGCCGGTGGTTCCTCAATGCTTTTAAGCAAAGCATTGGCAGCTGGTCGGTGAAAAGTTATCTGATCAGATTGCGGGACAACAATGATTCTGACAAAGGTTGACGTTTTTGAAAGCTCTTCTGTAAGACCACGAACTTTCTCAACTGGTATTTTTTGACTTTTTCCTTCGCCCGTTACCATCCACCAAGCTTGAGGGTGCTCACCCTTGGCAATCCATTGGCAGTTCAGACAAAACAGCTTCATGTCGGCTTCATTTACCAGGCAGCTTCCGCCCTTATGCCTGCTGGTACCCTGACAATTCACGTAGGCGGCCAGCTGGCGGGCAAGTGACAGCTTGTCGGCAGCAGCCCGTCCCACTAATAGGTAGGCGTTGGCTACTTTCCCTCGCGACAGAGCCGCCTCAAACAGTCTGCAGGCCAGAGGCTGGGCAGACTGTAGTGTCGGGCTAAAGATAGTAAAAGCAGTAGAATTCACGGACTCAATATTCCCCGCCTAGGGTAAGGATACACGAAGCCCAGCCGGGTGAGGCGGCATTTTTGCAGGTTTCTTAACGGCTAATAATAATCGGACAGCCCATATGAAATCACCGTAACAAGCGGTTTGACAGCGTTTTACCCTAGGCGCTAGACTATCTGGGTCGAACGAACGTGGCCTTCAGCTGACTTCCTGCAAGAGGAACGGCTAGAGGTTCTTCGATGTGTTTATCTGGTCAAGCTGCATTTAGGGAGCTAGTACTTTGGCGAATGTAATTGTCGTGGGCGCTCAATTCGGTGACGAAGGCAAGGCGAAGGTCACAGACCTCTTGTCGCAAAACGCAGATGTAGTCGTCCGTTATCAGGGTGGAGCGAACGCCGGTCACACCGTCGTGGTTGACTCCGGCACATACAAGTTTCACTTGATCCCTTCCGGAATACTCTATAAGGGCAAGCTTTGCGTGCTTGGCCCAGGCATGGTTATTGACCCTCAGGCATTCTTGAAAGAGCTCGGCGGACTGATGGAGCGCGGGCTCGATGACAGCGGACTTAAGGTCTCAGCCACAGCGCACGTGACAATGCCATATCACTTGATTCTTGACGCCGCGGAAGAAGACGCTCGCGGACCGCAAAAAATCGGCACGACAAAGCGCGGAATCGGACCAACATACGCCGACAAGTGCTCGCGCACCGGCATCCGCGTGGAAGATTTGCTGGACACAGAAGTGCTTAAGCAAAAGCTAGAGTACATTGTGCCGAGAAAGAACGTGTTGCTTGAGCGGCTCTACAATTTGCCGCCTCTGAACGCCGGAGAAATTCACGAGCAATACATCGAATACGGCAGAAAGATGTCCAAGTACGTCTGCGACACCAGTGCCATCATCTTCAACTCGGTGCGCGAACGCAAAAACATTCTGTTTGAAGGCGCTCAAGGTACGCTGCTTGACCTCGATCACGGCAGCTATCCATACGTAACCAGCTCCAGTCCAACTGCAGGTGGTGCCTGCATTGGCGCCGGTATCGGACCGACAATTATTGACCGAGTAATCGGTGTTTCGAAAGCTTTCATGACCCGCGTTGGCGAAGGTCCATTCCCCACAGAACAGGGCGGTGAAATTGGCGATCAGTTGCGTCAAATCGGCAAACCCTGGGCAGAAGTCGGTGTAACTACCGGTCGTCCTCGCCGCTGCGGATGGTTTGATGCGGTGCTCGGCAGATATGCAGTGCGGATCAACGGACTGGATTGCATGGCGGTGACCAAGCTTGATGTTCTCGATGAATTCGATGAAGTGAGAGTTTGCGTTGCATATCGCGACATCAAGACAGGCGAGCGCCACAACGAACTGCCAAGTATTGCCGGGTCGATCTTCTCGCGCATGGAACCGGTCTATGAAACTTTCGCCGGTTGGAACAAGCCAACCACCGAATGCCGCAGCTTCAAAGACCTGCCTGTGGCGGCACAACGCTATCTCAACTTTATTGAAGAGCAAGTCGGTGTGCCGGTTGCCATCGTTAGCGTCGGGCAAAAGCGCGACAATACGATCATCATTGAAGATCCAATTCACGGTCCAAAGCGCGTACTGACAAAATCGACGAAGTTCTAGTTCTTAGTTGCCGGACGGACAATATAAAATTGAATGCCTTGCTTTATTCTCAAAGCAAGGTTGTTCTTTTTGCCCTTGCAGCGCTCGATTCCAGCCAGGGCAACAGCGGATTTACTGTCAATTTCCAGGGCCCGACCGTACTCCAGAATGGCACCGTTGTAGTCGTTGCGATAAACTTCTAGATTTCTAGCCAGCTTCAGTCTGGCTTCCAGAGAATTGGGATAGCGCTTCAAAATGGTGCGCAGTTGCTCAAGGGCAAGGGCATCATTGCCACTACTTTCCAACATTTTGCAAAGCTGGAGCACCCAATCAATCTTCGCCGGTTGGAGAGTCACGGCCTGTTGTAGATATCGTCTGGCTTCGGTGAAATCCCCCCGACGTGCCTTCACCATGTATGCAAGTTGAAGAACGCGCGGGTTCCGTGGTTGAGCAAGCAATATAGTCAGCTCTCGTTCGGCATCGGCGATTTGGTCCCGTTGCACCAACGCGCTGAGCAAAACGATACGGGCTGCCGATGAGCCCTGTTGTAACCGAAGCGCATTTGCCGCATAAGTCTGGGACTTTTCAAAATCCAAATTTTGCAAATAGATTTCTGCCAGGGCGATGATTGGTTCAACATCGCTCGGATTCAAGAACGTTGCCTCTTGAAACTGGGCGATGGCATTTTCAATCAAACCGGCGGACAAAAGAAAAGTGCCGTAGTCCATGTGCAGCTGCGCGTTTTTCGGACTGGCGGCAATTCGTCTGTCCCAGTTGGCCTTTGTGTGACCGAGGGCACTGCCATACGGAAGAGACTCGCTACGTGATGGACCTTGCGACAACGCCGAAGGGGCAAAAGGGGCCATGACGAGGCATAAGGTAGTCGCAATTGTTATTGTGCGCAAAATGAACACGTCTAAAGCCACCAGTGGGGCGCCCCTACGGCCGAATGATATCATGCTGATGAGTTGTCGGCGCCGGTGGCATGTCAGAGAGCAAAACAAAATTCAGACGTGAAACCGCAGCAGCCGACGGCCTTGCAGTCCTGTCGCTGGCCGGTCTGGTATTGGTATCAGGACTCCTCATCAGCCTTTACACGATATTTATTCGACAACTGGCATTACGCACGAGTTCGGAAGATTCAGTTAAGCAGGCAGCAATGTTTGTCGCCCAGGAGCTACGCAAAGTAGCTGTGGAAGATCAGTCCTTCGGCTTGGTTGGCTTGTGCGACTTGAAACTGGACGAAGGAGAACCGCGAGCATCGATAACGAGCCTCAATCGTATTTATGCGACACTCAGGCTGGATGATTTGGTCAGCAAGCAACTGGAAGTTCCAGCGATGTCCCGACTGATCGAAATTGATTTTGCGCAAGTCAAGAAACTGGAACTCAGTCTCCGTGACAAGATCAAAAAACGCGTCAGCAGCGCTGTTGCAGACAACAACAACTCTATTTTTGAAAAGGCCTACAAGTTGGCAGCAGGCTCGTCAAAATCAGACGAGGAGCTGATAGACCTGCGGATTAAACTGGGCTCGCTGAAATCCGCCGAATTCAACTCCGGTATGCCGGTGAGCGGCGATCCAAGCGATGTCAGGATTGCAGCCAATGGCACCTACTTGGCCGGTGTAGACATACCGATAACATCGACCGGCACAGCACGCTTCTATCAATTGGCTCCGGAAACGCAATTGGTCATTAACCCGGAGTTCGTGGAAGCACAGGGCAAACAGACACCATCGGCGGTGCTAATAGAAGCAACCTTCAAGTCGTCCAACCGAAATCACCGGATAGACGTTGTGCAGACTCGTTCGGCTGTGATAATGCTAGGCGGAATCAACACGACGGCACCAAATTCGGTGCTGATGGTAAGCTTCCCTCAAGGGATGCCTGGCGCCTTTCACTCTCTGCGTGCCCTGGTCTCAGCCAAAAGTGAAAATCCTGGATCATGGCAGCAGGCAGCCGGCGGAAGCGTTCCGGGCAGCGGACGTCTGGCGGCTGCATTTGCCATGGACACCACCGAAATGACTTCCGAGGACGCGTTGCAAACAGCGTACTATCACTGGTTACGTTCTCTGGGACCGAAGCCCCGAATGGATGCCATTGAGCGCCTGTTCAACTATTCATGGTCCAATGTCGCAGTGCCCGCCGACGATACAGATCAAACAAAGCCGGTTAGCGTACCTAACAGCGCCCTGACTAAGGACACCGGAGCACGAGCCTTTGCCGTGTTCTATCAGTCCGGTCCCGGAGGCGCCGGACAGGCTGTATTGAGAAACGCTTTTGACGCAGGTCCCAGCTCTTCGTTTCTGCCGCATTCGGCGATACCACTGGATGTCGATCAACATGGCAACTGCAATTTCGCCGGACGCACGGGCTTCGACCGCAAACTGATTGCAGACTTGCTCGAACTGGTTTACGAAACGAACCTGGTGGCAACTGAGTCGACAAACGTCGCCAAATCTGTGATTAAAAGATTGGACCGCGCCGAAGAACAGGCGAACCGGTCGATTGATCTGACCAATGAGGAATTGTCCTCCATTTCCAACCGGCGATTACGCCTTGAAATGCCTGGTGAGGCTTCAGCGGAACTAAAATCGCTGAGAAAAAGTGAAGACGAGTTACGAACGTCGATAAGCTCCCAACGGGCAAAACGCGCCGAATACCAAGAAGTGAAAGAGCGTGCAAACCAGATCTTATTGAGAGCCGAAACGGCGGCACAATCTTCTTTCGACCTTTGTGCAAATATGTCGAGATACGCCCAAGACGGCGTGTTTCGTTGTGAAGACAACAGCGCTTTCTTGCTCGGATCGGAATACGTATTCAGACCGATTTCACGTTCGGTGACTGAAGATGAAATCTATAAGATCTCCGGAAAACCATCCGTCTGGCTTTCTCTGGTGAATGTTTTGGAACCGGCTCCAGATGACCTCGTAGCTGAAGGACTGACGGCACTGGAGCGGCGCTCGAAATCTTCAAGGAACCGAGCCAGTGCGCGATTTGTCGTCATGGAGGCGCGCACGTTGTCCAGGTTAAAACCCAGCGTCCTGGTTCTGAGCCACTCTCCATTTGCTGATAGCGGCATCCCCTCGGGGCAGTTAGCCTATTACGCGCAGGATGCATTCAACACTGGACAGGATCCGCCGGTTGGTTGGTCCCTTTTGATCCGCGATGCAGTGGCAAGACTAAACACGAATGTGATTTTCTCGAGCCAAAACAAATGGTGCATGAGCGAAGAACAGGCCGTGTCCTCTTGCCCTACCCTGGCAGTGGAAATTCAGGTCCGCTCTCCGGTACCATTGATTCCAGATCTGCCTGTGGGCTCATTCGTTGTGAACCCGACCACCCACGAGCGAATGTCCCAAATACCACCGATGCCGGCCAACATGCTTTGATTAGCCCACTGTTACATTAATGGGATATAATATCGGGAGATTAATATGCTCATTCCCTCCGAAATCGAGCGATAAATATGCGCCCTGTTCCAACAAGAAGTCGCCGTAACGCGCAAACCCTAATAGAAACGGTCGCTGGAATCATCTTCATGATTCCCATCGTGCTTTTCCTTTTCGATTGCGGGATTCTGCTTTTAGCCAACACGGCCAACGACGACCTGGCGAAGCAAGCGGCGCGGGCAGCTGCCAGTGCGATACCGAATCCGGCTCTGACCGCCGTTGAAATGGCAGACCCTAATATTCGCAATCCGAAGTTCAAAGCGGCGGGGAAAAAGGCAGCCGAGTTAGTGGTCAGCAATTACGCCACTGGCAAGACGGAAGGCTATATCACGGAAGTGCAGCTTTCTGTGCTCTGGTACAACGGTCCACCGTCAATGGCACTAGGCGTTGCGCCCCCGTCCGATCCAGCTGGCGACCCGGGCGTTGGCAACGTTGCCGTTATTACCAGCCTTCTAGCCAGGGCCCCTGTGCCCTTTCCAGGTTTTGACTGTACCAGACGATTCTTTGCCCGGGCAGTCGAGCCGATTGTCTCCCTTCCGCCGGAATAAGCTTACAATCGGCTAACAAGACTGCAAAGCGGTCGCCCAGTATCAGAAAATGGCTCTGATACTGTGAGGGATTCGCTTTGTTTACTGGAAACTGGAAAATTGTCGCCTGGCTGCTGTTCTCGCTGATACTAGCTGGCGCTCAACCGGCCCTTTGCCAGTTGATGCAGGCCAGCCAACCGCGCCTGGTCCTGGTTTTGGTTGTTGACCAGTTTAGCTACGACTACATGAACCGGTTCGGCGATAAATTCGGGCCAAACGGATTTCGTTATCTACAGAATCACGGCGCCGTTTTCACCAATTGCCGATACAAACAAGCGACAACTCAAACAGCAGTTGGTCACTCGATCATTGCCACAGGAGCCTACCCCTGGTCAACGGGGATAATTGCCAATGATTGGTTCGACCGACGCAAGGACAAGGAAATCATTGCTGTCACCGATGAGAGCTTAAAGCTTGTCGGCGCCAATGGTATCGGGGCCAGCGCACGCACGATGATTGGCACCACGCTTGGTGACTCGCTCAAGATGGCGACCAACGGTCGCAGCAAAGTCTTCTCACTTTCCCTGAAAGATCGTGGCGCACTCTTCCTTGCCGGCAAACTGGCTAATTCCGCCTGTTGGTTTGACACGCAAAGTGGTTCATTCGTCAGCTCTTCTCAATTCGGAGAGAGCCTGCCTCCATGGGTAAGCACTTTCAACGAACAGCGCTATGCGGACAAATATTTTGGTAAGACGTGGAGCCGACTGTTGCCCGAGACCGAGTATGGTGCATCGGCGAAGGATGACTATCCATTTGAAGGCTCTTTGCCCGGAGATGGACGTCAATTCCCACACGTCATCACAGGCGGTGCATCCTCACCAAATGCCGCCTTTTATGGCACTTTCGTTATCACACCGTTTGCTGATCAAATGCTGAGCGATCTTGCCACTGCCGCCATTGACCAGGAAAGTCTCGGACAGCACACCGATACAGATCTGCTGACGGTCAGCTTTTCTACCCCGGATTATTGCGGGCACCTCTTCGGACCTCAGAGCCAGGAAGCAGAAGATGTTATGCTCCGGCTCGACCAGACCATTGGTGGTCTGCTCACTCACATCGACAAGAAAATCGGACTCAATAATTGCCTGGTGATCGTCACCGGAGATCACGGTGTTTGTCCCATTCCGGAGTTTCTGCGTGAGCGCGGTCAGGCTCGTGGACTGGATTCCGGCCGCATCGATCCGAAGGCATTTTGTTCCCTTATAGAGTCAGCTCTTGATTCCAAGCTCGGATCTGAGAATTGGATTTCCTCATTTACACCACCAAACCTCTATCTAAACCTGCGGGCAATAGATCACCAGAAATACAAAGAGCGCGAAGTAGCTGGCTTGGCAGCGAACATCGCGCACTCGGTCCCTGGTATTGCAGAGGTTTACACCTCAGCGCAACTGTTTACGAATCAAATTCCCAACAGCCCCAATGTCGACTCAATTCGCAAATCATATTTCTGGGGGCGCAGCGGCGAACTGTACATTATGCCCAAACCTAACTATATCTTCAGCGGATCAGCCACCGGCACCACCCACGGCACAGCCTACGCTTACGATCAACAGGTGCCACTGATCCTTTGCGGAGGCACAGTGCAAGGCGGAAAATTCGGTCAGGATTCAAGCCCAGCCGATATTGCCCCGACAGTGTCGAGCATTTTGAACATTCCGCAACCGCCTTTATCCGAAGGGCGAGTACTGCAAGAAGCGATCAGACAGGTCTCCGGCCCGGCCGCATCATTGCGGGCGCAAGCTCCACCTTTGGCTCAACCAAAAGCTATTCCAGTTGACGACTAGAGGTCAAGAACCGCACACCGTGCGAGAATCAAGTAGCCGAACATTCGAGGCATAATAATTCATGAGCGAAAAGAGCAGCATATTTTTAGTCGACGGAAGCTCCCTGGCGTTTCGATCCTTCTTTGCGCTCATAACATCAGGCTTGCGTCGCGCCGACGGAATGCCAACCTGGGCAGTGATCGGGTTTTTCAATTCGTTGTTCGAATTAATTGAGAAGCGCAATCCGCACTGTATGGCTATCTGCTTTGACTTAAAAGAGCCGACGTTCCGCCATGAAGAGTTCAAAGAATACAAAGCCAATCGAGCCGAAATGCCCGATGATCTGGCTAAACAATGGCCGATCATTAAAGAAGGGGTGAAGATTCTCGGAATTCCGCTTTATGAGATTGCCGGTTATGAAGCCGATGACGTGATCGGCACTGTGGCAAAAGTGGCTGAGCAGAAAGGCATGGAAGTGGTCATTCTCACCGGTGATCAAGATGCCTTCCAACTTTTGGACGAACAAATACATGTGCTGATGCCGACCACAAAAGAAGGGCTGAAGACCTTCGGTCGGCAAGAAGTATTCGAGAAACTCGGCGTTTGGCCAGAACAAGTAATCGACTATAAGGGGCTTGTCGGCGACACTTCGGACAATATTCCCGGCGTGCGCGGTATCGGTCCGAAGACCGCGGTGCAACTCCTTACCGACTACAAAACAGTGGAAGGCGTCTACGAGAATTTAGAAAATATCAAATCCGCTTCCGTGAAAAAGAAACTGGAAGAAGGACGTGTAAGCGCCTTTAACAGCAAAAGCCTGGCGACGATTCGTCTTGATGTTCCGATCGCCTTCGATTTTGAGCAATGCCGATTGTCGCTGCCGGTGGTCAATGATGTTGCTGCATTCTTCCGCGAAATGGAATCGAGTTCCATCCTGCGCCGGTTGCCACGAATTATGAAAGCGTTCAACGATGGCGTTGAGCCTGAGATCGATCCAGCATTGCTTGAGCCTATCGGCAAGCCCGCGCGCAGCAACAGCAAGATGTCGTTCCGCAAGTCCGACGCCCCCGCAGCAGCAGCACCGGCTGCAGCTCCATTTACCATCACCACCCGCGGTGGCGTGGCAGTAGCTGAGCAACAGCGGCTTGATCTGGTAATCCCATCCCAGCCAAGAACAACGGTGCGCACCGGAGCAGTCGGAGCGTCAGAACCAGGTGTCGTTCGGACGCTTGAAGAATTCCAGGAGTTAACTAC
>Ga0163152_10006173_pt1 | contig 13657 bp, 12 predicted proteins | sample OliLakLV19MP8IB2_FD_148635 | JGI IMG/M metagenome (GOLD analysis project Ga0163152, IMG submission 148635) | Freshwater microbial mat bacterial communities from Lake Vanda, McMurdo Dry Valleys, Antarctica - Oligotrophic Lake LV.19.MP8.IB-2 | ecosystem: Environmental > Aquatic > Freshwater >... | reverse complement strand
TAATATTACCTGTGCCACAAAATAAATCGAGAATTTTTAATCCATCAAATTCAAAATGGTTGTTTAAAATATTAAAGATGCTTTCTTTTGCGAAATCAGTGGTGGGGCGAACAGGGAGATTTTTGGGCGGATGAATTACTCTTCCCTTATGCGTTCCGCCTATGATGCGCATTAGGCTAAGTAACTATTAAATAGTGTGAAGTAAGAATGTTTTGGTAATGTTTGCAACTGGTAACTGAAGTCTGAGCTGTCAACCCTTTCTCCGAATTTAATTGTACGGATGTATTTATTTGCAAACGTATAAATGGAAGAAGATTTTTCTATTTCACCAATAAAAATGGTCTCGATTTTTTCAGGATTTAATTGCAACTGTTCGTAAACAAACAAAAGATAATAAATGAAATCTTCGGACGATTGATAATTAAAAGTGTTATAAAAAAGTAAATTTTTTCCGTCAACCAATAGTGTTTCAAAATGTGTACTTTGAATATGCACATACATTTTTTTTCCTGTCTGGTTTTTATTGTTTGCTACCAATGTATCAATGAGTGTGCTGGAAGCATGATGGTAGTTGATGTTGTTATATTGTGAATCCAATTTTGCTTTTATCGATAAGGGAATAGCAAAAACATTTTTTGCATCCAGACTTCTGATGTCGTCTACTACTACAAATTCATCTCCTTCTAAGGACGCATTAAATTTCAAATACATTCTTTTTCTGTCTTCTTCAAAAAGAGCATTTGGCACCAAAGTGGAAAGGTTGTTGACGATTGTGCAAACAACCGATTGGAATTTATGATTGACAAGTTTGGATTCCTTTAAAAGTGTATCCATTAGATCGGCAACACCATCAAAATTATGGACGTTTGCTACAGCATATTTTTCTAAAGCGATGTATTTGTTTTTTTGTTTGTCGAGAATGCCAATCAAAATATCACTTGTACCCATTTGCAGAAGCAATTGGTAAGATGCAGTTTTTTTTGCATCAAAGGCCTCATCAATGAAAGAATGAAGCTGTGTGATTTTGTTTTTTATTTCGGTGGTCATTAAACGCAAAGATAGGAAGTTCTACTAATACGGATAGCGAATCAATAGAAATTTACGAATCGATCTGCGGTAGACAGGTCGATATTTTCTAAAGTCTTGATTTTTAGCATAAAAAAGCATAAATCATCTTTTATCATAACAATCATAACAATCTGGGTTCCTATTGGAGCTAGATTTGTAAATTCGTAGCGATTAGCATTCTGAAAATGAAGTTAGAAGAGTTTCGTAAAATATTATTACAGAGTTTTCCATTTGAGACTACTCCCGGGCAAAGAATATTGTTCACAAAGCTTTCGGAGTTTATTCTAAACAAAAATTCGGATCAGATATTTGTTTTAAAAGGCTATGCGGGGACAGGAAAAACAACGACAGTTCGGTCGCTGGTTCAAAGTTTACCTGCTTTGGGTGGAAAAACAGTTTTGCTGGCACCTACGGGAAGAGCAGCAAAAGTGCTTTCGAATTACACAGGAAAACAAGCATTCACCATTCATAAAAAAATATATTATCGTAAGCCTGAAAACGATGGCGGTATGGCATTTACGTTACAACAAAACTTACACGCAGACACTATCTTTATTGTGGATGAAGCATCTATGATTTCCAATTCAGGTGGTTTAAATACCGGAGGAACCTTTGGAGGAGGTAGTTTGCTCGATGATTTGATTTCTTATGTTTTTAATGGAAACAATTGTAAGTTGATTTTTATTGGTGATACAGCACAGTTGCCACCTGTAGGACTGGATGTGAGCCCGGCATTGGATGTCGAATTTTTAAAAGCATCGTATTATTTTCAACTTGATTGGCATGAATTAACAGAAGTTGTTCGTCAAACAGAAAACTCCGGAATATTAAGCAATGCAACTGCTATTCGTAACCAGATAAAAATGCAATCGGATGGCAAGCCTCATTTTGAAATAGATGGTTTTAAAGACATTGTTCGTTTGGGTGGTGATGAATTGGAAGATGCATTAAATAGTGCTTATTCAAAATACGGAGCCGAAGAAACGATGGTGATTTGTCGTTCTAACAAACGTGCAAATATTTTTAATCAGCAAATCAGAGCCAGAATTCGTTGGCAGGAAAATGAATTGTCAACCGGTGATTTTATGATGGTGGTGAAAAATAATTATTTCTGGTTACCTGAAGAATCCAAAGCAGGATTTATTGCCAATGGCGATATTGTTGAGTTGATGAGTATTGGTAAAATTCAGGAGATGCATGGGTTTAGGTTTGCCGATGTTCGTATGCGAATGATTGATTATCCGGATGAGCCTGAATTAGAAACACGTTTGTTGTTAGATACAATTATGAGTGAAGCACCATCTCTTTCTCAGGAAGATAATAAGCGCTTGTATAATTCGGTATCGGCTGATTATGGTGATATTGCAGACAGGAGAATGCGCTTGAAGAAAGTAAAGGAAGATGGATTTTTTAATGCCTTACAAGTGAAGTTCGCATATGCGGTTACTTGTCATAAAGCGCAAGGCGGGCAATGGCCATGTGTGTTTGTGGAACAAGGATATTTAACGGATGAAATGATCAATACAGAATACATGCGTTGGTTGTATACAGCAGTATCGAGAGCTTCCGAGAAATTATATTTGGTGAATTTTAATAAAGATTTTTTCGAATGATCTTATTCTTCTTTCTCGAATGAGAAACCAATTTTTGTATTGAATTTTGGCCAATCGATTACTTTGCCACTTTTTTCTTTTACTTTAATATCTGTAAAAAATAAAGTTGTTCCTCTATCCACGCGTGTGATTTGATTTTGCATTTTTCTAGATAAGGTTGTTCCTACAACAGATTCCTCATATGCAATTCCTTGAACGGTGGTCATAACATTAAATGATACAACAGCAGAATCTAAAATATTTCCATATTCATCTTTTCCAACTAAGCGATTGTTTACATTGTCGAACATCACCGCAAACACATTTCCTTTTTTTTGAACTTTGATGGTGCCTCTGTTGTCTTCTTGAGCAGAAACGGAGAATGTGATGGTGATTAAAAATATTGAAAGTAGTTTCTTCATTTGGTGTATAACGCAAATATAAGACCAATGTTTCTAATTGAGTAGAATAAAAAATCCTCTCCAAATAAGAAGAGGATTTTTAATTAAAATTTGTAAGAGAAGCCAACCGCTAAAACCTGTTTGAATTGTAATCGCGGCCCTGTTCGTGTAACTGGAAGTCCGTTTACATCTTCTGTAACTGGTACCGGAATATCGTGGTCGTAGATCATATTTGTGCTGATGCTTGCGGATAGATATTTGTTGATCTTTAAACCAACTATATTTTCCCAGTTTACATCAATGTTTTGCGGGTTGTTTAAGTAATTACTGAACAATTCGAGTTTGGTTGCAAAGTTTACATTTTTAAAAATGTCTTTTTTGAACGTAAATCTCAAATATCCCCCGAATTCACTTCTCACCATTTGTCCATCTTTTATTTTCACTCCTGCTGTATCGTATTCGGCTTTTGCAACACCATAAGCTCCAGCATCTGCTAATTTTGCATCTGCAACAATTGTAGTTTTTGATGTTACCGGAGAGATAAAGAAAGACAAATAATCCTTCGGTTTATAATCAAAACCTATCGCGCCTAAAACATAACCAGGAGATAAAAATCTAGAAATAACGGTTGAATCATTTGGAAAATTGTATCCAGCATCAAACTGACTTTTGAAATTGACTAACGCGGAATAGTACCATTTGCTTTCTTTGATATGACGACCATATTTTGAAGAAAAATCAATTTTGTCCTCGTTTTTTCTTAAAGGCGCTTTGCCACTTTGGATCATTCCATAAGCTAGATCAAGTGTGTTGTCCCAAGTGGTTTTGTCTTTTTTATAATTAGCATAAACACTCAATAATGCGGTTGCTGATAAGGCATTTTCTCCCCCGGCTGCCCAATTAGTAAAGCTAGATTGTGCAAAATTGATACCTCCAATACCACCTTTTTTCCAGTATCGCATGGTATCAGCAGCAATAATGGAATCTTTAGCGACTTCTAGTTTGTTTATTTTTGTTGTAATTGAGTCCACTTTGATTTTAATGGAATCTGGTTCCTGAGCACAAAGAGTAGCAGAGGAAATAAAAAAAATATAAAAAAAATATTTTTTCATAAAATTATTTTTTTTGCTCTTTTAATAAATCTCGGATTTCTGATAATAGTTCTTCTTGAGTTGGTACTGATGGTGGAGGAGTTTGTGCTGCTTCTTTTTTCTTTGCTGCGTTTATTCCTTTAATAACCAGAAACAAAACCCAGGCAACAATAATAAAGTTGATTACAGCAGAAAGAAACACGCCATATTTTACTGTTCCCAAAGCAGTAAGGTCTTTTAAGTCGGTTAAGTGTGCTGCTTTTAAAGCTGGTTGCAAAACCAAAGGTGTAATTACATCTTCGATTAATGAACTTACAATTTTACCAAATGCAGCACCAATAACAACACCTATTGCTAAATCAATTACATTTCCTTTGATTGCGAAATCTTTGAATTCTTTAAATACTCCCATTGTTTTATTTTTTTATTTGCGCAAATATAAAATAAAAAAGGCGCACCAAAACAGTGCGCCTTTTTTAATACATAAGTTTTAGACTACTTGCCTAATTTTGCTTTTAAATTTATATCCAAAGCAGATAAAAATTCTTCGGTATACAAATAGTGCTCACCATGGTTAACTTTATTTCCATGAATACAAACTGCTAAATCTTTGGTCATCTTACCAGATTCAACTGTTTCCACACAAACTTGTTCTAAAGCATGACAGAAGTTAATAAGCTCTTGGTTGTTGTCTAATTTCCCGCGGAATTCTAATCCACGTGTCCAAGCAAAAATAGATGCAATTGGGTTAGTAGAAGTAGGTTTTCCTGCTTGATGATCGCGGTAGTGGCGAGTAACGGTTCCGTGAGCAGCTTCTGCTTCCATTGTTTTTCCGTCAGGAGTAACCAATACGGAAGTCATTAATCCCAATGACCCAAATCCTTGTGCAACCGTATCAGATTGAACATCTCCGTCATAATTTTTACATGCCCAAACAAAATTTCCATTCCATTTTAAAGCAGATGCAACCATGTCGTCAATCAAACGGTGTTCGTATGTAATCCCCGCTGCTGCAAATTTTGCTTTGAAATCTGATTGGTAAATCTCTTCGAAAATATCTTTGAAGCGACCATCGTATTTTTTTAAGATGGTGTTTTTTGTAGAAAGGTATAATGGCCATCCTTTTGATAAAGCAGTGTTAAAACAAGAGTGAGCAAATCCGCGGATAGACTCATCTGTATTATACATTGTTAATGCAACACCATCACCTTTGAAATTATATACTTCAAATGATTGAGGAGCACTTCCATCTTCAGGAGTAAAGCTAACCGTTAATTTTCCTTTTCCTTTTGTTAAGAAATCGGTAGCACGGTATTGATCACCAAATGCGTGACGACCGATACAAATTGGTGCTGTCCAGTTTGGAACCAAACGAGGAACATTTTTACAAACGATTGGTTCACGGAAAACAGTTCCATCCAAAATATTACGGATAGTTCCATTTGGTGATTTCCACATTTGTTTTAATTTGAATTCGACAACACGCTCTTCATCAGGAGTGATGGTTGCGCATTTAATACCTACGCTGTATTTTTTAATTGCTTCAGCTGAGTCAATGGTAACTTGGTCGTTAGTTGCATCGCGGTGTTCAACACCAAGGTCATAATATTTAATATCCAAATCCAAATAGGGAAGTATCAATTTGTCTTTAATGAATTTCCAGATGATGCGCGTCATTTCATCGCCATCTAATTCAACAACCGGATTTGCTACTTTAATTTTGCTCATTGTAATTGTAGTTTAAAGTTTAAAGTTCTGTGTTTCAATTTGAGAGGTACAAACCTACATAATTTTTTAATATTTTACCACTAATCCTCCAAGAAACACTTCGCTTTTGCAAGAAACTAAAATAACCGCTGAGGTAAGGGAGAAAAAGGGAGAACCGCAAAAAATCAATTCATTTTTCTGCGGTTCTCTGCGAGAGCCTCCGCGACCTCTGCGGTAAAGTGAAGGCCTCTAATACCCAAATATATCTTCCAAAGTAAGGAAGGTGACTTTTCCATGCTTTTCAAGCGTAGGAATATCAAGACTTTCTTTTTTACCGATTATCAGAATTGTGTATTTTTTATTTTTTACGTGCATTTCCTCGAATGCTCGCAGTTGTTGAAATGTAATAGCTGGAACACCTTTGTAAATATCACTTCGGATATCATAATCAAGTCCTAGGCGTTGAGCATTTTCATAATTAAATAAAATACCAGCCTTTGTAATTCGTTCCGTACGGATACTTTGCATGATGGATTCTTTGGATGCTGTAAAATTGCTTTCCGATTCAGGCATATTGTTTACTAGTTCCATCATGCCTTTCATTGCCTCCGGTAATTTATCTGCTTGTGTTCCAATATAGGAAAATACATAATTGTGATCCATCTTTTTTTCTGCGATGCTATAACTCGAAAATACGGAATAGGCTAATGCTTTTGATTCTCGCATCTCTTGAAAAACAATTGAAGACATGCCACCGCCAAAATATTCGTTAAACAAGCGAATGGTTGGAACATTTTTCTTCTCATATTTTTCATCTTTCGAAATAAAAATGACCTCCGCTTGTTTCATATCGTATTCAACAGCATACACGTTTGTGTTTTCTTCCGTTTCCTGATATTTTACAGGCATTGGTGTTGGCTTAATTACAGAAGGGGTTATGTGTAGTTTATTTAATATTGCTGTAAGTTCTTCCATACTATTGTTTCCATAATACAAAACACGGTGCTGGTAGGAGGTAACATTTTTTATGATAGAAATTAACTCATTTGATTTTAAATTTTTTAATTCTACTGCTGATAAAATATTGGTGTAAGCAGAAGTTTTTCCGTATTTTCCATAAGAAGTAAGTGCGCCCCATAAAATTTCTCCTTTATTTAGTTTTGCGTCTTCACGTTTTTTTAAAATATCTGACACTAAGTTTGTAAGAGCTGCATCATTTGGTTGTGCAGTAGCCAAAAGATTTTCGAAAAGGGTGGTTGCTTTTTCTATGTTTTCTGTTAAGCCTCGTAAACTCACCCAGGTTTGATCTTCGTCAACATATACATCAAACGAACATCCCAATTTGTAAAATTCTTCTTGCACTTGTGCTGCTGTTAATTCCTTTGTGCCTAAGTATTTTAGGTAGTTGATTGCAACATCTGTTTTGTTATTGTGATTAGAACCCATGTCCAGCACATAATACATATCGAATGTTTTGTTTTCGGTATTGGGTGTATACAAAATAGGAATACCACTTTTTAAGGTAGATTTTTTTATGTCGGTGTTGTAATTAATGAAAACGGGTTCTATGTCTTTTATCGGAGTGGCGATAGCGTTTTTTACAAATGTACTTTGGTCGTTGCGGTTCACGCTAACCGGAGTAATGGTTGGCTTCTCTACTTTTTGTACCGATTTGTCTTCGCCTGTTCGTTTGTAAACAACAACATAATTAGTTGTGTAATTTGTTTTTACAAAATCAATAATCTGTTGTTTTGTAATTTTCGATAAGCGATCAATTAGGTTTACTGATTCTTCCCAATTTTTCCCATTGATAAATGAATTAACCATCGCATCTGCACGAGCACTGTTGTATTCATACGTTTTTGTTTGTTGTAATTTCATATCGGTAATAATGGCTTTCAACAACCAATCAGGGAAATCACCTTTTTTAATTTTTTCAATTTGTGCTAATAATAAATCTTTTACTTGTTCCAGTGATTGTCCTTCTTTTGGTGTTCCTTGAATAACCTGTGAAGAGTAATCTTTGAATTGCATATCAAACGCATAAGCTTCCAATACTTTTTGTTCTTGATTTAGATTCAAATCAATTAATCCAGCTTTTCCGTTAGATAAAATTTTACTAACGAGCATCAGCATGTCCGACTCTTTGCTGCCAACACCAGGAAAACGATATCCAAGCATAATGTTTTCAGCATCCGGACCAACAACTTCTTTTATTAAAGGAGCAGGGATTTGTTTTTCGATATAAGGATTATAAACAGGAATTGATTTACTTTTCCAAGAACCAAATTTTTCATCAATCATTTTGATGGTAGCGTCAGGATCAAGGTCACCTGATAAACAAATTGCCATATTATTCGGAACATAATAAGTATTAAAATATTTTTTTATTTCGATTAAAGATGGATTTTTTAAATGGTCGATTGTTCCTAATGTTGTTTGTGAGCCATAAGTATTGTTAGGAAATAAGCCTAAAAATAATGCATCCCAAGACTTATCACCATCATTATCTAAACTTCGATTTTTCTCCTCGTAAACGGCTTCTAGTTCGGTATGAAATAAACGTAGAACAGGATTGCGAAAACGTTCTGCTTCAATGGTAGTCCATTTGTCCAATTGGTTAGAAGGAATATCATTTACGTATACGGTTTGTTCTAGCCAAGTATATGCATTCGTTCCTTTTGCTCCAAGGTTCGAAAGCATTTTGTCGTATTCATTCGCAATAGCAAAAGTGGATGCGTATCCGGAGATGCTATCAATGGAATGATATATTTTTTTGCGCTGAGCATCATCTTTTGTTTTACGATAGGTTTCGTAAAGTGCTTCAATTTTATCAAGTTCCACTTTTTCTTTTGCAAAGTCTTTTGTTCCATAAACATCCGTGCCTTTAAATAACATATGTTCTAGGTAATGTGCTAATCCAGTACAATCGCTCGGGTCATTTTTGCTTCCTGCTCTTGTTGCAATATAAGTTTGTATTCGAGGAGCATTTTTGTAAACAGATAAATAGACAGTGAGTCCATTTTCCAATTTATAAATGCGCACATTTAATGGATCGTTAGGAACCGTTTCGTATTTATATTCCTTTTGTGCGGTTAAGGAAAAAGTAATTATGAAAATAGAAAGAAGAGTAGCAATTGATTTTTTCATTCTGTTATTATATTTAATGTATCTGTAAATATAGGATTTATTCGCGTTTTTGCGAAAATCAAATGATGGAAGGCTTTAGCTTTTGATGGGTGGTAGGAATGTTATTTTTTCACTACATATTGTTTGCACCATTCATGAGCTTTGTCCTTGTCGGTGAAAATGGCAAAAGGTCTTTTGGGTTTTTGAGTTTTTAAATAGAAATCGGTAATCAATTTATAGGCAAAATTTTGAGCAACAACAGCTGTTCCGAACATCGGAGAAATGGCTTCAATTTTGATGGCATTTTCACGTGCTTCTCGCGTAATGGTAACATGTTCTCCTGCAGTAATAACAAATGGCGTATGCTTGTTGTTTGTGATTTCAATTAAGTGTTTTAGGTTATCCATCTGCTCAGCAATATCCATGTTGATGCGATCTTTAAAATGCATGTGTCCGATGCCTTCTTCATTTATGGAAAGAATAACCGTTGGGGTTTCAATTGAATGTTTCGTTTCCATAAGGATCTATTTCAAATTAAAATGTTCAGTTGCCATTTGTTCAATTGCTGTTCCGATCGCTAACGATGATGTAGCAGCCGGAGACGGTGCATTCAATACATGTATGGCATTTCCGTTCACTTCAATTTTAAAATCATCAATCATTTCGCCTTCCGGAGCTAATGCCATAGCGCGTACCCCTGCTCTTCCTGGCTTCAAGTCATCCATTTCCAAAGTGGGAATAAGCTTGCGGAGACGTTTTAAGAAAAATGTTTTGGAGAAAGCTCCACGGTATTCATCTAAACCGAACTTTATATTTTTTGCAAAAAATTTCCAGGTGCCGCCAAAGCCAAATGCTTGAGCGGTATCTTTCAAAGAGAAATCTGTTTTGCCATAGCCTTCGCGCTTGAAAACAAAAACAGCATTCGGTCCGCATTCCGTTCCGCCATGAATCATACGGGTGAAGTGAACTCCTAAGAAAGGATATTTGGGATTGGGAACTGGATAAATTAAATTCTTCACTTTGCTCAAGCCTTTATCGGTAAGATCAAAATAATCGCCACGAAAACCAACAATAGCAGTGTCAATTTTTGCTCCTTCTTTTTTTGCAATTCTGTCGCTTTGTAATCCAGCGCAAGTGATAATATAGGTTCCTCTAAATGTTCCTTTCGGAGTTATTACCATTGTATAGTCGTTGTGTTTTTCAAACGCAGTAACTTCATGAGAAGTAAGTACTTTACTTTGCGAAAATTTAGAATGAATTAGTTCAACAAGTTTTCTAGATACGTCTGCATAGTCAATAATTCCGGTACACGGCACCCACAATCCTTCAATTCCGACACAATAAGGTTCGATTTCTTTTATTCGTTTTGCATCAATTTTTTCAACTCCTTCAACACCGTTTGCAAGGCCATTACCCAAAACTTTATTCATATGAGCCAATTCAGAAGCATCTGTAGCGACAACAATCTTTCCGCAAATGTCGTGAGGGATTTTATGTTCTTTCGCGAAAGCAACTAATTCTCTTCTTCCATCCACACAGTTTTTTGCTTTGTAAGAACCCGGTTTATAATACAAGCCAGAGTGGATAACTCCGGAGTTATGCCCGGTTTGATGAGCAGCTACTTCTTTTTCTTTTTCAAGAACAAGAATTTTTTTATTGGGATACTTTATATTGAGTTTGTATGCCGAAGCTAATCCAACAATTCCACCGCCAACAATAATGATATCAAATTGATTGTTTTCCACTGAAATGATTTTTTGTAAAAATAATCAATAGTTTGATTGCTTTATATTGTATTCTTAAATTATCTATAAACAAAAAGGAGGTCGATTATGGCCTCCTTTTTGTTTATAGATAATGTACTTATTTATTGAATAATCAATTTAGAAGTTTTTTGAGTTTCTGCAGACTTAACATGAACGTAATACAAACCTTTAGCAATTTCAGAAGTGTTTATTGTTTTTGAAAAACTAGATGAACCATTGTTTTCAGATGTTTTATAAACAACTTTCCCTTGTATGTCCAGAATGCTAATTTCAAATGATTGCGCTACTGAATTATCGACAGAAATAGTAACCGATGCAGTTGCAGGGTTTGGATAAAGAATTGTGTTGAAAGTTGAAACTTCTAGAGTCAATACAGAAGTAGCAGTTGGGAATAACGTAGTAATAGCTGTTTCATACATTTCTGAAGTAGCAGTTGCATCACCTAAATATCCAAAAACCAACATGTTGTCAGACATGCTTTTTATTAAAGCCGCTTGACCACTAGCAAAAGTTCCTGCTACTGTGCTTCCTGTTAACGGAAGAAGGCCATAAGAAAACGTTCCCCAACCAGCATTAGCAATTGTGAAAGGATTAACGGTGAGGCCCGCAGCAAGAGTTACATCTGTAATTGTAACAACAGTTTCGTTTGTGCTTCCTGTGAAATTAACTCCCATCAAGGCTCCATTAGTTGCATTTAAAGACCAATCAGCGTACATGCCTTTGTTTCCTAAGTTTACAAAATTTGCAAGGGCTGTTGCTGTTGCATTTACTGAAGCGTTGTTTTGAGCAAAATAAATTCCCATATCAAAATTTGTTGGTGTCGCAATTTGAGTTTGAAAGTCTACATCACTAATGGCACTTGTTACAATACATCCTGTGTTTGTAAGTGCATTAATCATTTGGTCGGTACCAACTGTTGCACCATCAGTGAAATAAAGAACTCTTGTTTGAGCGAATGAAAGAAGGCTACATAAAATAAGCGTTGTTGTAATAGTAATTTTTCTCATGTTTTTTTATTTTTAGTTTAAATTTCTGCAAAAGTACTATTTTTTTTGTGGGAATTATTTTATTTGCTAACATTATAGCTATAATACAGAACTTAGAAAGTCTCATATAATCATCAAAATTCGTAAATCGTATAATTTTTCTTAAATTTGTCATTCAATAAAAATCATTAAAAATGAGAACAATAGAATTTCGTGAAGCACTTCGTGAAGCAATGAATGAAGAAATGCGCAGAGATGAAAAAGTATATTTGATGGGTGAGGAAGTTGCCGAATATAATGGTGCTTACAAAGTAAGTAAAGGCATGTTGGCAGAGTTTGGAGAAAAACGCATCATCGATACGCCCATTGCGGAGCTTGGTTTTACAGGCATTGCCATTGGTTCAGCTGTAAATGGTTTACGACCAATTGTAGAATTTATGACCTTCAACTTTTCATTGGTTGCGATTGATCAAATTATCAATTCAGCTGCAAAAATGATGAGTATGAGTGGCGGACAATTTCCTGTTCCTATTGTTTTTAGAGGTGCAACGGCATCTGCAGGTATGCTAAGTTCTCAGCATTCACAAGCATTTGACAACTGGTATGCCAACTGTCCAGGTTTAAAAGTAATAGTTCCATCAAATCCTTACGATGCGAAAGGCCTTTTAAAATCAGCTATCCGTGATAATGATCCTGTAATTTTTATGGAGAGTGAACAAATGTATGGCGAAAAAGGTGAAGTGCCGGAAGGCGAATACCTTATTCCAATTGGTGTTGCAGATATCAAACGTGAAGGAACAGATGTAACAATTGTTTCTTTTGGGAAAATTATCAAACAGGCATTGGGTGCAGCAGTTGAATTAGAAAAAGAAGGAATTAGTGTGGAAGTTGTTGATTTGCGTACCATTCGTCCGATTGATTATGCAACAGTAATTGCTTCGGTGAAAAAAACAAACCGCTTGGTAATTGTAGAAGAAGCTTGGCCATTGGGTTCAATTGCTACTGAGGTGGCCTTTAAGGTGCAGAAAGAAGCATTTGATTATTTAGATGCTCCTGTATTAAGAATTACAACAGCAGATGTTCCATTGCCATATGCTGCAACAGTAAGTGAAGCGTCTCTACCAAATGTGGAGAGAGTAGTGAAAGCAGTGAAGGAAGTGATGTATGTGAAAAAGTAATTGAATGATTAGGTAATTAAGTTACTAGGTAAATAAAAAAGAACGCCCCGAAATAATACTATTTCGGGGCGTTCTTTTTTATTTCATTCTGTTAAGTGCAATCTTGTTACTTAGTCACTCAATTACTCAGTTACCTAGTCACCCAATTACCCAATCACCTATTTAACGATAGTAACTGTTCCAATGTAATTATGTTTCTTGTTAAATACATCGGTTAATTTAACTTTCCAAACGTATACATCTTGCTGTGCCATATCATCACCATGGTTTGCTTTTCCATCCCATAGTTTATTAATGTCATCTGTATACCAAATCATATTTCCCCAACGGTCGAAAATCATGATTTCATATTTTGCAATTCCAACTCCTTGTCCTTGAAAGAAATCATTCACGCCATCACCATTTGGTGTAAAGGCATTCGGAATGAAGAATGTAAATTCAGGGTCAATCACAATTGTATGCGACACATTATCCGTACAGCCATTTCCATCCACAATTGTTAAAGTAACAGTGTATGATCCGGAAAAAGCATTTGGAAAATCATGTGTTGGATTGGTTGCATTTGAATTTGTAGAACCATCACCAAAGTTCCAATCCCAACTTGTGATTGGAGAAGTTGAACTTGATTGATCTGTAAAGTTAACAGTAGGTTCCAATATTGTAGCAGGGTTTGGAGATGCAGTAAATTCTGCAATAGGATTTGCAAACACTGTGATGTAATTGATATAGGTATCTGTTG
>Ga0163152_10006172_pt1 | contig 13658 bp, 14 predicted proteins | sample OliLakLV19MP8IB2_FD_148635 | JGI IMG/M metagenome (GOLD analysis project Ga0163152, IMG submission 148635) | Freshwater microbial mat bacterial communities from Lake Vanda, McMurdo Dry Valleys, Antarctica - Oligotrophic Lake LV.19.MP8.IB-2 | ecosystem: Environmental > Aquatic > Freshwater >... | reverse complement strand
CGCTATTCGGGCGGGGTTCGCCGGGTGACGTGGCCTTGCGTTTGCCTGGCCTGTTTGGGTCACCCAGGCGCTCTGGCTTGCTGTACAACGCCGCAAAGGCCTTCCTTACACGCGGCAACCTTGAACTTACCACCCCCGCAGGGCCGTGGGCGGCTATGGCCGTCGCGGATGCTGCAGAGTATTTGGTCAGGGCCGCCGTCATGCCTTCGGATAGCCCTCCCCAAGCCGTGAATGTCGGCTATGAAGGTGAGTTCGATGTTCCTTCCGCTGTGGCGCAGATCGCCGCGTACTGCGAGGTTGAGTGGAACTCTCCTCTGATAAGGGTAAAAACCTTCTCCATGTGTCTGCAACGGCTTGAATCGCGCTACGGCATGCTGGCTGAGACTTTCCAGCAGCGGTTAGAGCAGTTAGTCGATGACGTTCGTCACGATGTCAAGACAGAATCCGCGGCAGACCTTGATTCAATCTGACCTTGCCGCAGCTATGGAGCTGGTGGGCGCCAAGATCCTGCATTGTCGCAAACAGGGAATTACTGGGGGGAAATGGGAGGGCACGCAGTTCAAGGCTGCCGCAGATTTGATTGCCGATGAGTGTATGAGAGCCGAGCTTACGCGAATCGCGGACATACCGATCGTAAGCGAAGAAGATACATCGTCCCAAATCGCCAATCGTCCATCCCAATATTGGTTGATCGATCCGATCGATGGTACGGCCAGTTTCGCACAGGGATTTTCTGGGTTCGTATGTCAAGCCGCCTTGATTAGGAACGGGCAGCCCTGCCTTGCATCTGTGTATGCACCCGCGCTTGGGCGGCTCTACATGGCCGAACGAGGCAAAGGCGCGTCAGTCAATGGGCAGCCGATATCGGTGAAACCATTTAATCGGCACCAGGTGACGCTGCTCGACAATTATCCCGAGCCCAGAGGTGTAGCAGAACGCTTGTTTCGTGACTTTCATTGCGCAAAGTATCTGGAAAGCGGCAGCATCGGATTGAAGATATGCCTGGTTGCAGATGGGACGGCTGATATCTTTGTCAAGGACGTGCGCTTGAGAGACTGGGACGTCGCCGCGCCACACCTCGTACTCCAAGAAGCCGGCGGTGTGCTTACCCAGTTCACCGGGGAGGCCTTCGAATATGGTGGAGGGTATGAAAAACACGGGCTGGTAGTAGCGTCATCGGCAGCATTGCTCGACGAGATCAGCGAAATTATTGCCAGCTACGGAGAGTGATTCATGACGGTTGCGAAAGTGACACAGGGGCAGGGCGCTATCTTAGCGGTTGCTGCACATCCCGACGACGAGGTTCTCGGTTGTGGAGGCACATTGGCGCGCATGGCCGGTGAAGGTCGCGCAGTTCATATCCTGCTGATGGCCGATGGGGAGACGTCAAGAATTGGTGACCAAGTACGGGCGGCCGCTATCGATAGACTTGAAGCGCGTAAAGCAGCAGCCTTGTCGGCCTGTAAAATCCTCGGCTGCTCTTCGGTGGAGATGTTAGACCTGCCTGACAACCGAATGGATGGATTGGAATTGTTGGATGTTGTGAAGCATATCGAGACTTTTGTGCAACGCTATCAGCCTTTTTCCGTTCTCACTCACTACGCTGGAGATGTGAACATTGATCATCGCGTGGTGCATGATGCCGTCATCACTGCTTGTCGGCCGCAGCCCGGACATTCGGTAAAAGAACTGCTTTTTTTTGAAGTACCTTCGTCCACCGAATGGCGGCCCCCGGATTCGGCTAAGTCGTTTAGTCCAAACTGGTTCGTCGACATTTCTGCGACTCTGGAAACGAAACTGGCAGCGCTGCACGCATATCAAACCGAGCTGAGGGCATTTCCACATCCCCGGTCATTGAGGGCAGTGGAAGCGTTGGCCAGATGGCGTGGGGCGACAGTGGGGGTAGAGGCAGCCGAGGCGTTCATGTTAGGTCGTAACATCATTTAGTAAAAGCGAAGAAAAAGAGAAGCGTGGGACCGGCCTTGGTTGGAATTTAGATTGATGCGCATATTGCCAAATAGGATTCTTACGAATCGCTTTGTACTGAGGCCGCTTACGGTGGCCGATGTCAGTGACCGCTATGCTCGCTGGCTAAGCGATCAGGCGACGAGCCAACACATCATTTCAGCCGCTTCGATACTTGACGTAGCTGGTCTTAGGCAGTACGTGATGGATCGCAGCGGCCGGGAGGATGTGTTGTTCCTTGGCATCTTCGAAAAGACATCCGAACTGCACATAGGGAATATCAAATATGAACCGGTCGACTCTGAATTGGGTTACGCGACTATGGGAATCCTTATTGGCGAGCCTGACTGGCGAGGGAAGGGTGTGGCTGCTGAGGTTCTTTGCGCAAGTGCGCAGTGGCTGCGCCAGCACCGCAATATCAGCCAGATTGTATTGGGCGTGAGTCGTACCAACACCGCAGCTATCCAAGCCTATAAAAAAACTGGATTTATCGAGGAATCGACTAAGTTCGTTCCAGTAGTCTCAATGGAAAACAAGTCGATGGTGTGGCATCTAGCGTCGTCGGATTCGTAGATTGAAACTCTTGATCACATTGTTCAAGAAGTGGTTTACACCATTCGAAGGTTTGATAAAACGGCGAGAGCGCTGTCGACTGCGAAAGATCATGCGGGGCTATCGGGTGCTGAAACGGTCAGGATGTTTGGACAAAATTGCCGTCGTGAAGCAAGCGCTGACAGAGCGCTCCCTGGGACTCGCCAAGCAGCATTTTTCGTCGGTAGTGATGGGCGAAGGGGTCGGGTCCGGGGAAATCATCGCTAGGCAATATCTGTTGGCTAGGCTGGGCGGCCTGAATTTGAATCGCGCCCTTTTGTTGTCTATGGGTAGTGAAGGCGGTCTTGTTGTGTTTCCCCTGCCCAGGGAGTGGCGCGAAGTCTTGATGCGACATGGCTTTAAGGTCGCCCACCTCAGATCCGCTCTGCTTTGGCAACTGTACGTCTGCGCCCTCTTGCTCTACGGCGTGTTAAAGATAGGCAGGATCGCGTATGCGGGAATCGTCGCCGGGAAACACGCAGAGGCCAAGCTGAAGACCTATGCATACTTTGCCGATCTTGTTCCCGGCAACTTACCCCGAACAACGGACGGTCTCCAAAGTCACGATGTGATTTCCTGGTATTTGCAATGGCCAGGCAGGAAATCGAAGGTCGATTCCGTCCGCCATGGCGTCGCCGATTCTTCGCCTCTTGCGGTCGGAAGCGTTTCGGTTTTGCCCCAGGGCGGGCCTTTACCTGCTTTGTCTGGGTGGAAGGAGGTGTTTCGCTTTGTCCTTTGGGGCTTGCGTGCCACGGTCATTTCGGCGATTGACTGTCTGAGAGGACGTTGGTGGCATGCATTACTGTTAAATCAGGCCGCACTGACAGCTCAGGCACGTATCGTGTCCGCAGCCTCTCTGGCTCGGGAGTATCTTTTTCATAATTCCAGCTGGATATATCGCCCCCTCTGGACTTATGAAGCCGAGCGGCGAGGTTCCGCGATTACTTTTTACTTCTACTCGACCAATTGCGAGACATTTAAGCGATCAGAAGGATATCCGCCGATGGCTTATGGTTGGAAGGCTATGAATTGGCCACGGTATCTGGTTTGGGATGACTATCAGGTCGATTTCGTGAGACGTGCGGTTGGTCAGGCAGCGGCCATTGCCGTCGTGGGGCCGATCTGGTTTCAAAGCAGTGCGAATGCGCTGCCGGTAATCGGGAAAAAAGCCATAGCAGTGTTTGACGTAACTCCATTCAGGTCTTCGGCATATCAGTCCATGGCACTGAGTTCTGAGTACTACGTTCCCCGGACAAGCCTCAGCTTCTTAAGTGACGTCCGGAAATGTGCCGAAGATTTCGGCTACACATTGATGTATAAGCGAAAGAGAAAAATTGGACGATCTGCTCATCCAAAATATCGGTACCTTTCGGATGCTTTATTGACTTTCGAGGATGTCATCGTGGTTGACGCTGATATTTCTGCGTATCGAGTCATTGAAGGAAGCGCAATTGTTATCTCTATGCCCTTTACATCGACTGCACTTGTTGCGAGAGAGCTAGGGAAACCAAGTTGCTACTATGATCCTTGCTTTGACCTCCAGGCAGACGACCGCGCAGCTCACGGCATACCGATTATTCAGGGAGCGGATAGCCTGAAGATATGGATTGGCAGTCAATCCGCCCGCTAGGCACGATGACGATATTTTTAACTGATTACATCTAAGCAGATGGCTCTCATAGGGTTGGCAAATGCAAAACAAATCTATTGAAGTGGGCTACGGATCGGTCGCGAAGGTGACGATTGGTGACAGGCGCCCCCTGGCATTTATCGGGGGGCCCTGTGCAATCGAGGGCCGCGATCATGCCCTCAAAATGGCAGAAGCCATTGGCAAGATATGCCGTCGTGTCGGAATCGCGTGGATCTACAAGTCTTGCTACGACAAGGATTGCCGATCTTCTCCGGATAGCTTTAATGGCCTGGGTGCCGACGACGGACTTCGTGTTCTTGCTGACGTGCGGGATAATTTTGGCGTTCCGGTGGTTTCGGATTTCTCGGATCCGTCTTGGGGACCTGCGACAGGTGAGGTCTGTGACATGGTTCAAGTCCCGGCTTATCTTTGTCGGCAAACGTCAATATTGAGGGCGGCCGCGCTTACAAAGAGACCCGTTCATTTGAAAAAAGGGCAGTTTATGAGCCCCTGGAATATGAAAAACTCGGTGAGAAAACTCGAGGCCAACGGGAACAATCAAATCCTACTTACTGACCGCGGTACCTTTTTCGGATACAACATGCTGGTCAACGATATGACCTGCTTTCCCATCATGGCAAGAACGGGATACCCGGTCTGTTTCGATGCGACGCATTCGGTTCAGCTTCCTACCTCGATGGGCAATATCTCCGGTGGGCAACGAGAATTCATTCCGTACCTGGTTCGTGCGGCGATTGCCTGCGGGGTCAATGCGTTATTCATGGAGGTGCATGACGACCCCGATAACGCGCTGTCGGACGCCAATACAGTGCTTGACATCCAGTACCTAGAGAACATTCTCGGGCAGGCCAAGGCCGTACACGAGATGCGGCTTGGACTGCTCGAAAAATATGGAGTAGACAATGTCCATCCAGAAAAGTAGTGCCATCACTGTCGGTGAAGTCATGCTGCCGCTGGACCGGTTTCCGGCGATTGCCGAGAAGACTATTCTGAAGGAGGCCCTTGAAGAAATGGGGCGCTCACGACTAGGCATTGCCTGCATCGTAGATACTGAAAAAAAACTTCTAGGCATCATTACCGACGGGGACCTCCGACGAAAGGTACTCAAGGTACAGAAGCCCTTTTCCGCACTTCTTGTCGACGATGCTCTTGATCACGCCATTCGTACGCCCCTGACAGTAGGGCCCCTCGACACCCTTGTCCATGCGGTCAGCGTTATGGAGCAAAAGCAAATCTGGGATCTTCCGGTAACCAATGAGCATGGCACTCTTGTCGGGCTATTGCATCTGCATCGTGCGGTGCAGGAACTGCTGAAGCTGCAACGTTGATAGTGAAATACAATCGACGCGCGAGCGGGGGGCGCGCCGGAAGCCATCGTAAAGTCGTAATTCGCCCGAAGGTCCGTGGGCATCAAAGTTATTAAAGGAGTGCTATGAGTCAACAAAGTCAAACACTGGACTACTTCAAGGCGCATGCAGATGATTGGCAGCGTAAGGCTGTTGATGAGGCTTATAGCGTTGTTGAGAACAGGCATCAGGCTGTTTTGGAAACAATGAAAAAATTTCCAGCAGGCTCATCGCTGCTAGACGTCGGTTGCGGAACTGGCCAACTTGCTATTCAGGTGGCAAAGTTGGGCTGGGTGGCAACGGGCATAGACTTTGCGAAAGAGATGATCGACATTTGCATCGACAACAACTCACAAGCAAAAACAAACGCAAAGTTTGAATGCGCTTCAATATTTGACGTCAAAGTTGACGCTCAAAGTCTCGATGTAATTAGTGCGCAAGGCTTCATTGAATATATTTCCCTGTCGCAGCTTGATGAGTTCCTGGCTGTTGTTAAGACTTCATTGAAATTAGACGGCGCATTGGCGTTGGGTTCACGCAATAGGCTTTTCAATCTACATACATTGAATGATTTTACTGAACTAGAAACTGCATGCGGGACTATTGAAAAACTTGTTCTTGAAGGTCGAATAATCCAATCTGCGAAAACTCAAGAAGAGGCTTTGAGCAAATTGGAACTACTACGTTACGAGTATGAACAACCGAGTGCGCATCCAATTACAAGGGTAAAAGTAGACACTCGCTATCAATTCACCCCGGCAGATTTGATAACGCGCTTGTCAAAACATCGCCTGAAGGCTAGTCGAATATATCCAGTCCACTATCATCCGTTGCCGATGACGATGAAACCCGAAGAGGGCTGCAAAAATATTCATACCCACTTTGCCAAGTATGCTTCTGACAACTGGCTTTCCAGGCACAACCTCATCCCCTACTGTTCTTCCTTTGTCATTGAAGCCAAGAGAATATGACGAGGTTGACGATTGTCATGTATCACTATGTTCGGGAAATCAGAAACTCCAAATTTCCCAACATTAAAGGATTGGAATTTGAAGGATTCAAACGTCAGCTGGATTACCTAGAAAACAATTACACGATTATCGATGCGTCTCAGTTAATCGAGTTCATGAATGGCGGAGGGATTCCAGACAGGTCTTGTTTGCTTACATTCGATGATGGGTATAAAGATCACATTAAATACGTTATGCCGGAATTGCTGAGGCGCAAGCTACATGGTTCGTTCTTTCCGCCTGTCAAACCAGTGGCAGAAAGAGAATTGCTTGACGTGAATGGCATTCATTTCATTCTGGCCTCGTGTACTGATTTAGAAAAACTTGTATCCGAATTAAATGAACTTTGCCTGGCCAGCAATATCGGCAGCAATGAGTTGAGCAAGTACTGGGCTTTGTATGGAGTCGCAAATAGATTCGACGGCAAGCAGGTTATATATGTAAAACGCATGCTTCAACACGTTTTGCCAGTAGAAATTAGAAAGAGAATAACGGAGATACTTTTTCAGAGGTATGTAGGCAAAGACACCAAGACATTTGCAGACGACCTTTACTTGTCAGTTGACGAAGCGAAGAAGTTGGTTGATTCAGGAATGTACGTTGGCGGTCACGGCTACAACCACCTGTGGATGAGTAAGGAATCAAGACAGAATCAAGAAGAGGAGATTGAAAGCTCGCTTGATTTCTTGAGGGAGTTGGGCGCTCCTACCAGGGACTGGATAATGTGTTATCCCTATGGCGCTTATAACACCGACACGTTAGATATCTTGAAAGAGAAAAATTGTGCAGTTGGACTGACCACTAAAGTCGATGTTGCTGAATTGCATCCTAAAAGCTTGCTTGAATTGTCGCGGATGGATACAAACGATTTTCCGCAGTAGGCTGACGCTTCTCTATGGACCAAATTCAGCTGGCAAGGGCACGATATTTGATGCCCAAAGCATCACAATCGGGCAGAAGTTTTATCAATATCGTTATTTTTATCGACGCGAATGGCAGAGCACCGCATGCGGGCGGAACTTGCATCGCTGCGGATAACGAGTACAAAAGAATCTTGTTTGAGCCTACAAATCTACGAAATAGCGCCTTGGTGTATCAGTCGACTGCAGAATTTTTTCATGGATTCAAACCGATGGTGCCCGGCACATTCAGGTGGACGATCAACGCGCAATTTTGCGATATCCACTTTAAGTGAGTTCCCTCGCAGGATCAATAGCGGCGTCGTTATCGCGTCTGTCCCACTTGTGGGACCGGAAATATTGAGGCTTTCCTGTCTCTGGCCACCCGCAAGGGCGAACCCGTCCTACGCGTGCCTCCACGCGAGAGATCGCCAACGCATGTCGTACTCAGGATGATCTCTACCGCAGCAGGTCGCATTTCCCTCTAGAATTACGCACTTCGATTTTCCAATGAGCCTTAAATTGAACAATATATTCGAACGGCGTGCTGCCTTAAAGACCAGGCTTCGGAATCGTGAACGGTTATTTGCAGGCTGGATATCCTATTCCCATCCCTCGATTACGGAAACGTTCGCTCGGGCTGGCTTCGACTTCATTTTCATCGACATGGAGCATTCCACGATTTCTGTGGAACAGGGGCAACGAATTATCGCTGCCAGTCAAAGTGAAGGCGTGCCCTGTATTCCCAGGCCTGTATCTCATTCCAACGACTATCTAAAGCCGCTTCTGGAGTCTGGTGCCGATGGCATGTTGGTTCAGATGGTGGAGACACCTGAACAAGTCAAAGTGCTCATTGGCGACATCAAGTACCCGCCGGTTGGTCGCCGTACTTACGGATTAAACCGCGCACAAGCTTACGGCTTTGACTTCGACGCCTATATCAAGGATTGGAATGACACCTCGAGTTTTTTGATCCAGATCGAGTCGATTAAGGCTGTGGAGAATATCGAGTCGTTGCTGGCTTTTGATGAGGTCGATGGTGTGATGGTCGGCCCAATGGATATTTCCGGTTCTCTGGGAGTCCCCGGGCAGACTACCCATCCCCTCGTAATTGAGGCATCGCGCAAAGTAATTGAGGCGTGCAAGCGTCACGGCAAGAGTTGTGGAACTCAGGTGGCTGACGCGACGGCCGCAACAGTTCAACCATTGTTTGATCTGGGCTACAACTACGCGATCCTGGGTTCCGACCTGTTCGTGCTCTGGAAATGGGCCGCCCAGATGCAGGACATGATGAAGAGGATGCGTTAAAAGGTCATGCGATGAGTTCCTATTTGAACGAGTTGTTTAGTTTGGAAGACAAGGTTGCGGTGGTGACCGGTGCCGGCGGACATCTCTGCAGCGAAATGGCTCGCGCCTTTGCGCGCGCCGGTTGCAGCGTGGCTTTGCTGGATTTGAGGCTGGAAAAGGCCGAGGCGGTAGAGGCGGAGCTGCAAAAGGCGGGCCATACCGGCGTCATGTCAATCGCGATGAACGTCTCGAAGAAGCAGGAACACCAGGACGCGCTGGATGAGATTGTGAAGCGATTCGGCAAAGTGGATATCCTCGTGAACGGTGCCGGGATCAACGGGCCGACGCCGTTTTTCGATATTTCGCTCGAGGAATGGCACGCGATTCTGGATTCGCAGATCACCGGCACCTTTCTAGGATGCCAGGTGTTTGGAAGGCACATGGTCAACAATGGCGCCGGCTCGATAGTGAACATTTCTTCTGCATCTGCCGGGCCCCCACTTTCGAAGGCTTTTGCCTATTCCGTTGCCAAGGCCGGAATCAAGAACCTGACCCAGAATTTAGGTCGCGAATGGGGCCGAAGCGGGGTTCGTGTGAACGCGATACGACCCGGTTTTCTTCCTACCGAATGGAATCGGAAGAATTTCATTACGGCCGATCGCGAGAAAGCCATTCTGGGACACACGCCGATGGCGAGATACGGGGAGCCATCGGAATTGGTCGGCGCGGTCCTTTGGCTTGCTTCGGATGCCGCCAGTTTCGTCACCGGTGCCGAAATCGCCGTTGACGGCGGTTTTTCCTGCATGACTATCTGACGAAGGGCTAATCAATGACTCAAAAGACCGCCATCATCACCGGCGGGAATCGAGGGATCGGCCTGAGCCTCACGGAAGCTTTCGTAAAGGCCGGCTACGCAGTAGTCGTAGGCTCCCGGAGTGATACCGGAGTCCAAGAGCGATTTCCAGGCAAAGTGCGTTTTGTGCCGATGGATGTGGTCCAGGAAGCTGGGCACCACCGGTTGATCGAAGCCGCCCAGTCATGGACCGGGCGGGTGGATGTCTACGTAAACAACGCCGGCATTTCGGCATGGCGACCCGTCGGGGAGATCGATGAGGCTTTTTTCGAGCAGCTCATCGGCACCAACCTCAAGGGTGCGTTCTGGGGTTGTAAGGTCGGGGTTAGCGCGATGCCAAATGGCGGAGTGATCATTAACGTCTCGAGTATTGCGGGCAAGCGCGGCAGCGCAAACAACACGGTGTATTGCGCGTCCAAGTTCGGAATGAACGGGTTGACTCAGGCGCTGGCAAAGGAGGTTGGCAAGCTCGGCATCCGTGTGAATGCGGTTTGTCCTGTTCTGATCGAAACCGACGGCTTGGTCGAAGCCCTTAAGGGAGAGTTTTCCCCATCACAAGGGGATCCCCGAGAATTCATCAGAAAATTTGCGGCGGATAACACTGCGTTGGGCCGCTTGCCCACAGGAAGCGAGGTCGGTGAAGCCTGCGTTTTCCTTGCATCGGAGGCTGCATCGGCGGTGACTGGCCAATGCATCAATGTGGATTGTGGCGTGTTCCCGCAGTAGATCATGAAAATTGTCGCAGTTATTCCAGCCCACCTGGCTTCGGTCCGCTTTCCGAGAAAGATTCTATTTCCGATTCACGGCATACCAATGATTGAGCATGTCCGGAGGAGAGCCATGCGTTGCCCGGGCATACAGGATGTGTATGTTGCAACATGCGATGAGGAAATTGCGGATACGGTACGCAAATTTGGCGGCAGTGTTATTTCGACCTCCGACCAACATACCAATGGGACAAACCGCGTGGCGGAAGCGGTCGGGACTGTTGACTGCAGTCACGTCATCCTGCTGCAGGGAGATGAGCCTCTGCTGAGTCCCGATCACGTTGCCAGCATGATTTCTGCAATCCGCTCCGACAGGGGGGCGGTTTCCTGGAATGTTACCGGTCCGATTGAAGACGCTTCGGAGCTGGATCGTCATTCCTTTGTCAAATGCGTCGTTGGTGCAAATGACCGCATCGTATTCTGCTTTCGCCGTTCACCTTGCTTTAGCGCCTACGAAGTTCAACGTGGCTTTACCCGGAAAATTCTCGGCATCATCGCGTACAAGAAGGATTTTCTGACGCAGTTGGTTGCGATGCCTGCGGCTAAAGTGGAGACGGCGGAGTTTATCGAACAGATGCGAATAGTCGAGAACGGGTATCTATTGAGATCGGTTCCGGTATCGGAAAGCCTGCCGTCCGTGAATGAGCCGGATGAAGTGAAAATTGTCCTCGATCATCTGAAGCGGGACGGTCAGCAGAGATCCTTGCTCGAGCAGATTCTGCCGGGAGACACGGGCGGTTGAATTCTTTTCGGTGCCAGCATAATTGCAGTGTCAAATGACGGCGGCAGATTTCTTCGCCTTGTCTAGCGCCTGCGATGCTTTGCTGTTGGACCTTTCGGCTAGGCCCGAGAGGGTGGCGATACCTTGGCTTCATGTCCTCAGCGAACACCCGAACAATCTAGGGCTGTACAAGCAGCTATTTCGATTGCCGAGTCTGTTCGAAACAACCGCGGGTTATCTTCGAAAAACTGCTGGAGTTGCCAAAGTACTTGGAAAGGCGCTTTTGAACTCCGACACGGATCCGATCGAAACGCTCTCTGGATTTCCAGCAAAGATCGATGTCGTTTTCATTTCTCATCTCGTGTCCGCAAAAACTGATCTCGAGGCCCTAGATTTCTATTTTGGCAGTTTACCGGACCAAATCGCAGCCCGAGGAATGAGTTCTCTCGTCGCGCTGCATGATCATTTGCCCAATCGGGAATCAGTTCTCAAGGCGCGGCTGAGCAAAGGGGGCGTCGTAGGTCGCATCGTGATGCCGCATTCAAGTGCTTTCAAGCGAGAGGGCGACTTGGTGCGCCGGGCCAGCCAGGCTGCATCAGCGCTGCGCCGGCACGCGCTTTCGTCCCGAACCACGTTCCAGAAAAAGGTTGCGCTCGAAGCGGCGCGTCACGCGGTCGCGGGCTCAACGATTGCGTCATTGCGGCTTCATGATACGGTGCTGCGGTTGTGCGCGCGATTCAGGCCCCGGACATTGATCGTGACATGGGAAGGGCATGCATGGGAGCGCATGGCGTTTCATGCGGCTCGCGAAATCGACCCGTCGGTAAAATGTGTAGGTTATCAGCATGCCGTCCTGTTTCCGCATTCGCACGCGTTAAAGCGATCGTTGGGGAGGGATTACGACCCCGACCTCATCCTGACCATTGGTGACATTACACGCGACGTACTCAGGCGTGCAGACGGCCTGAAAGGGATACCCATTCATACCTACGGGTCGCATCGTCGCGTTTCTGCGGTGGCACGACGCGCGCCTGATGCGTCGGCGAGATGCCTTGTGATCCCCGAGGGTCTGGAAGCAGAATGTCTCGCACTGTTCGAGTTCGCGATTGCGGCGGCATCTCGTCTGCAGGGCCTGCATTTCGTGCTGCGCACGCATCCCGTGCTCCCCTTCGACCGTTTGGTGCGACGACATTCTTTCCTTCGCACATTGCCCGCCAATGTCAGTGTGAGCGATCAGGCGGACATTGCTGCCGATTTCGTTCGATGCGACTGGGCTCTCTACCGCGGCTCATCTGCCGCCTTGCATGCCTTGCTCGCTGGCGTGCGACCCTTATATCTTCGGTGTCCTGATGAAATGCCATTCGATCCCCTGTTCGCTTTGACCTGCTGGCGTCAGCACGTTTCCAGTTTTGAAGAGCTTGAACAATGGGTAGTCGCTGATCGCGCGGCGAGGCTGGAAGAACGACAAAAGGAATGGGAACCTGCCCGCGCGTTCTGCGATCGATATGCGGCGGCTCCTGACCCTGACAGGGTATTCGAGCTCTTAACGGGACTATCGCAATAGCCCGTTGGCCGTTCCTTGTCTTGTATTCTTTGCATGCATGAGAGATGACCAGTGGCCGGACGCCGCCTGCAACACTACCCACCATCGCATGAATCCTTTAACCTTTTGGAACCGGACTTCCGGACAAACGACTGCTCGGCTATACGGCGCAAGTCAAATCATCTCCCCGTGTCGCGACCGATTGAGAGCAACAGAGAACGTGCCCGATCACACTATTAACGTCACTGTCGTCATCCCCACACTGGGTGGCAAATCGCTCAGGGGCACAATTGACCATCTCAATGCGGGATCGATCGTGCCTGCGGAAATTCTCATCTGCATACCGGCAGAAGACTCTCACAGGGTTTCAGAATTTGCCTGTCCTAATGTCAAGGTTCTGCGCACAGATTGCCGCGGTCAGGTCGCTCAGAGATCGATTGGATTCCGCCACGCGGCGTTTAACCTTGTTCTGCAGATTGACGACGATATTGTGGTGGAAAGAGACTGCCTGGAGCTTCTCGTCGAGGCACTGAACTACGGCGGAGAGAATTGCGCAGTCGCACCCTCACTAAGATGGCACGACAACAAGGAGTCTCTCTACAAGGCGACGCTCAATCCCTTCATGTTGAAGGCGTTTTACTGGTTCCTGAACGGGAGTGCAGGTTACCGGGCCGGCACCGTCACCGTGGCGGGCACTGGAATCGGTGTTGACCCCGAGACCAGTGGCTGCGAGTCCGTTGCAGCCCAATGGCTTCCAGGCGGATGCGTCCTGCACCGAAAGGTCAATCTCGTGCTGGACGATTATTTCCCGTTCAAGGGGAAGGCTTTCTGCGAGGATCTTATTCATTCGTTTCTGCTGACCCGTCGCTCGATCCGGCTGATAGTCAACACCAAGGCGGTTTCGCTCGTGTTCCGGCCGGAGGCGGAGCCTCTGCGCCAATGCTTGAAGGCTTGGTGGACAAACCTTCGTTCGCGACGCTACTACGTCAGATTGACTTCAAGAAGCATGCCAAGAATGTATTTTT